>Ga0265295_1008150_pt1 | contig 11734 bp, 14 predicted proteins | sample Munlansysbiofilm_FD_192503 | JGI IMG/M metagenome (GOLD analysis project Ga0265295, IMG submission 192503) | Leachate microbial communities from a municipal landfill in Southern Ontario, Canada - Methane capture system biofilm | ecosystem: Engineered > Solid waste > Landfill > Unclassified ... | reverse complement strand
GATGGAAACATCGCCATCGTCCCGGTAGTCGGCACCCTGGTCAAGGCCAACACCCTCTTTTCCTGCGACGCCACCTACGGCGACCTGCGCCGATCGGTTTCGGCCGCGGCAAAGGCCAAAGGCATCGACGCCATCATCCTTGACGGCGACACCCCCGGCGGAACCGTCGCGGGCGCGCAGGAGACCGGCGACTTCCTCGCCAAAGTCAACCAGCGCACGCCCCTGTATGGCTGGGTGGATGACCTGGCCGCCTCCGCCGGATACTGGCTGTTGTCCCAAACCCGCATGATTGGCGCGCACGCCGCCGCCGACATCGGTTCCATCGGCGTCCTTGGCGTTCACTATGACCGCTCCGGCCGTGACGCCCAGAACGGCGTCAAGCGTACCATCCTGGCAGTCGGCGACTATAAGGCCGCCGGCAACGACACCGCCCCGCTGACCGCCGACGAACGCGCCTATCTCATGGATCGCCTCGAGCAGACCTACAGCCTCTTTATCGCCGCCGTCACCAAAGGCCGGCCCCAGCTCGCCGCCGAAACGATTCGCGAGATGCAAAGCCGTGTCTACAAGGCAGGCCCGGCCCTCAAACTGGGCCTCATCGACCACGTTATGGGCCGCGACGAATATATCGACCACATCAAACGCCAGACAAAAGGGGCGCTATCCGTCCCGGCAAAAGGAGTTACAGCCATGAACATTGAAGAACTCAGAGCGCAGCATTCCGACCTGGTATCTCAGCTCGAAGCAGCCGCCCGCGAAGGCATGATTCCCCGCGCAGAGCATGACGCGGCGGTCACCAAGGCCCGCGCCGAAGGAAGCGAAACCGCCCGCGCCTCTCTGCTTGCCCTGCACTCCGCCATCTTCGGCGAAGACGCAGGCAAAAAGCTGGAAGCAGCCACCCAAAGCGGCATCACCGCCGACCAGGCCAAGGCCCTCGGCATCACCGCCGAAGCCGGAGAAGCAGCCGCCCGCGCCGCCATCCTCGAAGGCATCACAGCGGTTGCCGCCACTGGCCTCAAGCCCGGTCAGGTCGTAACAGTGCAGCCAAAGGGTTCAATAGACACTTCGGCCATTTACGCATCACGTCAGCCTCGATAAATATCGTCGTAACCACGACAAAAAGGAGACCCGATCATGTCACCAGTAATCAGCGAAGGCCGCTATCGCGGCGAATTTCTTTTCAGCGAAGCGTGCGGCACCCGCTCGCTGGAGACCGTCACCATCGACACCGGAGACCTCGCCGCGGGAACCGTACTCGGGCGAATCACCAAAGGAGCGGCAAGCGCCGCCGCTGGTGATGGAAATACCGGCGACGGAACCTGCACTGGGTTGGCGTGCAAGGCCCTGTCAAATCCGGAAACCTGGAAACTGATCTGTATTAGCGCTGCCGCTCCGACGGCCGGCGCGGCAACAGGAGCCGCTGTTACCGGAAATACAGGCGACGGTACTATCACCGCAGCCCCCATTGTCGGGACTGGGGCCAAGGTCGGCGTTTATCGCGCTGTCTGCATCGAGCCCGCGACCAATGCCGGGAAATTCATCGTAGAGGATCCGGACGGTATCACCGTCGGGATTGCCACCGCAGGCGTTGAATTCGTCGGCGGCGGGCTCACCTTCACCATTGCTGATGGAACCGAAGCCGACTTCGCTTCTGGCGACTCGTTTACCATCACCGTGGCCGCCGTGGCGGGCAATGGCGGTGTCTTCTCCGTTGTCGGCTCCAAAAGCGGCCGGTTTGCCGATGCAAGCGTGGGCGTTGCCTATGTCAATGAGTACATAGGTTTCACCATTAACGCCGGTGATACCGGTTTCGCGGTTGGAGACACCTTTACCATCACTGTAGCTGAAGGCTCCGGCAAATACGTCGCATACAATCAGGATGGTGTGGACGGCTCCGAAATCGCCGCCGGTATCCTTTTTGACAACGTCAACGCCACAGACGCAGACGTAGAGGCCGTCATTGTCGCCCGCGACGCAGAAGTGAGCGGCAATGAACTCGCCTGGCCGGCAGACATAGAAGCCGGTGAAAAGACCGCCGCCATAGCGCAACTTGCCTCCCTTGGCATCATCGTCCGATAACGCAGGGGCGATCCTTGTGGTCGCCCGTTTCGACGCCCCTACAAAAGGAGAATAGACAAATGAGTGTCTTCGACGTATTCAATTCAGACCCTTTCAGCCTGGTGTCCCTTACCGACGCCATCAACAAAGTCCCCTTCATCCCCGGTCGCCTTGGTCAGCTCGGCATCTTCGAAGAAAAGCCCGTCTCAACTACCGCCGTAATGCTCGAAGAAGAGGACGGGGTCCTCTATCTGGTAGAGAACCGTCCACGCGGATCGGCGCCGCAGCAAAACCAGACCGGAAAGCGCAAAGCTCGCTCTCTGGTGCTCACGCACCTTCCCACCGGTGATCGGATCATGGCCGATGAAATCCAGGGCGTGCGGGAGTTCGGCAGCAACGACCAGGCGAAAGCCATTCTCAATGTGACAAATGGTCGGCTCGCCACCATGTCCAGCAGCCTCGACGCCACCTTGGAGCACCTGCGCATTGGCGCCATCAAGGGGCAGATTCTGGATTCCGACGGTTCAACCGTGATTTACAATCTGTTTACCGAGTTCGGGGTCAGCCAGGAGACCGAGGTTGATTTTGACCTCGACAACGCAAGCCCGGCTTCCGGAGTTTTGCGCAAAAAATGCGCCGCCATTGTCCGCAAGATCGGCGATAACCTTGGGGCAACCCCCTTCAGCGGAGTCCATTGTCTGTGTGGTGACGCCTTTTTTGACGATCTCCTAGCCCATGCCGAAGTGGTCGAATCCTATAAAGGGACCCCGATGGCGCAGGTCCTGCGTGAAGGATACATCTATCCGAACAGCGACCTCAAGATTTACGGAGCGTTCGAATTCGGCGGTATCGTTTTCGAAAACTACCGCGGCAAGGTCGGCTCCATCGACTACATCCACACCGACAAGGCGCACTTTTTCCCGGTTGGAGTCACCGGTCTGTTCAAGACCTATTTCGGCCCGGCCAACTACATCGAAACGGTCAACACCCTGGGTCTCCCCAAATACGCCAAGGTCTCCCCGGACCCGCAGTTCCAGAAATGGGTGGACATCGAGGCGCAATCCAACCCGCTGCCCATTTGCACCCGGCCCAAGGTGCTCATGCTCGCCAAGAGGACCTGATAAAGGGGCGGGTCATCCCGCCCCGGTTTAACCGTTATGCTGAAAGAACCCACACCACCAGGAGATATCCAGTGTCCGAATCCTGCCGCCAAGAGGGCGCCATAGCAAAACTAGAAGCCACCGACGCATCCATCCTCGAGGCGCTCCGGGAGCTCAAAAAATCCAACGAGCGCCTCATAGAGGTCCTGGAAAAGATAGCGGCCCAGGGCGCCCGCATATCATCACTGGAGGACCTGGCAAAAAAACAGCGGGGCGACATCAACGCCCTGTTCAGCCGCGTCCGCGAACTGGAAATGACCCCCGGCCGCGAGGGCGCCACCGTGAAAATAGGGCTGATAATGGCGGTCCTGTCCGCCATGGTCAGCTTCTTCGTAGCCAGGATTATGCGCGGCTGATGGGATTCTGCATCATCATCAAGGGCGAGTGCCCTGCCTCGGACGACGCCCTCAAATGCGCCAAACACACCTGTCCGGAAGGGAAGGGCAGAGTGAACGAAAACGAGGAATAAAATGTCCCTGAGAGAGCAGCAATCAAAATTCGCCGTAATGGTCGCGGACCTCATCCAGAAAGCAGGGGAGATGGGCTACGAAGTGACCCTGGGCGACGCCTACCGCGATCCCCGGCTCCACGGCAACCCAGGTGCAAAAAAGGGTTATGGCGCCGCCAACTCCTACCACAAATCCCGTCTGGCCATCGACCTCAACCTGTTTCGCGACGGGAAATACCTTTCCTCGACCGAGGACCATCGGCCCCTCGGGGAATGGTGGGAATCCAGGGGCGGAACATGGGGCGGAAGGTGGAAAGACGGCAATCACTATTCTCTGGGTGAAGGGAAAGGGTAGGGTCCTGCCCTAAAACCCGCTCAGAAACGAAATTTGGAAGCCGGATTTCCCCGGCGAAGGAAAAGTCCATGAGCATCATCAGCGACATATTCAGCGGCGGGGCCGAAGGGCTCCTGAAGGGCGTCGGCACCTTGGCAAAGGACATCCGCAGCGCCATCACCGGCGAAGAATCATTAAGCGCGGAACAGCGGGTCAAGCTGGCGGAAATGGCCTCCGCCATCGAAAGCGCCGCACTGGCCGCCGACATGGAGATCGCCAAGGCTCAGACCGCCATCAACATCGAAGAGGCCAGAAGCGACGGCATCTTCAAAGGCGGCTGGCGTCCGGCGGTCGGCTGGGTCTGTGTCGCCGGGCTGGGATACACTTTCATCATCCGCCCCATGCTCCCCTGGCTGGTGGGGCTGTTCGGTTCCCAGGTCCCGGCCATGCCCTCGATACAGACCGACGAACTGATGATACTGCTGACCGGCATGCTCGGCCTGGGCGGATTCCGCACATTCGAGCGCGTCCGGTCGCAGAAAGCATAGGAGACACCATGAAACGACTCGCAACAGCCGCCCTTGGCGCATTGACAATACTGGCCCTGGCCGCCTGCTCTCCCCCCCTGCATGAGGAGTCCGGCGAGAGATTGGATACCTACCGGGTGGGAAAATGACCTTCCGTGAAATGGTGACAGACACAAACCCGGCGTTCATCGCGGTTTTCGGCGAACCGGTAACGTTCGCCTACGACACCGAGGCCATCCCCTGCAACGCCATCGTCAACATCCTGGACCGCCCCGTCTGGCTCACTGACGACCAGGACCAGACTGCCATCCTGTCCATAGACTGCGACCCGGTTGACGTCTCCTGGCTCACGGATGAGCTCTCGACCCACTGGAAGGTCTCCGCCAGGGGGAGGCTCTACAACATCGCGGGAATCGCCCGCAACGAAATGACCACCGTCTATCTCAAGGTCATACTCCCGGAGGACATCGATGCTGATCAAGGATATTAAGGCCGCCATCCGGGACCGCCTGCGGGACCGCATCACCAGCGCCTCCATCATGGACTACCCCGACCAGCCCGACACCTACGCCATGCGGCACGCCACGGCGGAGCTGCTCGTCCACTACCTGGAGTCCGAAGGCGGCAGAAACCGCCGGGTATCCATGGGCGTGGTGGTGGTGACCCACACTCAGCCGGTAAACGACCGTTATCTCGCCGCCGTGCTGGCCGTGCTCAACGGATATCGAATCGGCGGGGCGCATGCGCTGGAATATATCGAGGACACCAATCTCGGCTACGAAGCCAACACCTGGAAAACAATGGTCAAGTTCACGGTCGCCGCCCCGGTTCCGCCCGTTCCGGACGGTGTACTGACGGAGTATCTGCATAAACTGGGAATAACGTAAACGTAGGGGCAATCTTCGAGGTTGCCCGCAACCGGGGCGAATACGAGATTCGCCTCTACGGGAGGTAAGAAAATGTCAGCAAAGAATCTAGTCGAATCGAAATACTACTCCGGCCAGGGCGCGCTGCTCATCGCGGAGCGGGATGCCACCACCGGCAAACCCAAGGGCTACACCCATGTAGGCAACGTCCCGGACCTGAAGATCTCCATCTCCGTGTCCGTAGACGAGCACAAGGAAAGCACCACCGGCCAGCGTGCCGTGGACAAGCGCCGCACCACCGAAACCAAGGTAAACGTCAGCGCAACCCTGGAATCGCTGAATAAAGAGAACCTGGCCGCCGCCCTGCGCGGCACCGCCGCCGCCGTGGCCGGTGGAGACGCGGCTGACAAGTCGGTAACTGCGTACCTCGGCAAAACTGTTGCACTGGAGCACGTCAAGGTTTCAGCCGTAGTGGTGAAATCTATCGATGATACGCCGCTGACCTACGAGGTTGACAAAAACTACACAGTGAATGCCGAAGCGGGGTCAATCAACATCCTGACCGCCGCCCAGCAGACCGCCGCCGGCGCGACAAACAGCATAGAAGACGCGGAAGTGCTGAAAGTCTCCTATACCTACGCGGCCCAGGAGACCGTCGAGGCCATGACCGAGGCGGCCAAGGACTATCACCTCCGTTTCGAGGGCATGAACACCACGGACGGCAACAAGGCCGTCGTGGTTGAGATCTTCAAGTTCAGCTCCGACCCGCTCAAAGAGCTTTCCCTCATCGGCGACGGCATCGGCCAGATGACCCTGGAAGGCTCGGCCCAGGCGGACCTGACCCGTCTCACCGGCAGCAAGTATTTCCGGGAGATCCTGGAGGCGTAGAGTCGAAAACCAGCCCTGCCGGGACCGAAAAACCCGGCAGGGCTACCCATCACGGAGCCGTCGTCAATGCCCACTCAGCAACTCATAGCCCAGACCGACAACATCCTCGCCGTTGCGGAGGCGACCGCTTCCGCCGTTTCTCCCTCCACCGCCATCCGGTCCCTTGGCATGTCCCGCCAGGGGACCGGACTCGTCACGCTGTCGGGGAGTTACACGGGGCACGAGTCCGCTGATTATGATGTTGAGATTGTCACCGCCGAAGGGACCGGGCGGGCCTCGGCGCCGGAATTTACCGGCATCGGGTCCGGCTCTCTCACTGTCACCCAGGCGGATATCCCCGCCCAGGAGGTATCCCTTACTCTGGTGACTCCGCCCTTTCCGGGCAGCCCGGCTGAACTCCTGGTGGGAACGGACGCCTTGCGGGCGGTCCCCACTGGCGCGGACGGAAACCGGGTCCGCATCGATGTGGACGATTCCGGACTGTCCCTTGCGCCATCCGGAGCCTCGACCCTGGAGGAAGTGGCGGAAGGGCAGGAAGAGCTTACCGGCTGGCTGTGGGACATCGCAGGCGTTATCACCTCAACGGACCTGTCCGGCAACGTCCCATCTAACGCCCCCCGGCTGAAATTCGGCGAAGATCCGCAGGTATACCGGGTGGTACGCGACTTTCGCGGCGGTTCCGCCCGCACGATTCTCACCCCGGCGGCGGTCCGGGCTATTCCCAAGGGCACGCCCATCATCCTGGTGACTGGATCCTATGCCGTCACCATAACCGGCGAAGGCCTCGGCGTGGCCGGGGCGGACCTGGTGGAAACCTACCCGGAGTCAGGCCAGTTAATCACCGGCTATGACCTGGTTTCGGCGCTGGCCTCATCGGACCTGCTGCGCCCTGCCTATACGCCCGCCCCGGTAACCACTCCCGGAGGAAACGCCCGCACGGATCTGCCGGTTGTCACCGGGGCCTATGCGCTCATCAGCGAGGCCAGCAAGCCGGATATTCGCCCGGCGGACCTGTCCGCCAGGGCAGGCGCCACAGCTCAGACCATCACCCTGGAATGCCGGGGAAACGGCTCCTGGACTGTAACGGGCACGGCGTCCGGCGCTCTCCCGGCGGTCCGCGAGGGCGAACGCTACGCGCCCGCCGACTCTCCCGTGTTACTGACCATCCCGGCCCGTCCGGTCCCGGAAGGGATTGACGGGATAGCGCCGGTGAGCATCACGCAGATATCCCTGGAATCCAGGGGCGAAGACGAAGCCCTGCCGAACATCTGCATCGAGGGCGCTCTCGGAGCAAACGCGGCTCCCAGGACGATCACCGCGACATACGCGAAACGCCCGGACCCGGACGACTGCCCGTGCAGTGACGTAGATGCTCCATGGTGGAATGAAGCCTGTCTGGGGCTGGATATCTTGAATATTGAAGGAGGTGAAAATGTGGATGAAGCATATCAGACACGGCTGATAGACCTGTACGAATGGCAGAGGGATTTTATCGCGGGGAATGTGGCGATAATTACCACGGGAGTCAGGGAGTTTATTTACAACATGACACCAGCAGCATGGGAGGCCACAGGCACCATATATGCTGATAACGCCGCAGGCGTCACGGCTCGGGGCGCGGATTGGCTAGGCACAGATCCCATATCTAGTCATTCTGTGCCCGACATTTTCACTGAAGCATATCATAAATACGCTGGCGTCGCCATTACCGGCAAGGTAAGCGCGGATGTCATCGATGTGAGACTCTGCAAGCTGATAACAACAATATTGGCTGACTGTCTTTCACAGATCTGGTCCTCCAGCGCCGGTACTGCGGCTTGGGATGCCATGTTTACCGATGTCCAGACGGATATGACGGCAATAGCAGGGAGTTTGGCCACGCTTACCAGGCCAGACATTGAGGACTTCATCGAACAATACCAGGCCGCGGCCAACTACTGCCTCGCCTGCGCCGGCATCGTGCCGGGAAAATCTAGCCCTGTCAGCGGAAGTGTAACCGGCTGCTGGCAGGATATCGATGGAGAGTATTGGTGGCTGCTCTCCGACGGTTACGCCCCGGCGTTCACCAACGAGGAATATTATTCCACCCTCGCCGGGAGTCTCATAAACACCCAGGAGTTCGCCTTCCAGATCCGCTGCGCCTGCGAAAACCGGCTCAAGGAAGGCGACTCCATCACCATCTCCATCGGCGCAAACCTCGCCGGCCTGGTCTGGGGCAGCTCCGAAAAACTGTCAATCGACGTGGTCCCTGCCAAGCCCCTGTATGCCGTTGGCGGCCTGGCCGCCGACGATACCGAGACCTGGAACGTGGCCGCCAAGGACGGCGACGGCGACACCCTCCCGGCCGCTACACTCAGCGCCTCGAACCGGAATTATTCCTCCGGTGGCCTGGCCTTCTCCCTCCCGGCGGGCGGGATCCCCTTTGCCCTGGGCGACAAGTTCACCTTCACCATCGAGGGCGGAACTTTCCGCTGGCGTAGGGACAGCGGCGCATGGTCTGCCGCCGCAGCCATTGCGGACGGAACATCCCTGGAGCGGGGCCTGACTGTTTCCTTCCTCTCCGGGTCCGCCCCGTCGTTTACCGCCGGGGACATGCACCATTTCCGCGTCCTTCAGGACGCCGCCCCGGTCAAGGCATTGACCCCGGACGCCTGCGCCTGGCAATGGGACGCCGGAGCGGCAACCATCACCCTCTCCTGGACCGGCGCCGCCGACATCTCCACCCTGGCAATCGTGCACGAGCTGCCCTCCACGGCCACCGTCACCGCCGAGATAACGGCCGACGGCGAAACCTGGACCGCCCTCGCATGGCTTACCGCCGTTACCCTGCGCGCCCATCTCCATGTGGCGGCGGGCGCGGCTGTCGAGGCCGTGGGTCTGCGCCTCACCTTCAGCAAACCGGGGGCAGTCCGCTGGATATGGGCGGGCGAGCCGTTCCAGCCGGATGTAAACGCCGCCCTGCGCTTGCGCCATATGTATGACACTGTGCGGGCCAAGGTCGCCGGGGCCGCCGCGCTGCTGGCGGAAGGAACCGCCGCGAGCCTGGAATGGGACATGCTCTCCCTGTCCGACGCGGGCCGCCTGGCCGCAATGGTCCGGGGCCAGAAGCTCCTGGGCGACGCCCCGCTCATCCTCATACCCCACGGGCTTCACCTGACCGAGGCGTACCTGTGCCGAATCGACGGCGACGAGTTCGAGATCAACGACGAATTCAATTATGAGCCGGACAACACCGCCCACCGGTCCCTGTCCGCCTCCCTGGAGCTGGTCCCGGAATGGAGGGCCGTGGCGTGACCGTAACCATGCACACCACGCCGCCAGTCACGGTTTCCCGGCCCGGCCGCCTGTTGGGCGTCGGCTCCGTCCGGGCGGCGCTGTCCCCCGGCGCGGAAAACGCCTCCTGCTCCGTCAGCCTCGACAACGGCGACGGCTATTTTTCCACCCTCTTCAGCGTCCCGCCCCTGGGCGTCCTGGTGACCATAGAGGACTACGGAGGCGAGATATTCCGGGGGTCCGTCACCTCCTGTTCCCTGGCGGCGTCCTGTGACCTGGAGTGCGAATCATGATGTATCTGCCCCTGTCACGAGCCCTGCCGCTCCGCGATACCACCGCCTGGGGAAGGTTCGCGTCCATCCGAGCCCTGCCCAGGGTCTACGGCCGGGCGGCCCTGACGCCAGTCCCCTATGACGACACGGGCCGCGTCTTTGTCGTCGCCGACCATCCCATATCAGGGATCGTGGCGGTAAAGCGCGGCAAAGAGGATGTCACCGCCTGGCGGCTTCGTCACGGCCCGGACACCACCGACCGGACGGTTGCCTTCCTGGACCTTCAGGCGGCCGTGCTGGAAGACCAGGACAGCCTGGCAGTCACCCTCGACGGCCTGATGGACCCGGTGACCGGCAATCTGCTGACCAATCCGGCGGATGTGGCCGCCGACCTGCTGCAATGGGCCTCCGGAGAGTCCATAGACCGGACCCGGTTTGCCCTGTGGCAGTCCCAATGCCGCCGTGCGGGTCTGGAGGTCGCCGGGGTTATCAACGAAGCAGCCATGACCATCAGGGCCTGTCTGGACGTCATGACCGACAGCGCCGGGGCCTCATGGTCCGGGGCCATGCCCGGCTTTGGCCAACTGCTCCCCGGACTGTCGGGCACGGAACAGGCCTGCGCCATATCCAGCCATGCAATCCGCTCCGTCCAGGCGCAATCGAGGCTGGACGACATAGCAACGATAGTCACCGTCAATTTTGGCTATGACTGGAGCGAAGCCGAATACACCGGCAGCGTTACCTACCAAGCGCCGGAAGAGATAAAACGCTACGGCCGGGTCGAGCGGACCCTGGACGCACCCTGGTGCCCGTCCGCAAGACAGGCGGCCAGGCTGGCGGAGGTCCATTGCGGAAGATTCGCCGTCCCCAGGTGGTCGGCGGAGATAGCGGGCGACCGCTCGTTGAACCACATCGACGTGGGCGAACTCATCACCTGCAATCACCGGCTGTTGCCGGGCGGGGCCGCCACGGCCGCCCTGGTCACCGGCATCGACCGCGACCACGCAGCCGGGTCCATGACCCTGACCATAGACTACCCCGCAGCGCCATGCGCCGGGGTAGAGATAGCGGGCTGGTCCGGCCGCTTCACCCCACGAGCCCCGGCAGACACCCAGGTAATCATCGGCCAGGGAAGCGTGACTCTGGTGATAGCCGACGACTCCGGAACCGCCATAGCAGGCGCCATAGCGGTAATGGACGGCGTAAAAACCGCCATCGCCGACGCCTCCGGCCGCGTGACCTTCAGCGGGGTATCGTCAGGCAGACATTCCGTAGAGATCCGCGCCGCCGGGTATGCGGCTTATACCATCGAGGTGATAGCGTGAAAATCAAACTGCCGGGGATGAACAGGGAAATAGGGATACGGATGGTGAAGACACCCGAACCGGCGGAGCCGGAGTGCGTTCCGCAAATCGAGGGATTGTTTCTTCAGGATTGGTTCGGCGAATGGAAAATAACTGAAAAATACGTACTCGACTATGAAAGGGATAATTATTACACGTTCGAATTGGTGCGTCTGCTGGGGGATACCTGTGGCCAGGATGTCACGTGGCGGACGGATTTTGAACCGTATGAGGATTTCTCAACATACTGGAAGCCCTTGTACTATTTTGAGCATCCCGTTTTTTATGGGCACGGCGCGCTGGGAGTGGTTGGGTATAAAAGATTGGGGCGGCTTTGGCCCTTTTATCCCCACCCTGGCGTGATACGGATATGGGCTACAGTGGGTGGCCAGGAATATGGACCAGTGACGTTGCATATTCAGTATGAAGAACGGGCAGCCAGTTAAAATATGCCGCCATTAAAAGAACCATTCAAAGAGTCATCGAACGGCGAGAATCGTCCGCCGCCCGCCGAAAAGCGAACCATCCCGGTTCCCTGGCCGACAGCCGACGAGATGCTGAGGCA
>Ga0265295_1008149_pt1 | contig 11734 bp, 10 predicted proteins | sample Munlansysbiofilm_FD_192503 | JGI IMG/M metagenome (GOLD analysis project Ga0265295, IMG submission 192503) | Leachate microbial communities from a municipal landfill in Southern Ontario, Canada - Methane capture system biofilm | ecosystem: Engineered > Solid waste > Landfill > Unclassified ... | reverse complement strand
GGCCTCGCTCTCAGCTCCGAGTTGGCATCCCAGCTGGAGGGCCACCTGCCACGAACACGCGTCCTCGAAAATCGTTCGCTCAGTTCGGCACAGGAATTCATGAGCCAGAGAACCCAGGGTGGGCTTGTCTTCATTGCCGTTTCCACATGGAAAGAACTTGCCCCGGACGACAGGGAGCGATTGATTGCGCACAAGTCCTGGCAGTTCATGCTCATCGCCGATCAGCATGACCCGGACGCTCTTGAATACATGTCCTCCGGCACGTTCCTGACCCTCATGACCTGCCCCCTTGACAGGGCAAAAATTTCCCGCGCCCTGCAACAGGCGGAAGAAGTGTCCGACATGTATGACGACATCTTCCACATGGCACGCGAAATCAGCCTCGAACGGGAGCTTCTGACACGTAAGAACGAGCAGCTTGCCTTTCTCAACCAGCTTCTGACCAGGGCCAGTCAAACCCTTGACCCGGCGGTCATCCTTGCCAATTGCTCCGAAGACTTCGCCATGCTGCTTGACGTCGGGAACGTGCTCGGCGTCTTCTGGGCCGAAAATGAAGGCCAGACCGAGGCGGAGCTTTTCCTGCCGGACACCTTGCCGCATGCCCAGCAGGCGGAATGGATCAATCACCTCCTGAGCGTCGCGGCCCGCCTGGGCAAGCAGGAGGTGCGCGGGTATCAGGTGTCGGCGCTGGAACTCAAAGACTGCAAACCGGGCAATCCTCCGGAACTTGAAGAGCTGATCACCCTGCCACTGACCCTGGGCTCCGAGCCCTTCGGTGCATTGGTCATCTGCTCACAAGACGCCTCAAAGCTGGGTCAGGACCGCTTGCGCATCCTCAGTTCCGCAGCCAACCACTTGGCACTGGCCATGCGCAATGGCCTGGAATTCCGCAAGACCAAGGCCAGAGCGGACCATGACGGGCTGACGCGCATTTCCAATCGTCACCATTTTGACGTCCGGCTGCGTGAAGAGATGAAACGCCACCAGCGTCACCAGGACGAACTGAGCCTAATGATGATCGACCTCGACTATTTCAAGTCAATCAACGACACTTACGGCCATCAGGCCGGAGACATGGTGCTGCGGGAAGTGGGCAAGATTCTGAACAACACGCTGCGGGAATCGGATTTCCCCGCGCGCTACGGCGGAGAGGAATTCGTCGTCATCCTGCCCCAGACCAGGGAGGATCAAGCCTGGATCCTGGCTGAACGCCTGCGTTCCCAGATCGGCAAGACCTTTTTCCGTTCCCAGAAAAAACGTTTCCGGGTCACGGCCTCCATCGGTATCGCCGGCATCAAACCCTGTGCGCTGACCCCTCCGGAGATTCTGCTCCGCAATGCGGACACCGCCCTTTATCAGGCCAAAACCAATGGCCGGAACATGGTCTGTTGCTCGGCCATTGAAGAAACGCAGGCGGCCCACTAAAGATGCCATTACAATAAATCCGGACTGTGAATTTTTTCCGGACGCAAAATAACCGCATGGGGTGTTCCTCATGCGGTTTTTTTTGCCTCCGGGCGCCCCCCTACCGAAGTATCGCGGGCAGCAAGGTGGAGATGATCGGGATGTAGGTGAACATCAGCAGGCAAAAGAAGCGCAGCAGCAAAAAAGGCATCACGGCCCGAGCGATGCAGCTCAGGGGCCGCCTGGTGATGAAAGTAGCCTCCTGAATTTTTCGCGGGACTTTTTCTGAAATCATGCTTAACAGTGTTGATGAATCCCGTTTGAATTCGCCGAGGACCCCCGACATGACCCCTGAAAATTCCATTCCCGGAAATCTGTCCGCCTTGATGGCGATGCTGGCGCACAAGGATGGGCTGGTCCGTAAGAAAGGCCGGATCGGCTTGGAGGACTTGGGCAAACCGGCAGTGGCGCCGCTCTGCGAAGCCCTGCTCACCGCAAAAGGCCGCCACGTGCGCTGGGCCGCGGCCAAGGCCCTGGGGACACTGCGCGATCCACGCTCCGCTCCGACCCTAGTCGAGGCCCTTGAGGACCGCGATTCCGACGTGGCTTGGCTCGCGGCCGTGGCCCTGGAAAACATGGGGCAGGAAGCGTGGCGTCCCGTGCTGCAGGGCTTGATTGATCGCGGCGTCGATTCGGTGGCCATGCGCGAGGGCGCGCACCATATTTTTTCCAAACAGAAAGCTCCCGGATTCGACGACCTGCTCGACACGCTGCGCGAGGCTCTGGAATTCGGCGAACTGACCGAAGCCGGTGGAATCGCCGCGTCGGAAATGCTCAGGCGCTTGCGGGACAAGGCGAATGAAGAGGATTGGGGAAATCTCCCCAATGAAAATGGGTGAAATCACCCATCCTCGCTTCAAACTTTTTTGAAGGAAGGCTTCTTACATTCCAACCAGCTGAAATAACAAGCCGGGAACCAACAGGCTGCGCTGGCACGCATCCTGCGTATAACAGCCAAACGAATTCACCCAGGAGGACGTATGGGACCAACCCCAGAGGTTTTGGAAAAGTTTCGGAAAAAAGCGGAAATCGTCTCGGCCATTGTCTCGGAAGTAGACTCCATGGCTCAGGCTATCGCCTATACTGTCGATCTGTGCGACCAGAAGGAAGCCTGTCAGCTGCTCATGAGCGGCTGTGAGGAATCCCTGTCGGACAAGGGCCAGGATCTGTGCGAATTGAAAGAATGGGGCAAGATCATCGCCGCTCCCGCCTTGAACGATGAGGACATGGCTGAACTGGTCAAGCAAGCCGCAAGCCGCGAAATTTCCGTCATCAAAGACGGAATGCGCAGCCATCTGGCTGGCGTCGACATCGGGTTCACGCTCGTGGATTACGGTATCGCAGAGACTGGCAGTCTGGTCATCGATTCCTCCAGCGAGGAACTGCGTCTGGCCACCATGATCAGCGAAATCCACGTCGCGGTCATCCCCAAATCGCGCATCCGGGCCACGGGCGAAGATATGTACGACGAAATCAAAGCCTTCCAAAGCCGCAAACCGAATTATCTGGCCTTTGTCACCGGCGCCAGTCGCACCGCCGACATCGAACGCGTTCTGGCTCTGGGCGTGCACGGGCCCCTGGAACTGCACATCCTGATTCTGGAGGACAAATAATGCAGAAGGCCAAAAATCTTTCCGAATATAACGACGAACTGCGCGAAGCTCTGGACAACACCTTCCTGCGCGGTGCCATGGACAAGTTCGCCACGGCCTACCCCGTCGGCCGGGCCAATGCCTTCCGCGAATACGACGTGGAAAACCTGATCCAGGAAGTGGTCAAAGCAAAAGATGCAGGTCTGACCCACCTTGACGAACTCTATGCCGCGTTCAAGGCCAAGGCCGAAGCGAACGGCGTGAAAGTACATTGGGCCAAGGACGGCGACGAGGCCAACGAGATCGTGGCCCGCATTGCGGCCGAAAACAAATGCAAGGTCATCGTCAAGTCCAAGTCCATGACGGCCGAGGAAACCCTCTTGAACCACCGTCTGGAAAAAGACGGGCTTGAAGTGGTGGAGACCGACCTTGGCGAATGGATCATCCAGCTCCGGCACGAAGGGCCCAGCCACATGGTCATGCCGGCCATTCACCTGTCCCGCTATCAGGTCGCGGAGCTCTTCTCGCAGGTCACCAAACATGACCAGTCCTCGGACATCCAGCGTCTGGTCAAGGTCGCCCGTCGCGAACTGCGCCAGAAATACGCCGATGCGGACATGGGCGTCAGCGGAGCCAACTTCGCCATCGCCGAGACCGGCACCATCGGCCTGATGACCAACGAGGGCAACGCCCGCCTGGTCACCACCCTGCCCCGCGTGCACGTGGCCATCGCCGGCATCGACAAGCTCTGCGGCACCCTGGACGACGCCCTGAAGATCCTGCGCGTGGTGCCCAAGAACGCCACCGGCCAGGCCATCACCTCCTACGTGACATGGATCAGCGGCGCCAACGAATGCCAGGCCGCGCCCGGCAACAAGAAGGAGATGCACATCATCTTCCTGGACAACGGCAGAAGCGAGATGGCCAAGGACCCGCTCTTCGCCCAGGTCCTGCGCTGCGTGCGCTGCGGCGCCTGCGCCAACGTTTGCCCGGTCTACCGCATGGTCGGTGGCCATCAGATGGGCCACATCTACATCGGCGCCATCGGTCTTATCCTGACCTACTTCTTCCATGGCAAGGACAAGGCCAAGAACCTGGTGCAGAACTGCATCAACTGTCAGGCGTGCAAGCACGTTTGCGCTGCGGGCATCGATCTGCCCCTTTTGATCAAGGAAATCCACTCCCGCATCCTGGACGAAGACGGCCATCCGCTGCCGTCCTTGCTGCTGGGCAAGCTGATGAAGAACCGCAAGCTCTTCCACACCTTCCTGCGCACGGCCAAGATGGCCCAGCGGCCCCTGACGGGCGGGACGCAATACATCCGGCACCTGCCCCACATCTTCTCCAAGGATCATGGGTTCAAGGCCCTGCCGGCCATTGCGGCCAAGCCCTTCCGCGACCGCTTCGAGGCGCTGAGGCCGCAAGTTTCCGCGCCCAAGTACCGCATCGCCCTGTTCTCGGGCTGCGTGCAGGACTTCGTCTACCCCGAGCAGCTCGAAGCGGCCATGAAGGTCCTGGGCGCGCACAATGTCGAGGTCGACTTCCCCATGGAGCAGTCCTGCTGCGGCCTGCCCCTGCAGATGATGGGCGAAAAGAGGGCCAGCATCGACGTGGCGAAGCAGAACATCGAGGCCATGGCCGGCAACTATGATTACATCATCACGCTGTGTGCCTCCTGCGCCTCGCATCTCAAGCACAACTACCCGTTCCTGCTGGGCGAGAACGACGCTGCGGCCAAGGCCTTCTCCGACAAGGTCATCCCCTTCTCGGCCTTCATGACCGACGTCCTCGGCGTGACCGCCGAGAAGTTCACCCAGACCCACCAGCGCGCCACCATGCACGCGCCCTGCCACCTCTGCCGCGGCATGGGCGTGGTGGAGCAGCCTCGCAAGCTCCTGGCCCTGGGCGGCTACGAGTACGCTCAGGCCGAACAGGAGATGGTCTGCTGCGGTTTCGGCGGCACCTACTCCGCCAAGTTCCCGGGCATTTCCGAGCAGATCCTCAAGAACAAGCTGGCCGACGCGGCCCGCACCGCGGCCGAAGTCCTGGTGACTGAATGCCCAGGCTGCATCATGCAGCTCAGGGGCGGCGCGGAAATGAACAAGTCCGGCTTCACCGTGCGGCACATCGCCGAAGTGCTGGCCGACCACCTGAAATAACACACGGGCCGGGAGTTCCCGGCCCGAACTTTTCTCTCCTTGCGCGCCGGGAGTCTTCCACTGGAAGGCTCCCGGCATTTTTCTTGCGAAGAATTCAAGAATAGATCCTATAGGTCGTATGGGACCTATAGGACCTATTCTTTCAATAGAAAAAGGCGCTTCCCGTCCTTGCTTCGTGTTGGCAAACCTTTTAAAAGTACTTATTCAAAGGCGCTTTGCCGAGTACATTACAACCCACGAGAAAATGATAGTTCAGCCCAGATTTTTTCTGACGTGCCTTGTGTTCCTGGCATTGGCCTTTCCCGCTGGCGCGTGGGCGGATGAACCATACCGGATCACGCTTCAGGCCTATTGCACACGTAGCGCGGATGCACCCGTACTGGCCGTGCTGACCCTGACCCCAAACCCCGGCTGGCACGCCTACGGCAACATTCAAGGCCCCTCCGGATTCCCTACGGAGGTCGGGGCAACGCTCGACGGCAAAGTCCTGACGCCTCTTTACCCGCAACCCACTCCTGGTCCGGACCCTCTTGACCCGAGCCTGACCGTAGAACTCTACGATGGCCCGACGCCATTTTTTATTCCTTTGGCCGACGGCCCCTCCAAAGTCGCGGTGCGGATAAAAGCCCTGCTCTGCTCATCGACCACCTGTCAGCCGCTCAAGGAAGAACGTGAACTCGTGATCGCGCAGACAGACGGCTTGCCGATGGCCGAGCAACAGGACTGGTGGCCCCGCTTTCGGGATGCAACCTCTGGCCCGACCCCGAACAGTGGCGTCGAACCCGTCATTTCCGTCGAAGACACATCCCCTCCTGCCGTGAAGGCATTCACGCCCCGCTATTTCGCTCCGGGCCTGGAGGTGCAGACTCTCTCGAAAGCCGCTTTCCTGGCCTTTCTGGCTGGGCTGATTCTCAATTTCATGCCCTGCGTGCTGCCCGTCATCACCCTGAAGCTGCGCTCCTTCATCCCTGCGGCGGACAGCGTGCCCAAAAGCCAACGGCAAGCGTTCCGCATCCACAATCTCTTCTTCGCCCTGGGCATGATGCTTTATTTTCTGATCCTGGCTGGAATCATCGCCGTCACCGGCATGGCCTGGGGCCAGATTTTCCAGGAGCCAGCCGCCATCATCACCCTGACGGTCATTGTCTTTGCCCTGTCCTTGAGTCTCTTCGGGGTCTACGACCTTCCGCTCATCGATCTGAAAGGAAAAGCCAAAGGCGTGGCGCACCATCCTCGCCTTGAATCGTTCAGCACCGGCGTCCTGGCCACCATCCTGGCCACTCCCTGCAGCGGCCCGTTTCTGGGCGGCGTGCTGGCCTGGGCTCTGATCCAACCCCCGCAAATCATCGCCCTGGTCTTGAGCTGCATCGGCCTGGGCATGGCCTCGCCATACCTGGCCATGTCCGTCTTCCCGGGCCTGTACCGCTTTCTGCCCAAACCCGGGGCCTGGACCCTGCATCTGGAACGGATCCTCGGGTTTCTCCTGGCCGCGACCTGCGTCTATCTCTTCGGGCTGCTCCCGACCTCGCAATACCTGAACGTGCTCATTCTGCTCTGGATCATCGCCCTGGCGGCCTGGATCTGGGGTAAATGGACAGACCTCAACCAGACCAGAACCCGTCGGTGGTCCGTTCGCGCCGTAGCCATCGGTATGGTCGCCCTGGCCGCCGTGTTTCTCTTCAGGCCGGCAGGCTACCCTGACCCGTGGAAAAACTTCGACATGGCGCAGTTCGACGCCCTGCGCGGGCAGCAAAACCTGATTCTCGACTTCACGGCGGACTGGTGCCCGAACTGCAAATTTCTGGAAAAAACCGTGCTGACTCCGGAAAAAAGCGCCACATTCGCCGCAGAACACAACGCCGTGCTCATGCGCGTGGACCTGACCCGACACGATCCGCAGCTCATGGCCCTGCTGGAAAGCCTGGGCTCCAAATCCATCCCCATCCTGGCCATCTTCTCCACGAACACTCCGAACAGTCCCCTCGTGCTCCGGGACATGTTCACCAGCGGCCAGCTCAACGAGGCGCTGGACGCGGAACTCCAGCCGTAAACGGGGCGCGCCCGCGCCCCTTGACCTCCGCCCTCCCCCGCAAACCCCTTCCATCCAGCCTTCCCGGGTTTTTCTGCCCCAGTCCCGCGCCAACAATGTCGTAGCCTTCATCACGCAATGCATGCTAGATTTCCCATGAGGATGACTTTCGCCCAGCGCTTCGGCGCACGAAATCATCCAGGCCGCATCCGAACACGCAACGGTGCAGCATGAGAAAAAAACATATCCTCCTCGTACTGCTGATTTTCAGCACCTTCTTCCTCTGCTTCGCCAACCCGCAAGACAGCCTCGACGTCTATCTCTTCTACGGAGACGGATGCCCGCACTGCAAAAAAGAAGATAAATATCTGAAGATGTATGAAGAGAAGTACACCGATCTGAACATGCACCGCTTCGAAGTCTATTTCAGCGACGAAAACATGAAGCTTTTCGGCAGGGTGGCGGAGGGCATGGGAGCCGACGTGAGCGGCATCCCTTTTCTGGTCATTGGAGACGAGTACATCGTAGGGTTCGATGAAACCCTGACCCCAGGCAGGATTCAAAGCAGAATCGAGGAATGCCTGACCCGCAAATGCACCGACCCGTCCCGAAGAATCATCTTCGAGCACTCCCGGGACATGCTGACCGACGAGGAAGCGGGGCCGGTGGAAAACGAAACGGAGCAGGCGCGAGGGGAACGCGAAAGGATCATCACCCTCCCCCTGCTCGGCGACATCGACGCCGGCTCCTTATCCTTGCCCGTCCTGACCGTGGCCATGGGCTTTCTGGACGGGTTCAACCCATGCGCCATGTGGGCACTGATCTTCCTTATCGGCCTGCTGCTGGGCATGGAGGACAGAAAGCGGATGTGGCTGCTCGGCATGGCCTTCATCGCCGCATCGGCGTTCGTCTACTTCCTGTTCATGGCCGCCTGGCTGAACCTGATCCTGCTCTTCGGATTCGTGCTCTGGATCAGGATCGGCATCGGCGTCCTGGCCATCCTGAGCGGCGGCTACAGCGTCCGGGACGCCCTGACGACCAGAGCCCTCCAATGCGCCCTGGCAGGCGGCGAGGACCGGCAGGCTTTCCGCGAGAAGCTCAAGAACGTCATCAACCGCAACAGCCTGGCCCTCTCCCTGTGCGGAATCATCGTCCTGGCCTTCATGGTCAACCTCATCGAGATCGTCTGCTCGGCCGGATTTCCGGCCATCTACACGCAGGTCCTTTCCTTAAGCTCCCTGCCTTCCTGGCAGTATTACTCCTACATCCTGCTCTACATCCTGTTCTTCATGCTCGACGACATGTTCGTCTTCGTGGCGGCCATGCTCACGTTCGAAATCACCGGGATGACCACCAGATACGTGCGGATCGCGCGGCTGGTCGGAGGGGTGCTCATGCTGCTGATCGGAACGCTGCTGATCTTCAGGCCGCAATGGCTTATGTTCGGATGAGAAACGATCGCGTGGGGCGGAGCGGTTCAAGCCTGCCCAGGCCAGGCAAGATGCCCGGTGACGAGCAATTCCTTGCGCCCCCTGGGCAGCCTCTTGATCCATCGCTCCACGGCCAAGGCGGCGGATTTGCCGCCCACCGGAGCCGAAAAGGCAAGCTCCAGCGGCCCCCGGCCGCGCAGGTACTTGGCCGCCCTAGGGCCGCCCGAGGCGTGTTCGGCCAGGCGCCGGGGCACGTTTGTGGAGATGCCGGTGTAGAGGCTCCCGTCGCCGCAGCGCAGCACATACACGAACCAGTCGGACACAGGCTATGCCGGCAAGGTGTAAAGGACCGAGAAGAAATGCAGGGTGCTGCCCGCGATGACGAAAAGGTGCCAGATGGCGTGATTGTAGGGCAGGCGCTGCCACACGTAGAAAACGACCCCCAGGGTGTAGGCCAGCCCGCCCAGGGCCAGGAAGAGCAGGCTCATCCCGGAGAGGGTGGCGTACATGTCGCGTCCGATGAGCACGCACAGCCAGCCCATGCCGAGATAAATGGTCAATGACAGGCGCTTGAAGCGGTACACGAAGCAACACTTGAGCACGATCCCGGCCACGGCCAGCAGCCAGACCACGCCGAAAACGGTCCAACCCACGGTCTCGCGCAGATTGACCAGCATGAACGGCGTATAGGTGCCGGCGATGAGCAGGAAAATGGCGCTATGGTCCAGGGTTTTCAAAATGCGCTTGGCCCGTGGCAATGGGATGGCATGATAAAGGGTGGACGCCATATAAAGCAGAATGAGCGTTGCGCCGAAAATGGAAAAACTGACCACGTGCCAGGCGTCGCCCAGGGACACGGCCCGGGCGATGAGCACCACCAGGGCGGCGATAGACATCCCGGCGGCGATGGCATGGGTGATGCTGTTGGCGATCTCTTCACCCAGGGAATACTCGGAAGCAGACTGGTTCATATAATCCTCCATCCCCGGGCCTCGGCCCTCAGGGGTTGTCACCCTCTCCTACCGTATCACGGAAGGAATTGTCCACTTCGGACGCGAAATCGTTGATCCAGTAAATGCGGTCGGCACGGCACTGCAGCTCCGAAGAGACGCCGTCCCTGAACACCACCAGTTCGATGCTCTTGCCCTGTTCCGAGAGGTGCTCCACGGCGTCGAGCAAATCCGAATCGCCGGAGGACAGCATCAGGGTGTCGTAGTTGCGCTGGTGAATGAGCGACAAGGTGGCGATGGCCACGTCCACGCCCTTCTGGATCTCGTTGAAAACCCGGTGCGTGAAATCTCCGTGCTGATTCTGACAGCGTAAGGATACCTTCTGCCCGCACTCCTCGCAATAGGCCTTGTCCGCGCGTTGCTGCTTGAGCGTGTAGAACTTGGTGATGATCTTGGGGCCGAAGGGCGGCCCGCTGCGCAGCCAACGGTGAAAATTGTCCTGCCCGTCCGAAGGCGGATTGGGCGTGGAATTGAGATAATAGGCCCGCCAGATCAGTCCGTCCTGCTCCAGATAATTTCGCAGGCGCAGGTAGCTGAATTCATAGCCGCTACGCACGCTATGCCTTGCATTGAAAAGATAACCTGCGTCGATAAGCCAGAGCTTGCGTTTTTGTGTCATGAATCCTCGTACATAGTTCCAAAAAATGCCTTACTAAATAATATAGCACATCATGAAAACATCCGCCACAGGCACTAACTTGGAAAAGTCGGACCAAACCGCTCGCCAGTCAGGCACTCGCCGCCTTTGGGGGTAACCACGAAGGTATTTTCCACGCCGACCATGCCCAGGCCCGCGATGCCGATCTTGGGCTCCAAGGCCAGGACCATATTCTCCTGCAGGGGGCGGTCGAAGGTGGGGGCGATGACAGGCCACTCGTCGATGGCCAGACCGATGCCGTGCCCCAGGAACCCGACCTTGTTGCGGCCCAGGCCCATGAAGCCCTCGCCCATGTCGTTGGCCAGCACGATCTTGATGCAGTCGCGGTACAATTCCGCCGGGATGGCACCGGGCACCAGACGGCTAGTCAGATGTTCCTGGATCTGCAGGCAGAAATCCTGGGCGCGGTCAGCCTGCTCGGGAATCACGGTCTCGTCGGCCCAGTAGATCTGGGTCTTGTCCGTGTGGTAACCCTCAAGACAAAACCCGCAATCAAGAGCCAGGGGCTCGCCACGCTGCCAGACCTTTCCGGCATAGCCCAGAAAAGGCAGCACTGGATGGGCCCCGCGCAGGCCCAATGGTCCGTTGAACACGCTGGGGTAATTGGCGGAATCTCCGGCCGAGATATGGCCGAGAAATATCTCCTCGCCCGCGTTCTGCATGCGCATCATGCCTTGGTGACCGTGCCTGTAAAAAGCGTCCCACACGGCCAGGGCGATCTCGCGCTCGGTCATGCCGGGGTGGATGAGGTCCGGCAAGGTATCGTTCAAGGCCTGGTCGTGACGTATGCCGGCCAGACGCAGCTTGGCCAGTTCCCACTCGGTCTTGACGGCGCGGGTCCAGGCCAGGGCCGTGTCGCCGGGCACCAGATTCACGCCGGGGAGCTTCGAGCGTAAAAGCTCGCCCATGGACCAGGAAAGGCCCGTCATCTCCACCGCGGCCGTGTCGCCCAGAGGCGAATCGGCTTCAAACAGCAAGGTGGGCAGCTGCGAATACGACTTGAACTCCAGGATGCGTTCAAGGGGCGAATCAAGACGGGCGCGCTCCACGCCCTTGCGGCACAGCAGCACAGGCTCGCCGCAAGAGGGCACCCACAGCACCCCGCTGGCCCAGGCCCCGCTCAGGTGATAAATGGCCAATCTTGAAAAAACCAGCATGCCCGAGGCTTCGGGGCAGAGTTCGCCCATGTTCGTACGCAGTCGGGAGATTCGGTCCTGGGTCTCGGCCAGTGGCATTTGTTCAAGGGAAACAAAACTCATACGGCCTCCTCGCGCAGGGTGTAGTCCATGCTCCGCCGCCGGGGCGAGAATCCCGCGCGCTCGACCAGGGAGCGCAGCTGGGATTCGGGCAGTAGAAAATGCACGCCCGTGGCCGCGACGACATTTTCCTCAA
>Ga0265295_1008148_pt1 | contig 11735 bp, 10 predicted proteins | sample Munlansysbiofilm_FD_192503 | JGI IMG/M metagenome (GOLD analysis project Ga0265295, IMG submission 192503) | Leachate microbial communities from a municipal landfill in Southern Ontario, Canada - Methane capture system biofilm | ecosystem: Engineered > Solid waste > Landfill > Unclassified ... | reverse complement strand
TACAAGACTCATAATCTTGTGACACATAGGTGCTAGTAGAGGTTCGAACCCTCTTCCCGCTACAAATATTCTTCTGTAGTTTAATTTGGTAAAACACGGTGACGATTGTTCCGCCTGTTGATGTACATAACCGAGTTCAATCATAGTAAGTGGGTTCAATCCCCACTGGAAGGACAAATAATTTAAAAATATATTGCGCGGTAGAGCAGTGGTAGCTTGCTAGGCTCATAACCTAGAGGTCGTGGGTTCGACTCCCACCCGCGCTACTAATAAAAGATTAAGGTGGTATTACACGACAGAAAGAAAGCTGTTGATGATAACCTAAAAAATGTGGGCATCATATGGGTATTAAACCCCATTAGTCTTTTATTCTACGGGGTTGTAGCTGATTTGGTTTTATCGGCGGTCTGTTAAACCGTGACGGAATTAGATTGAAATAAAGTTGGTTCGAATCCATCCTTCCCCGCATATTCTCCTTTAGCTCAGTTGGTTAGAGCATCTGACTGTTAATCAGAGGGTCCAAGGTTCAAGTCCTTGAAGGAGAGCAAAATACAGAGAAAAAGATAATTACATTGGTATCACTGTTATTAGTCAGAATTCACTTTTAATAAGAATTATAACAAGGGTAGTTATTGTTTTAATAAAATAATTGATCATTGTTCTGTTAATGGATTTCGGGGATGACTTGTATTGCCCTTTATCTGTATTTTATAAACACCCTTGTAGAGAATTGGGATATCAAATGATTTCAAAAACCATAGTTTGTGGGTTCAAATCCCACCAAGGGTACAAAAGAAAAGAGAACCTATCGCTATTAGAAATAATAGAGGAAGTTCACGACAACACTGCTTAAAACAGGAGAATAATATTCGATTGTACTGTTGAGGTTGCAACACAAACAGTTCTGATACGGTTAGCAGGTCAAAGAGGAACGGGTAGTGGATTAGATAAATGATAGGATAAAACAGAATCGTGGCTAAGCTCATTCTTTAGGTTTGTTAATTTTTCCTTAAAATTAAATGGTGGAGCACTGAAAAAATCAATTTCAGTCCTAAGTTTTTCCAGTTTCTTTAAAAAACTGGAATTTATAGGCTATAGGTCAAACGGTTAAGATGTCGCCCTGTCACGGCGTACGGAGCGGGTTCAACTCCCGTATAGCCTGCTAAAAATAAATTATAATATAATTTATTTTACAATACGTTTCGGAGCAGCTAACCGAATAGTTCCGCTATGAATGATGAGAAATGAAGTAGTCCTTCATATTAGTCGCTGATATATCGTATATATCTGGGTTGACTTACCCACTTTGATAAAGAATCGTTTTTGTAGGTATAGTAGGTTCATGAGTTTATTCCTAACTCTATTATATAGAGGACAGCAATGGGGTGATTAGGTTGGATAAAATCATTCACCCCTTTATATTATTTGCCACCATAGTATAATGATAATTATGTATCTTTCGTAATGATATGATAAAGGTTTGATTCCTTTTGGTGGCTCAATAACATATAATAATTTTTTTTAATTCAAATATTATTTTTATCTTTGTATTATTAAAAATTAAATGTTATGAAAATACGAATAGAATATCACAGTATTGAGTACGGATCTAGTATATTTGCAGTTCCTCAATTCACACATTCTGAAATTGTTGAAGCAGAAGGTTTAGATGATCCTAAATTAATAGATTATATTTGTAATCAAAAAGATTTATATGATTGTAAATTTGAAAAGAAAGATAAACCATTTATGGGATTTGATTATGTTAGTAATCAAGGTGGAGTTAAAGTTTCATTATATAATGAATCAAAAGTTATAAAATTATAAAATTTGCCGATGTGACTCAGTGATCGACGGTACTTGACTTGTAATCAAGCAGATAGTAATATCTCGCGTGGGTTTGAATCCCACCATCGGCTCCATAAATTTTTAAAATTATTTTTAAAAATTTAAAACTTTTACTTTTTTGGACCATATATCATATATAACGTTCTTTGGATAATGTATATTTTTGAAAATGAATACTTTAAAAAATATTTTAATAAAATTCAAAAATAATTTAAACTTTTTAATTTCTTGATACTATAATATATCACTAACAACAAAAGTTAAAATTTTTTGAAAAAAGTTTACAAAAAATTTGGCAGATTGAAAAATGTTCCTTATCTTTGTATTCTATTTAAAAAACAAAAGTTCTTTAAAATATTGAAATAAATTTTTTGAAAAAAGATTACAAAAAATTTGGCAGATTGAAAAATAGTTTGTATCTTTGTATTCTAATTCAAAAGTGAGTTAGATTTGTTCAAAAGATTGAAAATTAAACAACAAAAGTTTTTAAAAGAAAGTTGTAAAAATTTGGTAGATTAAAAAAACTTTTGTAATTTTGTAAAATATATTAAAAACGTTCTTTGATAAATTAAAAGAGTGAAAACGGAGGAGAGTAAACAGATAAATACTCTACTATACAGAGTGGTTTTGAAAATTGTAGCTAAGTAACATCCGAGTGAAAAGCGTAGATAAGTAAAGTTAACCACAATTGGTTTTGAAATTGATAGGTGGTGTCTTAGACGAATATATCAATAGTAAAGTTAACCATTCTGATAAAAATGGTTTTGAAAGTCGTAGAAAATCGCAGACGAGTAAAGTTGAACCATTACAGACATACACTGAAAAGTGTTGAACCCGTAGGGAAGTACAGATTGAAACTGTGGTAAAGTAAACAATTGTTGAAATACGTAAGGAGTAAAGTGACAGAAACCGTAGGTAGTAAATTGTAATTCCTGTAAGGATTGCAATGTGAATAAAAAGTAGAGTTTTAAATTATCCATTTTGACTAACAATATGTAATTGTGGTTTGTAGTTAGGTTAAATATAAATAACACACCTACATGCAGAATGTGGATGATATGCACCACCACTTAAATAAAATTTTTAGCAATTGTTGAAATCCGTAGTCAGTAACTCTTTTTATAATTATATGGTCCTTTCGTCTAGTGGATAATTATATCGAGGACTTTATGATTTAAAATAAATTATAAAGTAGATATAAAGGACGCAGCAAGACGTTTGAGATAAGATGTATAGACTTATCGAGGTCGATAAAAATTGTTAAAGCTGTACGTAGGTTCGAATCCTACATGGACTACTATTGTTCTTTGAAAAATTGAAAGTATTATACCAATGTGTGTGTTGGTACACTAATCAGTGTTGGTTCGCCCATATTGAACAGTGAAAAGATAATGTGGGGTAACTCACAAAAGGGAGGGCTTCTCAACCCTTCACCATTAATCTTCGGATTTATGGTCAATGCACAAAAGCTTCGTCCTTGTCGAATACTATTCGACAGATTCATCTAAAAAGTGGATATAAGGAGTAAGTGATGAGTTCCCGAAAGGGTTAATTTCAGTCCTTTGGTAAGGATAAGTTTGGTAAGCCCCCGGTAAAACGGGTAAGGAGCCAACCAAATTAAGTCTGACAACTTTACTGAAAACGATGTCAACATCATGAGTTCGATGGATAAGAAGTAGATAGACTGTCTGAGCATAGGTTTATGTAAAGGCTATTTATCAATACCAACGGTGAAAGGGAAACCTGGAATCGTGAAGTATGGCACAGTAGGATTAACCACCCGAAACGCAAGTTTGGTTGAGTATTTTGTATCTCAAAAAGTTATGAAGCTCGGTCTGAGCGCCAAACTGAGATCCCGGATACGGGGATAATTGTATCAAACTAAAAATTATTATGGTAAATAATGCAAAAATTTTAGCAAAGTCTCAGACAGGTATAAGAAGATAGTCGTTTAAATCTTGACATCTTCGGATGAATCAAGAGCACGGAAACTCGCAAGGTGGAAGTGTTTTGTGGAAAGAAGCACCTAGTGGTTTAGCGATCACGAACAGCTCGCAAGGTTGGGGGAATTTTGAACACAGAGTATTCTTATACCGATAGTGGAAACGCCACCACTATAATCAAGGCAACGTCGCCAATAGACTCTTCTAGGGAGAGTGGATAAGTGTAGAACCATTGACAGCAATCAGTGGATAATGACACAAAGGTATTGGTACGAAAGGTGTAATCTCAACCTATTATTAAAACTATATGGTACAGTCGTCTAGCGGAATAATCACTGTTTTTAAGTTTTTAGATTTTCTTTAAAAGTTTTTTAAGGTTAGAATTTAGTAAGTTAGATGAATATATAAAATGATATATTAGATAAGTGATTAGAAGGACGCAGCAACTCTTATGAGTGATAAAAATTGTAAAAGCTGTACGGTGGTTCGAATCCACCCTGTACTACAAAAAACGTTCTTTGTAAATATTGAAGATACTTCCTAAGCTTGATTAGGAATCCTTTCGGGGAAAGAGATAATCTATTGTAAAATAGAAAAAGGATAAGTACCCTATGACTTATTCGCCATAAATCATCAGTTTATGGTCAATTCAAGTAAATATCCGTCTATCACTAACCAATAGTGAACTTCCTTTAGGGGGAGTTAAGAAAAGGGGATTTTTGGGGTCTTTGGAAAGAATAAGATTTCTTATCTGCCTGAACCACAGGGAACAGATGAAATCGAATAATAGACTGTGGTGGTCGAACCCCCATGAACCAAATGAACCGATTCAAAAAGATAAGGGTAAGGTGTTTTAGTCCGAACATGCTAAAGTAAGGGCGTTCACTAGTGTCATGGTAGGGAAACCAACCAGAATCACCGCACAAGTAGGTTTAGCAGACCGAAAACGTAAACTAAGGGTCATATTTTGTACTACAAAATAGTATGAAGTGAAGGGCAGGCACTTAGTATAGGGATTACAAATTTTGCACAGTTGGTAGTGCAAATGACTTCTAATCATTAGGTCGTTGGTTCGAGTCCAACAATTTGTTAAAAAGCAGAGTCCTGCCCAACGTCAGTCCAAAAGACGCTTAAACCTTAACACTGTAAAGTGAATTAAGGACAATGATAACTCGCAAGGTTTGATTTGTTTGATGGAATGTCGCACTTAAAGGGAAGCACCCTTGAATGGCTCGCAAGGTCAAAGGTAGTACGGAACATCGAGTAAGGCTGATGGTAAAAAGTTTAGTCATTCTTTAAAAATGGCAGCGTTGTTCTACAACTATATTCGCGCTTCGGTGGGGTATGGTGGATAATCGAAGAACCTTGGTCACGCAAACTAAAGGATAATGTCGAGAATGGTAGGATAAATAAACTTGTAGTCTCAGAGTTTTATTAATTTAAAACCCCACTCAAATTTGAGTGGGGTTTTTTGTTTATATTAAAAAATTTTTATATCTTTGTACCACAAAAATTATAAATTATGATAATAAATAATAACGATTTGGGATTAAGTATTGAAAGAGGAAAAGTTAATATTATTAGATGGGGTACAATTTTTTGTTTGGATAGAATTATTGAACTTGTAAAATTATATAATATACCATACACTATTTGTAATTTTAAAAAAGATATAACAAATCATCTTAAAAATCTTAAAAAAGAACAAATAAAAAATGGTATTATTTTAATATATTGTCAAGATAAAATCCATTATAATCCAAAAGATTTAAAATTTGAAGTATTATTTGACGATTTAAATATTATTAAAATTAGTCATGTTAAAGTTCATATTAATAGTAAAGGACCAGATGAATATATTATAAACAGAAAAAGATATAATTTAGAATATATTAAATCTGTTATTGATACTAAAAGTAGAACTAATAAAATTAATAAAATATTAAATAAAAAACCCAATCAATAAGACTGGGGTTTTTATCAATTTAGAAATCTTGTGATCTAGTATCAATTATATAATTTTCTAATGTTTCCAAATCAATTAAACAACCAACTTCTGTTGCCCACCCATCATAAAAAAATTTTATTTTTCCTTGATCAATTCTTTCTTTATTTTGTTCATAAAAAGAAGGAAAATATTCTTTTATTGATTTTTCTGCACCTTTATTAGCAAACCAATCTTTATTATCTAATACCATTTTGGATTCGTTAATAATTATATCTTTTTATATTTTATCAAAATTTTCAAATTTTTTAATAGTTTTCATAATTATTTATTTATTTTTTAGTTGGTTTTTTTATAATTTAAATTCACCTTTAACACCTTTTGGTTTTTTAGTATTTTTTGGTAGTTGATTATGAGAACAGTCTAAAGAACCTTGAACAGTTAGATTATCAGGTAGTTTAGTTAGTTGATTATTAGAACAGTTTAAAGAACCATTAACAGTTAGATTATCAGGTAAAAATTCATACGGTAAGTTATATTCAATTATTTTTATAACTCTATCTGAATCAGATAATTTTTCTAACTCTTTTAAAACTTGTTCATCACTTTTTGGTTTTAAAAGATGTTTTATGGATTCGTTATATGATTTTAAATATTTCATGTTTTAATATTATTTTTAGTATATATTAAATATTAGATATTATTTTTTTAATCTTCTTAAATCTATTCATTAATAAATCAAAGGATTGTTCATTCTGAAGTAAGACTTCTAAACTACATGATAAATAGACAGATGCACTCTTTAAAGTTTCAAAAACTTTACCATCGGATGTTAAATATACAACTTTATCGTTTTCATTTCTTTCTACCCAAATCATTAAAAATTAGTAAATTTTAACCGTATTTTTTATATTTTCATATAAATCTTTTGGTAAATATTTTTCAGACAACATTATTAATTCTCTGTTTCTTAATATTTTATTTTTAATGTCTTTTTTAATTTCATCATCTTTTATCTTTTTATTAAATGCAACAACATTAACCATTTCATCTATTATATCATCTGAATGGAAATCGATATAATCACCATTTGTTTCTTTATATAATTTATATATTGATTCGGCTCCGGTTAAACCTATACCTCTATCATTTTTTATATAAACTGATGATACATTGTCTTTTTTATCACCTGATATTATTTTACTAAATAATGATTTTTCGTTATTAACTTCGGTTATTTTGGTTTTTGTTTTAAGATATTCTATAAATTCTAAGAATTCTGTATCTTCATTCATATCAAATAAACTGGTTTTGGATCTACCATACATTTCTTCAATAAAAATATTATAATTTTGTGGAAAATATGTTTTTTCGTCAGATAACCTATAATTATAAATTAAGTTAATATATTCTAATCCTAAATCAAATTTTACCAATTGTTGAAAGTCATTATCAGATGCCATCAATATATTACTATAACCTTTTTTATTACTTTCATTGGTTATGTATGCAATTAAATCATCACCTTCTGCCCAATCAACTTCATAGAAATGAATATTATTTCTTTGTTTTAATTCTAATTTTAATTCATCAAATATTTGATAAACTTCCGTCCAATCTATATTTTCGTGAGGTGTTCTTTCTGATTTATAATTTTCATATATTTCGGATCTCCATCTCATTTTAGAATCAGATACAAAATATACATGGTCAAAATTGTGCATTTTTGATAATCTATCAATATCTTTTCTTAGTAGGATAGGTAGATCAGAATATAATGTTTTTTCACTAAAAAGAATAAATACATCTTTGTGTAGTAAATAATTTCCATCTATTATTAGATTTGTTTTCATATTCTTAATATTTATTTTTCTTCTTCTATTATTTTAATATTTTCTTTTGGTATATTGTCTATAACATAATAACCATTTTCATAATTTGGATCCTTGTATAATTTAATATCTAAATTATTAGTATCTATTTGATAGATAACCCATTTTGTATTTATTTTTGATTTTTGTGTTTTAGATAATTCATAATGAAATATCATTTTAGGTATTAATGATTTACAATACTCTACATTATCTGTTACATAAATTCTATCTAAATGTTTTGATAATTTTGATTTATTTTTAGGTATTATGCCATTCTTTAATATTTTATTTTTAAATTCTTGTATAGACAAATGGTATAATTTATTTGGTATTTTAACTTCTAAATCAAATTTAGATTCGTATATGATTTCAACTATATTTATATATTTTTTATTATTTAATAAATAATTTTCATCATATTGTGTTATTTTTTTCATACCAGATATATTTTCCATTTTCATAATTGATGGAAACCAACCAAATCTATTTATAAATAATGAATTTATATGATTAAATTTTAAATCTAAATTATCTGTTATGTGAAATTTATATAAAAATAATGATATAGTATTATTATCATTTATAATGATGTTATAATCATAACTATTCATTAATCCCATCTCATTATCAATCATTCTTACGGTTTTTTCAATATCATAAGTTTTAATAAGTCCTTCATTTAACTTAAATATATAATCCGAAAAAGTAGTTAACATTTAGTTATTAATTTTTTAATTTTTTGTTCTCTTATATATGATATAGTTTTATCATATTCAACAGATCCTTTAAATGCTGATATATCATAAAGTAATTCATCTTTTGAATTATTAACATATACATTATATATATACTTTATATCGTTTTGATCCTTAATTCTTTCAAATGTTTGAAATTTATAAACATAATAATCTTTTTCCATCCAGTTACCTACTGATTTTTTAAACCATTCATATTTATCATATTCTGGGAAAAATGTATCACAATCATATTTACCTGCTACTCTAGTTATATACATAGTATCACAATAATCAATGAATTGTTTATAAATAGAAGAACCACCAATAATAAAACAATCTTCGTTTTTAAATTTGGTTAAAATATCATTAATATTATCATATACGATAGCACCTTCTTTTTCTATGATTTCTTTTTTATATTTATTAGAAGTTAGAACAACATTTTTTCTATATTTAAGAGGTCTATCAGGTAGTGAAAAATAGGTATTAGAACCCATTATAATTGTTTTATCAAGTGTTTTATTTTTGAAATATTGTAGGTCTTGTTTTATGTGCCATGGTAATTTGTTATCTTTACCTATTCCACCATGTAAATCAGTTGCAACAATTATAGAAAAGGGCATAAATGTTTTTATTTAAATATATTATAAATATGATAAATTGTTTGTTTTGAAATAATTTTTTAATAATTTTTCAATTTTAATTGCATTGTCGCCGTATATGTTTTGAACATCTATATTGTCTAATAATGATAATATCTCATCTCTAGATAAATCGATTTTATATTTAAGTAACTCTTGGACATATTTATATTTGCCATAATATATTACCATTTCTAATACATTCTGATCCCATACATATCTTGTTTCTTTAATATCTGCACCATTTTCTAATAAAAATTTAAATACTTCAAATGAATTTGAATAGAAACTATCTATTAATGGTGTACCATTTTCAGTATCATATCCGTTTATATCTGATCCTTCTTCTATTGCTTCTTTTGCTAACCATAGTAAATTGTGTTTACAAGCATGATATAATTTTTCTTGTGGTGATAAATTTTGAACTGTTTTTTTTAATATCTTCTTCTGATTTTGGTTTAAGAAGATGTTTAATTGATTCATTGGTGTTGTTAATAAAATTTTCAAATCTATCAATTAATTTTTTTGTTAATTTACTTTTAACCCTATTGTCATTTAATAATAATTTAACAACATCTACATATCCATTTGTATATGCATCTTTTATTGATTTATTAGTTAATACAGATGGATCAATTTCTTTATAATTTAATAATAATTTAACAACATTTAAATAACCGTTTCTGGACGCTGATATAATAGGATGATATTGTTTATTACCACGTTTACCATTATCTAATAATATTTTAATTATTTCTAAATTTCCCATCGAACAAGCATGTATCAATGAATCATAAAAATGGTATTTATCTTTATACTTATCAAACAATATTTTAAAAAATTCTGTTTTATTGTTAATTATACTATCTTTTATATAATCATTAAATTGATAAAATGGGTTTCCTCCTTCATCTAAACCTTGTTTAAATAAATATATCATATCATAATTATACCCATATTCTAATTTTTCTTGTGGTGATAAATTTTGAACTGTTTTTTTAATATCTTCTTCTGATTTTGGTTTAAGAAGATGTTTAATTGATTCGTTATATTTTATTAAATATTTCATAATTAAAATGTAATTCTATGTTCTTTTTCAATTTTTTCTTTTTCTTCTTTAGTTAATTTATTATATAATTTAGTCATATCATTAATTGAAAATAAACCACCTAATTCTTCATGATAAAAATCATCAAAGTATAACATCCAATCCAATTTACTATAACCATCTTTCATATCATCAATTATATCTTTTATTTCATTTTCATTATATATATCTTCTAATTCATATTTATTAATTAATCTTAATTGTTCTTCATTATCCTCTTTAGATATTATTTTTTTAATATCATTATTATTAAATGTCCATTCTAATTCATCTTTAAATCTTAATAAAACAGTGTCTAAAATTTGATCAACATTTATGTTGTTATTGTATATTAATTTTTTAATATATTCTTTATCAAATAATCGTTCTAAATCAAATGTGTAAATCCATGATATTTGATCTAGATAGTCACCCATTTTAACAATTTCTTTAATTTCTTCATCAGAGAATACATCATCATCCAATTCTAATTCACCTATAACTTCTAATCTACCTTCTGGATTTATCGAATTTATTAATTCTTTAGCCTTTTCTTTTCCTAATAACTCAAATAAATTATATTCTAAAAAATATGTAACCTTATCTAATTCAGGTAATTTAAGGAAATTTTCTATTGATTTGTTTATTTGTTCTTCATTTTTAGGTTTTAAAAGATGTCTTATTGATTCGTTACAAAGGTTACTTTGTTCCCTATATGTTTTTAAATATTTCATATTTTAATATTATTTTATAAATACATGTTACCTTTAACCCCTTTTGGTTTTTTAGTATTTTTTGGTAGTTGATTATTAGAACAGTCTAAATAACCATTAACAGTTAGATTATCAGGTAGTTTAGTTAGTTGATTATTAGAACAGTCTAAATAACCATTAACAGTTAGATTATCAGGTAGTTTAGTTAGTTGATTATTAGAACAGTCTAAAGAACCTTGAACAGTTAGATTATCAGGTAGTTCAATTAGTTGATTATTAGAACAGTATAAATTACCTTTAACAGTTAGATTATCAGGTAGTTTAGTTAGTTGATTATTAGAACAGTCTAAAGAACATTGAACAGTTAGATTATCAGGTAGTTTAGTTAGTTGATTATGATAACAGTATAAATTACCATTAACAGTTAGATTATCAGGTAGTTCAGTTAGTTGATTATGACAACAGTCTAAATTACCTTTAACATTTAAATTATCAGGTAGTTTAGTTAGTTGATTACCAGAACAGTTTAAAGAACCATTAACAGTTAGATTATCAGGTAGTTTAATTAGTTGATTATGATAACAGTATAAATTACCTTTAACAGTTAGATTATCAGGTAGTTCAGTTAGTTGATTATGAGAACAGTCTAAATTACCTTTAACAGTTAGATTATCAGGTAGTTCAATTAGTTGATTATTAGAACAGTCTAAATTACCTTTAACAGTTAGATTATCAGGTAGTTTAGTTAGTTGATTACTAGAACAGTATAAACCACCTTTAACAGTTAGATTATCAGGTAGTTTAGTTAGTTGATTATCAGAACAGTTTAAAGAACCATTAACAGTTAGATTATCAGGTAGTTTAGTTAGTTGATTATTAGAACAGTTTAAAGAACCATTAACAGTTAGATTATCAGGTAAAAATTCATACGGTAAGTTATATTCAAT
>Ga0265295_1008147_pt1 | contig 11736 bp, 15 predicted proteins | sample Munlansysbiofilm_FD_192503 | JGI IMG/M metagenome (GOLD analysis project Ga0265295, IMG submission 192503) | Leachate microbial communities from a municipal landfill in Southern Ontario, Canada - Methane capture system biofilm | ecosystem: Engineered > Solid waste > Landfill > Unclassified ... | reverse complement strand
CCGTATCCTGCACTGGGCTTATGTGCCTGAGCTTTGGCCACGGCCACCCCTTACGCCAGCGAACCGCCGGCAGCTTCGATCGCGGCGCGCGCGCCGGCCGTCGCATTGATGCCGCGCAAGGTGACCTTGCGAGACAGTTCCCCGGTCTTGATGACCTTGACGGTGCGAACCAGTTCGCCCACCAGGCCAGCGGCCTTGAGCACCTGCAGATCGATTTCATCGACCGGCAGCGCCTGGAGGTCCGACAGGCGGATCTCGGCGAACAGGTGACGGCCCAACGGCGTGAAGCCGCGCTTGGGCAGGCGGCGCTGCAGCGGCATCTGGCCGCCTTCGAAACCGACCTTGTGGAAACCGCCCGCACGGGACTTCTGGCCCTTGTGGCCACGGCCGGCGGTCTTGCCCAGGCCGGAGCCGATGCCGCGACCCACGCGGCGGCGGGGGCGCTTGGCGCCTTCGGCGGGGGCGAGCGTGTTCAGTTGAGTGACAGACATCTGAATTCCTTTAGGCTTCCGAGACGGTGACCAGGTAATCCACCTTGCGGATCATCCCACGCACCTCGGGCGTATCGACCAGGATGCGGCTGCTGTTCACCTTGCCCAGGCCCAGGCCGCGCACGGTGGCGCGGTGGGACTTGTGCGTGCCGATGACAGAGCGCACGAGCGTGACTTTGATTTGCTTCTGTGCCATGTCTTACCCCAGGATCTCTTCGACCGTCTTGCCGCGCTTGGCCGCGATTTCCGCAGGCGTGACGCAGGCGCTCAGGCCATTGAGGGTTGCACGGACCATGTTGTACGGGTTGCTCGAACCGAGGCTCTTGGCCACGACGTTGCGCACACCCATCACTTCGAAGATGGCGCGCATCGGACCGCCGGCGATCACGCCGGTCCCCTCGGCGGCGGGCGAGATCAGCACCGTCGAGGCGCCGTGCTTGCCGACCACGGAATGGTGCAGCGTCCCGTTCTTCAAGGCCACCTTGAGCAGGCCGCGACGGGCCTGTTCCATGGCTTTCTGGACGGCGACGGGCACTTCGCGGGCCTTGCCCTTGCCCATGCCGATACGGCCATCGCCATCACCAACCACGGTCAGCGCAGCGAAGCTCATCGTGCGGCCGCCCTTGACGACCTTGCTGACGCGGTTGACCGCGATCATCTTTTCGCGCATGCCGTCATCGCGTTCCTGATCGACGGCGTGCTTGCCTTGTGCTTTAGCCATGTGATTCCCTTAGAACTTCAAGCCGGCTTCGCGCGCGGCTTCGGCCAGCGCCTTGACGCGGCCATGGTAACGGAAGCCCGAACGGTCGAAAGCGACGAGCTCGATGCCGGCAGCCTTGGCTTTTTCGGCCACGCGCTTGCCGACCAGGCTCGCGGCGGCGGCATTGCCCCCATTGGCCTTCTGGCTGGTGAGTTCCTTGCGGACCTCGGGCTCGAGCGTCGAGGCGCTGACGAGCACGCGGTCGCCTTCCGGAGAAATGATGTTGGCGTAGATGTGCAGATTCGTGCGATGCACCGCCAGGCGATGCACGCGCAGTTCGTGAATCTTGCGGCGGGTAGCCGCAGCACGACGCAAACGGGAAGTTTTCTTGTCCATGATTCGTCCTTGCCTGCGTGCTTATTTCTTTTTGGTTTCTTTCAGGATCACACGCTCGTCCGCATAGCGCACGCCCTTGCCCTTGTAGGGTTCGGGGCGGCGGTAGGCGCGGATTTCAGCGGCGACCTGGCCGACGACCTGCTTGTCAGAGCCCTTGACCACGACTTCGGTCTGCGAAGGGCATTCGATCTTGATCCCATCGGGGATGTCATACAGGATGTCGTGCGAAAAACCCAGCTGCAGTTTCAGGGCCTTGCCCTGGACCTGGGCGCGAAAGCCCACGCCGACCAGGGTCAGGCGACGTTCGAAGCCCGTGCTGACACCCGTGACCATGTTGTTCACCAATGCGCGCATGGTGCCCGACATGGCATTGGCCTGGCGGGTTTCATCGGCAGCAGCAAACGTGAGCTGGCCATCTTCCTGGGCGATCCGGACGTTGCCATCCAGAGACTGGGTCAGGGTGCCCAACGGGCCCTTGACGACGATCTGCCCGGCGCTGATGGTGGTTTCGACGCCCTTGGGCAGCGCGACGGGGTATTTGGCGATGCGTGACATGGTTGAAAAGCCTCCTTATGCCACGTAGCAGAGCACTTCGCCACCCACGCCGCTGGCGCGGGCCTTGCGGTCCGTCATGACGCCACGCGGGGTCGAGACGATCGCCACGCCCAGGCCGTTCATGACCTGGGGAATGGTGGCGCTGCTCTTGTAGATGCGCAGGCCGGGACGCGAGACGCGGTCGATGCGCTCGATCACCGGACGGCCGGCATAGTATTTCAGGGTGATTTCCAGTTCCGGCTTGGCCTGTTCGCCAGCGATGCGGAAATCCTCGATGTAGCCTTCGTCCTTCAGCACGGCGGCAATGGCCGCCTTCAGCTTGGAGGAGGGCATGGAAACCGACGTCTTGTTGACCATTTGCGCGTTGCGCACGCGGGTCAGCATATCGGCGATGGGATCGCTCATGCTCATGTGTGATTCTCCTACCAGCTGGCCTTGGTCACGCCCGGCACTTCGCCGCGCATGGCCATTTCACGCAGTTTGTGGCGCGTCAGCCCGAATTTGCTGAACACGCCGCGAGGACGGCCCGTCACCACGCAGCGGTTGCGCTGGCGGGTGGGGTTGGCGTTACGCGGCAGCTGTTGCAGCGCCAGGCGGGCCTGATAGCGTTCTTCGTCGGATTTCGACTGGTCGGCGATGATGGCCTTCAGTGCGGCGCGCTTGGCGGCGAATTTTTCGGCCAGCTTGGCGCGTTTGATATCGCGATTGATGAGGGAAAGTTTTGCCACGTCAGCCCCTTAGTTGCGGAAGGGGAAGCTGAATGCGCTCAGCAGCGCCTTGGCTTCCTCGTCGGTCTTTGCGGTGGTGGTGATGCTGATGTTCATCCCGCGCACGGCATCGATCTTGTCGTATTCGATTTCCGGGAAGATGATCTGTTCTTTCACACCGATGTTGTAGTTGCCCCGGCCATCAAAGGCACGGCCCGACACGCCGCGGAAGTCGCGCACGCGCGGCAGAGCGACCGCGATCAGGCGGTCCAGGAATTCGTACATGCGCTGCCCGCGCAGGGTGACCATGCAGCCGATCGGGTAGTCCTCGCGGATCTTGAAGCCAGCGATGGCCTTGCGGGTCTTGGTGATCACGGGCTTCTGGCCGGCGATCTTGGTCATGTCGCCCACGGCATTTTCGATGACCTTTTTGTCGGCAACGGCCTCGGACACCCCCATGTTCAGGGTGATCTTGGTGATGCGGGGGACCTGCATCACCGATTTGTAGCCGAATTTCGCCTGCAGGTCGGCCACGACCTTGGAGCGATAGAAATCTTGTAAACGAGCCATTTTGTGCACGCCCCTTATGCCTTCGCGCCAACGACAGCGCCGTTGGAGCGGAAAATGCGAACCTTGGCGCCATCCACGACCTTGACGCCGACGCGGTCGCCCTTGCCGGTTTCGGGGTTGAAGATTGCCACGTTCGAGATGTGGATGGGCATCGTTTTATCGACGATGCCGCCGGGCGCGCCCGTCATGGGATTGCCCTTGGCGTGTTTTTTCACGACGTTGATGCCTTCGACCAGCACGTGGTCGGCGCCCACCCGGGCCACCACGGTGCCGCGACGGCTGCGATCGCGGCCAGACAGCACGATGACTTCGTCGCCTTTGCGAATGTTTTGCATGATCTGCTCCTTACAGCACTTCGGGCGCCAGGGACACGATCTTCATGAATTTCTCGGTCCGCAGTTCGCGCGTGACCGGTCCGAAGATACGCGTGCCGATGGGCTCGAGCTTGGCGTTGAGCAACACGGCCGCATTGCCGCCGAAGCGGATCAGCGAGCCGTCCTTGCGGCGGACGCCCTTGGCGGTACGCACCACCACGGCGTTGTAGATTTCGCCCTTTTTGACGCGGCCGCGGGGGGCTGCTTCCTTGACGGACACCTTGATGATGTCGCCAATAGCGGCATAACGGCGCTTGGAGCCGCCCAGCACCTTGATGCACATCACTGAACGCGCACCCGTGTTGTCGGCCACGTCCAGCGTGGTCTGCATTTGGATCATGATTTTTCCTGTTCCAACTTAACAACGAAGCCCAGGGCACATACCCCAGGCCACGCAGCCAGTTTTGGTCCCGTCAGGCTTGCTTGGCGCCGCTTGGATCTGCTTGACCAAGTAAGCCCTGGGTTGAAATTCGAGAATTCCCACTGCCCTGGCGCAATTCACGCACCAAAAAAGCATACGGCAATGCCGCACCCTTCAGGGCAAGACAGCCATTATAGGGTGCCGGCCGGGACATGGCAAGTCTTTTTGTGCAAATCCGGCAACCACCCGCCTGCCCGCGTCTAGTTCACGCGCGGCAGCGCCCCGTATTCGATCACCATGCGGCGCGTGCCTGCGTCGTCCGCATCGTCCACGTAAACGCGCACCCCCATGCCGATCGCCGTTTCGGTGATGGCCACCATCATCTGCACCCCGCCCGGACTAGCCAGCAGTTCGCGCACGAAATTCCCGCCCAGCTTTACGTAGTCGAAATCGACCATGTGGATCTGGCGCAAGGCATCGGGCTGCTGGTCCAGGCCGCGCAACCCGACGTGCATGCCTGTTTCGATGATGCCCTGGGCAAACGCCCGGAAGGCATCCAGGTGGCGGCTCAGGCCATAGGCATCCAGTTCCACCACCAGGCGCTGCAACAGCGCGGGATCGGCATTGCCGCAGATCAGGCGGATTTCTTCCAGGTACTGCGCATCCAGGATCGATGCGATCGACATGCGGATGACCAGAATGCCCTGGTGTTCGCCCAGCCAGTTCAGCGCCAGGCACAGCGCACGCATGTCGCAGGCCGAGGACAGGCCCAGCCGCGCCGCCGCCGGCATGAACAGAAAGCCCGACATGCGCGGCTGATCCGGATCGTCTTCCTGGAGCGCCAGCGCGGCCTCGTGGCGGTCGGGGATGTCGTCGCCTTCGTACTGGACGCGGCGCACGTCCAGCGACAGGCGATCGTGATCCAGCGCCTGGGAAATCAGGGTGCGCCAGGATGCTTCGCCCATCAACAGTTCGCCGTCCTCGTGGTCGGCGTGGGACAGGAATTCGACTTCCTCGTGGCCGGCGCTCTCGGCGCACATCAGGGCCTGGTCCAGGCGCGTCAGGACTTCCTTGGTCGAGCACTGCACGGTGTAGTCCGTCAGGGCATAGGCCCAGCGCGACAGATTGTGGCTGTCGAGCTTGACCCGGAGCGTTTCGAGCAGTTCTCGCAGTTTCTGCACCGGGCGCATGACCTCGGGGCCAGTCTCGCGGGCAAGGCATGCGCCTGCGGCATTCCGTTCAGCAGTTCGATGACGCGCCGCCCCAGCAGCCGCAGCCAGTCGTCGAGTTCCTGGCGTTCCGTCTGGTTCTGCAGGCGCGCCATGTCCCGGCTGCGCACCAGCAGCACGTAACCGCTGACCGCGCCCTGACGGGAATCATCGCGCAGCACGCGCTTGAGTTCGTTGAGAAAATAACTGCGGTTGGCCAGGCCGGTGACCGGGTCGCGGTTGAGTTCGACTTCCAGCCGCTCGATGCGCGCCATCTGTTCGTCCATCGTGGGCGCGATGCGTTCACGGACATCGTCCATGAGTTCGGCGTCCTCGGCCGGTTCGGTGCGCTTGATCTTGATTTCGGGCGCATCGGCCACGGCAGCCACGGCCAGTTCGCGGCGCACACGGCTGAGCAACGCGACGACGAACAGCGCCCAGAAGGCGGCCAGCCCCAGGGCGAGCCACGCCCACTGCACCACATGCGTCCAGAGCACATCGCGCGCGGGCCCCGGATCCAGCGTCAATCGCAATGAACCGACTCCGGCCACCTGGCGAGAGGCCGTGCGAGGCTGGATGTCGGCCACAGAAGCAAACCATGCAGGAGCATCCCCGGCGGAACGCCCCAGGCTGCGGGACTGGAACGCCACGCCCGCCGCATCATCCGACGTCAGCGCCAGGTCGGCGAAACGCCCCTGCTGGAAAGCCGCATCCAGCACCCGCGCGCGGGCGGCCGCGTCAGATTGGGCACTGACCAGCAGGGCCAGGGTGGCGGCTGTGTTTTCGCTGTCGGCCTGCAACTGCGCGTCAAGCCGACGTTCCATCAGACTGGTGCCCATCGCCAGCATGCCCACAAGGATGCAGGTGATGACCAGAGATGAAATCACCAGCAGCTGTCGCACGGAAGCCATCGCTCACCTTTCAGACCATGGAAACGAATCTTTGAAAGTGTATCCTGGACGCCGCATTTCCCCAAGAAACACACATCGGCGCACTGCTGCCTGCCCTGAGGCATAGGGGTAACACGGATACCCAATCCGGGCAGACTGTGTATAGTTTTAAAACAAACGTTTGAATTAATTCATGGCCACTTCCCGCTCGATCCTCACCCGCGATGCCATCCTCAATGCCGCCGAACGCCTGTTCGCCGAGCAGGGGCATGACAACACGTCCATGCGCCAGATCACCCAGGCGGCGCAGGTCAACCTGTCTGCCGTCAATTATCACTTCGGCTCGAAAGACGCGCTGATCGAGGCCGTGTTCCAGCGGCGCCTGGACGCGCTCAACGATGAACGCCTGCGCATCCTGGATGCGCTCGAATCCAAGGCCGGCGGCCAGCCGCTCAAACCTTCGGCCATCGTCGAGGCCTATTTCGGCCCGCTGGTGCGTCATGCCTGCAGCGCCGGCGCCGAACGGCGCGCCTTCATGCCGCTGCAGTCCAACACCATGTCCGACCCGAACGGCGCCATCAGCGCCCTGTTCGCCGCCGAACGCTCCGTGGTCGCGCACCGTTTCACCCGCGCTCTGCTGGCCTCGCTGCCAGGCGTGCCGGAAGCCGAGATCGTCTGGCGCTTTCATTTCATGCTGGGCGCGACGGCCTACGCCATCATGGGGGCCGAAAGTTCCAGCCGGGCCATGAACCTGTCCGGCGACACGCACAATATCGATGCCCAGGCCCTGCTTGGGCGCCTGATGGCCTTCCTGCTGGGCGGCCTGCGCGCCCCGCTGCCGACCGGCGCGCCACTACCAGGAGTGCCGGCATGACATTCCTGCTGATCCTGCTGATCCTGCTGCTGGCCGCTGCCTTCGTGCTGAGCCAGCACGATCTGCGCATCCGGCACCTCAGCCGTCCGCTGTACCAGACCTTCCGCCGCATCCTGCCGCGCATGTCGGACACCGAACGCGAGGCCCTGGAAGCCGGTACCGTCTGGTGGGAAGGCGCGCTCTTCCGTGGCCAGCCCAGCGCCCGCGCCCTGCACGCCATCCCGGCCCCGCGCCTGACCGAAGCCGAACAATCCTTCCTGGACAACGAAGTCGAGACCGTCTGCGCGCTGGTGAACGACTGGCAGGTCACCCGCCAGGACCTGGACATCCCGGCCGAAGCCTGGGAATACATCAAGACGCACCGCTTCTTCGGCATGATCATCCCGCAGGAATACGGCGGGCTGGGCTTTTCGGCGCTGGCGCATTCCGCCGTGGTCACCAAGCTGTCCACCCGCTGCTCCGCGCTGTCGGTCACTGTCATGGTGCCCAATTCGCTGGGTCCGGCCGAACTGCTGCTGCACTATGGCACCGACGAACAGAAAAACCATTATCTGCCGCGCCTGGCCAGTGGCGAGGAAATCCCGGCCTTTGCCCTGACCAGCCCCTGGGCCGGGTCGGACGCCGCCGCCATCCCCGACCATGGCATCGTGTGCAAGGGCGAATGGCAAGGACGCGAAGTCCTGGGCATGCGCGTCACCTGGGACAAGCGCTACATCACCCTGGGCCCGGTCTGCACGCTCCTGGGGCTGGCGTTCCGGCTGTACGACCCCGACGGCCTGCTGGGCGACACGCCCGACCTGGGCATCACCTGCGCCCTGGTGCCGTCCGACCATCCCGGCGTAGAAACCGGCCGCCGCCATTATCCGCTGGACGCCATGTTCATGAATGGCCCCACGCGCGGTCAGGACGTGTTCATGCCGCTGGATTTCATCATCGGCGGACCGGCCATGGCCGGCCAGGGCTGGCGCATGCTGATGGAATGCCTGGCAGCGGGACGTTCGATCTCGCTGCCCTCGTCCTACACCGGCATGGCCAAGCTGACCGCGCGAGCCGTCGGCGCCTATACCGTGGTGCGCGACCAGTTCCGCACCCGGATCCACAAATTCGAGGGCATCGCCGAAGCCCTGGCCCGCATCGGCGGCCACACCTACCTGATGGACGCCGCCCGCACCATGACGGCCGGCGCCGTGGACCTGGGCGAAAAACCCGCCGTGGTCTCGGCCATCGTCAAATACCACGTCACCGAACGCGGCCGCATCGTGGTCAACGATGGCATGGACATCATCGGCGGCAAGGGCATCTGCCTGGGCCCGCAGAATTTCCTGGGCCGCGCCTACCAGCAGATCCCCGTGGGCATCACGGTCGAAGGCGCCAATATCCTGACCCGCAGCCTGATCATCTTCGGCCAGGGCGCGATCCGCTGCCATCCCCATGTACTCGACGAAATGCACGCCGCCCAGGCCGCCGACCCCGAACAGGGCCTGCGAGACTTCGACCGCGCCTTCTGGGGCCACGTGCGCCATACGACCCGCAACGCGCTGCGCGCCATCGGCCATGGCTGCACGAACGCGCTGCTGGCCCGCCCCGACACGGCCGTCGCACCTGAAATGGCCCGCTACTACCGGCAGCTGACACGCTTTTCAGCCGCCTTTGCCACGCTGGCCGACGTGTCCATGCTGACCCTGGGCGGCACCCTGAAGCGGCGCGAGTCGATTTCCGCCCGCCTGGGCGACATCCTGTCGCAGCTCTACCTGATTTCCGCCACCCTGAAACGCTACCAGGACGAAGGCCGCCAGGCCGCCGACGCGCCATTGGCGCACTGGGCGATCCAGGACGCATTCTGCCGCGCTCAGGACGCCTTCGCCGGCGTGCTGGCCAATTTCCCCAACCGGCCCCTGGCCTGGATCCTGCGCGCGCTGCTGTTTCCCTGGGGCCGGCCATTTGCCGCGCCGTCCGACGCGCTCTCGATGGCCGTGGCCGATGCCATCAGCCAACCCGGCGGCGCACGCGACCGTCTGACACAGGGCACCTATATTCCTCGGGACCCGGCCGAACCCATCGGCGCCCTTGAAGCCGCCTGCGCCGCCGTGCTGGATACGCAGGCCATCGAGGCCCGCATGCGCGAATTCGAAAAAGCCGGACGTGTGCCGGCCACCGACCCGCGCGCCAATGTGCGCGACATGGCCGAAGCCGTCCATGCCGCCGGCGGCATCACCGACGATGAACTGGACCGCATCCGCGCGCGCAACGCGCTGCGCGACCGTGTGATCGCCGTCGATGATTTCGCCCCGGACTTCCAGGGTCCGTCGCAAACCGAATCCGAAGGAGCCCGATCCTGATGGCCTTCGAACCCGTCTACATCCTCGATGGGGCGCGCAGCCCCTTCCTCAAGGCCCGCAACGCGCCCGGCCCGTTTTCCGCGTCCGATCTGGCTGTGCAGACAGGCCGCGAACTGCTGCTGCGCCAGCCCTTCGCCCCCACCGATCTGGACGAAGTCGTGATCGGCTGCGCGGCCCCCTCGGCCGACGAGACCAACATCGGCCGGGTGATCGCGCTGCGCCTGGGCTGCGGCAACCACGTGCCCGGCTGGACCGTGATGCGCAATTGCGCCTCCGGTATGCAGGCACTGGATTCCGCAGCCATGGGCCTGCAGACCGGCCGCTACGATCTGGTCCTGGCCGGCGGCGTGGACGCACTGTCGCGCGCGCCACTGCTGTTCCCCGATGAAATGGTCCACTGGCTGGCCCAATGGAATCAGGCCCGTACCCTGGGGCAACGCCTGCCGCTGCTGCGGCGCTTCCGCCCCGCGTACTGCAAGCCGGTCATCGGCCTGCTGAAAGGCCTGAGCGATCCGGTGATCGGCCTGTCCATGGGCCAGACTGCCGAAAACCTCGTCCATCGCTTCGGCCTGACGCGCGCCCAGCTCGACGCCTATTCAGCGCAAAGCCACGCACGCGCCCTGGCCGCCCGCGCCCGGGACGCCTTCAAGGAAATCGTGCCTCTGATCGACGCCAAGGGCGCACTGTACGCCGAAGACGACGGCGTGCGCGCCGATTCGACGCCCGAAAAACTCGCCCGGCTCAAGCCGGTCTTCGACAAGCCCTACGGCAACATCACGGCAGGCAACAGTTCCCAGGTCACCGACGGGGCGGCACTGCTGCTGCTGGCTTCGGAACGCGCCGTGCGTGCACGCGGCCTGCGTCCGATCGCCCGCATCGTCGATGCCCAGTGGTCCGCCCTGGACCCCGCCGTCATGGGCCTGGGCCCCGTACATGCGGCCTCGGCCATCCTGGCGCGCCATGCCCTGGGCCTGAACGATCTGGACTTGTGGGAAATCAATGAAGCCTTTGCCGCGCAGGTGCTAGGCTGTCTCGCTGCCTGGCGCGACGACGCATGGTGCCAGGAACACCTGGGGCGCGGCGCATTGGGGGACCTGGACATGGACCGGTTGAACGTGGACGGCGGCGCCATCGCGCAAGGCCATCCGGTGGGGGCCTCGGGCGCGCGCATCGTGTTGCACCTGGTCCGCGCCCTGCAGGCCCGCGGGCTGCGCCGGGGCATGGCCGCCATCTGCATCGGCGGCGGCCAGGGCGGCGCCATGCTGGTCGAACTCTGCAAAGAGGGCTGACATGCACCTGGAATCCACAGACCTGCGCCATTTCCGCTGCACGACGGCCCCGGAAGGCATCACCTGGCTGACCATCGACTGCGCCGGCAGCTCCCTCAACCGGCTGTCGCGCGATGTGCTGGAAGAACTGGGCCGCGTCCTGGACCATTTCCAGTCCGCCCCGCCCAAGGCACTGGTGATCCATTCGGGCAAGGCCGCCGGGTTCATCGCAGGCGCCGACATCGACGAATTCTCCCGTCTGAACGACGCGACCACGGCGCGCGCCTTCATCGAGCTCGGCTGGACGGTCTTCAACCGCCTGGCAGCGGTGCCATGGCCGACCCTGGCCCTGATCCAGGGGCATTGCATGGGCGGAGGCCTGGAACTGGCCCTGGCGTGCCGCTACCGGATCGTCGTGGACCAGCCCGACACGCGCCTGTCGCTGCCCGAAGTCATGCTGGGCATCTTTCCCGGCTGGGGCGGCATGCTGCGCCTGCCCCGGCGCGTGGGCGCCCCGCTGGCCCTGGACATGATGCTGACCGGCCGTGCGCTGGACGCGCGCCGCGCCGCGTCGTCCGGCCTGGCGGACCTGTGCGTGCCGCCCCGCCTGGCGGAGCAGTCCGCCGCACGCCACGTCCTGTCGGGCCGGCCGGTGAACGGGCCGCAAGGCAGGGACGCCTGGCTGAGCCATCCGATCCTGCGGCCGCTGCTGCTGCGCCAGGCCCGCAAGACATTGGAAAAGCGCGACCCTCAGGGGCACTATCCGGCCCCGCGCGCCATCCTGGAAATCTGGGCGCACCATGGCGGCAACGCGCTGACCGCGCCCAGCCTGATCGACTCCATCGTCCGATCCGACACGGCCCGCAACCTGCTGCGCGTGTTCCGCATGCAGGAACGCCTCAAGTCCTTCGGCAAGGCCGGGGATCACGCACCCGTGCGGCACGTCCATGTGGTGGGCGCGGGCGTGATGGGCGGCGACATCGCGGCCTGGTGCGCGCTCAAG
>Ga0265295_1008146_pt1 | contig 11737 bp, 8 predicted proteins | sample Munlansysbiofilm_FD_192503 | JGI IMG/M metagenome (GOLD analysis project Ga0265295, IMG submission 192503) | Leachate microbial communities from a municipal landfill in Southern Ontario, Canada - Methane capture system biofilm | ecosystem: Engineered > Solid waste > Landfill > Unclassified ... | reverse complement strand
CGTACCCACCGGCAGGTAAAAGCAGGCGAGAAAGACGGCAATGATGATGACCAGCGGTTTCCATTCAATTTTCCAGTCCATAACCTATCCTTTGTTTATTTGGCAAAGTGACCACATAAAAAACAAGAAAGTTTTGTTGATCAGGCGAGCATCTCAACCTTTTCCCGGACGCTTTCCTTGATGACCGCCTCGACGCACGACATGTATTTGAGAATGCACGGCACCTTCAAGCGGTAGTAGACCTGCTTGCCGCGCTTTTCGTCGACCACAACCCCGGCCTGTTTGAGCACGGCCAAGTGTTTGGAGATGGTCGAAAAATCGGCCTCGATGAATTCGCCGAGTTCGCACACGCATTTTTCACCATCGGCGAGCTGTTCGGCCATCCACAATCGCGTCGGGTGGCCCAGTGCCTTGAGCACGGCCGCCTTGGCTTCGACAAGCGCCCAATCTTTTCCAGTCGGTCGTTGCTTTTTCATGGGCTATTTGGTAAATCAACCAATCGTCTTTGTCAAGCGGATATATGTGCTGAGCGATCACCTTCGCACCCGCATCCATAGAGTCTCAAATCTTTTCCGCCTTCATTCTTCGCCATGTGTTCACAACAGTTTGCTGTATCGAGACGATGGGTCGGCAGGATGGCCTGGCTGTCCAGCTCGATAGTGGCCGTGCAAATAGTCCTGCTTGTTCTGGGCCGCGATGGCATATGCCTGAGCCAAGGGTGCCAGGTGGTCGATGAACTGACCAGAGTCCCACCCCTTGTGTTCAACCTGGCCGGTCTTTTTTTCTTCCAGGCAGTAGCGTGGGGGGTGTTTCGAACTGACACGGAGAAGGCTATTCGTTGGCGAATCGTCCAGTGGCTCCTGCTCGCAGGACTGGCCGCTGAAGGTGTATTGGTTGGTTTTCAGCTGTTTGTTGTCGGCGTTTTCTGCACCTATTGTCTCATCATTTTGGGATGCATAGTCCTGCTCAATCTCTTGGCTGGCAAAAAACAATTGTTGGCAGGCACGTTCGTGTTTGCCTCGGTCTTCCTCGCCTTTTCAAGCCTGCAGTTCAAACAGGATTCCGGCCTGCACAACGCCACTCGCGACGGTGTTTTTGCCAGCAGGATACATCCATCCTCCCCGGTCACCGTGCATCTTTTTTTCTCATCGACGTGCACTCACTGCCACCGCGTTTTGGAAGCCATGGCCAGGACACCCGCCCTCTCCATGCTGCTCAATCCCATCGACCGCATCTCCTCGCTCGATATCCCAGGCCTCACCCTGAACGGGCAGTATTCGCCCGAGGCCAACAGGGCCTTGCTGAACGCCTTGGATATTCAGGAAATCCCCGTACTCTTGGAACACAAAAATACCGGCTTGGTGATCATCAAAGGGGAAAACGCGATCCTCCGTTACCTGGACACGTTTGCCAGTTCAGGCCCGGAGGCGACCGCAACGCCGGTCACGCCCATCAACTCGGCTTGGCAGATCGACTCGTTTTCTGGTGCAGGGGAGACAACGGATGGCTGCTCGGTCCAGACCGATTGCGAAAGCACAGAATAGTCACCGCAGGCGAGGCCTCGGGCTCCTTTGCCGCACGCTCCTGCTTGAAAAACAACCGGCCTTTTATTTCGACAACTTTCAGGCGCGTTCTTTGCTTCAAATTGACAGCTAGTCGTCCGCGTTGTCATGGCGGTCCGGCGAGAAGATGCCGCTTGCCGCTGGAGGCACTGCGCAAGACCCAACCTCGCCGATGCGCCGGCAGGTGCGGGTTGGCATAGTACGGCAGATTCGACAAAGGATCGGGAAGCGGGCCAAAGAGGGCAAGTCCTGACTGAGGCAGGTCGGTTCCAAACCCCTTTCGCGAGGCAGGACCTAACCAGAAAGTGAGTGAGACCGGATTGAGCCTATGAATCATGTAGAACCTTCCCGCAGACCGCAGTCCATGTGTCCATCAACTCAGTGCGGATGGAGATTCCGAGCAGCGTGCCTGGCGCTGGGGATCTTGGGGGTGGCACTGTCTGGGTGCGTTGGTACACAGCCGACCGATCCTTATGCGGTCATCCCTGGTTTGCAGAGAGAAGCGCTTGTTCGTACGAACAACGCCCCGTCCCGACCACTGCCGGTACAGGGGCCGCTTACCCGCGCACAAGCGATCGAAATCGCCTTGGCCAACAATCCGGAAATAGCTGCCGTCGCCTGGGATACCCTGGCCGCGGAAAACCGCCGGGAATATGCGCAGGCCGGTCGGTGGCCGATCCTGAGCGCCGAGGCTGGCTACGGACATTTTCTCGACGCCCAGCGTCTTATTCCGACCCGTTATAACGGAGAACTCGGAGTTTTCGACCGGGATATCTACCGCAGTGATTTGATAATGAAGGTGCCGTTGTTCACCGGAGGCAAGATCACCAGTGAAATCCAGGCCGCCGAGTTGCTCCGCCTTGCCGAGGAAAAAAGATTGGCTCGGTCCAAAGAAGAATTGGTGTTCAACGTGTCGAGCACCTTTTACGTAATTTTGAGCCAACTGGGAATCATCCGCTCCTTGGAATTTTCCACAAAAACAATCGAAGAGCACCGCAAGCAAATCCTCGACCTCATGGCTGCCCAGAAGGCAGCGCGGGTAGATTTACTGCGCGCCGAAGTGCGCCTGGCCGATCTGCGGCACGCCCTGATTCGGGAACAACAGCTCTTGGCCATTCAAAAAAGACTGTTGATCAACCTAATGGGGGTGGACAGCGGAACCGAGCGGATCACCCTTGCAGGAACGCTTCCGGACGAGCCATCCAGCAACGAGACCGATCAGGATGCCGTGCGCACAGCGCTGCGGCAACGCGGTGATTATTTGGCAGCGCGTGACCGATTGGAGGCCCAGGCCAAGCGCGTCGATGGGGCCAGGGCCGGATACTGGCCCACTGTCAACCTGATGGCAAGCTATGGTGTGCGAGGCGCTCCTCACCCTGAAGACAAAGGAAAAAATACCGCTAACGAGGAGGATGTCGCCGCCATTGGAATGGTAGTAACTGTTCCCTTGTTTGAAGGTGGCCGTACTGCCGCCCTGGTGCGGCAGGAATTCGCGGCTTTGGCAGCCGCTCAGGAACGACTGCGCAAGCTTGAGCAGCAAATTTGCCGGGAGGTGGAAACCGCGGTGTTGAATGTTGACTCCAGCAGAGCGCGCATTGAAGCGACACGATCCTCTATTGAGCAAGCTCAGGAGTCTCTGCGCATCGAACGGATGAAATACGATCTCGGCAGTGGCTCGGTGACCGATTTGCTGGATGCGCAATCGGCGCTTCTACAATCAGAAACCAATTTTGCCCGCGCCGTGGCTGACTTTCACATCGCCATGGCGAGCCTGCAACTTGCGACAGGGGGTAGTGCATTATGAAAAAAAGTTTTTTGTTTTTCTCGGCGTTGGTCGTGCTCATTGCCATCGCTTTTGGTGCGGGTAAATCGCGTTCGATCGGTGGCATGGTCGAAAAGGATGGGCCTGTTCAGGGCACGTCACCAACGGCAACAGCCCTGAACGATCCTGCAAGCAAACCCCTGCCGCCTGTGAAGGTCGAAATCGTCACGTCGCAACCGCTTTCGAGAACAGCCCTGTTGAACGGCACTGTGGTGCCAACGAGAACCGCCCGCCTGGCCTCGCCAGGAGAGGGGCCTGTGGGGGTCTGTGCGACCAGCGGCTGTATGGTCCGAGAGGGGGATCGAGTAGCGAAAGGACAGACGTTGTTGCAAATCAGCCGGGACAAAAGTGCCCAGGCGCAAATGACCGCGGCTGCGCAGGCGCTGAAAGAACAGGAAACGGAGCTGCAACGCATCACCCAATTGGTGCAGGGCGGAGCTGTTCCTGGAGCTCAGTTGGATGCCGCACGTTCAAAATATGAAAATGCCCGTGCGCAGTTCATTAAAACCGAAGAAAGCGCCTCGGATTATTTAATTAGCGCGCCTTGGAGCGGTGTCATTTCCAAAGTGCATGTGGCCGAGGGCGACTATGTCGCGCCACGCGCGCCCTTGATCACCATGTTCGATCCCGCCAGTCTGGTGGTGCAGTTTGCGGTTGCCGAATCTCAATCCACCGAGGTGCGGGAAGGGCTGCCGGTAGACGTTCAACTCGACGCCCATCCCGGACAAACCTTTCAGGGCACGATCGACCGGGTCTTCCCGGAATTGGACGAGCGCACACGCACGCGCACGGCAGAAGCGGCACTGACGGGACCCGTTGATTTGATCCCGGGCATGTTCGCCCGCATCCAGGTCACCCTTGAACGTTTTCCCGAAGCCCTGACAGTCCCGGCGCATAGTTTGGCAGTCTCGCCAGGCGGCGTGCGTTCAGTCTTTCTTGTCAAGGACGGGAAAGCGGTCCAGCGTGAACTGACCACCGGGTTGGAGGTGGACGGCCGCGTCCAGGTCCTTGCCGGGTTACAGGAGGGGGACCGGGTAATCATCGCTGGCCAGGAAAAACTCAAGGATGGGACCGCGGTCAAGATGCTGGAACCGGATGGCGCCCCATCCGATGCAAAGGGTAAAGGCGGCGGCCAATCATGAGAATCACCGAATACACGGTCTCTAAGCGTCTTGCCACCAGCGCCATCGCCCTGGCGCTGGTGGTCCTTGGCTTCTATGGGTTATTGCGGCTACCAGTCAACTTTCTCCCGGATATGACCTATCCGATGATCAAACTCATTGTTTTCTGGAGCGGGGCCACTCCTGAGGAGATTGAGCGCAACCTGGCCGATCCCATCGAGCGTCAGATGATGACCGTGGACGGGCTGGATTATCTTGAATCGTCCTCCATCGAAGGCATGTACAGCTTAACCGCCAACTTCGGGTATGGCCAGGACATCGACGTGGCCTACCAGGACGCGACGGCCGCCTTGGCGCGCGTGGTGCGAAAGCTCCCTAAAGACATTGACCCGCCGGTAATCTTCAAGGCCGATCCTTCCCAAACGCCGATCCTGCAGTTGACGGTGCGCTCGGACCTCTGGGACCTGGTGCAACTGCGTACCTGGACCGATGAATGGTTGCAGGATCAGATGCTTGCGGTCCCCGGGGTGGCCGGCACGGAGATCATCGGCGGCCTGGCACGCGAAATTCGTGTGCACCTGAAGCCTGATGCCCTGGAAAAATACGGCTTGACCATTGCCGTTGTCCTCAAAAAATTACGAGAGGAAAACGTCGAGCAGTTCGGCGGCCGACTCACGGTGGGCCCCCAGGAGATCGTTGCCCGCACCACGGGTGAGTACGCCAGCTTGGACGATATTCGCGATGTGGTCGTGCTGCGCAATGGTGGGCATCGTGTCCTGTTGCGGGACGTGGCTGACGTGGTTGACAGCCACCGGGAAGCACGGGTGATCACGCGCCTTGATCGGCAACCCGCCGTCAAGGTCAGCGTCCTCAAACAGGCCGATGCCAATACTGTCGAGGTGGCCCGGGCTGTGGAACAACGGCTGGAAGAGATAAGGTCCGGACTGCCCGCCGGGGTTGCCTTGGGTCTTGTTGAAAATCAGGGCGTCTACGTAACCGATGCCCTCAAAGGTGTTCGCAAGGCTGCCGCCGAGGCGGCCGTGCTGGTGGTGTTGATCGTCTGGCTTTTCCTTGGTTCCTGGCGCCAGGTGGTGGTTATCGTTACGGCACTGCCCTTCATCCTCATCGTCAACTTTGGCCTGATGCGAATCGCGGGTTTTTCGCTCAACATCTTCTCGCTGGGTGGCCTGGTGATCGCAATCGGCGTGCTGGTGGACAATTCCATCCTGGTAATCGAGGCAATTTCCCACCGGCGTCAGGAAAACCCTGGAGAGCCTGTCAACGCACTGGTGGTTGCCGCCACGGCCGATATCGGTCCTGCGGTTGTGGCCGCCACCTTAGCCTTTCTTGCGCTCTTCGTGCCGTTTTTGCTGGTTCCTGGACTGGTCAGCCTCTTGTTCCGGGAACTCATCCTGGTCATTGCGGGCATTGTGCTCATCAGTCTTCTGACCGCAGTCAGTCTGACACCGATGTTGACCGCCGCCCTTCTGGGGAGGGCAAAATTACGCGAGCACAGGAGCCGATTCGAATCCCAGATCGAACGCATCACCATGGGCTATCAACAGTTCTTGGCCAAGGTGTTGAACCATCGTTATGGGGTCATCACTTTCTTTCTGCTCATCCTGTTCGTCGGCGGTTTTGGGGCAACCAGGCTGGGTAGTGAATTCCTGCCGCAAATGGATGATGGACGCGTCCTGGTCAAGGTCAAGCTGCCCACCGGCGCCGCGGTAGCGGAAACCGACCGAATACTGGCAGCAATCGAAGCACAGGTCAGCGACGATCCGCGCATCGAAAGCCTCTTTACCATGGCTGGCGGCCGTCCTGTGGGAACAATTACCTATGAAGTCGCCAACGAAGGGGAACTCAACCTGCAACTGGTGCCTCGCGACGCTCGCGACATCAGCACTTCGGAGTATATTCGGCAGTTGCGGCCGGTGGTGGCCCAGGTTCCGGCGCCAGGTGGCAAGGTGACTGTGGCGCAAACCAAGGTCAAGGGCATGCGCAAACTGGGAGATGCCGATATCGAGGTCAAAATTCAGGGTGATGATTTGCAGCAATTGTTCAGGCTGGCCGGCCGTCTTGCCCAGAGCATGAATACGCTCAAGCAATTCACCAATGTCTACGTGGCCATGGACTTGTCCAAACCGGAGATGCTGATCAACGTCGACCGGGTTCGGGCTGCGGAAATGGGCATTTCTGTCGCTGAGGTAGCCGACACCCTGCGCACGCTGGTGGCGGGAAGTGTTGCCACCCGTTTGCGCGAGGGCGACAACGACTATGATATCCGGGTGATGGTCCCGGAAGCGCAGATGCGAAACCGAAGCGATCTGGAGAACCTGACCCTGGCCACTCAGCAGGGCGGGTTCGTTCGCCTGGGTGACTTGGCAACAGTGCAACTGGCTGCCGGGCCGGTCGAGATTGTGCGCGAAGACCAGGTGAAAATGGTCATTGTCCGCGGGGACGCTGTTGGCGCCAGCGTTGGCGAGGCGCTCACCAATCTCAAGTCGGTTGTTGTTAGGGAGACCCTGCCCCCCGGCTACCAGATCACCTATGGCGGACAAGCCCAGATGATGGCCGAAATGACCAGGGATGTCCTGTTGGTCCTTGCCTTTGCGCTCTTCTTTTCTTTCATCGTGCTGGCGGTGCAATTCAACAGCTTCAAACTCCCCGCGCTGATTTTGGCTAGCATGCCTTTTTGTCTGACAGGCTCGGTCGGCCTTCTGCTGGTCACCGGCAAACCCTTGGGCGCCACGGTCATCATTGGCATCCTGGTTGTCCTTGCGGCGGCGGTCAATGCCGGGGTACTGCTCTTCGCCTATGCTCGCAATTTGCAAGAAACATCCGGGTTGTCGGTACGGGACGCCATCCTTACCGCGGCCCGGCTGCGCCTGCGCCCGATAGTAATGGTATCCGCCGCCATTCTGTTCGGCCTTGTTCCCCTGGCCCTGGCGCTGGAATCCGGGGGTGATATGCTGCAGCCGATGGCCATCGCCGCCATCGGCGGATTGCTGATGGAAAATTTGGTCGCTCTTTTTCTGATGCCCTGCCTGTATTTCGTCTTCACGAAGCAGCAAGGGCATCGGTAGCAGTGCCGGTGACGAGATGTTCCGCCCCGGTGGAGAGGTGGTAGCTAGTGCCACTTTTTCTTCCGGGTGTAAAAAAATGACCCGGATCAGAACCAGAGGTGGGTAAAAAGTAGACAGCCGGGAGTCCTCCGGGACTCTCTTCGACCGAGTGGCCTTCATCCGGACAATGATACTGCCGGTCAGGCCCGGACGGGCTGAACACAAGCAGGCGACGACCGGGGAACCGTTCGCCCGCCTGCCGGTGAATCAACAGGTTCTAGCGAGCAATGAACTCTTCGTGGCGGTGCAACAGACTATGACAAGAAAAATCACTTCCTTGACAGCGCTTCTTTCTTTTGCGCTGCTTTTTTTGAATAGTATCGTCCTTTATATGGCCCCTCATGGACGAATCGCCTATTGGGCAGATTGGCGCTTTCTTGGCCTGACCAAAACCGAATGGACAAATCAGCATATTATCGTCGGCTTGCTGTTTCTCTTTTCCATACTTTTACATATATATTTTAATTGGCGGCCGATCATCGCTTATTTAAAAAACAAGGCCAAACAGCTAAAAATTTTTACCCTTGAATTCACTGTCTCCTTTATTCTCGTTATCATTTTTACAATTGGATCTTACATTCAAATTCCTCCTTTGCACTCGGTGATAACTTTCAGTGAATATTTGAAAAATTCAGCTGCTGAAAAGTTTGGAGAACCTCCTTATGGTCGAGCCGAACTTTCCAGTTTGAAAATTTTCGCGACAAAGACAGGCCTAAATCTGGATGATGGAAGAGACAGGCTGCGAAAAGCTGGTGTGCTGTTCGATAATGATAATGAGACCCTGCTGAATATAGCCAACAGGAATAACACTTCTCCAGATCGATTGTATAGATTGATGCAGGCGGGCAATCATCACTCTGCGGCGCAGGACAGGTCTCCGCTCCCACTGAAAAACGGATCAGGAAACCATCGCCTTGCTGCTGTTTGCGATGAATATGACCTGCCTGTTGCATTGGTCATGGAGGCGTTGACACTCGCCCATATCAAGGCTGCTCCAGAAGAAACCCTTCGGCAGATAGCGGAACGAAACAACACCACTCCCCGGGAAGTTTTGGATATCATAAAAAGAACCGCGGCCCAACCGCGGCCCTAATCTACTTGACTCCTGTTCTTTCGGGTGGTTTTTTGCTGTCCTCTCCGTATAATCCCCGGGGAGACGAATTCTCGATGTTGAACGGGTTGCTGTTTGCCTTCTTCCTGCCATTTTTATGAAGTGAGACCGTGCCTGGACCGCGCCTCTACATCATCACCCTGATTCTTTTCGCCTTGTTTTTTGGTATCGGCGGGAAGGTGTACCTGTGTTTGTCCCCGCATGGAGATGTGCATTTGGCAGGGGATCACGCCACCTGCGGGAGTGTCACACGGTGCGCAGGCCACGGGTGCGTGTCTTCACCGGAACATCACCGGGAACAATGTCAATCCCATTGCCGGGATATCGCCCTGGGTGGTGACGAGGCGCAACTGCCGGAAAAAAACACCGTGCAGGTGCCGGCGCCCGCGCTCCTACCGCTGACTGTCTCTGTCCCCCTCGCAACCCTTGCCGTTAGAACCTTTCACCGCATTCCTCTCGTTCTCCTGCCCCAACCTGCCCTTCGCCAAAGCGTCGTCCTGCTGATTTGATTCCTTCCTGCTGAGCGCCATCAGCTGCGACCTTCCCTGGTCACCGCCGGAACTCACCCAAAAAAAATCTGCTGACAGCAGTGGCCAGTGCCCCTAGATCGGCGCGACCACATGTTCTGATTTTTTTCTGCGAAGGAATATTCATGCGTATCCACCGTTTTGTTTTCGGCACGCTTATGTTTTGGGCGGGCCTCGGGGTGACGGCTGTGGCCGCCGCCCGCTCGGTCCCCCCTCTTCACTCCCCGCCTGCAAGGATGACCTTCACCGCAGCTCTCGAGCAGGCTGCACGGAATCGACCGGAGTTGATCTCCGCCCAGGCTGACCTCGCCGCCACCGATCGGCGGTTGCGGCATGCCGGGCTGCCACCCAATCCGGAATTGGGGGTGGAATGGGACAACCTGGGCGGTGATCGGCCTGCGGACGAAAGCAGGGAAACGACCGTTTCCCTCAGCCAACCCGTGGAGATCGGCGGCAAGCCATCGGCCCGGAAGGAGAAAATTCGGGCCGAAATCCAGCGGCTGCAGCACGAGCAGACCGTGGCTTGGCTCGACCTGGCCGTTGAGGTGCGGATGGCCTTTATTGAAGTGCTCAACGCCCGCGAACGGCTGGCTTTACAGAACGAAGCGGAAAAAACCGCCGCCGACCAGGTCAGCATGACCCGCGAGCAAGTCTTGTCCGGGAAAATCGCCGGAACAGAAGAAACCAGAGCCCGCGCAAAAATGGCGGAGACTAGGGCGGAAACCCACAAACTCCAACGGTTGTTGGCCGAAGCTGAACGCAACCTGGGGGCTGTTCTGTCACTGCCGGCTGACACCCCGGTCACGGCGGAGGGGATGCTGACCCGCGAGGTGCCTGTTCCGGATCGCGACACGCTTTTGGCGGAAATGAAACGATCTCCGCTCGTTGCCGTTCGTCGGAGCGAGACGCTCGTCGCGCGGACCAACCTCTCGCTGGAGCAGGCCAACGCCTGGTCCGACCCGACCCTCAGCCTGGCTGTTCGTGAGGTGCCGGACGAGGACGCTCGGGCCGTTGCCGTTGGCTTCTCCATTCCTCTGCCACTGTTTCAACGCAATCAGGCCTCCCTGGCCGACGCGGAAGCGATGACCCACAAAGCCACGGCCAATGAGGCGGCAGCGACCCGTCGCCTGCACACGGAGGTGTTCAAGGCGCACGCGCTTCTTGTCGCCGCCGACCGGGAAGCCCGCACCCTGCAAGCCGATGGGCTGGGCAGGGCTGCCGAGGCTGCCGCCGCGGTCCAGCAGGGATTCCGGGCCGGCAAGTTCCGCTACAGCGACGTTCTCGAAGCCTCCCAATCTTTGCTGACTATGAAAAACCGCCATCTGGACGCACTGCTCGACCTGAACCGGGCCGCCATTACCCTGGACCGATTGCTGGGCAAACCGGCATTGCCAGTCCTCTCCACCAGTTTCTCCCCTTCGTCCGTGCCCAGGAGCACCCCATGATGCACAAGAAAAAGACCCTGCTCATCCTCAGTCTTGTTGTCCTCGCTACCTTGGCCGGAGCCGGCGGTTTTTACGCCGCCGAACATCTGCACCAGGTGCAACCCGCACCTCACCAGGAACCCGAGGAAACTGCGCAAAAAGAAGCCGTTCACGAAGAAGAGGGCCACGATCACGAGGCTGAAGGTTCCGATCTGGACCGGCCAGTGGAGGAGATGTGGACCGCCTCCTGCGAACACGACATTCTTCAGCACGAGTGCGCCGAGTGCCGCTACGAGATTGGCACGGTTCTGCTGGATCCGGCCCTCATCGGCGAGGGCGGCCTGGTGCGCACCGGCCTTCCGGAAAAAAGACAGGAATACCAAAAAGAACGCAGCTTGTCCGGGGAAGTGCAATTGGATGATACGCGCACCGTCCGTGTGGCCAGCCCCGTTTCCGGCTTGATTACTCGCAGTTTCATCACCCCGGGGGCTCAGGTCGAAACCGGTACGCCGCTTTTTGCGGTGGACAGCCCGGAGGTGGCCGAGGCCAAAGGCCGCTATCTCAAGGCCAGGGGCGCCTTTGATCTTGCTGCCACCTCGGCCGCACGCGAAGCCCGCCTGTTTGCCCAAAAAATAGCGGCCGAGGTGGAACTCCAGGAGGCCAGGGCCAAACGGGTCGAGGCCGAGGCGGAACTCGCCGCTGCCCGCAGCCTGTTGCAGCGCCTGGGCCTAGGCACAACGGCCATCGAGGCCATCTCCGCCAGGAATGGGGGCGAGGCCTTGAACGGTGTTCTGGTGGTCCGCGCCTCGAGGGAAGGGATTGTTATCGAAGGCAATGCCGGTTCAGGTGAACAGGTCGAAGCGGGCAAACCGCTGTTCACCATCTCTGACCTGGAGACGGTGTGGGTTCTGGCCGACGTGCAGGAGGCGGACCTCGCCGTCCTTGCCAATACCTCCGGCAAGGCGGCCAAAATCGAGACCATGGGCCACAGTTACACTGGCCGGCTGGAGACAGTGGCTGGCCGGATGAACGAAACGACCCGTAC
>Ga0265295_1008145_pt1 | contig 11738 bp, 10 predicted proteins | sample Munlansysbiofilm_FD_192503 | JGI IMG/M metagenome (GOLD analysis project Ga0265295, IMG submission 192503) | Leachate microbial communities from a municipal landfill in Southern Ontario, Canada - Methane capture system biofilm | ecosystem: Engineered > Solid waste > Landfill > Unclassified ... | reverse complement strand
AGCAAATACAATGGGCACCAAACTTGTTGCTCAAATCCCTATTGCTCAAGGACTTGCCGAAGCTGCCGACGAGGGAAAATTAATTAATTACGCGCAAAATGAAATTACTTTGCCTATTTTTAGAAAATTGGCTACGGAAATTTTTGGAAGTATGGACAAATAACAAATCACTTAGAATAGTAACTGAGTAACTAAGTGACTGGGCGATAATGAATAATGGATAATTTTTAATTGAAAAAGCGTTTTTACCCCAAATTATGCATGATTTTTACTAAAAAATCATGCATAATTTGCTTATGATCAAAGGCCAAAATAGGTAATTTCTGCAAGGGAAACCATTGAACATCCTTGGCATCATCCGCTGCTGCAAACGATGTGTTTTTGGGACAAATTCCGTAATAAACAACTGAAACAACATGTCCTCGCGGATCTCTTCCAGGCGTACCATACGTTTTAAACTGCTTTAAAGCAATATCAGAAAGTCCCGTTTCTTCATTTAATTCACGAAGAGCAGCATCGGGCAAGTCTTCATTTTCATCGACGAAACCTCCCGGGAAAGCCCAACTATCAGCGTACGGATTATTCTTTCGCTGAATGAGCAAGACGTGCGAAAAATCATCGTTTATCACAATAACATCCACACAAAGTGCGGGACGAGGATATTCGTAACAATAGCTCATTTTATTTTAATCGCTCTAAATAATATGCAACAGTTTTTTCCAATCCATAATACAAAGAATCTGTTACCAAGGCATGACCGATGGAGACTTCCAATAAATGAGGAATAATTTCATGAAAATATTTTAAATTTATTAAATTTAAATCATGCCCTGCATTTATTTCTATTCCCTGCTCAACAGCAACTAGAGCCGCTTTATAATAAGGTTCCACCGCTTTCTCCCGATTTAACTCATAATTAGAAGCATAAGATTCTGTGTATAATTCAATGCGGTCGGTACCTGTATCTTTGGCATATTTTACCATTTCAATTTCGGGATTAACAAAAATGGAAGTTCTAATTCCATGTTCTTTAAATCGCAAAATAATTTCTTTCAAAAACTGAGTATTCTTCTTGGTGTCCCAACCATTGCTCGAAGTTAAAGCTTCGGGCGGATCGGGAACTAAAGTAACCTGTGCAGGCTTTACTTCACAAACTGTTTTGATAAAAAACTCTGTCGGATATCCTTCAACATTAAATTCAGTTTTCAACAAAGGTTTTAAATCATATAAATCTTGATAGCGAATATGTCGCTGATCAGGACGAGGATGAACAGTAATTCCCTCTGCACCGAAGGATTCGATGTCGGAAGCTACTTTTATCAAATTAGGATAATTGGCTCCTCTCGAATTTCGGATAAGAGCAATTTTATTGATATTTACACTTAATTTAGTCATACTATTTTTTTATCAAAAGTAATACTTTTTCTACAAACACCATTGTTCATGGAAACAAAAATAAAACGCATGATAGAAAGCCGTGTCTTTGTCTCGGTTTTTTTATTGGATTAGATTTCGTAATTTTGCAATCTAAAAAAAACCTCATGATTACTGTCAATGGCTTATCGATTCACTTTACTGGTGACGACCTTTTCAACAATGTATCTTTTGTTATTTCGGACAATGACAGAATTGGCTTAACTGGAAAAAACGGTGCTGGAAAATCAACTTTACTAAAAATATTGGCCAAAGAACTCGAACCCGAAAAAGGAAGCATTGTAATTTCACAAGGACACGAAATCGGCTATTTGCCCCAAGAATTAGTTCCAGATACGAGCAATAATGTTTGGGATGAAACACAAAAAGCCTTTGAAAAACTTCTACTTTTAGAATCAGAGAAGGAAATTTTACACTCTTCCATATTAGAACGAGAAGATTATGAATCAGCAGAATACCTCAATATTATTAGCCAAATTTCAGAAATTGATGAAGCATTAAACATCTCTGGTTTAAAAAACAAAGATGCAGAAGCCGAAAAAGTACTGCTTGGATTGGGTTTTGATAAGTCTGATTTTTACAGAAACATGACCGAGTTTAGCAGTGGATGGCAAATGCGTGTTGAATTGGCAAAAATTTTACTCAAAAAACCTGAAGTTCTCCTTTTAGACGAACCTACAAATCACTTGGATATTGAGTCCATTCAATGGCTCGAAAACTACATAAAAAACTATTCGGGTGCAATTGTTCTTGTTTCCCACGATAGAACTTTTCTTGATACCGTAACCAAAAGAACAATAGAAATTAGTCTTGGAAAAATTTATGATTATAAATGCAGTTATAGCGAATACGTTGAACGTCGCATCGAGCGCATCGAGCAGCAAAGTTCAATTTTAAACAACCAACAAAGACAAACAGCTCATACTCAGGAATTCATAGAACGTTTCCGATATAAAGCCTCAAAGGCCAAACAGGTAAAATCAAAAATTAAGCTTCTTGAAAAAATGGATGTGGTAGAAATTGACGAACTGGATACATCGTCCATTCATTTCAAATTTCAGCCTGCACCTCACTCTGGTATTGTGGTGGTAGAAGCCAAAAATCTAACAAAAATCTACGATACTAAAAAGGTTTTAAACAATATTGATTTTTCGATCAGTAGAGGCGAAAAAATAGCTTTTGTTGGAAAAAACGGCGAAGGAAAAACTACATTTTCCAGAATTATTGTAGAAGATCTAGAACCCAGTTCGGGACAAATAAAACTGGGACACCAGGTTTCCATCGGATATTTCGCTCAAAATCAAGCTCAATTGCTCGATCCTGAAAAAACCGTTTTTGAAACCATCGACGACATCGCTATTGGGGAAATTCGAACGAAAATCAGAGGCATTTTGGGCAGTTTCTTATTTCAAGGTGAGGATATTGATAAAAAGGTAAAAGTCCTTTCGGGCGGTGAAAAAACAAGATTGGCTTTGGCGAAACTTTTGCTTACTCCGGTAAATTTACTGGTGCTCGACGAACCGACAAACCACCTCGACATGGACTCGAAAGATGTTCTTAAATCAGCTTTGTTAAAATATGATGGAACATTAATTATTGTTTCGCACGATAGAGATTTCTTACAAGGCTTGACAGAAAAGGTGTACGAATTTAAAAACAATAAAATCAAACAATTTATTGGAGATGTTTTCGATTTTTTGGAAGCGAAAAACTTGGATCATCTTAATGATTTGAATGCCATTAGCAAAGCTAACTCTGTAAAAAATCAACAATCAGAATCGGAAAACAAACAAGATTGGGCAAGAAAAAAAGAATTGGATAGTAAAATTCGAAAAATAAACAATCAAATTCAAAAACTTGAAGATGATATTCATGAAAAAGAGGAGAAGATAAAAGCCTTGAATATAAAGCTAGCACATCCCGAAAAATATGCTGAAGATATTAATTCAGGGAAAATTTACGCAGCTTATCAACAATTGGAAAAAAGTATTCAGAAACTAGAAACGGAATGGGAAAATGCCCATATTGAAAAGGAATCTCTTGAAAATCAATAGATTTCAGTGCATATATTCCGCACAATATATTTCCTTTTCGCAATTTCAACATCAATTCAATAGGATGAATGGCGGATTTTAGCCCGAAAGGATGGCATGTTTATAAAATAATTTTTCTTATAAACATTTGAATCCATAGGATTCAAAATGAGCATTTTAGAGTTTCGAACTTTCGGCAGTATCGGCTTTGCTCAACGTGCGTACAAATTTTTTAATAAATTCTTTTTCGCACCAAGAAGTTCTTGACATAATGCTCTATCCCCTCTTCCAATGAGAAAAATTCATTTTTATACCCGACACTTCTCAATTTTGACATATTTGCTTCGGTAAAATATTGATATTTATCGCGAATGTCGATAGGCGTATCCACAAATTCAATTTTAGGCTGTAAACCTAAGGCTTTATAGGTGCTTAATCCCAAGTCTAAAAAGCTACGAGCAATTCCGGTTCCTAAATTATAAATTCCTGAATTTGTGGGATGCTCCATAAACCACAAAACAACATCTGCTAAATCCATTACATAAACGAAATCTCGTAATTGTTTTCCATCTTCATAATTTGGATTATGCGATTTGAAAAGTCTCAAAAAACCATTTTCATATATCTGTTTTTCAGCATGATATATCACAGATGCCATTCTGTTTTTATGATATTCGTTGGGTCCATATACATTAAAAAACTTAAATCCGGCCCAAAAAGGTGGCAAAATTGTTTGACTCAGAACCCATTTATCAAAATCATTTTTGGAATCACCATATGGATTCAATGGTTTTAATTGAGGAATAATTTCATGTGAATCTTCAAAACCAAATTCACCCATCCCATAAGTTGCAGCAGAAGAAGCATATATAAAAGGAATAGCATTTTCGACAGCGATATTCCAAATCATTTTACTATAATTCAAATTGAGCTTATTAAAAACTTCAACATCAAACTCAGAAGTATCGGTTCGTGCTCCAATATGTATAATAAAATCAATTTTTGAAGCATTTTGTTGAGCCCAATTTTCGAAACAATCTCGACTCACTTTAGCACGACATTTTTTATCAGAATGATTTGGAATCTTATCTTGCTTAGTAAAATCATCCACTAAAACCAAGTCGTCAATTCCTTTCTCATTTAACTTTTGAACAATCACACTTCCTATAAACCCAGCAGCACCGGTAATTACTATCATTTTTCGTTTTTATTTAGCGAACAAAAGTACAATTATTTTTGAAAGATTCCTCATTAATAAGGTTCATTATTGCAAGTTTTCCTTGTTCAGAAATTCTTTTTGTCTCATCATTCACGTATAAAGAGATGTGTTTTTTGGCAATTGAATATTCCATGGTTTGTGCAAACTGCATTACAAACTTCATGGCATCATCACGCTGATCATGTGCATATAAAACACTTTCTGTCATCGCATTATCTAAAAATAATTGAGATTTTAAATCCCATTTTTTATGAATTAAAAAGCAGCCCAATGGAATGGGCAAAGAGGTTTCTGAATGCCATTTTTGACCTAAATCGGTCAATTCTACCAAGCCTTTATTCTGAAACGTAAAACGATTTTCATGAATAATCAATCCCGCATCAATAAAACCACCAACAATGGCCTCTTCGATATCGGAAAACAGCATTTCGACAAACTCGAACGAATCTCCATAATATCGTTTAAACAGCTTAAAAGCGGTTGTGTTTTTGCCAGGAATCGCAATTTTTGTGGAACTTGACAACTCGATATCTTTTGATTTTGCAATGAGCAGAGGTCCACAATTAAACCCTAGGGCGGCACCACTTGTAAGCACGTCGTATAGATGACAAAGCTGTGGCAATAGGGCGCTGCTTACTTTAATAATATCTGCTTGTCCGGTCAATGCAATTTCGTTTAATTGGCGAATGTCGAAATAGTGAGGTTCTATTTGAAAACCATCCAGATTAACTTTCTGATTGACAATCCCATAACTCACAAAAGTATCGTTTGGGCAGCTTGAAATATAGAATTGAATTTTAGAGTTCATGACAAAAATCTATAATAAAACGGTTTAAATTTTGGATGGCCAAATCTTTTTTCCAATGAGACGTATTTCTAAGCTCAACATAATTAGAAACAGCACGAATTTGCAAAGCAGGAACAGAAAAACCAGAAGTGACCATAAAAAAAGAAGCCCCTTCCATGCTTTCAAAGGCAGAAGGATGTTGTTTTTGTATAAAATCGACCCAATACGAATCGCCATGACAGACATTGGCTGTAATCCCCTCTCCTTTTGGCAATTGGCTTAAAATTGGCGATTTAAATTCGGAATTAGAATTCCACGTAACAATTTGTTTATTTTCAATCATAAAATCGTTAAATGGAATAAATCCATCATTTGAAGAGGCTCCGAGGTCGATAATTTGGTCGTTCACAATATTTATCAAGCTTCCCAATTCGACACTTTGCGAAACGCTTCCACACAAACCAACTTGCATCACCAAGTCAAAAGTTTCGTTTTGCAATTTACGCATCAAATAAAAAGCTGAGTGCAGCTGTCCCATGCCTGTTACCAGAAATTGTAAATCATGATTTTGCATCTTATTTTCAAGAAAAAAAAATCTCGATTCAGCAATTTCTTTTTCGGTAGCAGAAACAATTAGAATCTTCATATCAGAGTTTTATTGTGCAAAAATAAAAAAAAGCTATCGATGACAGCTTTTTTTCTATACTATTTTATTGGAAATATCTATGCTTGTTCACCACAGCGGTTTATACAATCGATTAGCTTATTTACATTATCCGTTTTTAGGGAATAAAATATTTTTTTTCCATTGCGACGAGCAGACAACATACCTTTTCCTTTTAATATATTTAAATGATGAGATGCAGCCGCTTGTTCAATGGATAAACGAGTATAAATTTCGGTAACGCTCAAACGCGTCTCTTCAGAAAGCATGGTTAAAATAGCAATTCTTACAGGATGTGCAATAGCCCGTAACTTACTAGCTGCTACATCTAATCTTTCAAGATTAATAATTTCTTTCATGGTGTGTGTTTTTAATATTTAATCTATATAACTTTTCTTAATTTAATATATCTTGACAAAGATAAAAAAAACATTTCAAATAATACACATTATCATGTATTATTTTGAGACATAAATTTAAGACACATAACCAGCTGTATAACAAATATTTGAACTTGTTTTAGCTCATATAGATCAAGGATATGCAGTAATTATTTAAGACTTATTAACAATTCTTGAGGAATTAAATTCAACAACAATGACACACTTTAACTTTACTTTGATTTATTTTACAAATAATTGACACAATTTTACTTGATTTGCTTAATGTTAAAACATCTTTCGTATTATAATTTATGAGCAGGGAAAAAGAAACAATAATATCTTCACGACTTAGCATAAATAAATCAAAGTTATTTTCTATTTTTGCAATATAATAAAATCAATTGCATGAAAAATTTAGCTGTTTTATTGTTCCTTATTTTAAGCATTGGAAGTCAATCGCAAACCCTTGTTACCAATACCTGGCTCAACGGAAACAAAAGAAGCGAAGGATACGCCCTTGAAGGCAAAGAGACTGGCAAATGGACATTTTGGTACACAGGTGGGCAAAAATACTCTGAAGGCTTGTACGATAACGGAGTTCCAACTGGGGAATGGAAATATTGGCATGACAACGGCCAACTCATGTGTGAATATATTGAAATGAATGGGATTTATAAAAGTTGGCATAACAACGGAGCCAAAGAATCTGAGGGCATGAGGATTAACAATCTGAAAAGCGGGAAATGGACTTTTTGGCATACCAACAATCAAATTGCAAGAACTGCTACATTTGTAGATGACAAATTGGAAGGTGAAGTAATTGAGTATCACGAAAACGGAAACAAGTCTTTTCAAGGTGTTTATGCCAATGATAAATTAGAATCTTACGCATATTGGTGGTATCCGAATGGAAATTTGGAAATGGAAGGAAAATCAAAGAACAATCTTCAAGACAGTATTTGGGTATATTATCACGAGAATGGAAAAATGGCCAGCAAAGGATCTTTTGTGGAAGGGCAACTTCATGGTCATTGGAATTATTATTATGAAAATGGAAAAATCTGGCGCCAAGGACAATATAACAAAGGAGCTCGTACAAAAATTTGGCAAGCATTTTTTGAAAATGGAATTAAGCAAAGAGAAGGTGCTTTTGCAAACGATAGCGAAAACGGATTGTGGACTCAATGGTATAGCAACGGCAATTTGCAAGACAGAGGCAATTTCAGAATGGGATTGATGGATGGCGAATGGTCGGGTTGGTATTTTGAAGGACAGAAAAAATATCACACTCAATATGTTAATGGGCTTAAAAATGGAAAACACACGTATTGGTATCAAAATGGTCGTAAAAAAGAAGAAGGAAGATACAAGGACAATCATAAGGAAGGAAACTGGACAGAATGGTCAGAACTTGGGAAAAAACTAAATAGTGGCCCCTACAAGCTTGGAAAAAAACATGGCAAATGGGTGTTTTACGATAAATATGGAGCCAAAATGAGAGATCAGATTTTTATTAACGAAAAACCCAATGGGAAATGGACTGAATATTATCCCAACGGAAAAAAAGCCAGTGAAGGATTATTTATAAATCGCGTAAAAGAAGGCATTTGGACAAATTGGGACGCAAAAGGCAATGTTGTATTGCAGGTAGAATATCGAAGTGGACTAAAAATCAGAACCATAAAAGATGCAGCCAGCGAAAAAGACAAAAAAACAAAAAAACCAACCACTACAAAACCATTTTAAATATTAATAAGCTATAGTGCTTCTAGTTTTACTTTTTGTAATCCAAATTTTAAATTCATATTTACAAGAAAGGTCGAAAACATGTATTTATGATAAATAAAAAACATCATCTACATCACAATGAAGACCTTAAGAAAAAAGGGCAAATAAAAAATTAGAAAAGAAACACTTTTTAACCAACTTTTATAAACACAAAACTGCAATCAATTAGTAAATAATTGTAACTTTGCTGATCATAGTTATAACAATTCTGAAAATATGACAACCGACATTCTAAGCAATATTCATAAAAAGAACTATAACAATGCATTATGCATAAATAATGAATTTTACACATACAGAGATCTTGCAATAATTGCAGCAAAAATTCAAAACGAAATAAAAACAAATTATCCCTTTGAAAGAGTTTTTGGTGTTGCCTTTGAAGACGACATCAATACTTATGCAAGCGTTATTGCAATATGGTCGAGTGGAAAAGCATATTGCCTTTTAAACCCTGATGGAAATCGCGAAGACAATTATGAACTCATTCAAAAAACAGGTTGTAGTGTTATTTTTAATTCAAGCTACATTCTCTCAAAAGCTTTGGACTTTACCGACCAGTATACCATTATTAATCCCAATGAAATTCCAGCAACAGATACAAATCTCAGAATAGCTTTTGGCAGTTATAATATTTTTCTATTTACGCAATATAAAAATGGACAAACATCATCGGAATTAATTCAATTTAGATGGGAAGATGTTGTAAACGCTATAGAAAACATCAAAAAGACAAACATTTCGCTTAACTCAAAAGGAAGAGTTCTCTCCTTTTTTAGTTTTTCTCATAATTTATCTGTTTTCTCATTTTTAATCTCCATTAAAGCGGGTGCTTGTTTTTATTCGATTCCAAACAAAAAGAACAGAGCTTTTATCACCTTTTCGATGGTTGAAGAATACAGCATAACACACGCATTTACAACTCCTCACGCCGTTAAAATGCTGGAACCTTTTTTTTATGACATTCCCCTCTCTTCACTTCATTATCTCATTGTAACAGGCGATATTCTTCCCGTTAAACATGCTCAAAATCTTCAAAAATGTGCACCAAATGCAGTTTTATACAACACCAGCAGTTCTCCTTTTATATTCGGAATAACAGCTGCCATTGAAATTGATGAATCGTCAAAACTTCATTCATTTAATGGACTTGTGAGTTTCGGATATCCGCTTAATAATATAAAATACAGAACATTAAGTCCCGACAAGAGTATACTAAACACAGGTGAGATTGGCGAATTATACATTCAAAACACGGCTGTTGAATACAGTACTATTTACAATAATGAGAACAATCTTTTGGACGATAATTCAAAGAACAAAATATCAGAACAAAATCTTGACAATCACTATCTATACAAAACAGGAGCCGTGGGTTATATAAATGACGACAACGCAATTATTCCGGTTGCAAATATTTATCAAAAAATAAATATGAATGGAATTCTAGTTGATTTAAGTCTCCTTGAAAAACATGCCGTCGAATCCTCTAATTCAAAGGAAGTGATAGCTGTTACCTATAATAACTTTTTTGGCTTTGACGAGATCCATCTGTTTATCCAAAATTTATCAATGGACACAAGTTTGATTTTTCAACATCTAAGAAATAATATTCCGGAGTATTTACTTCCTCAACAAATTCATAACATTGACCAAATTCCAATCAATGAAGATTGTTTGGTCGATTATCCTGAATTGCTCAGAATTATAAGAGGAAATTCAGTGGCGTTTTTTACAAAATAGATATTACAGCTCACACTGTATGCTTTTCGCCCATTTTTTTGATTGTTTATCTATTATTTCCTGTTGAGAGTGATTAAAAAACTTTAATTTTCAAGTTCCACGAACAAATTCTTGTAATTTTGTAAAAAAATATGGTATGACATTTTTAAATCCTGCTTTTCTCTATGCTTTCCTTGTATTGCTTATTCCTATAGCCATTCATCTATTTAATTTCCAGAAATACAAACCTCTGCTTTTTTCGAATCTTCAGTTTTTACTCACGATTCAATCGAAAACAAAACAACAATCCCAGTTAAAAAGAGTTCTACTTTTAATCAGTCGTTTATTGATTTTCAGCTGTTTAGTAATTGCATTTGCACAACCTGTTCTAAAAAAAGGAGACCAAAACAACATCACTTCCGAAAACCTCATTGTTGTTTTTATTGATAACTCATTGAGCATGGGAGCATTTAGCTCAGAAGGCATTGTAATGATGGATTTGGCAAAAGAAAAAGCCACAGAAACCATTGAGCAATTTGCACATCACGACAAATTTATGATTTTGACCAACGAATTGGAAGGGGGTAGCTTTCGAATTATCAATAAAGACGATGCTCTCAATAGCATCGAAAACATTCAATTGAGTCATTATTCTCGAAATTTAAATCTTATTTTTAAACGAATAAATGATGTTTTTGAAAACCACAAAGAGGAATTAAAAATCATATCTATTATTTCTGATTTTCAATTGCCCAATGCCATTTTCGACAAATCGGTCATAAATCCAGAGGCACGCATTGTGCTTAACGTTCTGGAGCATCAAAGTAAAAACAATATTTTTATTGACAGTTGCTGGTTTGAGATGCCGATTATTCGTCAGAATCAGCAATTAAGTTTAAATGTAAATGTTGTAAATCAATCCGATCAAGATTTCGACATGTTGCCCTTACATCTGATAATCAACAACAAAGAAATAACTTCTACCGTTTTCGACATCAAAGCCAACAGTCAACAAACCGCTATTTTAAACTATATTGAAACCACAGAAGGAATAAAACATGCCGAAATAAGAACCGATGACAAAGGCAGTTTTAACTATGATGATAATTTCTATTTTTCGTATGATTTGAAAAATGAAATTAGCGTACTGGAATTGTATGAAAAGAAAAACTCTTCCTATTTAAAATCTTTATTTACAGTTGATTCCTTGTTTAACTTTACTTCAACAAACATCAAAAACATTGACTATTCAAGCCTGGGAAATTATAATTTTATTATTTTATCAGATATTTCCGAAATTGCCGACGGAACTATTTCGGAGCTAAACAAAGCCTTATCTGGTGGTTCTGTTTTACTTTGCATCCCCTCTTTGGATGCAGATTACTCGAAATTAAATCAATTTTCGAACGAAATTGCCGGTGTACAATACTCCAATATAGACACTTCCAGAACACAAATTGAAGAACTGGCTTTGGAACATTATTTATTCAAAAATGTATTTGAGCAAATTCCAAACACCATGGATCTGCCAGTGATTTTAAAAAGATTTCCAATTCTTCCCCAGTCGGGCTTAATTCCTTTGATTAAATTAATGGACGGCTCTCTTTTTATAGGCTTATCAAATTCAGATGGAAAAAATATATTCTTTATGTCGGCGGCATTGGATGACAAATCGGGAAACTTTCATCGTCATGCATTAATTGTTCCT
>Ga0265295_1008144_pt1 | contig 11741 bp, 24 predicted proteins | sample Munlansysbiofilm_FD_192503 | JGI IMG/M metagenome (GOLD analysis project Ga0265295, IMG submission 192503) | Leachate microbial communities from a municipal landfill in Southern Ontario, Canada - Methane capture system biofilm | ecosystem: Engineered > Solid waste > Landfill > Unclassified ... | reverse complement strand
GCCCTAAAGGACTGGCAGATTGCCTATGCAAGCTTGATGGTAAGTACGGATGTATACACGCTGAGATCAACGCATTGATAAAGTGTAGAGATGAACATAGTGATAAAGTGATGTTCGTCACCCTATCACCATGTAAGCAATGTGCTACTGCGATTATCAATGCGCCAGGCGGATTCTCTACAGTGTATTACATGGAAGCTTGGAAAGATGAGACTGGTCTAAAGTTGCTTAAATCATCCGGTATAAGGGTCGAGGGTGTTTAGGGGATAAATAGGGCCTCGTGTGTTACTCGTTGCGCGTCCGTAAAGATCTTTTAATAGGGATGCAAGGGCCTAACTTACGGACTGGCAGCGGGTACGTGATAAATAGGAGGCGTAATGAAGCTCTACAGGGCGACGAACGGCTGGTTAGGTAACGGCGATATACACTGCTATGTGATAGCAGAACATAAGGCCAGAGCACTTGAGGTTGCAACAGAGAAGTTCAAGAGCGAGTCAAAGGGTACAGGCTACAATCTACGTAGTGGCGGTAGACTAGAAGACTCGGCGTACTACAGGAACATAGAGGTAGAGTGTGTCTGTGAAGATACCGATGTTGAGTGGGCCGGAGAGGTGACAGACTAATGCCGCAGATAACTATCGTTACAACGCCTGAAGAACAGGCTACAGTGCTCGAGGTAATAAAGACGCTTGTAGGTAACACAGTGGCGGTGTCAGAGATCTCGCGTGTCGCAGGCTTGAACCAAAACCGTGTTCGTTATATCATCACGGACTTGGAATCTTCTGGCCGCATAAAGCGAGTGCCTACAAAAGCGTACAACAAGAACTACGTGCGTTATCGTTATGAGGTGCTTGATGCCTAACAACCTGCCTGATGGAATCTTCATATCTGGTGACGAAGCACTGAGAGCAGCTGTAGATAAGATGCTTGCAGAGGAAACCAGACAAGTGCGTAGAGCATTGCTAAGAGACATGGACTCTAGAGGGCTGCGCTGGGTATATGGGCAGCTGATACGGAACAAGTATGGGAGGCAACAGAATGTCAGTAATACAGCCAAAACGGCGAGCAGTAATACAAAAGGGTAATGGTGTATCCTATAACCCTGAGACGTTCGCGCAGGAGCATAAGATAGCCTCATTCCGCACCATAGAGGATCCTGAAGAGTTGCTCCAGCTAGTACAGCCGTTTGAATTTGTCGGGCGCCGTTTTATAGTGTTCGACACTGAAACGCACCCGTACTATGGCGATAGCCACCGCGTCCCGTCAACAGTAACACGCCGTTGGGTTGGTACAGGCAAGCAAGCTAGCCCACAAGACTTTCCATTTTGCATATCGATCTATGATGGCAAGCGCGCTTATACAATCTTCGATAGCGTCGAGAATGACTTCGCGTTGTTTAGGCAGCTCTCGCCTTTGTTCGAAGATCCAACAATAGAGAAGATAGCGCATAATGCTAAGTACGATATGCACATGCTTGCAAATGCAGGCATGCGGATTGTAGGTCGTTTGCATGACACAGTTGTACTTGCAAAGCTAGCAGACGAGAACCGCAACTCATTCATGCTAAAGGACCTCGCTGTAAAAGCTGGCGGCATCATCAAGTTCGAGCATATGGTTGATGCCTATAAGCAGATGAACAAGGTAACAGATTACCGGCGCATACCTGCTGAGTTGCTTGCGGCCTACGCGAATGCGGATGTATATAACTGCTATCATGTATTCATGAAGGAATATGCGAAAGCAGAGCATGATGAACTAATTGCACTATACGACAATGAGTGCGAAGTGATGGTTGCGTTGTATGCCATGGAGCGATATGGCATGCGTGTAGATACTGAGTATGAAGCACCATTGAAGGATGAGCTGCAGCGTCTTGCAGATGAAGCTGAAAGTGCCATCTATCAAGAAGCTGGTCAGATGTTCAATATTAACTCTGGCAAGCAGCTGTATGAGGTACTGATGCGGATCGGTGTCAATTCAGGTTGGATTGGCAAGACTGATAAGGGCAATCCAAAACTAGATAAGTTCGCCCTACAGCGGCTTGCCGATGTACATGGCGTCGGAATCGTGCAGAAGATTCTTGACTTCAGGAAGTATGAGAAGCTACTTGGCACATACGCATATGGTATCTACGCCCAAATGGATAGCATAGACAGAGTACATGCGTCTATCAATCAGACAGAGGCAACTACTGGCCGTATGTCCATTACAAAGCCTGCTCTACAGACACTGCCAAAGAAGGATAAACGCATTAGGTCTGCATTCATACCAGAAGATAACTACGTGCTATACTTCATGGATCTAGACCAAATAGAGTACAGGCTATTCGCGCACTACAGCAAGGCAAAGGGTTTGATTGAGGCTATTACAGCAGGGTATGACGTACACTCAGCTACCGCGGCACTCATCTTCAATAAGTCAGTAGATGATGTAACGCCAGATGAACGGCAAAAGGCAAAGACAGTAAACTTTGCGCTTGTGTATGGACAGGGTGATGTAGCAACATCAGAGATGTTGAAGATCTCCATGACTGAAACAGTTGCATTCAAGGCTAACTACTTTGGAGCGATTCCTGAATCACGGCCATTCATCAGCACTGTCCATGAGGTAATCAAAGCACGTGGCTTCATTAAGAACTTTTATGGCAGAAGGCGCAGACTTAGTTCTAATGATTGCTATAAGGCACCAAATGCGTTGATTCAAGGCTGCGCTGCTGACTATATCAAGTTCAAGCTTGTGAACATCTACAAGTATCTAGAGTACCATAACCTCAAGACCCGCCTGGTTTGCATCGTACACGATGAGCTAATCATAGAGGTGCATAAAGAGGAGCTTTCACACGTACCGGTACTCAGATGGCTGCTATCAGACTTTGAGGCGTTTAGGTGCCCAATCACAGCTGGTGTAGAAATGGGCGATCCATCATGGGGCCAGAAAGCAGATGGGCAGGCTGATGTAGGCTTTGATGAACCACAGGATAAAATGTATTTGCACCACAACGTATATGATGGATCAGTATTCGATATCTATAGGAGGACTACGCATGCCTGATATTGTCAACAGACAGTTGTTGATTGTTGCCTCGCCAAGCGCTTTTAATTCATACGTCGACACCGCAATAGCTAGGGCTGAGCGCGTATGGGCCAAGAGCAAGGTTACAAACATGCACCGCGGCAACCTTGCTACGCTAGTCGGTGAGAATCAGAGCCTTACGCTAAAGCGAATTGACCCAAGCGGAGACAGCGAACAATGCCGAGGATTCAACAAGGATCAAACAGGTGTAATGCTGCTGACTAAGCCGAATAAAGAATTGCTACGGTACTTGCAGACTACTTACTCACTTCTACTGGGGAGCTAGCCATGACTAGAACTGTTACAAAGCCAAAGAAGATATGGGACAACTTTGTAGAAGTAGGCGAAATACAGAAGTCAGGCTCCATAAAGTTTGTAGTTGCTATCGCTGCACGGGATGGTATCAAGTATGTTAATATCCGTGAGTTCTACATCAGGAAGCGTGATAATGTATGGATGCCTGGTAGAGATGGCATAACTATACCTGTCACTGTGCCTCTTAAGAAAGGCGCCGAACTTATCCAGCCACTGGGTGAGATGCAAGAGTTGCTTAAGAAAGCTACTGATCTACTGGAAGACTTCGAGCTTTATGATGACGCCAATGCGCGGTGGTACTACCCAGAGGAGAAGAAGAATGACTAGACAAATGCTCACAAGCCTGGTAGTTGGCTCACAGTGCTCACTTCCATTGATAGTTAAGAACGTAACCGCTAAGCTTACAAGAGCTGGTAAGCAATATCTATCTTTTGAGTTCTTTGATGGGCAGGACACTATCACTGCAAATTACTGGGATTGGAATGGCAAGACTGCTCCGACAGTTAATACAGTGCTTACTGTGGTGGGCATCGTGGATGAGTATATGGGCAAGAAGCAGATCAATGTCAAGGCTCTCAAGAATAACACAGAGTTTTCAACCATCGATTTTATGCCAGCATCAAGCCATGATCTAGGCACTGTCTACAAGGACGCATATGAACTGCTGAGCGACGTACGCAATGATACTCTGCGATCAATTGGCCTAGGGTTGCTTGAAGATGAGGCGGCCCTGTGGCTATCCGTACCATCAGCGAACTTTGTGCACCACGCCTATGTAGGCGGCACATTGGTGCATTGCCTATCTGTTGCAAAGACAGCTAAGGCGATTGCGTCTGTAACTAACGGAGCTGACGTGGATCTTTGTGTAGTTGGCGGGATGCTGCATGATATCGGCAAGTTGTTTGCATATGCTGTTGATGGCGTAGCGATTAAGATGACAGACATCGGCATCCTAATGGAACACACATTCCTTGGTGCCAGGCGCATTGACGACTGGGCTGGTGTTAACCTGCACCTTGAGCCAAACGTTGCTGCTACGCTAGAGCTGTTGCTTCATATCGTACTGTCGCATCATGGCAAGCAGGAGTACGGCGCCGCGACGCCACCGCTTTCACTAGAGGCACATATCGTATCGCATGCAGATGGAATAGACGCTACTGCAGAGCAGATTAGAGATGCAAGTAAGGATGCTACGATGTGGACTGATAAGATCTGGGCCTTGAACAACAAGACGCACTTGTCAGTCAACTATGTGCAGTCGATTACGAAGGAAAGTACCGAAGAGTAGCCGCACCGTTTTTCTCCTAACCTATGTACAGCTGCGCCAATACACAGTATAATGGTTGTAGAATAAGTTGTGCGCACGGTTAGGTACATGATAATGGCTGGCAGTACTGTAGACGATCCTTTAGTGGAGGCAGTAGATGCAAGAGGACGCTGTACCTACACGCAAGTGCGGGTGTTGTAATGAAGATTTGCCATTAGAAGCTTTCTACAAGGACGGCACAGATAAAGACGGTAATACCAAGTACAGGCGTGACTGTAAAGATTGTTACAAGCATACGAGGATAACTGAACTTGCAGCCAAGAATCGGAAGAAGGCGAAGCAGTGAAAGACCAGGATAGAATCGATCACTTGGTTGAAATCATCCAGGCACCCAACGTTGACATCGACAAACTCGAGGCCATCATGCAGGAGTTTGGCCTGACGTCCGCTGAAGGTATCCAGGCTAGCACAACTATCTGTAATGCATTGCTGCCTGGGTACTTGTTCAAGATAGACAACAAGGCAACAGAGACGGCGCAGATACAGGAGCATGTCAAGAAGGTTACCGCTGTATCCGCCGTGCTTTCACTGTATCCCAAGTGCAAGTTTGTAGTTGCCGCGATGTGGGATGCAATGTTCGTACAGAAGATGCTCGCAGCATACCCACACGACAAGCGCATGCAAGACACTATCAAGTTGGAAAGGGTCAAAGACTTGTTTTGAAGAGGGATAAGCCATTATAATTGTTACAAAAACACGTTATATACAAAGGCATGTTAGCGTATAATATAAGTAGGAGGTGCTAATATGCGCAAAATATGTAAAGTGTGTAACACCATGAAAGATTTCAGTAATAATAGCAGGTCACTAACTTGCTACGATTGCCTGGATAACGGTTATAAGTATTGCTCAACATGTGATAAAGTTAAACCTACGACTGACTTTAGACCATCTGGAAACTTTGGGCTTAAGTCAAAGTGTATCGTATGTGAGCGTGCTTATAACGCAGTTAAATCCAAAGAGCTATACGCTAAGAGCCCTGAGCGACGCCAAGCTATTAAAGATGCTGTAAAGGTAACACGTAGTACAGAGCAAGGTAGGCTTAAGGCGAACGAGTACTCAAGCAAGTACTACAGCACGCCAGAAGGCAAACAGCAAAACAGAGAGGCCAGTCAAAGATGGTACTCTACACCAGAAGGTCGCTTATATGCTAAAAACAAAAGCCATAACAGACGACTGACAGTTGAAGCTGGTGAACTCACACTAGAACAATGGGGGCAAGCGTTGGAGTTCTTTGGCTATGTATGTGCGTACTGCTCAACAGAAGCTGAGCTCACATTAGACCATGTTGTAGCTCTAAGCAAAGGTGGTCAACACGCAATCTCAAATATAGTACCAGCATGCAAGCATTGTAATAGCAGTAAGAGTGCAAATGACCTTGAAGACTGGTACAAATCTAAATCATACTTTAGCGCAATTAATTTGCAGCGTATTATAGAATGGAGGACGTTAAATGGATAGTTTCAAAAGATGCAGACAATGTGGGGATTTGAAACCACAAGACCAATATCGCAAGTATTACGGCGGGCGTAAGGGCCGCTACAACACTTGTGTTCACTGTGAGAAGGTTAACTCACGCGCAAAGTACCTTATCAGTAAAGGCGAGCGGCGCAGTGAAGATGAAACTGTGGAGCTCAACAAGATCCATGCGCTGTATGATATGCAGCGCACTATCGGCTTGCAACCGCCCAGAGAGCAGTCTGGGCGGGCGGTACCGCTTGCAGATACTCTTGATGATATGCTTGACAAGTACGCGGTCCGCGTTGCTGCCATCGAGAGTGTCGAGACAAATGGTGTAGATATCGCCACAACCGACGAGCTTACTGACTGGCTTGTGGCTGAGCTCACCGAAGACCCTGAGCACTATCTTGATGAGGTCTATGAGCACCTGCGTGAGAAGTTCAGGCCAGTGCTTAACATCGACCCAGCGACCAAGCTACCGGTTTACGATGATACCTACAAGCCTATGCTAGATCGTATTCTGGAGCGCTTTAATACATACGAGGATGAGTACTATGACTAGTCCTGGCGGCAAGATTGCGTATGGCGCTGTAGAGCGCGAGTCAACACGCGCACCTGAAGAAATGATGGAGCGGCTGCGTAAAGGTTGCGAAATGCACGGTCTTAATCAGCCTCGAGCAGATCTTACTATTGCCGAAGCTTCTGATGCGTTGGCTGCGCTATCACGCCGTTGTGCTAGACGTCAGAATGGAGGTCGACCATGAGTCTAGATGGGTACTTGCCACCTGGTGTTGAATACAGCGACCTACCTGGTAACACAGCTGAAGATGTTGCATGGGAGATCGCAACAGAACAAGTAACAAATGATGCAGTTGCTGAGGCATGCAAGGCACGTGTAAGTGGTTGCAGTAAGGCTGACTGGATCGAATGTACGCTATGTGAAGGTGAAGGCTACAATCCAGAAACAGGTGATGACTGCAATCGCTGTGCTGGTGAATGCGTAGAATTCAACGGATGCTCAGCAGGCGTTGTAGATTCTAATGGCAAAGTACAAGACAGTGCCGACTGGTCAGAGTGCTTGAACTGGGAAAGCTTGGTGAGGCAATGCCTAAAGAGTTGGTAGTACGTACAGTGCAACTTGCAAAGTGGCGCTGGGTCCCTAAGGAAGAGCTGTTGAATGTCACTGTAAAGAGTGGCGACAAGGTCTTTGCGCCAACATGGGACCTAGTTAACATGTACAAGCAAGGCAATATGTCTGAAGAAAAGTATTACGTCGAATACAGCAAGATCATTGCTGCGTCACAGCGCCTTCATAAAGATAGATGGCTTGAGGTGCTCAACATGGGTAGAGTAACTCTTGCTTGTTACTGTCCGCGAGATACGTTTTGCCACAGGGTTATTCTAGCCGTTAAGCTGATCAAGTTTGGTCAGAAGCATGGTGTAGATGTCATATATGAAGGCGAGGTGTGATGAACAGTAAGCAGCGCAGTCAGATGTCGTACATCAAGCGTAAAGAGGCTAGAGAAGCACTTGAGCGTGCCCTGGTTGAACTCGCAATGTTTGGGTTCATACCAGCTGATACCTACAGGTTTGTTACTGGCCGAGTGTCGAAGGTGGTGAAAACAAGTGGAGCCTAAGGTAACGTTTGACGGTGAGTCTATTACTATCAGAGCTAATGGCATGCTTGACAGCATGTCTAAGGAAGATAGGTTGCACTTCATCTCACGGATCCTGTTCGACGATGAGGTGCTCGAGATGCTGCTCGAGATGGTGGTAGAGAACAACAACCAGTGCAACGGTGGCTGGCACAACCCGGATACTATCTCAGATATCCGCGACAAGCTTCTGCCAGTAATGCCAGAGATCGTCAAGTCGCATGTAGCAACTCTGCGCGCTACTGCGCGAGCCGCCACTAGGCGCGCCAAAGAGTACCGCGATGAGATGTACGCATGGAGACGCATGGCTGATATACTTGCACAGTGGGTAGTTACTGAGAGCAAGATAGAGCCCCGCGATCTTGAAGGTAACTCGTACGCTATCAAATGCAGGGCTGCAAAGGCACTTGAGCCACGGTTCTATCGTGGCATAGAGATAGAGCGGCTAGTGCAGCATGCAAGGGCAGATGAACGCTACATGGCAGAGCAGAAAGCCAAGGAGGCGAAGGAGCATGAACGAGCAGGGTAGGGCAATGCTTGACGCTATGGAGTCCTTGGCGTACATTGAGGACAACGAGCTCGGGCTGTCAGGCAAGCCGAACACAGTAATAGGTGAGGATCTGGTGTACTGCTATGTGGTGCGCAACAACAGTGAAGACACTGGCCCATACTTCGAGGGTACTGGCCTGAGTGTTGCTGAAGCAGTGGACAGCTTCAAGGCAAACGTGAGGATGTACGCTGAGAAGGCAAACGCTACGCACGAACGCAAGATGGCTCTAGTACTGCGCCTCATCGGTGCAGACATAGCGATTGGTGGATAACATGGGCATGTGGGAATCGTTCCGCAAGTGGCGACGCGGCGGAGCACCTGAGAAGCTACTGGGCTACTCACCCGCTGTAGAGCAGGTCTCATACGAGCATGCAGTAAACGCCGGCAAGACACACGTCAGTAAGCCTCTAATGGATACAGAGCGTGAGTATAGTGTTGGCGATATAGTGCCAGTACGTGAGACTGATGCTGGCATTGCATACTACAAGGTAACCAGGGTGCGTCCAGGCGAGTACCCGATGTATAACTTGCACTTCCACAGACTCGTCAAGGACATCATGTTCTGCGTTGACGGAGTGCCCCGCAAACTGATCGAAGTCAAGCGTGTAGATATCCAAGACCCGCATCTTATGCTCGAGCAAGTCGGCCTAGATCCGTTCGTACTCGAGGCACCTGAGTGGGTTCCATCAGAGGCAATCACTGAGAGCGATGTGATCCTACATGAAGGCGAGGAGCTTGACGAGAACTTCTGCGATACTGGTGGCCACTTCGATATGGAGGCAGCCATGGAGTATGCTGAGTGGCAACACGATTCCATGACAGATAGATAGGAGCAACATGGACATCATGAGCTTTGTATTCGGTATGGCAGCAGGTGGCTTCCTAACGCTAATAGTACTGCTAGTCATGCTTTTTGCAGCAGTACGCAACATGAAGGATGGTGACAAGTAATGCCAGAGCACACGCAAGGCAGCTTCGAATTCATAGACGGCGAGGGCGATCCTGTAACGCTGCGACGCAGCGACACCTGGCGGCAGCCAGATATGTCGTTCACAGAGTTCGGTGCCATTATCGATGAGCTGAACGCATACATCGACACGCGCCACAGCGACGACGAGCGCGACGAGAGCGGGTTCACCAAGCAGTACTATGGTCGTTTCAGCAACCCAGACGCCCGCATATCTACAGACCAGGCAGATCACGACGCTCTTGTGACACAGCTCCTCGCTTCCGGCTGGGCCCTCTTAGAAGTCACGCTAACTAGTGACGCAGCCACAGCGATGTTCAAACACTGTTCAGCTTTTACCAAGAACGGTGCAAGCCTGCGGATCTACATACGTACTGATAGGGAGGTATGACATGCCGCTAGATCTTAGCAAGTATCCGCCATCTCGTCCGGCCATGAGAGGAGTTGTAGATACAACGATTCTGCCGTCAATGTTCCCAGGAGAGGACGAGCATGCAGACATCCTGGACAGCTTGGCCAATGGGTCCTTCTATGACTTGGTACAGTTGGACCCTGTATCTGACCCTGATCTCGTTGGTCTTCTTGTCAACGGTAGACTCCGTGTTACATATCGCAAAGAGCGGGTATATCAGCCCGGGTCGCGTGTGGCTGAATCACTTGTTGAGAAGGCTGCAGGAATCGCGTACAAGGCGAACGCAACTGTTCGAAGCTTCAATCGAGGGGTGCGAGGGTCCACAGGCATGGTACCAGCAGCGAGCACGCCAGAGGTTTCTAGCGGAATGGGAGAAGGCGCAACCGAGGCCACGGAACCGCCAGTCAACTACGATTGGGAGCCTGTTGAAGCCAAGGAATTCACGACACCAGATGTAAGCGACGAGCAGCTGCCAGGTAACATCGTTGAGGACCTACCAGATCTTACTGACCGCACCGAGTTCGATCCTGCGACGCTGCGCCCCATCGAGCAACCGAAGATCGTGGCAGTAATCAACGATGATGAGGTTGACGCGCTACCGTCATTCCTCAAGGACGTTATCGGCGGCGCCACAGCCCATAATGTCGACGACCTCACAAACGGCTGGTAATCATGAACTAATTGCAACCCAGTTTCCGCAGGCCTTTTTAGGCTCAGATCGCAAGGATAGCTACAAGCTTGTCAGTTGAGGGGTGGTGGTAACACATGGGTAATTCCAGCAAGCGCAAGAACAAGAAGAAGCTAGAGGCCAGGATTCGCGGGTACGAGTCAATCGTTGGTGGTAAGGGAGCGAATTCAGGCAGTGCTGATGCGTTTCATAAGCCGGGCAGTATGAAGAAGTAGTCTGGCTGTAATACAACAACACAGCGCCCCAGATCGCAAGAGGATCTGGGGCGCTGTTGTGCTTTATGGGATATCCTTAGGTACCTTGTATCCCTGGCGCTTCTTGGCGTAGTAGAAATCTACAAGGTCTTGAATAGCTTGTTCACGTTTCGCGTTGTAACTGCGCTTCTGTTGTGATTTATAGCTAGTGTATCTGTGGTACCGCTTGCCGCAATCTTCGCACCTGTCAGGATACTTTTTGCTTCCTATTGCGTTTGTTGCACCGCAAAACGGACAGTACGGTACCAGTATCATACTTGGCTCGCTACACATGGTTACCACCTCCTACGTTAATTATACGCATTATGGACTCTTCCCAGGGCCGCGGGGCCCCATTATCTAACATCTCGCATCTAACTATCTCAACCTTCTCAACCTTCTCAACCTTTTGAGCGACCCCCATCACCTGGTCCCTATATAACTATATTCTTGTGTGTTTTGTTTTGAGTTGGGGAGCCGGGGGATGGGGGGCGTCAAAATGTTGAGAAGGTTGAGAAAGCTTAGATAATGAGATGTGAGATGCGAGATGTTGAGATGTTAGATAATTTTGCAAGTGGATATCTGTACCTACAGACATTTTCACAGTAGAAAGAAGCTACAGTAGAACAGACCAAAGAACAGCTCAAATCAAATATGTAATGAAAGGCTTTTTGTAGCATTAGAAATAGTACTCTATATATATACCTGTTTTTGCTAAAACTGATCGGTCCCATTGGCTGCATATGGTTTAATGGTTTGCGCGGACATGCGATTGCGTGTAGATTATCGCGCCACTATTTGGCGCTATATAATTAGGGGACCCGACGCCGTGCGATTAGTTCTGTTACAGAATCGTCAGACCTGACGCCGCTCGCGTCACAAAAGGCGCCGGGGCGCCGCAACGCAATCAATCGCAGTCTAGTTTGCACAGCCCTTTTTTAAGGCCAGCAATACTTGCCAGCTCCACGACGCGTCACGCAACACAGTGCGGTCCGTATTCAGCCTGTAGTTTCACCGCAAGTACGCGACGCTGCGGCCGGGTGGCGCTGTGGCGATGCCAC
>Ga0265295_1008143_pt1 | contig 11743 bp, 10 predicted proteins | sample Munlansysbiofilm_FD_192503 | JGI IMG/M metagenome (GOLD analysis project Ga0265295, IMG submission 192503) | Leachate microbial communities from a municipal landfill in Southern Ontario, Canada - Methane capture system biofilm | ecosystem: Engineered > Solid waste > Landfill > Unclassified ... | reverse complement strand
TGCCGCCATCAGCCAGTACGCCATCTTCGGGTTCATCTTCTACACCCTGGCCATGGGCATGCTGCTCGGTTCGCTGGTGGGCATCCAGGTGGGGGCCATGGTCACCAAGGTAGTGCCGGGCATCACCATTCGCGGCTTTTACGCCATGGCGGTGCTGGCCGGTTTCGTCAACCGGTTCTTTGCCCTGCCCGGTAAGCTGGCCTCAATGGATTTGATCCCCTTGAGTCCCGGACTGGTCAAGGTCCTCGACGGCATCGGCATCTGGGCCTTTTTTATTGTCATCGGCGGATTCGGGGTCTGGGTGATCGGGACCTTCTTCAAAAACATCGGGGTTCTGAGAGGCAAGGAGGTACACTGATGGCAGTCAAGACCAATAAGAAAGAATTTACACTCGGCCTGGGCATGATGGTGGCCTTCATTGTGGTGCTGGTGGCCATGTTTTTCCCTATCTATCATGGCCACAACGGACTCGAATACCTCGATGCCCTCTACAACTCGATTTCGAAGGGGTCGGCCTACTACATTCCCAAGGTTCAAGAGGAGATCGCCCCCTTTCAGGGCGACGAGGTGGATCTGCGCTTCGATGTGCCCGACGCCGCGCGGGCCGAAGAGGTGGCCCGCCAGTTCAACGCTACCGGAGCGATGGTCAACGTGACCGGGGCGGAAGTGCACATCTCCGGGGATTTGGGCGGCATCATGGCCGCCATACTCGAAGACTCCGAGTCGATGTATCGCAACGACAGCAAGGCCCTGGAAGCCAAGTACGGCATCGAAGGCCGCCAGGCTCTCTACAACTGGTGGAAGGCCATTGCGGGAATGGACAAGGATCTCACCCGTCAGAAGCGCTTCAAGGAAGCCAAGATTCTCGACAGCGTCAAGGCCAAGGCGCTGGAGACGGCCTACAACTATTACGGCATTGAGGCCCAGCGCATTTCCGATCGCTGGGGAATCGTGATCTTTTCGCTGGTCTTCTACGTGGTCTATACCCTCTGGTACGGCTTCGGTATCATGTTCATGTTCGAAGGCTCCGGGATGAAACTGGAGCACTAGGGGAAATTTGAAATGACTAAAATGACTGAAATGACTAAAATGAGGCCGTCCCGATGGATAAAACCGTCGGAGCAAAAAGCGTGGCCCGTTTGGGTCGTTTCAGCTCATTTTAAATTTTAGTCATTTCTCTATGCCCTCGATCCGTCACATCCTCAACCGCTGGTTTCGACGTCCGGTCTCCCCGGCTGCGCCACCGGACGTCGAAGCCCTGCGGATCGCCTTCCAGACCCGCTACCACCAGTTCAAGCTGCTGCTGAGCGCCAACAACAAAGCCCTGGAGATCATGAGCGAGATCCAGGCGGCCCTGGCCGGCCAGACGGCTTTCGGCATGACCTTCGTCCGATCGCGGTGTACCCGTCTGTCGGCCACGGTGTTCGCCATCGTGCGTCACCTCAACGAACTGGCGCCGGGGCAATACACGGCACTGTTTGAACGCTTCCGGCAGATCGAGACCGAAATCAACCGCTACGTCGCCCCCCCGGCCGCGGCCTGGGAGGGGCCCCTGGTGTTGCCCCTGGCCGATGTCCGGCCGGCCCAGGCCCATCTGGTGGGCGCCAAGATGGCCAATCTGGCGGACCTGGCCAAACGGCTGGGGTTGGCGCCGCCCGGCGGGTTCGTGGTCACCGCGGCCGGTTTTGCCCGTTTCATGGCGCATTCGGACCTTCAGACCGAGATCAATCGCCGCCTGCAAGCCGCCGATGTCCAGCGGCCGGACGCGCTGTACGCCCTCAGCGCCGACGTGCAGCAGTTGATCATTCGGGCCGATGTGCCCGGGGACCTGCAAGGGGCCATCCAGGAAGCCCTCGACGGCATGACCCCGGCCGGCGCGAGCCCTCCGGCCCTGGCGGTGCGATCCAGCGCCCTGGGAGAGGATGCCGCCGGCACCTCCTTTGCCGGACAGTACCGCAGTCAGCTCAACGTGAGTCCGGAGCATCTGCTCCAGGCCTACAAGGAGGTGGTGGCGAGCAAGTACGGCGTCACCGCCATGGGATACCGCCTGGCCCGGGGCATTCGTGACGAGGACGTGGCCATGTGTGTGGGCTGCATGCCGATGATTGACGCGGTGGCCGGCGGGGTGGTCTACACCCGCAACCCGTTGAAACCGGACGAAGACGAGATCCTGATCCACAGCGCCTGGGGATTGCCCAAGTCGGTGGTGGATGGCGGGGTGGCCGCGGACCGGTTCGTGGTGCGTCGGCACCCCGAACCGGTGGTTGTGACGGAGCGGATCGGGGACAAACAGATGCGATTCGTCCGTCATTCCGACGAGGGGCTCATCCGCCTGGAGACCGATCCCGCCGACCGACAGCGCTCGTCTCTGCGCCCGGAACAGGTGCTGGCCCTGGCTCGCCTGGCCGCCGCCGTCGAGGCGGATCAGGAGGGACCCCGGGATCTGGAATGGGCGCTGGATCCCAGGGGGCGGATTCACCTGCTGCAATGCCGCCCCCTGGAACCTCATCCCACACCGGCAACATCGCCCGGCGAGGTGCCGGTGGAAGCCGAGCTGCTGCTGCGCGGGGGGCAAACCGCCAGTGCCGGTGCCGGCGCCGGGCCCGTGTTCGTGGTGCAACGGGACGCCGATGCCCTGGCCTTTCCCGCCGGAGCGGTGCTGGTGGCCTCCCAGGCGCTGCCCCGCTGGGCTTCGCTACTGGATCGGGCCGCGGCGGTGGTGACCGAGCAGGGGAGCATCGTCGGGCACCTGGCCAACGTGGCCCGGGAGTTCGGCGTGCCGGCGCTGATGGGCCTCCAAGGGGCCGTGACGGCCTTGGCCGGCGCCGGGGTGGTCACGGTGGACGCCGACGGCCAGGCCGTCTATGGTGGCCGGGTGGCGTCCCTGCTGGCGGCGGTTCCCCGGGCGCCCCATCCCATGGCCGGCAGCCCGGTCTACGAGGCCTTGCGCCAGGCGGCCGATGTCATCATCCCCCTGAACCTTCTCGATCCCGACGCCCCGGCCTTTGATCCCCGGCACTGCCGCACGTTGCATGACATCACGCGTTTCTGCCATGAGAAGGCGGTGCACGAGATGTTCTCCTTCGGCAAACACCACGATTTTCCCGAGCGCTCCAGCAAGCAGCTCTTTACCCGCATACCGATGCAGTGGTGGGTGCTGGACCTGGACGACGGGCTGGCCCGACAGGCCCCGGGGCCCTACGCCCGACTGGAAGACATCGTCTCCATTCCCATGCTGGCACTTTGGGAAGGGATCACCGCCTTTGCCTGGGAGGGGCCGCCACCGGTGGACAGCCGGGGGATGATGGCGGTGATGTTCGAGGCCACCACCAACCGGGCCCTGGTGCCCACAGTGCGTTCTCGGCTTGCCAATCGCAATTATTTTATGATTTCACGGCATTTTTGCAGTCTCCAGTCGCGCCTGGGGTTCCATTTCTGTACCGTCGAGGCCCTGGTGGGTGAGCGGCCCGGGGAAAACTACGCCACCTTCCGCTTCAAGGGGGGCGCGGCGGACGAAAGCCGGCGGATCCAGCGGGTGGCCTTCGTGGGGGAGATCCTGGAAGTGTACGGGTTTTCGGTGTCGATCCGCCAAGACGCCCTGGCGGCGCGCATCGAGGATGAACGACCGGAACCGATCTGCCGGGCCCTGAAGATCCTCGGCTACCTCATCATCCACACCCGTCAGTTGGACATGGTGATGGCCAGCAGCGGCACGGTGGCCCATTACCGACGCAAGATCGATGATCAGATCCGCCAGCTCACCGGGGTGCAACCGTCCCCGGCAGCCTGATGGAAAAGGTATGCCATGGCCTTGAAACAACGATTCTACTTGACCCTGACCGCCTTGACGGGGTTCAGTCTCCTCGGCGCCCTGGTGATGATCGGCTACACGTACCGGATGGAAGGCCTGCTCACCGGAATCACCGATGAGGGGCTGGCGGCCTTCAAGGCGGCCGGCGATCTGGAGACGGCGCTGGTCAACCAGAAGGGCTTCGTGACCTATTACCTCCTCGATGACGATCCCAACTGGCTCCGTCAGCTTGGTCAGCACCGGCAGATTTTCATCGACCGGCTCGTCGAAGCCCGGCGCCTGGCCCAGAGCCCGTCCCTGCGGGAAGGCATCGACCGCATCGAGGACGAGTACCGACGCTACGTGGCATCCAAGGATCAGGTGATCGCTCACTACCGCGACGGGCGGCAGGAGGCCGGCGCCCAGCTGCACCGGGAAGTGCGCCAGCACTTTTTCGCCATCATCGACCTGTGCGAGGACTACAAGCGCCAGCACGGCGAGAAGATCGCCGCGCTGACCGCCGCCGCCGGCCGGGAAGCCTTCCGGTTGCGGATCATTGCCGGCGTGACAATCCTGGTAAGCATCGGTTGTGCCGCCGTGCTGGCCTTCATCCTGGGGGTCCAGGTCCTGCGCCCCTTGCAGCGGCTCAGTCAAGCCACCGGACGGCATCAGGCGGACCACGTTGCCGGGCTGGACGTGGTGGCGGCACTCAACCGCAGCGTGCGGGGGCTGATCGCCGACGTGGACCAGACCCAGATCGAGCTGGCCAAGAGTCGCGAGCACCTGCTCCAAAGCGAGAAGATGGCCATGGTGGGCAAACTGGCCGCCGGCATGGCCCACAGCATCCGCAACCCGTTCACTTCCATCAAGATGCGCCTGTTCTCCCTCAACCGGACCCTGGATCTGACCCCGGCCCAGAAGGAAGACTTCGAGGTCATCGGCCAGGAGATCCGCCACGTGGACACCATCGTGCAGAACTTTCTCGAGTTCTCCCGGCCCCCGAAGCTCAAGATGCAGCCGGTGAGTCCCTCGACGGTGGTGGACATGGCCTTGCAACTCCTTGAGCACCGGCTCAAAGCCTACGAGGTGACCGTCACCGTGCACCGCAGGGCGCCGCTGCCGGAAATCAGCGGTGATCCTGAACAACTCAAGGAAGTGCTGGTGAACCTGATCATCAACGCCTGCGAGGCCATCGGGCGCGAGGGGCGCATCGACATCCACGAGCAGACGGCGGCGGTGCCGTCCCGGGGACCGGTGGCCCAATTGCGGGTGGTGGACAACGGGCCGGGGATTCCCGAGGGATTGCGCGAAAAGATACTTCAGCCCTTTTTCACCACCCGGGAAGAGGGAACAGGGTTGGGACTGAGCATCGCGGTGCGGATCATCGCCGAGCACGGCGGCTGGCTCGACGTGGCGGCCGGACCGGGGGGCGGTGCCGCGTTTACCATTTCCCTGCCGATCAAGGAGGTCGAGGGTGGACACGATCCTGATCATCGATGACGACGACCAGTTGCGCAAGAGTTTCGAGAAACTGATGATCGAAGAAGGCTACCGGGTGCGTACCGCCGTATCGGGGGAAGCCGGCTTGCAGGCGGTGCGCGTCGAGGTCCCGGACCTGGTGATCCTCGACATGCGCCTACCCGGGATGGGAGGGCTGGAAACCTTTCGCGAGATCCACGCCCTGGAGCCGAAGCTGCCGGTGATCATCATGACGGCTTACGGGACCACGGAAACAGCCATCGAAGCCACCAAGTGCGGGGCCTTTGATTACGTGCTCAAACCCTTCGACATTCCCGAGATGCTGGTCTTGATTGCAAAGGCCCTGGAAGCCGGCCGCTTCATGCGTTCCCCGGTGGAGGTGGACGCCGTGTCCGGCGAGGCGTCCCGAGAGGCCATCGTGGGGCGCAGCCCGGCCATGCAGGCGGTCTACAAGGCCATCGGGCGGGTATCGGCCACCAGTGCCACCGTGTTGATCCGCGGCGAATCGGGAACGGGCAAAGAGCTGGTGGCCCGGGCCATCTACCAGCACAGCGACCGGGCCGACAAGCCGTTTCTGGTGATCAACTGCGTGGCGATTCCCGAGACACTGCTGGAAAGCGAGCTGTTCGGCTACGAAAAAGGCGCCTTCACCGGGGCGGTACACCGGCGTATCGGCAAGCTGGAGCAGGCCAACGGCGGTACGGTGTTTCTCGACGAGATCGGCGACATGCCCTTCGGTTTGCAGGCCAAGATCCTGCGTCTGCTCCAGGAACGCAGCCTGGAGCGACTCGGGGGGCGCCAAACCATTCCGGTGGATGTGCGCATCATCGCCGCCACCAACCGAAACCTGGAAACGGCCATGACCGAAGGCCGTTTCCGGGAGGATCTCTACTACCGTCTCAAAGTGGTCACCATCTGGTTGCCGCCCCTGGCCCAACGCCGGGACGACATCCCCACCCTGGCCGACTATTTTCTGGCCCGCCACGCCGCCGAAGCCGGCATCGAAAATCCCGGTCTGAGCCCCGAGGCCGCCGCTCTGCTGCAAAGCGCCCCCTGGCCGGGCAACGTGCGTGAACTGTCCAACACCCTGCAAAAGGCGCTGATTTTCAGCCGGGGGGCGCCCCTGGGCATCGAGGACATCGCCCAGGCGGCCGAAGGCACCGTGATCAGCGCGGCAACGTCGCAACAGCAAGGGACGCATCTGCGGGGTTGGGCAGTGGAAATGCTCACCACCGGCAAGGACGAAAACCGGTTCGAGCGCTGCATGGATGTGGTGGCCAGCATTCTGGTGCGTGAGGCCATCGACCTGTGCGGCGGCAACCGGTCCAAAGCCGCCAAGCTTCTCGGGCTCTCCCGACCCACCCTCCACGCCAAGATCGACAAGTACGGCCTGCGGATCGAATCCGCCGTCAAAGAGGACTGATGGTTTACAGTCTGTCAACCCAGCCGACACCTCCCCGCCGTCATAGATCTTTCGGCCTTTTTTATCCCTATTGATATCAAGCACTTTTGTGGATTGACGCCCGGATTCGGTGGCATGGGGCTTGCTTTGATTTACGGCAGGGGCGGTTTGTAGCGTCCCGATGCCGCAATCATCCAAGCAAAGGAGGCTTTTATGGCACTCTACCAACGGATCATGGTGGCCGTCGATTTTTCATCTTACAGCCAAACCGGGGTGGACCACGGGGTCGCCCTGGCGCGTCCACTGGGGGCGACTTTAATTCTGGTCAACGTGATCAACCAGCGGGATGTCAACACCATCGAAAGGGTGCTCTACGGTCAGACCGACTTTTCGGTGGTGGACTACATCGAGCAACAGACCCGGGAGCGGACCCGCAGCATGGAAGCCTTACTGGATCACGCCGGCGGCAAGGATTTGGCGGTGGAAATGGCCGTCGTCGTCGATATCCCCTACCAGGGATTGTTCGATCAGATCCGGGAGAAGCGAGCCGATCTGCTCATCATGAACACCAAGGGACGAAGCAACCTCGCCGATGCCGTCATCGGTTCCTGCGCTCAGAAGATGTACCGTCGCTGTCCCGTGCCGTTGTTGAGCCTGAGACCGGAGAACAAGAAAAGTTGAGACACTTGGGAAGCCGCCCTGGTGATCGGAAAGGCAAGGGGACAAGACGATGGAAAGATCCGCGATCAGGATGGAAACCGGGCAGGAAAAGAGCGGTATCGGGGATTTGCACCGGATCAAAGTGCGCCGGATCATGATGCCGTCGAATGTCACCGTGCCGCCGGATTTTTCGGTGGCCGAAACCTTGTCGGTGCTCCATCGCCACCGCCTGGGGGCCGTGCCCGTGGTCGACGGTACCGGCCGCCTGATGGGGGTCGTCACCCTGGCACAGATCGACCGGCTGCTGGCCGTGTTGGCGCGGCAACGGGAAAGCGACCGGAACGATCGTGAAAGAAAACCCGAACCCATGCCGTTGTCGCGCCAAGGGGGAAGCCATGCTGGTCAAATATTGGATGCACCCAAAGGTTGAAACCATCGAAGCCGAAGATTCGATGGAAAATGCCATCAAGTTGATGAAGCAAAACGATAGGCGCCTGCTACCGGTGACCCGGCAGGGGCGTCTGGTGGGGGTGGTCACCGACCGCGATATCAAGCGGGCCTCGGCCTCGGAGGCGACCAGCCTCGAGGTGCACGAGCTTTTATACCTGCTTTCAAAGATCAAGGTGGCCAGCATCATGAGTTCACCGGCCATCAGCGTTCCGCCCGACTTCACCGTGGAGGAGACGGCGGCGGTGTTGCTGCGCCACCGGATTTCCGGGGTGCCGGTGGTGGAAGAGGGCCGCATCGTGGGCGTCATCACCCAGGCGGAAGTCAACCGTCTGCTGGTGGCCCTGACCGGCCTGGGTCACCAGAAGCAGGGGCTCCAACTGGCATTTCTGGCGCCCGATCAGCCAGGCTCCATCAAACAGCTCACCGACGAGATCCGCGCCTACGATGGACGCCTGCTCAGCATTTTGTCCTCCTACGACCGCGTTCCGGAGGGTTCCCGCAAGATCTATATCCGCGCCTACAATCTGGAACGCGACCGGTTGCCCGAGCTGCTGGCCAAGATGCGCACCAAGGCCAAGCTGCTCTACCTGGTGGATCACCGTTACAACCGTCGGGAAATTTTTGACCAAGGAGACCCCCCATGCCCAGAAACCAGCACCAACGCGTCCTGATGGCCCTGGACGGATCCCAGCGCAGCCTGGAAGCGGTGCGCCACGTGGCCCGATCCTGCCCCTTTCAGCACATGGACATTGTGTTGTTTCACGTCTTTTCCAACGTTCCGGAGTGCTACTACGATCTGGAAAAGGAGCCCAAGGCCGTGAAGGTGGTGACGGCGGTACGTGCCTGGGAGGTGGAGCAGCGCAAGCAGATCAAGGCCCAAATGGAAAAGGCCAAGGACATTCTGGTGGCGCACGGGATCGACGAAGGCCATGTGCACATCGTGATCCGGAAACGGCAGATCGGCGTCGCTCGGGACATCGTGCGCGAGGCGGAAAGCGGCTACGACGCCGTGATCATCCGGCGCCGCGGAGTGGGGGCGATGCGTGCCCTGGTCATGGGCTCCGTGGCCACCAAGCTCCTTGAAAAACTCGATTTCGTTCCGGTTCTCATCATCGGGCGGCATCCGTGCAACAACCGGATTCTGGTGTGCATGGACGGGTCCGCCTGTGCCATGCGGGCACTGGAATTCGTGGCCCGTCGCCTCGGCTGCGGCGATTTTCATGTCCATCTGCTCCACGTGATCCGGGCTCGGGGTCGGGGGGGCTTCGGCGTGGCCTCGGACACGGATGCCGAATGCGCCGCCAAGGCCGAAGCGGCCATGGAGAAAGTCTTTGACGAGGGGCGCCGCATTCTGGAAGCCGGGGGCGTCGATCCGACCCACATCACCACCCGGGTGGTCCGGGGGGCCCTGAGCCGGGCGGCGGCCATCGCCGAGGAGGCCAAGACGGGGGACTACGCCACCATCGTCCTGGGCCGGCGGGGGCTTTCGGGGGTCAAAGACTTTTTCATGGGGCGGGTTTCTCACAAGGTGATCTATGCGGCCCGCCAACACAGCGTCTGGATTGTAAATTAACCGGGGGCAAGGGATTGGAGACAGAAGCGATGACATCAAACGAGACGGGGGCGTCTCCCGTGACGACGGCCGAGGAGGTAAAGGTGGCCGGCGTCGTCCTTTGGATTCGTCCCATCGGTCCCGGGGACAGCCGGCGGCTGGTGGCGTTTTTCAGCGGCCTGTCGCCCCGCAGTATCTACATGCGCTTTTTTGCCCCCATGAAGTACCTTTCCGACGATCTGGTGGAACGGTTCACCCACGTGGATCCCCTGCGGCATATCGCCCTGGTGGCCCTGGGGCGAGAGGTTTCCGGTCATCCGATACTGGGGATTGGACGGGTGATTGCCCAGGCGGATCCCCGCCACGGCGAATTTTCCATCGTGGTCGCCGACGCCTTTCAGGGACGGGGAATCGGGGCGGTCTTGCTGCAACGCTGCATCGACGGGGCGGCAAGCCGAGGAATCGAGAAAATCTGGGGACTGGTGCTGGCTGAAAACACTCAGATGTTGGCCCTGGGCCGCAAGCTGGGATTCGCCATTCAACGCGCCGGAGGGGCCGAATACGAGTTGACCATTGATGTGACCGAGGTGGCACCGGAGGCCGAAAGGATGGTTTGACGTGTCGCGACCCCATAAAATTCTCGTGGCTGACCGCAATCCCCACGTGCGGCGGTTTTTGGCCCGGGAGCTGAGTGCTGCCGGGTTCGAGGTAACCGCCGCGGAGAGCGCCGCGCACTTGATGAAATCCTTGGGCGAGGGCAACGGGCCCGATCTGCTGGTCCTGGACCCGGACCTGCCGGATACCGACAGTGCCGATCTGCTCGCTCGTCTCAAATTTTCCTTTCCGGCCCTTCTGGTCGTTCTGCACACCTTTCTCTACGAGATCAATGTCCCTGCCGCCTCCCCGAGCTGGCCCGCCGCCGCGGTGGAAAAGGGGGCGAACAGCAGCGATACCCTCATCCGGGAAGTCACCCACCTGTTGGCGGCCTCCCCGCCGGCGTAAACGAACCGACGCTTGCCCCTCCGTGCCAGGGCAATTGGCCATGGTCCGCCCAGAAATGAGGATTTTTTGTGAGATACGGCAGGGGCCCGATTTGAACCGGCGCAAGGGCAGCGCTGTTTCGAGGATTCAAATCCTGGCGCCCAACGCCGAGATCACGGAAAAAGACCATTTGTGGATGGACACTGACGAATTGCTGTTGACATTCCATCCGCCATGGCCTAACAAAAAACGTTTCTGTGCAATTTTACAAGGAAAACATGAATGGGAAACGCCGCCGGATCCGGGCGGCGTTTTTGTCGACTCTATGGACCGTCATCAGCAACAGGAAATCGAGCGCCGACGCACCTTCGGCATCATCAGCCACCCGGACGCCGGCAAGACCACCCTCACGGAAAAGCTGTTGCTTTTCGGGGGGGCCATCCAGCAGGCCGGCGCCGTGCGGGCGCGCAAGGCGGCCCGGCACGCCACCAGCGACTGGCTGAGCATCGAGCGTGAGCGGGGGATCTCGGTCACCAGCTCGGTGATGAAGTTCAACTATCGCAACTACGAGATCAACCTCCTGGACACCCCCGGCCACCAGGACTTTTCCGAGGACACCTACCGGGTGCTCACCGCCGTGGACAGTGCCCTGATGGTCATCGACAGCGCCAAGGGGGTGGAGTCCCAGACCGAAAAGCTCATGGCGGTGTGCCGTCGCCGCAATACCCCCATCGTCACCTTCATCAACAAGCTGGACCGCGAAGGTCTTTCGCCGTTGGACATCCTGGCGGAAATCGAGGACAAGCTGCAGATCGAGTGCACCCCGTTGTCCTGGCCCATCGGGCAGGGAAAGGGGCTAAAAGGCGTCTATGACTTGCAGCGACGCCAGGTGCGGTTGTTCACCCCCGGCCTGGACCGGCGCAGCGATGAGGCCACCGTCATCGACGACCTGGAGGATCCGGCCCTGGACCGGTTGATCGGATCGGCCGCCGACGGGTTGCGCGAAGACATCGCGCTGCTGGAGGGCGCCGCCGATCCCCTGGACCGGCGCCATTTTCTCAACGGGACCCAGACGCCGGTGTTCTTCGGCAGCGCCATCAACAACTTCGGCGTCCAGGAACTGCTGGATGCCTTCGTGGAGATGTCGCCGCCGCCGGGACCGCGGGCCACCCTTGAACGCGAAGTGTCGCCCTTCGAGGAGGCATTTTCCGGTTTTGTCTTCAAGATCCAAGCCAACATGAACCCGGCCCACCGGGATCGCATCGCCTTCCTGCGCATCTGTTCCGGGCGTTTCGACCGGGGGATGAAGGTGGTGCAGCAACGCACCGGCAAGGTGCTCACCTTGGCCAACGCCACCTGCTTCATGGCCCAGGAACGCGAGAATGTCGAACAGGCCGTGGCCGGCGACATCATCGGCATCTACAACCAC
>Ga0265295_1008140_pt1 | contig 11748 bp, 8 predicted proteins | sample Munlansysbiofilm_FD_192503 | JGI IMG/M metagenome (GOLD analysis project Ga0265295, IMG submission 192503) | Leachate microbial communities from a municipal landfill in Southern Ontario, Canada - Methane capture system biofilm | ecosystem: Engineered > Solid waste > Landfill > Unclassified ... | reverse complement strand
TAGACCTGGTTGTCCGGGCCGTCATCCGCCAGTACCGGCCATGAACGAGGAATCACCCCTCACTCTCCATTCCTTTCCCCGTGCCATCCTTCATATCGATGGCGATGCCTTTTTTGCCAGCTGTGAGGTGGCAAAGAACCCCAGGCTGAAGGGAAAGCCTGTCATCACCGGCCTTGAGCGGGGCATTGCCTCGGCCCTCACCTACGAGGCCAAGGCCAGGGGCGTCAAACGGGGGATGAGGGTCTCCGACATCCGCCGCATCTGCCCGGACGCCGTGTTGCTCCCCTCCGACTACGAGACCTACAGCCTTTACTCCACCCGCATGTTCGCCATCGTCCGGCGCTACACACCGGTAGTCGAGGAATACAGCATCGACGAGTGCTTCGCCGAACTCACCGGCCTGCGCCGCCCTCTCCGGATGTCCTACGGCGAGATGGCTGAAAGCATCAAGCATGACCTGGACAGTGAGCTGGGTATCACCTTTTCCCTTGGGCTCGCACCCACCAAGGTTCTGGCCAAGATTGGCTCCAAGTGGAAGAAGCCCTCAGGTCTCACCGTCATACCAGGCAACCGGGCACACCTCTTTCTCAAGGAACTGCCGGTGGGCAAGGTCTGGAATATTGGTCCCCAGACCGAGGCGTACCTGGCTACCCTCAGGGTGCGGACTGCCCTGCAGTTTGCCCGGAAAGACGAAGAGTGGATCCGGAAGCGCTTCACCAAGCCACAACGGGAGATATGGCTGGAGCTGCACGGGGAATGCGTCTACGGGTTGGAGACGGAGGAGAAGCACGACTACGCCAGCATCAGCAAGACCAAGACCTTCACTCCGCCGTCCCGGGACCGAGGCTACGTCTTCGCACAACTTTCCAAGAACATCGAGAATGCTTGCATCAAGGCAAGACGGCACGGCCTGGCGGCCCGCTGCGCAGTCATCTTTCTCAAGACCCAGGATTTCCGGGGAGAAGGGGTGGAATGCTCGCTGTCCGCGGCAACATCAATACCGGGAGATATCATCCGGGTCATCCGTCCCGCTTTCGAGAAAATATTCAAACAGGGGATGGAGTATCGGGCTACCGGGGTGATTCTGACAAAGCTGGCGGAAGACCGTGTACGGCAACCCGACCTGTTCGGTGAAACCCTGCGGATAGAGAAGATGCAAAACCTCTATGGCCGGATCGACGCCCTGGCAAAGAAGTTCGGCAAGCATGCGGTGGTGCTGGGCTCCAGCCTGCCGACCTTTACCACGCCCCAGCACGAAGGGGACAGAGCTGCGTTGGCAGGGGAGGGGAGGCCGAAGATCCAGGGGGAGACAAAGCGGAAGCACCTGGCGATCCCGTTTCTGGGGGAGGCGGGGTAGGAATTGGTAAATTCCTCAGACTTGATTCTTGATATTCACTGAATTGCCTGTCTGTCCGTGTCCGAGTATACTTCCGGATACCTGCCGACAAGGCATGCGTAACGCACAATTTCATTGCCACTTGGGGATGCGCGCAGCGGATCTGGGAGGCGGGAGTATCTCATCTGCGCGGAAAATCGGCGATTTAGAGGTAGATAGCGAATGAGCTCTCCTTGTAAAATAGTTATGCAAGCGTTTCGAGCGGCTGCGCCGCTGCTTATCATTGGGACCTTGTCCGGCGTCTCTTCGGCGAGAAAGGCCTGTGCACTGACAAACTCCGCGGGTCCCGACTTCACGGACCCGGACCTGTTCAGCGCCGGTTGGAGTATCACTATGATAGTGCTGCTTCTGATTGTGGCGCTCGCCGTCATTGCCGCTATTTTCGCGCGGCGTAGAAATGACCTGGAGCGACTGGTGAAAGAGCGCACGGCCGAGCTTCGCATGAGCGAGGAACGGTACCGGAATCTGTACTATTGCGCCGCCGATGCTATCATCATGGCCGACATGGATGCCCATATCACCTCCATCAACCAACAGGCGTGCCTGCAGTACGGCTATCAATCGGAACAGTTTCTGAGCATGAAGATCAGTGATATTGATGCGCCTGAGGAAGCGCAGCGTATTCCGGAGCGCATAGCCGCCATTGACAGGATCGGACATGCGGAATTTGAAGCTGTTCACCGTGACGCCTGGGGCCGTGATGTTTTTGTTGATGTAAAGGCGACCAGAATCATGGTTGACGGCAGACCCTGCATCATGAGCATCTGCCGGAATATCGGCGAAAAAAAACGAGCGGAGCAGGAGACACGCTACAACGAGGCCAGGCTGGCAAGCCTGGTGCGGATACTGCAGCAGAGGCAGGAATCCATCCAGGATTTTCTTGATTACGCGCTTCATGAGGCCATTGCAGTGACCGGCAGCGCCATTGGTTACATCTATTTTTACGACGAAGAGAGCAGGCTTTTCGAACTGAACACCTGGTCGAAGGGCGTACTGGACGAGTGCAGCATTCTCGAGCCGCGGACAATCTACCACCTGGACAACACCGGTGTCTGGGGAGAGGCCGTGCGCCGGCGCGGGCCCATCATCATCAACGATTTCCAGGCGCCCCATCCCCTGAAAAAGGGCTATCCTCCGGGGCATGCCCATCTTGACAGGTTTTTGACCGTGCCGGTCATCAAGGAGGATCGGATTGTCGCGGTCGTGGGTGTCGCAAACAGCCCGAAAGACTATGGTGAGCTGGATGTTACCCAACTGACGCTTCTCATGGACGCCGTCTGGCAGGTGACTGAGCGCAAGCGGGCGGAGGAAGCGCTGCGGGCCAGCCAAAGGGAGCTGGCCGATATCATCGATTTCCTGCCGGACGCCACGCTCGCCATTGATACGAAAGGGCGTGCCATCATCTGGAACCGCGCCATGGAGAAAATGACCGGCATTCCCGCCGCGGAGATGCTCGGCAAAGGTGAGCACGCGTACACTGTGCCGTTTTACGGTGAGACGCGAAAGCAATTGATGGATCTGGTATTCGCTGATGACCCGGAGATTGCCGCCCTCTATTCCGGGCTTACCCGCGAAGGAGAATCGTTGATTGCGGAAGTATTCTGCCATGCCCTGTACGGCAATACCGGCGCATGGCTGTACGTAACGGCTTCACCCCTGCACAACCAACACGGTGATGTAATCGGGGCCATTGAAATGCTTCGCGATATTACCGACCATAAGCGCTCCGCGGACGCCCTGCGCGAAACCAATCAGTACCTGGACAATCTGTTCAAATATGCGAACGCCCCGATCATCGTCTGGGATCCGGGATTCAGAATCACACGCTTCAATCGAGCCTTCGAGTACTTGACCGGTAGAAGCGCACCCGAGGTCATGGGACAAACCCTAGAGATTCTCTTTCCTGCAGCAATGGTGGAAAGTTCCATGGAACTTATCAAAAAAACGCTGACCGGGGAGCGGTGGGAGACGGTGGAGATTGCCATCCAGCATTGTGACGGATCATTGCGGACTCTCCTGTGGAATTCCGCTACTCTGTTCAGCCCGGATGGGGAAACCCCGGTGGCGACAATTGCACAAGGGCAGGATATCACCGTGCGCAAGCAGTACGAGCTTGACCTGGAGCAGGCCCGTAATGCCGCTGACGCCGCCAGTCGCGCCAAAAGTGAGTTTCTGGCGAACATGAGCCACGAGATCCGTACTCCCATGAACGGAGTCATCGGCATGACCGGTCTGCTGCTGGATACGGACCTTGACGATGAACAGCGGGGCTATGTAGAAACGGTGCGTTCCAGCGGGGAGTCCCTGTTGGGAATAATTAACGACATTCTCGATTTTTCCAAGATCGAAGCAGGCCAGATGGATCTGGAGACCCTGGATTTCGACCTGCGTGCCTTGCTGGACGACTTTGCCGCTACCATGGCGGCGCCTGCATACGAAAAGGGCCTGGAATTCATCTGCGCCGCGGCGCCGGAAGTGCCTGCGTATCTGCGGGGCGACCCGGGGCGCCTGCGGCAGATACTTACCAATCTGGCCGGCAATTCGGTAAAGTTCACGCACAAAGGAGAGATTGTGGTGCGGGCGAGCCTGGTGACGGAAAGCGAGTGCGAGGCGCTGTTGCGCTTTTCCGTCACGGATACGGGCATCGGCGTTGCGCGGGAGAAGCAGGGGCTGCTCTTCGAGAAGTTCACCCAGGCGGACGCATCCACCACCCGCCGCTATGGCGGAACTGGTCTGGGATTGGCCATTTCCAAAGAACTTGTGGAAATGATGGGCGGGGAGATCGGTGTCGAGAGCGAAGAGGGAAGGGGCTCGACGTTCTGGTTCACGGTACGTTTCGTCAAGCAGCCGGAGCGGCAGCGCGTTCAGCTCCGGCCCGTCGACATTAGCGGAGCGCATGTGCTGGTGGTGGATGACAGCCCCACCAACCGTGAGGTGCTTCTTGCCCAGTTGACCTCGTGGGGGGTGCGGGCGGACACGGCTCCTGGCGGACCCGCGGGCATGCGGGCGTTGTGTTCCGCCCGTGACGGAGGTGATCCGTTTCGGGCGGCCATTCTGGATATGCAGATGCCGGAGATGGACGGGGAGGATCTGGCCCTCGCCATCAGGGCTGACGAAACCCTGCGCACTACGAAGCTGATCCTTCTGACGTCATTGGGGCACAAGGGCGATGCCCGAAAAATGGAAAAGATCGGGTTTGACGCCTACCTGACAAAACCTGCCAGGCAGTCGGAGATATTCGACTGCCTGGTCGCCGTTCTGGGGGACGCAACTGCTGCCGAGGGGGGAGGCGGCATCATTACACGCCATATGGTCCGTGAGTTGCGCCGCGGCAGGACACGGATACTGCTTGCCGAGGACAACATCACCAATCAGCAGGTGGCTCTGGGAATGCTACGCCGGATTGGGCTGGGTGCGGACGCCGTTGCCAACGGAGCGGAAGCGGTACGGGCGCTGGAATGTATCCCCTACGATCTGGTGCTGATGGATGTGCAGATGCCGGAAATGAACGGTATTGACGCTACGCGCGTCATCCGAGACATGGATTCGGAGGTATTGAACCACGCGGTTCCGATTATCGCCATGACCGCTCACGCCATGAAAGGGGACCGGGAGTGGTGTCTCGAAGCGGGCATGAATGACTATATCGCCAAGCCAGTCGATCCCGCGGCGCTGGCGCAGGTACTGGATAGGTGGCTGCCGACGGATGGCGGGCAGCATCCCGCGGAGAGCAAGAGATCCTCCGTTGCTGCTCGGCGCCCGCGGCAGATGGTGTTCAACCGAGAGGAGATGCTGTCCCGCCTGATGGACGACGAGGAGTTGGCAAGGGTGGTCACGGAGGCGTTTCTGGAAGATATTCCGCGACAGATGAAGGAGCTGCGGTCTTTCCTGGAATCCGGTGATGCGGCAAGCGTGCAGCGGGTGGCGCATACAATCAAAGGCGCCGCCGCCAACGTCGGAGGCGAGTTGGTGAGAGAGATCGCGTCCGAAATAGAAACTGCCGCCGCTTGCGGTGATATGCAGAGAGTCGAGACCTGCATGGACCACCTGGAGTCGCGCTTCACTGTTCTGAAGCACGCAATGGGGCGTGAGTTCCCGGCGGCAGACGGTGCTGCTTACCCATGCAACGAAGAGGACTGAATGAACAGTGATGCAAGTATGCCAAATGCAACGAACACTGCGTGTATGGAGAGTCATTGCTGGGTTCGAACCCGTGGCTGAAAGACGCAGCGCCTGTTGTGAGAAACCATCACAAAAAGTGGTCGGATTGGGACAGGCCGATTGACGATCCTCTTGTAATTGCCAGCCAGATAGTTTCACTTGCTGATCGTCTTGAGCGCTCAGTGGGTCGTGGCAATTACATTCTTCATCAGTGCGATGCTCTTTGCGCGAAGATATTAGCCCAGTCCGGTTCCGGTTTTCACCCTGATATCGTAGAATGCTTCATTTCAACGGCGAATCGGGAAGAGTTCTGGCTTGATCTGGTTTCACCAAGACTGTATTCAGTAATTCTTCATCATGGTCCGTACAAAAAAAATGGGAAAAACTTGGGACGCTCACCAGTTTTTGCCAGGAAGTGTTTCAAGGCTGGCGGGTTGACCCTAACTCAATCTTCTGCAATGGGGTTATGGGTTATTTTTTTCAGGACATCAAAAACCATGCCCTGAAAATAACCTGGCAATAAAACCCAATGAGCTCAGAACAGCACAAAGAAGGCAATCGGAGCGAAAGAAGGGTGACTCCAACTGCCGAATCCAGGTTTATATGTATTTACCGAATCACTACCGGGAGGTCACTACCGTGTCAGGTTGCGGATGTGAAATGGAGGCTGGAAACTCTGGAGAGCGAAAGACTCTCTTGATTGTTCTGGCCATTAACGCCTTCATGTTTATTTTCGAGCTGGCGCTGGGCCTGATTGCGGGGTCAACCGGACTTGTCGCCGACTCATTGGACATGTTCGCGGACGCTGCCGTTTACTCCTTAAGCCTTTATGCCGTCGGCAAGAGTGGGACACTCAAGGGCAAGGCCGCCCGATACAGCGGTATTCTTCAATCAATCCTCGCCTTCCTGGTGCTATTCGATGTTCTTCGGCGGTTTATCCATGGCAGCGATCCCGTCAGCGTCCTTATGATGGTGGTCGGCGCCGTCGCCTTGATCGCCAATGCAACCTGCCTTGCGCTTATCTCAAAACACCGTGACGGTGGGGTCCATATGCGGGCATCCGTCATCTTTTCCACAAATGACGTCATTGCTAATATTGGTGTCATCATTTCCGGCGCTCTGGTATGGATGCTGGACAGTCGGTACCCCGACCTTGTCATTGGTTTCATCATTGCGTCCGTTGTGCTGCGCGGCGGCATTCACATCCTGAAAGAGGCAGCGCAACACCAGGCCACGTTATCGGATAATCCGGGCAAAAACACCTGAAATAATGGCTTGTTGCCATCACAAAATCACATTCACAACAGGGGGTCAGCATGCAGATCATCACTCGCACTTCTTTAGTAACACTCGCGCTCATTTCCATAATGCTCGTGACCGCAACACATTCCCTATCCGCGCCCCCGAAGGAAAAGATCGTCGACATGACCTTCCCCTTTTCAGAAAAAACGATTTATTGGCCCACCGATAAACCCTTTACCCCGACGGTGGTATTCAAGGGCATGTCGGACGGGGGCCACTGGTATGCTTCGAATCAATATGCGGCATCGGAACATGGCGGCACCCATGTGGATGCGCCGATTCATTTTTCCCAACACGGGCGCACCATCGGTCAAATTTCCCTTCAGGAATGGATTGGCCCGGCGGTAAAAATCGATGTGAAGAGCAAGTCCCTGTCAAATCGTGACTATCAACTGACCGTGGAAGACATACGCGCCTGGGAGAAGAAGCACGGCCGCATTCCTCACGGGGCATGGGTCATTATGCAGAGCGGTATCGATGGACGTTTCTACCCAAACAGGAAAGAGGTGCTCGGGACTGAAAAGACCGGCAAGGCAGCCGTCGCGGAACTGAGCTTCCCTGGATTCTCTCCGGAAGCTGTCGCATTTCTGCTGGCGGAACGGGACATCACCGGCATTGCAATCGATACCCCTAGCATAGATCCGGGATCTTCGAAGGACTTTAAAGCGCATCGCGGGATCTGCAACGCGCAGAAGCTTGCCCTTGAAAACATCGCAAACCTTGAGATGATCCCGGAAGTCGGCGCAATGCTCTATGTGATTCCCATGTTTATTGAGAACGGCACCGGGGCGCCCGCACGGGTATTCGCCGAGTTGCCGTAGCATCAGCCAGCCCGGCGCAAGGAACCCGGCTAAAAAGATACTCACCGGCAAATGATTGGCGGATGCGGTTCCGCGGAAGCATTTCTTCATGAGTTGTGATACTCTTGTTTCCACATGAGTACAGTGTGTCATACAGCAATCCGGGGGGCTCCGTGTCCGATAACGAATTCAAACTCGTTCCACTTGATGAAAACAATGCCGTTTTTGTGGGCGATGTTTTCCGCTCTATCTACGACGACGACTTTCCAGTCAAGGATGTGTATCATCCGGAGACGCTGTGGAGGGAGGCGCGGGAAGGACGGGTGGCCGCGACCCTTGCCTTCGACGGTGAGGGCCGGCCGGTCGGGTATATATCCCTGTTCAGGTCCGCGCCCAATCCCCGCCTCTGGGAGGGGGGGAACCTCATTATCAATCCCGCTTACAAACATACCTGTCTCTCCTCTGTCCTTTTCGGACATTACTTGAAACCAGAAATACACGAGCCGCTGCATGCCGACGGTTTTTTCGGTGAAGCCGTGTGCCATCACTATTTTACCCAGGTCGGCTGCGCCAAGTCGGGAATGGCCGATTGCGCCATCGAACTGGATCTGCTGGATGGAAGCAGCTTCAAGGACAATAAGGCCGGTTCCGGGCGGGTTTCCTGTGTGCTCAATTTCCTTGAATTCACCAGGCCGGACGCCCCGGTCAATCTGCCGGAGCGTTACGCGGAAATCGTGCAACGCCTCTCCTCGCCGCTTGCCCCCCGATCCTTCCTGCCGGACAACTCGGCCCTGCCCCAGGAAGGCGTCACGGTACGGGAAGACAGGTACCACGAGGCGGCCAGGACCTGGAAGGTCTATGTCCGGGAGATCGGGGGCGACTGGCGGGTTGCGGTTGAGGAACTCCTGCGCGAAGCGGACTCCCGGAAAGTGGTCAGCCTGCAGGTGACCCTAAACACCGCGATTCCCCATCTCGGCGCGGCGGTGGAGCTTCTGCGCGGTCGCGGCTTTTTCCTGGGCGGACTGGCGCCCCGCTGGTTCGGCGCCGACGGCCTGCTGATGCAGAAGGTTCTGGACAGGGAACCCGATTTCGACGGTATCAAGCTGTACAGCCGGACCGCGAAAGACCTCCTTGCGTTTATCAGGATGGACAGGGAGGAAACAAGCCGGCTGGAGCGCGGAGGAGTAGCTTCATGAAAACCCGCGGGGGTGTGGGAATTCTCGGTGCAGGCTCATATGTTCCGGAAAAGGTCCTGACCAATGAAGAGCTGGAAAAACTCTTTTCCCTCTCCGCTGAGTCGATATTCGACTTCACCGGCATCCGGCTGCGCCATATCGCTGCGGAAGGGGAGGCAACCTCCGACCTGGCGGTCCAGGCGGCCCTGAAAGCGCTTGAAGCCGCCGGAACCTCGCCGGCGGAGATCGAACTTGTCATTGTTGCCACATCTTCCCCCGACAATATCGCTTCCCCGTGCGCGGCACTGGTCCAGTCCGGGATCAAGGCCTCGAAAGCCGCGGCGTTCGACCTCTGCGCCGCGTGTTCCGGTTTCGTGTACGGTCTGGTTATGGGCTGCCAGGTGATCAGGTCGGGGTTATACAAAAAGGCGCTGGTGATTGGCGCCGAGACCGTCTCGCGGATCACGAACATGACCGACCGGGACACGGCTATACTGTTCGGTGACGGAGCCGGGGCGGTGGTACTCGGTGAGCTTCCGGAGGGGTACGGCCTGTTGGGTTCGGACCTGGGGGCCGACGGTTCGAAGCACCACGTTCTCAACGTTCCCGCCGGTGGAAGCCGGATGCCGGCATCGGAGGAGACGGTGAGAAACCACCTTCATACCATACAGATGGACGGGTTTTCCGTATTCAAGTTCGCCATGAGGGCGATGGGTGATTCGGCTATGCGGGCGCTGACCGCCGCAGGCCTGACCCCTGGCCAGCTGGACCTTCTCGTTCCCCACCAGGCCAATCTGCGGATAATCGAAGCGGCCGCCGGACGGCTGGACCTGCCGATGGAAAAGGTGGTAGTGAACATCGAACGACACGGGAACACCTCGTCTGCTTCCATACCCATCGCCCTGAACGAGGCGGTTGCCGAGGGCCGGATACGTCGCGACGACATCATTATACTGACCGGTTTCGGTGCGGGTCTCACCTGGGCATCCTGCGCCGTGCGCTGGTTCTGAGCCTGGGAGCGTCGGGAGAGCGGCCGGACGGCGGCAAACGATACAAAAAGCGCTGTTGCAAGGGATTCCGAGAGACCCTACCATCATGAATGAAAAGGAGTGACCGGCATGACGACAATGGAAAAGGTATGCGAATTGATCATGAAGGCAAGGAAAAACAAGGTGTCCACGGACCAACTGAAGCCTGATGCGCTGCTGGTGGAAGACCTGGGTTTCGACTCCCTCGACATGACCGAACTGCTGGTACTCGCCGAGGATGCCTTTTCCCTGGAAATACCGGTGACAGACGCGCTGAAACAACGGACCATCGGGGAGGTGTCCGATTACATCGAAGGGCGTCTGACGGCGTAGAGGTAATTCTTCGCATCGGTGAAGGCTGTAACGGAAGAACTGAAGGCTGAAGAGCCAAAGGCATGCCATTCCCCTTGTCAGGGTCTGGCATGCCTTTGCTCTGGCCGTCAGCCTTCAGTCTTTCAATCCGGGTCGACGCATACGTGAGGAGAATGAGATACCATGGATTCGGACCGTGTTCCGGCTGAAACAGCGCAAGAGGAAGATGGAAACTCCGCTTTCAACCCCCTGTGTACACGCAGGCAGGTCTTGATCTGGGGCGGTTTTTCCATCGCCGGGTTGTCGGCCCTGTCACCCGCGCTCGCTCTGTCAAACGACAGATCCTTCATTATCATGGAAAAGGCGGAGGGACTGGTCGTCGCCGATCCGGTCGTGTGCGTCGGGTGCGGACGCTGTGAACTGGCCTGCACGGAGTTCAACTTAGGCAAGGCCGCGCCTGCGCTGTCGCGAATCAAGGTGGACCGGAACGTGAATTTCGGCCCCCGGGGCGCCATGGCGTGGCGCGAAGGGCACGGCAATCTGGGTGACGGCCTTGTCGTGCAGGACCTCTGCCTGCAGTGCCCCCACCCCGTGCCCTGCGCCACCATCTGCCCGGAAAACGCCATTGTCGTGTCGCCGGTTCACAAGGCGCGCCGTATTGACCCGGAAAAGTGCACCGGCTGCAAAATATGTCTGCGGGCATGCCCCTGGGAGATGATTTCCTACGATCCGGACAGCCGGAAGGCGACCAAGTGCGACCTCTGCCAGGGCAAGCCGAAATGCGTGGAGGCATGCCCGGCAGGGTCTTTGCGGTATCTTTCCTGGCGTGATTTGACCGGGAAAACCCCTCCGCGCAATCCGGATCCCGCCCAACTCCCCCCGCAACGCATGCTAAGCTGCCGGGAGTGCCACCTGCCCGGCCAATGGATGAATGTCAGGCAGGCAAGCGCGATGATGCGGGCGCTGGGAGGGGGAAGGTCCGCCTCTTCGGAAGGAATCGGTTTCTCCTGGATCGACATGGCCGGTGCGATTCTCGTACCGTTTACGATCGCATCCGTACTGGTCCATGCTATTGTGAAAAAGGTCAGGAAACGATGAAACGCATCCTTCTCAACCTGCTGTCGCGAAGGACATGGCATCGGATTAACGCCGGTATTGTCACCATTCTTATCCTTACAGGCTTCTATCTGCGACAGCACGGCATCGCGGCCCTCAAACCCCATGATCCGGTCCTGGTGTGGCATAAGTACCTGGGTTTCGTGATGATCCTCTCGACGGTTGCCTGGCATCTCAATACCTTGTGGAGCAAAAATCCGCTGCGCCGCTACGGAATCGTAAATAAGGATCTGAAAAGCCTGCCTGTTCAGGCGAGATATCGTCTTTTTCTGATTTTCTCGGGTGCCATTATGTTTCTCTTTCTGCCGGTACTCGGAGTAACGGGCCTGCTCTTTCTCGACATTCCCCCTGCGCGGCGGTACCTCATCTCGGAAAATCTGCTGGGATCCATCGGCGCCGTTCATGTGGGTTTCTCCTACATCCTGGTCCTGTTCTTCATCGTTCATCTCTACCTGGCA
>Ga0265295_1008139_pt1 | contig 11748 bp, 7 predicted proteins | sample Munlansysbiofilm_FD_192503 | JGI IMG/M metagenome (GOLD analysis project Ga0265295, IMG submission 192503) | Leachate microbial communities from a municipal landfill in Southern Ontario, Canada - Methane capture system biofilm | ecosystem: Engineered > Solid waste > Landfill > Unclassified ... | reverse complement strand
TGAACAGATTCGTTTCCCCAGTGAATCAACAGAGTGAGAGGTTGCCATGAAGAGACTGTCCATTATTTCATGTATTGCGCTTGTTTGCGCTGTTGTCACCTTTTCCGGGTGCGAGAAAAAGGATGGTGTGCTGTACTACGATTCGAGCCGTAAGGGCACGGCGGAGGCGCCGGTAAAGGAAGTGCCCAAGGATATACTTGTTACCCAGCAGGCGTTCACCGTGCTGGTGAAACAGGTGACGCCGTCGGTGGTCAATATCTCCACCATCAGCAAGAAAAAGCTGGTTCCTTCTCCTTTCCAGTTTTCGCCCTTTTTCGAGGAATTCTTAGGTGACCGGCAGCCCCGTTACCGACGGGACACCAGCCTCGGTTCCGGTTTCATCATCAATCGCGACGGTTACATCCTCACCAACGATCACGTGATTCGCGACGCCGAGTCCATCAAGGTGAAGCTGTCCAACGAGAATGAGTACAACGGCAGGATCGTCGGGCGAGACCCGAAAACCGACCTGGCGATCATCAAGATTGACAGCAAGGAAGGTCTGCCGGTGGCGGTCTTGGGCGATTCCGACAAACTCCAGGTGGGACAGTGGGCTGTAGCCATCGGCAATCCGTTCGGCCTGGACCGCACCGTAACCGTTGGTGTAGTGTCGGCCACCGGCCGTTCGAATATGGGGATCGAGACCTATGAGGACTTCATCCAGACCGACGCATCCATCAACCCCGGCAACTCAGGCGGCCCGCTTCTCAATATCTACGGTGAGGTTATCGGCATCAACACCGCCATTGTGGCATCCGGACAGGGGATCGGCTTTGCCATTCCCATAAATATGGCCAAGCAGGTGGTTGAGCAGCTTCTGAAGAAGGGAACGGTCAGCCGGGGGTGGCTGGGAGTCTCCATACAGCCCGTGACCGACGAGATCGCCTCGTCATTCGGCATGAAAAAGGCGGCTGGAGCGCTGGTGAACGAGGTAATGACCGGAAGTCCGGCCGCCGCGGCTGGTGTCAGGCAGGGTGATATCATCCTGTCTCTTGACGGCAAGGAGGTCAAGGATGTCTCGCAGCTTCAACGCCTGGTAGCGGACACCCCCATAGGCAGGCGCGTGGAGCTGAGGCTCTTCCGTGAGGGAAGGGAGATGAGACTGAGTCTTGTTCTCGGCGCTTCGGACAGCGCGACGGCAGGCAGGGCAAAGCAGGAAGAGGCCGCTCCCGTGAACTGGGCGGGAATGGCTGTCGGTGAGCTTCCAAGGGAGATGCGCATGCGGGGCGCTTCCGGGGTGGTAATCACGGAAATAGATCCCGAGGGCGCGGCCGCCGAAGCCGGCCTGCGGAAGGGTGACGTTATAGTCTCCGTCAATCGCTACAGGGTTTCAAATCTGGCGGAGTACGGCCGGGTGTTAGCCGAGAGTGGAAACAGGGGTTCCATGGTTCTGCTGGTGAGAAGGGGAAATGCCAGCATCTATGTGGCTGTAAAAGCGAGATAGCGTTCATGGGAAAACACTGGATGTGACTCTATTGGCTTTCCAATTCGGAAACGAAACAGGGCGCAGGCGCCGGGTGTCCGTTCCTCCCTGGCACGACATCCCCCAAAGAGGGATAAAGGACGGGAAGACACATTCATGGGCAAGGAAATATCTCATATCCTGTGCGCGGGCCAGGCCTCGCGTTTTTCCGCGGATTTTCCGGGAGCGGGCCTGCGTTCCATTCTGGGGGATTTTTCCCGTTGCTACCACCTGGGTTCCATTGTGCCGGACACCTTCTTTTATGCGGTCCGGCCGCCGTTCACGAAGGGAAAACCCTCGAGGTATGGCGATATCCTGCACGGTTCCGAGGGAAACGACACAGCCAGGCCGACCCTGGAAATGCTCAAGGCCCTGCGCGGTGCTCGCAATGATCCCCTGTTCAGGGAAAAAACCGCCTTTGTTTTCGGCTACCTTACGCACATCGCTCTGGATGCGACACTCCATCCCTTTGTATATCATGTGAGCGGGAATTATTACGCCGGTTGCGCCCTTGAACGGAGGGAAGCCCAGGCCCGCCATCGTCTCATCGAAGTGTGGCTGGATCTGCACCTCCTGCGACAGGAATCTCGAACCTCCGCCGGCAGTGACTATGTGGGGGACATACGCCGAAATGCTGCCATAAACAAGGAGTTACTGAGGTTCTTTTTTGCCGCCTGTGAAGAGTCGATGCCGATGGATCCGTCGGCCTGGAGTTATCTTATTCGTGGGTATCGGGTGCAGATGGCTTTGAACGCGCTGTTCAGAAAGGCGCCGGCGGAAAAGGTGGTGAGGCGCCTGGATGGAATGCTGGGAGGCAGGCTGATGAGCTTCCACGCCCTCTTCTATCCTGGAGAATATGCGGAAATACCTCATGAGATTATATATTTTACCTCCTATCGCCATCCGGTGACCGGGGAAATAATAGAGGGGGGCTTTGAGAGTATATGGGAGAAGGCGGTGGCGCGTAGCAGGGAGTTTCTTGTCTCGGCCTATAAGTTTCTCTTCGAGGGTGGGGGCGAAGCGGAGCTTGAAAGTGATGTTCCGGGATACAGTCTCAGCAGCGGGCTTGTGGGGACGCCCATTGGCAAAGCGGTCTATTTTCAGCGCATACCCCTGGCCAGGCTGCGTCTGCCCTGAAAAAAGAGGAAGATTTTTCCTTGCCCGTCTCCGGCGGCTTCCTGGATGGCGGCGGGCAAGGGGTGAAATAACGTCTACTGCGAGAGCGTCGACGCAATCTCTTTCGCCTGCCTGGCTATTCCCATGAACAGTTCCAGCATCCTGAGAAAAATCGGCGAAGCCACCGGGAGGCATAGTCCTTCAATCATCCGTTCTTCATGCTGGGTTGCGTATTCAATGGCCATCTTCACAACCATGCTTTCCGACTCCAGTACATAACGAAGCAGAACCGGATTTTTCACGAGGATCAGGTCACCTGTTGCCTTCAACAGTTCCGCCAGGTTTTGGGATAGAAAACTGACCTCTGTAACAGCCCTGTCGCTGAACAGGACTTTTTCCTTAATCTTTTTCTCCAAAGGCTCCGTCAGTTCCGCCAGATCATCGCAAATGCTTACAAGACATTGAAAAATCGCGGCGTATACTCTCTTCGACTCGTCCTTGCGGGCCAGCTCCTTGACCTTTTTAGCAAGTTCCGGTTCCGCGTTCTTGTAGACGGCGAGTTTATCCCGGCAGGCGTTTAGAGGGTCAAGGGAGTTCCTCATAAAGGCTCTCTGCAACAGAACCATGCAGTGTTCTGCTCCCGTGCCTATTTCGTGCATTTCGTGCCGCACTTCTTCGTAAAGTGTCTTCATAAAAGATCCTCTCCTTCCGCGCCGCGTCTTTCGCATCCGGCGAATCGTCAACTTTTCAAAACGATAAATTATATTTTTAATAAAACTAAAAAGCAATAGTTTTGTTTTATCTGTATTGACAATGGGTTACAAGATAATAAAATTTCATTCGTAGTAAAATATTATTTTTCAGGCAGAAGAGCACGACTTTTTCCGTGCATGTTTTTGTTGTTAAATCTTACTGTATTTTTAGGGATAATCCAGAGAAGAAGGGTTTCAGAAAGGTCAAAGAGGGTATTTGCGTTGAGGGCCTTGTGTCCCGTCGGGCCTCGGGCATGTCCAGTTGCACAAACCGCTGGATACCCGCTTTGGCTGGTATGGCGTCTTATGTTGATTTCATTGCCTTTGGGTGTCCTGGTTTTAATTATCATTAAAAAAAATTCCATTTCAATAAAATAAAATGATCAAAAATAAAAGGAACCTAATCCTGAAACGCTTCGTTCGTCAGCCTTTCAAATAGTAATAGACGAATATAATCAATACCATACGAATGGTATGGGGAAAAAGGGCATTCCGTTAATTCGAGAAAAATGTTGAATTCGACCTGTCACTGATGTATAAAGTAGCGTTGTTTTTTTCGTGCCTCATTAATCCGCCGCTTTTTCATGCAACAGGCATATCCGATCATTTTTCACCACAAATTTCAATCATTGTTGGTTACAAATCATACGGGAGGAAGGTAAATGGATATTCTCGCCATTAACTGTGGCAGCTCGTCTGTAAAGTACCAGTTGTACAGCTGGGAACGCAAGGAGCTCATCGCAAAAGGTGTCGTTGAAAGGGTTGTCGTCGGCGGCTCTTTTATTCAGCAGGAAGTTCCGGGCCGTCCTAAATACAAAAAGGAACATGAATGCCCAAACCATAGTGAGGCCATGGACCTCATCATCAAGACCCTGACTGATTCGGAGAATGGCGTTATTAACGACATCCGCGAGATCTCCGCCGTGGGTCATCGCGTCGTACATGGCGGCGAGCAGTTCACCCAGTCGGTGCTTATTGATGAGAAAGTGCTTGAAGCCGTCAAGGCCGTCCAGCACCTTGCCCCGCTGCACAATCCGCCAAACATAGCTGGTATTGAGGCGATGATGAAAGTGCTGCCCGGGGTTCCCAATGTGGCCATATTCGATACCGCTTTCCATCAGACCATGCCGGACTGCGCTTATATCTATCCGCTTCCATACGACTGGTACGTTCGCTATGGCGTCCGTCGTTACGGATTCCACGGTACCTCCCATCTCTACGTCTCCAAGAGGGCGGCCGTATTGCTGGATAAAAAGCCCAAGGACTGCAATTTCATCACCATGCACATCGGCAACGGTGTCTCCCATACAGCCATCAAGAATGGCGTTTCCGTGGATACCAGCATGGGCCTGACGCCTCTGGAGGGCGCCGTGATGGGTACCCGCTGTGGCGATATCGACCCGGCAATTCCGGGATTCATGATGCAGATAGAAGGTCTCTCCGCGCCCGAGATTGACTCTATTCTGAACAAGAAGAGCGGTATCTTTGGAATCACCGGCAAATACACCGACCGCAGGGATGTGGTTGCCCACGCTGAAAAGGGCGACAAGACCTGCAAGCTTGCCATGGATATAGAGGCATATCGCCTGCGCAAGTATATCGGCAGCTACATGGCGGTTCTCGGCAGGGTGGATGCCATTGTCTTTACCGCAGGTGTGGGTGAGCGCGGCTGGCAGATCCGCGAAATGGCCTGCGAGGGCCTGGAATGCCTTGGTATTCACTTCGACAAGGAGAAGAACCGCGCTGCCGTCAAGGGTGAGGAGTGTGTCATTACAACCGAGGACTCGCCCGTCAAGGTCTTCGTCATCCCGACTGATGAGGAGCTTGTGTTTACGGAGGATGTGGCGGCCATTCTTGAAGGCACGTACACCGACCATATGAACTTCGAGTATTCATTCTCCAGGGCTGATTATAAAAAATAAACCGCCTCAACGGAGTGTTAAGCAACAAAAAAGGCCGGCGATCTCGCCGGCCTTTTTTCATCATGGGAAGTGGACAGGGTTTTTGGTCGCCCCCGTGTCAGGGCTGCCCATTTATTACTGGGCCTGTACGGCTGTGATGGCCGTAACGCTGACGATGTCTTCTACCGAGCAGCCCCGTGAGAGATCGTTTACCGGTTTTGCCAGCCCCTGGATGACCGGTCCGATTGCCTCGGCGCCGCCGATCCTTTCCGTGAGTTTGTAACCGATGTTTCCAGCGTCCAGGTCGGGAAAAACTATTACATTCGCTTTGCCCGCCACAGGACTGCCGGGCGCTTTTTTCGCGCCGATGCTGGAAATAAGGGCCGCGTCGGCCTGGAGTTCGCCGTCTATCAGCAGATTGGGGTCGATCTGCCTTGCGATTTCCAGGGCCTTGGTCACTTTTTCCACATCCGGGTGGGAGGCGCTTCCCTTGGTGGAGAAGGAGAGCATGGCGACTCTCGCGTCCACGTCCAGGAATGATTTACAGTTGCGGGCGGTTGCTACGGCAATTTCAGCCAGGGCCTGGGAATCCGGGTTGGGATTCACGGCGCAATCGGCAAACAGCACTATACCGTCTTCGCCGAATTTCGCGTCTTTTGTTATCATTATGAAAAAGGAGGAAACCGTCTTAATGCCGGGGCTGGTGCCGATTGTCTGTATGGCAGCGCGGAGGACATTGCCTGTGGTGCTGGTAGCGCCGGCAACGCAGCCGCCTGCGTCGCCCATACGGACCATCATGCCAGCGTAATACAGGTAGTCCGGCGCGGTAAGGAGCTTTCGGGCGTCTTCCGGCGTCAGCCCTTTCTTTTTGCGTATCTCAACAAGCTCAGCCACATAGGTATCAAGCTTCGAGGATGTCGCCGGGTCGATAATATCGACTCCATTTAGATCAACCCCTTTTGCAGCGGCGGACTCATGGACCTTTTCGGGGCTTCCGAGCATCACGATCTTTGCCAACCCCTGGGCGACGATTTTTTTAGCCGCGAAGAGCATTCTTTCGTCATAGCTTTCAGGAAGAACAACTACTTGCGGATTGCTTTTCGCCTTTGCCTTGATTTTGTCGATTAGATGCATGGCTTCCTCCTTTGGATTGTAATCGCTTTTTTCAAATCTTTAAGTATGACATTCAGCATAAACCCACGATCCTATAACATATGGGGTATTGACGGTCAACATAAAACCGGATTTAACCCTTCGTACAAATTGATAAAATTGAAATCCGCCCACTGATTGAGACAGAGTTCCGGGCGGTGAAACATGTTTTGCCTCGGGTTTGATGAATGTGCGGTGCGCTGCTCCAGAAAATTAGGCAGATGCAAAATACTTTAGTCATGATAGAATATTTCACTATTACAAAAAGAAGTGATTGTGTTGGAGTGAAATAAAATATGAAGTTTCAGAATGAAATCAGTAAATTAAGCACCAGAGTTGAAAAGATGTGGTGAGGCAGGTTTTTACTTAAAATAAAAAAATAAGAAATACAGCAGGTTAGGCCGTTTTGTCTGGGAAAAATTGTTTGACAAGATTTGGCGTATTGTGTATTCTTTCGGTTGCGTTTACCGGGGTCTGTCCGGTGCGTCTCGCTATATGCCAAGCAGGCTTTCCACCTCGTACTCAACTCGCGATTTTCAGTTTATATTACCGGCATCGCCGTCGTCACACGGGCTACCCATAGGTATTGAATTGTTATGCGATGAGCAATTCACCTAACACTAACTTAATGGAGGTATGTCATGGCAGACGTAGTACAGAAGATTGATTCATTAGTTGCAAATGCACGTAAAGCCGCCGATATCATGAAGGAAATGACCCAGGAACAGGTTGACAAAATCTGTGCGGCTATGGATGCTGCCAGTGTTGCCAACGAAGTGAAACTTGCCGAGATGGCGGTTGAGGAAACCGGCATCGGCCGGGCCGACCACAAGGCAATCAAGAATCATCTTGGCGCGCACATTGTCGCTGAATGGCAAAAAAACCAGAAATCCGTTGGCGTAATCAGGGAAGAAGCCGGCGTAACGTACGTTGCTGAACCCTTCGGCGTCATCGCTGCCGCGACCCCGACCACCAACCCGCCCTCCACGGTCATGTTCAAGTCGCTGATCGCCCTTAAGGCGCGCAACGTAATCATCTTTGCAGCTCACCCCCGCGCACAGAAGTGCAGCGTCGAGGCGGCGAGGATCATGCATGACGCGGCAGTGAGCGCAGGCGCTCCTGTAAACTGCATCCAGTGGATTGACGAGCCTTCCATTGAGGCAACCAACCTTCTGTTCAAGCACCCGGGCGTGAATCTGATCCTCGCTACCGGCGGCGGCGCCATGGTCAAGTCTGCATACAGTTCCGGTCACCCTGCCATCGGCGTCGGTCCGGGCAACACACCGGTCTTCATTTCAAAATCGGCAAAACTCAGCGTAGCGGTGAACAATGTTATCGCCTCCAAGACCTTCGACAACGGCACCATCTGTTCCTCGGACCAGTCCATGATCTTCGACGACAAGGCAATCTGCGACAAGGCAGTGCAGATGATGGTGGAAAGAGGCGCCTACCTGGTCAACGCGGAAGAGAAGAAGAAGCTGGAAGCGGTCATGTTCGACAAGGAGCGTGGAGTACCCGCGGTCGCCATCGTTGGCAAGTCTCCTCAATACATCGCCAAGCTGGCGGGCTTCGAGATTCCCGAAGATAGGAAGCTGCTCCTGGTGCCCCTGACCACCATCGGTCCTGAGGACTGGTTCAGCCATGAAAAGCTTTCTCCTGTATTGGGTTACATCTGCTTCAACAGCACCGACGAAGCGATCGCCGCGGCCAAGAACCAGCTCCGCTGGGGCGGCGCCGGGCACACCGCCGTTGTCCATGCTCAGGACGACGCAGTTATCAACAAGTTCGCCATGGAGATTCCCGCAAACCGTCTGCTCCTCAATCAGCCCGCGGTACATGGCAGCGTTGGCCTCATCTACAACGAACTACCCCCTTCACTGACCCTTGGTTGCGGTACGGACGGAGGTAACTACCTGGGTAACAACATCAGCTTCAGAGACCTGATGAGCATCAAGTCGATTGCCAAGCGGATTGTTGACTATGAAAGAGACGAATAAAATCTCTTTCTTTGAGAGCGCTGACTTGTAAAAACCGGCCATTCCGGTAAGGTGTATAAACTCGAAAAGCCCCTGAGAATACTTCTCAGGGGCTTTTCGTTTGAGTGGGGGAAAATAGCTGTTCAGCATAATTGGAATATGTTTTATTTCAGGTAAAATATTCTTGACTTTTCCAGTTGATTTCAGTTTAAATAAAACAAAATAAGTTTAGATGAAATGAGTTAAATGTTGAACCGGCATGCTTTATATTCGTCTTCGCTTAAGGCATGGCTTCACTGGAAGGGTGGTGAGGCGGGCTTTATTGGGGCAGCAAAACGAGTTTATCAAAGGAGGCAGACATGAAAGATGAAAAAAGGTTTATGCAGGATGTGGGAATGACCGACTTGCCGTTTCCCATGAAGGTCTTGTCGCGAGACCATAAAGAAGGTCAGAACACCATCGCCAAGATCTCCATTGCCACTCGCATCATGCAAGAGTTCGAGGCCCGCTGGATTGACAAGTTCATCCATATTATCCATCAACATCGCGACCAGATAGGGACTGAATCGCTGAAGACGAATATTCTTGATTATATGAAAGAGTTGAATGCAACCAAGGTCAAGGTTGACTTCACTTACCCCTTTTTCATTGAAAAAGAAACGCCTGTCTCGAAAGCGAAATGCCTTGTCTGCTATAACTGCACCTATTCCGCGAGTGTCGCGAAAAGCGATCTCAAGCCGAAGGTCGCCTTGAAGATTTCCGCGCCCTGTATCACGACATACCCTACCTCCTCTCCCGAAAAACCGGGCGGACTTTTCGGACAGATGAGCAAGGTGGACCTCGAGGTTCAGTCACAAAAAGACATCTTTCCCGAAAATCTTATTGAAATAGTGGATAAACACGCGCTCGTGCCGATCTATTCGTTCCTCACGGAGGAAGACCAGGAATTCGTAATCAAGAAGGTCCACAGCGAGCAGAAGACGAGCGTGGTCATGGTTGATGAGATCAAGGAAGAGCTTGCGAACATTCGAGATATCGAAGGCTATTCCGTAAACTGTTCCAACTTTGGCATGCTGCATTCCTACAGCACCTTTATCGGAACCGCGAAAAGCATGTGGATTCCCTTGAGTTAGCGAGGGAATCTATAGGGGGGCCGTGGGTGTCCGGGATGTCGTTATCCCGGTGGAGCGGCCCCGGAGGCCGACCGTACAACAGTCTTGAGCGGAGAAGGCTTGCCCGGTGGTGACGGCTTCTCCCGCTTGATTTCGCGGCAACACCGTTTCTTGAAACGGCCGGCGTCACAGAGTTCTTCTGGCTGCGTTGGCCGTTTTCTGTTTTTGACATTCAGTTTGACCGGAAAGAGGCCCGCCATAAATAGAACGATGTTTCTTGAATTCCTGCCTTCCTCAGCGGCTTTTGAGGGGTCAATGTGCTCACCCGTGGTTTAACGGGTCTTTTCCAGGGCGTGACCGTTATATTGTCATTAAAAATACGACTCGATAAAATCTGCTATTAGTAAACTAATTTGATTTTTGCTAAAAATTTCTTGACAGCCGTAATGCCACGAGCATAACATTAGACGATTTGCGGCGTATTTACGATCCCTGCCTGCTGAAGCGTGAGTTTTGCTGATTTTATTCTTGCTGAATTTTTCATGCTGAAGCAGTGTAGGCTTCCGGTGCGCCCGGAAGGCGGAGACTATTGAAAGGAGAGGCCATGGCAAGGAAAAAAACGGAAGAGCTGTTTTTTCTGGTGAAGGGAGGTTCAAGATGGTAGAAGGATTAATTGGTGTCAGCATTTTGCTGCCCTGCATTGCCGGTCTTCTTTGCTACTTGATAAAGAGCTCCGGCGCTCGTTCGGCGATTATCGTCGCCACTGGAGTAGCGCTGACGATCAGCGCCCTGATGCTCTTTAATATCGGTCCCTGCACTTACACTCCGCAAACGATAATGGGCCTTGATGTCAACCTGCTCATAACCGCCGCGGATTTCGGTCTGCTGTTCATTATTCTGGGCATTGCCTTCAAACTGGGCAATCCGCTTGTCATACTTCTCACGCTTCTTCAGATTGTGCCTCTTGCCTATTTCGAACTGAAGATGGCGCCGCATGTGCAAGTTTCTCCGGCGTTCTACATAGACCGGCTTGCCCTCATAATGAACCTCATCATCTCCATTGTCGGCTCGCTTGTCTGTATTTTCGGTATCAAGTACATGCGCGACCATGAACACCACCTGCATCTTAAGAAGAGTCGACAGCCCCGATTCTTCTTTTTTCTTGTTCTTTTCCTGGGCGCCATGAATGGTCTGGTGTTTGCCAACAACCTCCTCTGGCTTTACTTTTTCTGGGAGGTTACAACCTTCTGTTCCTTCATGCTTATTGGGCATGACCGTACGGAGATTGCCGTAAGAAACGCGACCAGGGCCTTGTGGATGAACATGACCGGGGGCGTGGCCTTTGTCGCCGCAATCATCGCGATCTATTATAAAACCCAGTCCGTTGAATACCTTTCGTTGCAGACCCTCATAAATCACAGCCCAGAGCTTACTGGCTTCCTGATGCTTCCCCTTGCCCTGCTCTGCTTCGCCGGGTTTACCAAGTCAGCCCAGGTGCCTTTCCAGAGCTGGCTCTGTGGCGCCATGGTCGCGCCCACGCCTGTTTCAGCCCTGCTTCACTCCAGTACCATGGTCAAGGCAGGCGTCTATCTGGTGGTTCGTCTGGCGCCTGGCTTCCAGGGCACTTATCTCAGCACCATGGTGGCGACCTTCGGCGCCTTTACTTTTGTGACGGCCTCCGCGCTCGCAGTAAACATGAGCAACGGGAAGAAAATTCTCGCTTACTCAACCATAGCGAATCTGGGACTGATCATAGCCTGTGCGGGGATAAATACGCCGGCCGCTATTATCGCAGCCATCCTCCTTATAATTTTCCATGCCGTTTCAAAGGGCCTGCTGTTTCTTTGCGTCGGCACCATTGAACATGCAATCGGAAGCCGTGACATCGAGGACATGCGGGGACTTTACAACAGCATGCCGGCGGTTTCGCGCATTACCATCATTGGCATACTGACCATGATGTTGCCGCCATTCGGGGCTTTGATGAGCAAGTGGATGGCAATCGAGGCGGCAGCTAACATACCCTGGGTTGTTGTGATGGTTGCGCTTGGAAGCGGTTTGACGGTTCTGTTCTGGGCGCGCTGGGCCGGTCTCTTCGTGAGCGGTCCGCAACTTAAGCAGCAGGAGGTCTCTAAAGAATCCGCGCTCAAGTCTACCCTTCTTACAATGTTCAGGGGGTTCTATCCCAATGCAAAATGGAATGATTCTCCCTCCATAAAGGTACCCCTGGTCCTGCTT
>Ga0265295_1008138_pt1 | contig 11750 bp, 8 predicted proteins | sample Munlansysbiofilm_FD_192503 | JGI IMG/M metagenome (GOLD analysis project Ga0265295, IMG submission 192503) | Leachate microbial communities from a municipal landfill in Southern Ontario, Canada - Methane capture system biofilm | ecosystem: Engineered > Solid waste > Landfill > Unclassified ... | reverse complement strand
AGTCCGCCGGCTCCCGGATATCCGCCGGCGATGACCTTGCCGAAGACCGTCAGGTCGGGATCGATGTTGAAGTAACCCTGCGCCCCGCCCATGCCGAGCCTGAAGCCGGTGACCACCTCGTCGAAGACCAGGAGTGCACCATAGCGACGGCAGAGCTCCTGGACCTTCGTGTTGAAGTCGAAGTCCAGCGGCCGGGTGCCGCTCTCAGGCCCGATGGGCTCCATGAAGACCGCCGCGGTCCCGCCCCTGAGCTGGTTTCTCCTCAGGGTGCGCTCGAGGTCCTTGATGCGGTTGGGGAAGAACTCCTGGGTGTGGCGGAAGAGGTAGGAGGGCACGCCGTGGGCCTGCATGCCACGGGTCCCCGGGATGCGGATGCCGTAGGCAAGCTGGTCGCTCCACCCATGGTAGGCGCCCCCCATCTTCACGATGTTCTTCTTGCCGGTGGCCAGGCGGGCCACGCGCACCGCTGCCATGCACGCCTCAGAGCCGGAGTTGAACATCCGGAACATCTCGACTGCGGGCATGCTGTCACAGATCTTCTTTGCGAGTTTGTACTCATACTCATGGAAGAGGCCGGTGGAGGGCCCGCCATCCTCGAGCAGGGCGATGACCTTCTCGCGTACCGATGGGGGGTTCGATCCGAGGACCGTGGGGCCGCCTGCCTGCAGGAGGTCGTAGTAGCGGTTGCCATCGATGTCATGGAGATAGGCCCCCTCCGCCTTGGTGATGACCAGCGGGAAGGGGTGGTTGAAGGCGAGGTTGTGCTGCACACCACCGGGGATACGCTCCTTTGCCTCGGCGGTCATGGCTTTGGAGCGAGCGCACTTCTGGTCGAAGTACTCGCTCTCATAGCGGGCGAGCGCCTCACGGGCGATGGAGTGGATCGGCTCCTTGATCAGGGCATCGAGCTGTTTGGTGACAGCCTGTGCGTCAGGGTAGGTGGTGATGGCGTAGCGTGCATCCATGATATGTCTCCTAATTGGTCTTTGGTGCTCGGGTATTCATCGAGGTACGGTAGATGATGAAGCGGTTGACAGCGAACTCGGTGACCAGGTTGATCACCATCGTGCCTCCCAGGACGATGTAGTCCATGACGCCAAGGCGTACCAAGGCATCACCCCACCAGGTGGAGAGGGGGGTGAAGATCGCGTAGTAGATGCCCAGCTGCATCATCGCCTTGGGAACGTTGTTGGCACTCTTGAAGGTGAACCGTCGGTTGACGGTGAAGTTGTAGAGGACACTTGCGATGAGGGCGGTGAGGTAACTGGGCCAGTAGGGGAGGTGGAACACCTCCTCAAGCAGGGCGAAGACCAGGACCTGGATGATCCCTGCACTGATGGAGAAGAGGACGAATTTGATGACCTGGGCCAGGTTCTCCTCTTTGCTCAGGGGTGTGGGGTGTTGTTCGCTCATGGTCACCTCCTCCTACAGGCCGTTGAGGGCCGCAAAGTGTTTTTTGTTGCTGTCGTACAGCTTGGTATAGACCGCGTAGGTGCGATCATAGACGGCTTTGTTCGCTGTGTTCGGCTCGTAGAGCGCTCCCAATGGGATCGCTGCAGTCGCCTCATCGACGCTCTTGTAGATGCCGAGCCCCTGGGCGGCCAGCATGGCTGCGCCGAGCGCCCCGACATTCTGGGGGTCGGCGATCGTCTGGATCTTCCGCCCGAGGATATCGCTCAGGATCTGGCTGGTCACCGGCGAGAGGGCCCCGCCACCTACGAAGTGGATCGTCTCGCTCGTCTTCGTCTTCTTCTCCTGGGCCTCGAGGAACCAGCGCATATGCATGCAGATCCCCTCGATGACACTGCGGATCATCTCGGTCTTGCCCGTCTCCAGGCTGATGTTGAAGAAGATCCCCCGTGCATTGGGGTCCTCGAAGGGGCAGCGGTTACCGTGGAGCCACGGGGTGAAGATGACCCCGTCGCTTCCCGCGTGGGCCTTCTGGATGACGGTCGTCAGATACTCATAGAGGTTGGTGGCCACCGCCTCGGGCGAGTCGGTGACCAGCCTCTTCTCCAGGTAGAGGTTGATCTCATCGAGGGCAAGGTGGTCCTTGACCCACTCAAGGCACTTGCCTGCAGTCTCAAGCTCCGAGAAGTAGTTGTACTGGCCTGCCACGGCGCTGACGATGGCCGCGCTCATGGTGACCGGGTCGACCAGGCTCTTCTCCACCGCTGTGCCGAGCCAGCCGGATGTGCCGATGTAGATGTGGCTGTCGTGCGTCTTCACCGCCCCTGCCCCGAGGGCGATGACCGCGGCATCCCCCCCGCCGCCGAAGACGGGGATCCCCTCCGCCAATCCCAAGAATGAGGCGGCCTGGGCCGAGAGCGGTCCCACCTCATCGGTGGAACGGATGATGGTCGGCAGGTGGTTCATATCGACCTTGAGCATCTTGCACATGGCAGCGCTCCACGTACGCTTCTTGGCATCGAGCAGGAGGGTTGCGAAGGCCGAGTCCTCGGTCATGATGAACCGGCCGGTGAGGCGGCCTATGAGGTACTCCTTGGCATCGAGCCACTTGTGGATCCTGGCAAAGCACTCCGGTTCGTGCTTTTTCACCCACTGGTACTTCCATATCGGGTCCTTCACACTCAGTGCCACCGCCTTGGTGATGGCAAGCGATACCAGCAGCTTGACGACGTTTGCTCCGGCGACCTTCAGGCCACGGCCAAGGCCGTCGCGCAGCTCTTCCCCGGCGCGTTGGTCGAGGTAGCTGAATGCGTTCCTGATGGCCATTCCCTGCTCATCGACGAGGACGAGGGCCTGCATCTGGGAACAGAACGAGATGCCCTTGATCTCGCCGGCTCCCACCCCCGACTCCTTGAGGATCAGGGCGGTGGTGGTGGCCATGGCATCATACCAATCCTGGGGGTCCTGTTCGGCGCCTCCGCCATCGAGGATGTGGAGAGGGTACTTCTCCATGGCCGAAGAGACGAGGGTGAGACTGCCGTCAGAGCGGTAGAGGCAACTCTTCATCCCCGTGGTGCCGACATCGTATGCGAGCAGGTACGCCATGACGATTCTCCTCCTATGCCTTCAGTGCGCTGACGATGAATGTCACCAGCTGTTCGCGAACGAAGCGGTCTCGTTCCTCGATATCAGTGCCCAGGTAGAGGCGGGCACGTTGGCGGTAGTACTCAGAGGCATAGGAGAATTGCAGGGAGATGAAGAGGTTGTCCACCAGAAAGGCTGCCATGGCGGCAGTGATATCACCCCTGATGGTCCCCTTCTGCTGCTCCGCCTCGATCAAGGCTGTGTAGGACGCTGCCGAGACCGCCTCGATCTCATACGAGAGCTTCTCCACCAGCTCGGTATTGCCGACCGAGGTCAGCTCGCTGTAGAGCTGGATAAGCTCTCCCTGTTCCCGGCTGGTCCGCTGGATCGCCTCGATGAGGGCACCCACCTTCTCTTCGAAGCTGAGGTCGGAGGGGACGATGGAGGAGAGGACATCCCTGAGCACTTCGGTACCCTGGGCGATGGTGTAGAGGAAGAGGTCCTGCTTTGAGTCGAAGTACTTGTAGAGCGATCCCACGCTGATCGATGCCCGCTCTGCGATGGTGTTGATGCTGGTATTCTCGTAGCCGTTCTTGGCAAACTCGCCGGTGGCGGTCCGTATGATCTTGAGCCGCTTCTCCGTGGGGAGGTTATCAAAGGTGGGTTTGGTAAGTTTACGGTTCTCCTGCATCAACTCTCCATAGGACCGGCAATAGGTGAGTGAGTACTCACTCACCTACGAGTATACCACACCTCCCCGGCCGGTCAAGGAGAAACACATGCGTGTGCCAGCCGGGCAGAACGCGGCGATGGCCCTCTGATGGAGATGTGGTGATCAGGGGTGTGGCGTGCTGTCACTGCCGGGCGCGTGGTCTTCGCTCTGGGCAATGATGACCTCGAGCAAGCCGATGAGTTCCTTCATGACCACCAGCTTTTCGGCAATGTAGATGTAGTAGAAGACCTGGGTGCCCCTCTTGTAGGAGGAGATGATGCCTGCATCCCTGAGGATCTTCAGATGGTGGGAGATGGCGGGTCGGGAGAGGTGGGTGCGCGTGGTTATGTCCGAGACATTCATGCCGTCAAAGCCCGCTTCAGCGAGCATCAACACGATGTGTTGGCGGGTTTCATCCCCCAACGCAATGAAGCCTGAGCTCAACTCCCTGAATTTTGCGGCGGCCTTCTGTTTTTCCTCTTGCCGTATCACTCTCCAGCCCTCATTGAAAAAAATCGTCCCATACATAGATAACACAAGAATATAGAAATTCGTGCAACAACTTTCCCAAAACATATTGACTATCTCCACTCGTGTCAATATATTTCGTTAAAAGTTTAAAAGTTTAAACATATAAACACATAAACCGCCCAGGAGTGTATCCCGTGAACAAGCGACTCTTCAAACACCCATGGATTATCATCATGCTAGCTGTGATCATGACCCTTGGTTTTGCCACCCAATTGAACAAACTCCAGATCGAGAACTCGCTGAGAATCTACTTGCCGGTCGAGAATGAGGCTTTCGTTCGGCTTGAGGAGATGGAGGATATCTTCGGGGGCACGGAGGCCATCGGCGTTGTGCTGGATGCGAGGCAGGGCGGGATCCTTACCGCCTCCAATATCCGTCTCATCCAAGAGATCACCCGAGCCATCGAAGATATCGAGGATATCGAGGGCGTGGTGTCCCTGACAAACATTGAGTACATCACCGCCGAAGAGGGGAGCCTCGTGGCCGGTACGCTCGTTGCTGACGACTTTGCCGGCACGCCCGATGAGCTGGACGACATCAGGCAGCGCCTCATCAGTTGGGATGAGATGTACCACCGGGTGGTCATGTCGGATGACTGGAAGAGTAGCCAGATGTCAATAACCCTGAACACGGGCCTCTCCTCCAAGGCCAAGCAGGGGGTACTCGATCAGGTCAGGGAGATTGTCACCACCATGTGCACGGATCCCAATATCCAGGCAACCATTGTCGGTGATCCGGTAGTCAGCGAGAGTGCCGGCCAGTTCATGCGATCGGACCTCACCCGTCTGATCCCGTTGGTAATCCTGGTCGTGGTCCTCTCGCTCCTCCTCTCCTTTGGCACCATCGAGGGGACGCTGCTGCCCCTTGCCACCGTTCTCATGAGCAGTATTTGGTCATTGGGGCTCATGGGGATGTTCGGGATCACCTTTACCATCGTATCCAGTGTCATCCCCGTGGCTCTGATCGCCATTGGATCCGCCTATGGCATCCATGTGATCAACCACTACACCGCCACATTGAGCCAGGCAGAGGGGACGATCACCACAGACCGGCATCGGGAGATAGTCATCGCCGGGGTCTCCGATGTCCTGCCGGCCGTCATCCTTGCGGCGATTACCACCATAGCGGGTTTCCTCTCCCTGGTGGGTAGCCCCCTGGTCCCTTTGAGGAGTTTTTCGGTCTTCACCGCCCTTGGCATCCTCTTCTCGCTCCTGCTCTCCATTACGTTCATCCCCGCTGTGCTCATGGTCAAAAGTGAGAGCCGAATCGGAAAACCCGCCAGGCTCCTTGACGCGCTGAGGCGTGTGTTCCTCGGCAAGAAATCTGATTCGAAGGCAGTGGCGAGACCTGCGGGGGGCAATGGCGGAGAGCGTAGGCCCACCCTCTACCGCCTCTACCAGTTCCTTGCCAGCAACCCCCTCCGGTTGATCATCTTCTCGATCATCATCATCGCCGTGTCGCTCATGGGCATCCGTTACATCGTCGTGGATACCGCACTTATCAACTACTTCCCCCCGCAGTCCACGCTTCGCAAGGACATCGATTTTGTGGATGAGCGCTTTGCTGGTACCAACCAGATGCACCTCATCATCGAGGGGCCTGAGAAGGGAGCCATGACGAACCCCGAGATCCTCAAGCAGATGGATGGGCTGCAGACCCACCTCCAGGAGCGATATGATGAGATCGGGAAGGTCGTCTCCTTCACCACCTTTGTCAAGCGCATGAACCAGGTGATGCACATCCCCGAAGATCCCTCCTTCTATGCATCCCTGACAGATGAGCTCTTCTATGAGGATGACCTGGGCTTCTCCTCCTTTGATTCCATGTCCTTCTTTGACGATGAGCCTGCTGTTGTCGATGACGGGTACGTAGACCCGAACATCGCCTACAGCCAGCGGTTGGCAGAGACCATGACCCTTGCCGATGGATTCGATCTGCTGTCACGGGCGTACGCCTCGTGTGGGGGGAGCAAGGCAACGGTCGAGGAGATGGTACGGTACCTGGAGCGTGAGTTCAACTATCGCGGGGCCTCGTATCATGAGATCCCCTATGACCCGGCAAAGTACCCTGCAGCGACCACCGAGGAGCTCCAGGACCTGGTGACCCAGTACCTCCTCCTCTTCAGCGGGTCGTTGGATTCCTTCATCGACGACCCCCTGATGCCCAGGACGGCCCGGGTTGCCATCCAGCTCAAGACACGGAGCACCACCGTGATTTCCAACATCATCGATGAGGCGGAGGCCTACGCCGCTCTGTACTTCCCCGAGGGCTATACCATCCATGCCACGGGGAATGGACAGCTTGAATCCGTGATGACACAGCTCATCCTCTCAAGCCAGATGCAGAGCCTCCTCTTCTCCCTGGCATCGGTATTCATCATCCTCCTGCTCTACTTCAAGTCGCCCCTTGCCGGGGTTGTGGGCATCATGCCGCTCTTCTTCTCGATCCTCTTGAACTACATGGCCATGGGTATATTCAACATCCATCTCGATCTCTTCACCAGCCTGATCGCCTCCATTGCAGTGGGGGTGGGCATCGACTACACCATCCACTTCATGACCAACTATCGAAAGGAGCGGCAGAAGAGCTCCGACCTGGAGGAGGTGACCATACGGACGATGCAGAAGAGCGGCAAGGGTATTTTCATAAACGCCCTCTCTGTCGGGTTGGGCTTTATGGTCCTGATCTTCTCACGCTTCGTGGTGCTCCGCTATATCGGCATCCTGGCGGCGTGGGTCATGTTCACCAGCTCGGTCTTGGCAATGACGATCATCCCGGGCCTGCTCAACATATTTGATTTCAAATTCATGAGCAACAAGGATCGGCGAGGCAGACGCTGATCACCATTCATAATCCTAAGGAGTCAACGATGAAAACAAGAACTATCAAAAGAATGTCCCTCATGGCGGTCCTGCTCCTGCTGGCCGTCCCCATGGCCCTGACAGCCCAGGATGGGAGAGCCATCATACAGAAGTCCCACGATGCACCGACACCGGCGTATCTCCACACCCTGGTCAGGCTGGACCTGATCGAGGCCAGCGGTGCGACCGAGAACCGCGTCGTGGAGCAGTGGAGCAAGAGTGATGACGGCCGTACCTCGATGGTCGTCATCTTCAGAAGCCCCGCCTCCGTGCGCGACACGCGGTTTTTGAGTGTCGGGAACAAGGGGCGGGAGGATGACAAGTGGATCTACCTTCCAGCCCTGCGCAACTCCCGGCGGATCGCAGCATCCGAGGGGGGCAAGTCCTTCATGGGGACCGACGCGACCTATGATGACCTGAGCAGCCGGGATATCGATGATGATGACCACGAGCTCTTGGGGGAGACGACAGTCAATGGGTTTGACTGCTGGCAGGTCAAATCAACACCCAAGAAGGAATCAGCGTCCGCGTATTCATACCGGGTCGTCTCGATCGACAAGGAGAGCTACACCCCCGTCCACTCCCTGATGTACGACAAGCGGGGAGCTGTCTACAAAGAACTGGTTGTGGAGGAACTCAAGAGCATCTCTGGGTATTATATTCCGACAAGTACCCTCCTCACCAATGTACAGAGCGGCCACGCCACACGGCTGGCGATTACGAATATAGAAGTGGACAAGCCGATCAGTGACCGGGTGTTCACCCAGAGTTTCCTCAACAACGGACGAATCTAGTATGTGCAGGAGCGTGACAATGAAGAAAAAAAACCGTGTTTTGAGCCTTGGGCTTCTCCTCATCCTGGTCGGGGCGCTGAGCCTCTGGGCACAGGATACCTCTTGGGATGATTCCTTTGGATTCTTCGAGAGTGATTCGAGCTTTGAACGTTCATCCCTGTCGATTGGCGGCAGCGCCTCCATCCAAACCCGCGCCATAGTGGGCGGGGAGGCGTACAAGGATTATTTTGACAAGGACAAGACCGGAGACGGCGTATACACCTCCACCGCCTTGGTATTGGACATAGGCCACTCCGGTTCCTTTGCAGACCTCTCCGGGACCTTGAAGTTCAGTGATGCGTCCCTGAGGGATTATCAGGAGGATATCCTTGATGAGTTGACACTCCGCCTCTATGTCGGAGACTTTGTCATCGAGGGCGGCAAGATGAAGATCATCTGGGGCAAGGGGGACAAGCTCCATGTCCTGGACAACTTCAATGCCAACGATTTCACCAATTTCATCATCCCCGACTACATCGATCGACGCCTGGCTGAGCCTATGGTCAGGGTAACCTGGACCGCTCAATCAGGGGCACAGCTTGAGGGTGTCTACGCCCCCTCCATGACCCCTGACCGCAGTGCCACCTCCGGGATCTGGACCCCCTCACAGTTTGGGGAACTCAGTGGGATGACAGCAGAGGTGCTGGAAGCCCAGGCGGCCAAGGCGTTGCTAAGTGGGGCAGGGTTTGCTGACCTCTTGGCCATCGCAGCAAAGGCTGATGGGATCCTTCCCTCCACCTCATCTTTCGACTACGGGCAGGCAGGCCTGCGATTCACCCACACCGTGGGTTCGGTCGATCTTGGGGCGTCGTACTACTACGGGTACTATAAGCAACCGTCGGTAGATCTTTCGGGTTATCTTGCAGCAAAGGTGGCAGAATCATTAGGAGATTCTTCGATATTGGCTACAGATTCAGCCCTGCCGTCCTTGGCCTATGACCGCCTCCAGGTCTTTGGTGTGGAGGCCGCAACGGTCATCAAGGGCTTCAATCTGAGGGGTGAGGCTGCCTATTACCTGACCGATGACCGTGACGGGGATGACCCCTGGGTGAGGAACAACTCACTCAATTGGGTGTTGGGCTTCGATGTGGACCTGCCGATACACAACCTCAATCTGAACATCCAGAACATAGGCTCCTATGTCCTCAAGAACGACAAGATAGGGAGCAATGTGATGATTCCGGCAAAATATGATGTCGACTACAAGAGCAACGGTCGATATTCCACGAACAAGCTTTCATTCCTCCTCAGTGATACCCTGCTTCGAGACAAGCTTACGCTCTCCTGCGCCCTTGTTTGGGGCATTGAGCAGAGCGATCTGCTGATCATGCCGAAGGCGGGCTACACTATCACCGATGGTCTGGACGTAACCCTCTCAGGTATGTACATACACGGTAAGGATGGAGGAGAGTTCTATGACTTCAAGGACAACAGCTTCATCCAAGTGGGCATGAGCTACGTGTTCTGATCGCACGGAGCCAATTGGTTCTCTGCGAAGACTGGAGTGGAGCATTGCAGGACAGCTCTCTGTATGATGGGCTGTCTGCATGCTCTCTCCGGCTTTACAACAGTTGCGTTGACTTCTTCTATCCGAGAAAGTACATTCAGGGTGTACGGAAGTTAAATCGCTCCCAGCAGTACGATTCCCGCCAATGGGATAATCCGAGCCTGGGAGCATTTTTCATAATCATCGTTGACCTCATGAGAGAATCGTACGTATGACAGCCCCTCATGAAGCAAGACCCTCCCTCTCCCCCCTTAGAGGGTGAGCATCCCACTAGGACCTGTCTGGCCCAATAGGCATAAGGTTTGAAAGAGAGAATGGGGTGAAAGTTGTTACTCCCTGACTCACCAAATACTCCTATTGACAAAGATGAGTAGTGTGCTAAACTGTTTTTGGAACGTTCCAATAGAAGGGTCTATGGCAATTACGATCATCGATGTAGCAAAAGAAGCCCAGGTCTCCAAGAGCACTGTCTCTTTGGTCATCAATAATGATCCAGCGGTTCGGGACGAAACACGTGACCGTGTTCTTGCGGCGATAAAGAAGCTTGGCTATGTGGTCAACTACAATGCCCGTGGTCTCAGCGGGAAGAGAACACACATGATCGGGGTTGTCTTCATGGCCGAAGGCAAGAGTCCAAAGAGTTATGAGTTTGATCAGGAGACTGAGGTCTTCGGTCACGACGTCTCGATCGGGCTTCCTCAAGGCTTGGAAGGAAGCGACTATGGTCTGATGACCGAGCGCTACTTCACTGAAAGCCAAGGGAAACACTTGCCTCGATTGGCCGAGCAGAACCGTACTGATGGACTGATTCTCATCGGAGGGCTCTTCAGTGATGCTCTGATCGAAGAGCTAATCTCATTGCACATTCCTACTGTCATAGTTGGAAAGACCCATCCTTTAGTGGATTCGGTCTGTGCAGACTATCAGAAGGGAGTCTCTCTGGGAGTTGACCATTTGCTTGCCACCGGGCACCGACGTATTGGGTTTATCAACTGCCCGCCACTATTCTACTCTCACCCCCTTAGACGAAGAGGCTGGGATGCTGCGATTACACGGCTGGGGAATAGTGGTGCATCCTATGTTGTGAACGCAGAGACCAATACCGGTAAAGGCGGCTTTCAAGCAATGGACCGGCTCCTTGCTACTGACCCCGAGCTTGATGGTGTAGTTACAGCGAACGACGGGTTGGCTCTCGGGGTGGAACGCTACCTCCTGACACACTCCATCGCCTTGCCGGATACAATTTCACTGGTGAGCTTCGAAGACTCGATCCTCTCAGGCTACGCTGCAGTCCCCATCACCACGGTCTCGTTTGATAAGGAGGAAATGGGAGCGATGGCAGCACGCCTGATTGTTAAGCGAATAGAAGAACCGCACGCCCCACCGACCCATCTGATGATGGACGTTGCATTGAACCAACGCTCCTCGGTGCTGCACCGAGGGCCATGAAAAGGAAGGATTATGGAAACGATTACACTTACACGAACCGTACCCAAGGGAGCATTCTATGATGTTATAGTCTGTGGTTCTGGCCCAAGTGGCATTACCGCTGCACTCTCCGCAGCCCGTGCTGGAAAGAGGACGGCACTCATTGAGCGTTATGGAGTAGTAGGGGGGAATCTCACCATTGGACATGTCGGACCAATCTTAGGAGTGGTGGGTCCTGGCACAATGCGCGATGAGATTATGCCGCTCTTGGGCGTACCTGACAACGATGAACTAGGGGTGGTGGGGGTTGCTCATGATTTTGAACGTGCAAAGAGTGTGCTGACACACCTCTTGGATGCAGAAAACATTGATACCTACCTGCAAAGTCCCGTAGTCGATGTAGTGATGGACGGAGATGAGATTGCTGCGCTGATAATCGGATCCAAGGAAGGTTTGTTGGGCCTTTCTGCCAAAATCTATATTGATGCTACCGGGGATGGCGATGTGGCAGCACTTGCCGGGGGTATCGTTGAATACGGACGTCCAGGCGATGGATTGGCCCAGCCGGTCACCCTCGAATTCCTTATCGATGGAGTGGACGAAAGCAAGGCAATCACCTGCATCGGAGAAGTTGATGATGTCTCCTATAAAGGGGAACCGTTCATTGAATATACCAAACGCCATGCACAGGCGGGAAATCTTCCCGAACATCTCTTCTCGGTAAGGTTGCATCGCACAACTGTCTCTGGCCAAAGGAATGTCAATACTACCCAAATGAACAAGATCAATGCCCTTAAACCTGGAGAGATGATGATTGCGGAAGCAGAGTTACGCAGACAAATCTATCAGGTTACTGACTTCCTCAACAAACATGTAGAAGGGTA
>Ga0265295_1008136_pt1 | contig 11751 bp, 4 predicted proteins | sample Munlansysbiofilm_FD_192503 | JGI IMG/M metagenome (GOLD analysis project Ga0265295, IMG submission 192503) | Leachate microbial communities from a municipal landfill in Southern Ontario, Canada - Methane capture system biofilm | ecosystem: Engineered > Solid waste > Landfill > Unclassified ... | reverse complement strand
GGACTGAAGGCGCGCCTGGCCAAGGCCAAGGGCCAGCACGCCGATCTGCAACGCCAGGCGGACGTCCTGCAGGCCAAGATCGACATGCTCAAGGCCGACAGCTTCACGCCGGACGCGGAAAAGGCGGCCCGGCTGGAGGCGTTGCGCAAGGAAAAAGCGGCGCTGGAAGACCAGATCGACATTGTCGTCGGCAAGTGACCGTAGACCCGGTTCTTTAACCGGCTTTCGTCAAACTTAAAAACCGGCGTTCTTCGGCCGGCGTCAGCGGCAACTGCTCTCCTGAACATCGGGCGACAACCCTTGTTCCTTCAAAAAGCGGATGACGTCTTCGATCGCCAGAGCGTAACCAGCATTGCTGGCCTGATCCACCGACACGCGGATGAAGCTGTTGATCCCGATCGCGCGTCCACAGGCATCAACCAGCGGACCGCCGCTATTGCCGCCCGAGATGGCGGCGGAATGGGCGATGGTCGCCAAGCCGCTGGACCGGTTTTGCACCGCCATGACCGTTCCCTGCGACAGGATCATTTCGGGCAGCCCCGTTGGCGTGCCTTGCAGCAGCTTCTGGAAATGAATGTCGTTTTCGACCAGCAAGCCGGGGAATCCGGCGGCGACGACGGGGTCAAGCTCGGTCACGTTGGGGCTTAAGGGCAAAGCCGCGTTCGCGATCGGGGTGTCGATGCGCAGCAAGGCGTAATCCCGGCTTTGCTGCGTGCGGCCGGTCGCCCGGGCGATGACTTTTGCCGTCATCACGCCCTTGACCGCCGCGCCGATCAGCAGCACTTCGTCCGCTCCGGCCTGGGCGACGACATGGGCGTTGGTGACCAGCGTGTCCGGGGTGACGAAAAAGCCCGTTCCGCTATCCTTGGGCGTCAGCACCATCACCACTGCCCGTTTCAGCCGTGCCGCCAGCTGGTCGCGGGGCAGGGCGCTGTCGGGCGTGGCCGCAGCGGTGGGATTCTGCTGACCCCGGTTCATGAGCGCGCCCGAGCCTTTTTCCGTCTGGGCCAGCACGGCGCGCGCGCTGTCCGGATCGGCACAGACATCGCCGGCCAGAACGGTTTCCAGCGCCGCCAGCCGTGCTTCCAGCAAGGCGCGTTCCGCCGTCGCGTCGGCCCGGGCGGGCAAAGCGAGGAGGAAAAGAAGGAGGAAGGCCATAGGGCCGGACATTTTCGGCACAGGCATGGGTTTTCGCCAGAAGACGGCCCCGAACGCCGCCGTTTCGGATGATAGCCGAGGGGCCGTCTTCCCCCCAAGCGGTTTCGGGAAAGATGGGCTCACCGCGCATCGTCCCGGTAAAGTTTGTGCATCAGCGCATCGAGTCCACCGCCGTCCTTCGGTTCCGCCAATCCGGCCCGGCGCGCCAATATCTTTGCTGCGGCTTGTGCTCCGGAACCGAAGGACGGCGGCGGCGGCGGCTGGGCGGGGATCTTGTCTTCGAACCGCGAGACGGGCACCAGGGCGGCCAGGGGATCGCCGTGGGCGTCCCGGATTTGGGCGCTGTGTATGCCGGCAACACCCAGCACGCCTTTGTCCAGAATGAACAAAGGCGATCCCGATCCGCCTTCGGGCACCAGGCAATCCTGGAAGACGGTTCCGGAGTCCTGGTCTTGGCCGACGATACGGCAAGGCGGGGACAGTTCCGGGGCAAAGGCGCGGTCGCGGCGATAACCGGCCTGGAGCGCCAGCGAACCTTCGCTGAGACCGGGGGTGCGGATCAGAGGAAACCAGCCGGCGGTGCGGCCGATGGGCGCGTCGAGCTCGATAACCGCCCAATCCCGGCCGATCTCGGATAGACGGGGAGGGCGGTCTTGGGGCGTGAAGGTGGGATCGCGGCGGATGCGTTTGGCTTTCGCCGTCGCGACCCAGGAATCCCGCCAATAGCCGGCGACGAAATGAATGTCCCCGGGCGGCCACCAGCGTTTGGTTTTGGCGTTGTACAGACAATGGGCGGCGGTCAGCGCCGTTTCGGGGCCGATCAGCACGCCGCTGCAAAAGGACGCCCCGCCGGCATTGACCCGGCCCAATGCCGAGAAAGGCGGCCTGGACGAATCGAGCGGTTCGCGCGCCCCGGCGTTTTGCGCGGAGATAAGACAGAGAATCAGCGCCGCGAGCGCAGCCCCCAGCCGGCGCGGCATCAGAAAAAGCGCCACCAGCCCTCCTCATTGACGGCGAAGATCGGGCGGTAGTGACGGATGCGCCGGTCGTCGGTGATGACGGCGATCTGGTTGTCGAGGATCTGTTGACGGCCCTCGAACGTCACCGCCAGCACGGCATGCATGGCCTTCAAGTTCATGTCTTCCAGCACCACCACCCGCATCGCTTCGACCGGCCAGCCCAGCCGCTTCAGCGTCATGTATTTGATGATGGCGTAATCCTCGCAATCGCCGCTTTTGGCTAGGAACTGGCCCGGCGTTTCCCAGTAATCGGCTTCGCCCCAATTGATCGAATCGAGGATATAGGGATTGCGGTTGAAGTAGTTGTTGACGCTTGAAAGCTGCTGGTCTTTGGGTTTGTCGCGCAAAGTTTCGATGAAGGCCAGCCACCGGTCGTACTGGCAGGCGTTGAAGCCCTTGCCGGCGCAGTTCTTGCTTCCCTGCGCGGCCTGTTCCTGGGCATAACGGTCCAGCATGCCGGTCCATTTGGGAAAGGGACGCAGATCGGTGAACGGCATTTCCTTCTTGCCGAACAGATCGGCCCGCGCCGGTTGCGTTCCGGCCAGAACGAACGCCAGCAGGCATGACGCCAGCAGCGCCAGGGTCCCGCCGTTCCGGTTTCCGGAAAAAACGCGCATCCGCTCCCGCCCAAATCGAGGCCATGCCCCGGAGCTTGGCATTCCGGCGGCGATAAGCAATACTTTACCGGATTTTCGCGGATCGAGGCGATTCGGATGACGAAGGGTCAGGAAATGAACCAGCCGGCGACGGGCGACGCCATGTCCGCAGAGGAATTGGCGCTGGAACGCCGGGCGCGGCATTTCACCCTGCTCGCCGTGGCTGTCCTGTTGCTGGTGGCCCTGCTGGGTGTGGCGCTGGCGGTGGGGTTCGTCCAGCGTGAAAAGGACCATGACCTGCTGCAATGGCGCATCCGGCTGGGCGTGGTCGCCGATAGCCGCGCGCAGGATGTCGGCCGGTGGGTCGATGACCGGTTTTCAACGCTGCGGGATTTGGCCCAAAACGCCTCGGTCCAGCTTTACATGACCAATCTGTCGCTCGGAATCGCCGAAAGCGATGCGGACCAGGTCGAAGGCCAGTATCTGCGCAACTTGCTTGACGCCATCGCCATGCAATCCGGCTTCGCCGCGCAGACCTCGCCGTTGGGGGCCAATGTCGCGCCGGTCAGCGATGCGGGCATTGCCGTGCTGGATGCGCGCGGCAGGGTGTTGGCGGCGACGGCGGCTATGCCTTTCCCGATCCCCGGCATGGACGAGGCGATCCGCAAGGCGGCCCAGGGCGGCCCGGCGCTGATGGATGTGCGGATCGGGCTTTCGGGCCGGCCCGTGATCGGTTTTGCCGTGCCCGTTTTTGCGGTCCAGGGTAATGCCGGCGCGGGCGAAGCGGTTGGTTATGTGATCGCGCTGCGTCCGTTAAAGGCCGATTTCTTCGCCCGCCTGGTGCAGCCGGGCGACACGGTGGTGGGCGCGGAAACCTTGCTGCTGCGCGCAGACCAGGGGCAGGTCGAATATCTGTCGCCGCTGGGCGACGGCACCGGACCGTTGCAGCGCCGGCTGGCGCTGAACACGCCCGGTCTGGATGCGGCCTTTGCCATTGCTCATCCGGGCGAGTTTGCCGAGCTTCGGGATTATCGGGGCCGCGCCGTGCTGATGGCGAGCCGCGCGGTGCCGAACACGCCCTGGGTGGTGTTGCGCGCCGTCGATCGCGACGTTGCCCTGGCCGGCACCGATTCCCGTCTGACCGTGGTCCTGGTCGTCAGCCTGGCGCTGATCGCCGCTGTCCTGGCCGGTACGGTAGCGCTGTGGAAGCATGGCAATGCGCTGCGCTCTTCGCGTATGGCGCTGCATTACAAGGTGGCGTCGGATTTGTTCGAAGGACTGCTCCAGTTCCTGCGCACTCTGACCGATAGCCAGCCGGCCCAAGTGGTGTGCTGCGACGACAAGGATATTGTCACCTTCGCCAATAAATCCTTTGCTCAGGCTTTCGGCATTTCGGTCAAGCAGGTCAAGGGCAAACCCCTGGCCGACGTGATGGGGCCGGCGCGGTCGCGGCCGGTTCAGGACGCCAATCGCCGCGTTCTGGCTACCGGCGAGACCGAATCGCATGTGCAGGACATTGATGACGGCACCGGCGTGGCGCTGGTCCAATCTTTCCAGCAGGTGCGGGTGCCGGCGACGCGCTTTCAGTCCGCCGGCGTGCTGACGATCATCACCGACATCACCGAACTGACCCGCGCCCGCGACCGGTCGGAGGCGCGGCTGTTCCAGCTTGTCTCCACCCTGGTCGGCCTGGTCGACCGGCGCGATCCGTTCTCGGCTCATCATTCGGAACGCACCGCCGAGGTGGCGGTCGCCATCGCCGAGGAAATGGCCTTGGACGAGAAGGGTGTGTCCACGGTGCGTTTCACCGCGCAATTGATGAGTCTGGGCAAGATCGTTCTGCCCCGCGAATTGCTGATCAAGACCGAACCGCTGACCGCAGAGGAAAGAGCCCAGATCGCGGGCAGCTATGGATTATCCGCCGAGATCGTCGAAGGCGTCGTCTTCGACGGGCCGGTCGTGGACAGCATCCGTCAGATCGCCGAGCGTTGGGACGGGGCGGGCCCGGCCCATCTTGCGGGCGAGGCGATCCTGATGCCGGCGCGCATCGTTGCCGTCGCCAACGCCTTTGTCGCCATGGTCAGTCCCCGTGCTTATCGTGACGCGCTCGGCTTCGAGGAAGCCTGCCGCGGCCTGTCGGCCCAGGTCGGAACCGCGTTCGACCGCCGGCCGGTATCGGCGCTGGTCAATATCGTCGACAACCGGGGCGGTCCCGAACGCTGGGCTCATTTCGCCCGGCCGCAAGGCTGACGATAACCCCTTAATCTTCATCGGAAAAATGGATCGGAATGCCACACCCTCCGGGCGGTGCGGCGTTCCGTTTGCCATCGTCAAAAGCGGCGGCTGCGGGTGAACGGCCTTTGGGCACAGCTTCCCCGCGAAAACTAAGAAATAATATAAAATTTTATCTTTTAATCCGACTTGATAAATAGGCGGACACCTTTCTTTGCGTGTGTGCAGGAAAATTATTTCCCCTAACTCAAATGGGTCATGTGGAGATGCACACCCGACTTTATTGTAAGGCCGATTTTGCCTTTTGACCGGGCCGGGAACGCCGCCCGCTCTGTTTTCCGGAGATGATGATGGATAATCAAACACCCCCTCGCGCCGCTGCGTCCGCCGAGGTTATGCCCTCGTCGTCCGAGACCGCCGCACAAGCCATCTCTCTGCCGAAGATGGGCCAATCGGAGACGGTGACCGTGGTTCCCGGCGTGGTCTATACGATCGATGCGGACAAGGTGAGTTTCTCCCAGCAGGGCAATGATCTAGTGGCAAAGGCCCCCGATGGGGGCGAATTGGTGTTCCAGGATTATTTTACCTTTGCCGCTAACGGCATGCCGCCGGCGCTGAGTTTGGCCGATGGCGCGGTGATCGCGCCCGAGCAGATCATGGCGTCGCTGGGTGATCTCGATCTCGACGCGCTGGCCCCGGCGGCGGGCGTTAATCCAGCCGCGTTCGGCGGCGGCGGCCGCGGTGCTTTCACCACATACGAGCAGGGCGATATCGGCAACGGGCTTGGCGTGCTCGACCTTCTGGGCAATCTCGACATGACGTTCGGCACGCCGGAACCGGAGGACGATCCCGGCCTGGATCTGGCCGGGGGCAGCATCGCCATCGTCGTCAGCTCGCTGGTCACGATGGTCGGGCAGGGGGTGGATAACGACCCCAAGGATGGCGTCAATCCGATCCCACCCGGCATCTACGCCAATCTGTTCGAGAACAACCGTCCCAACGCGCATGTCGGCGATAATACCGAGGTGATCTCGACCATCAGCGTGGTTTTCACCCCCAATGACGACGAACATGTGACGTCCACTATTCTGACCGGCTTCCCGGCCGGCATCGAACTGACCTTCGGCAATGACGATGTGATCCGTTTCGGCGCCGATGGTGTTCCCAGCCTGGTTTCCGGTCCCGGCGCGGTGGTGGTGAATGCCGACGGCTCGCTCACGATTCCGGGCGGGCTGGAAACCAATATCCGGGTAACCGGCTTGCCGGAGAATTCCGACGCCGATTTCTCCCTGACGGCGCGGGTCACCATCCAGGACGACACGACCGGCAACCAGACCGCGACGCTGACCGTCACGCAGGCCATCGTCGTCGATGCGGTCGCCAATCTTGCCGATATCGCCACCGATGGCGACCGGGAGGTGAACGAGGACAACGCCGTGAACAGCGGCGGCGTTTTGACGGATGGGACGCCGCGCTACGGCATCGGTTTTTCCGCCGCCGCCCAGGACACGGACGGGTCCGAGGAGATTACAGCCGTCCGGGTGACGATCTCGGGCCTGGAAAGCGCGACCCTGACGGGTACGTCGATCCAGTATGACGGGGCGGTGATTGTCGATGGCGCCGTTTTGTCGGTACCGGCGTCCTTTGCCGGATCATCCACAGATTCCACCCTCGTCAAGGTAGGGATCGAACAGACCGCTGACGGTTATGTCCTGACCTTGACCCCGGTGGATACGAACGGAACCCCGCTGTCCGTGATCGATGCCCAGCAGATTCTTTCCCTGGATATGGGCAAGCTCCAGGTCCAGTTGCCGCAGCATTCCGATGACGATTTCTCGGTCAAGGTCGCGGTGACCACCGGCGAGACCGTCACCAGCGAAGCCGACCCGGTTTTGGCCAATAACACGGCGACACAGACGACGGAATTCAAGGTCACCGTGGCTGCGGTGGCCGACGAGGTGACCATCGGCGGTGCGGACAACCGCACGACGGACGAGGACGCCACCACCCTGCTGGATGGTGGCCGCGCCGCCTATTATGCCGGTTTCACGGCGGCGGTGACGGACAAGGACGGTTCCGAAAGCCTGACCCGGATCGAGGTGAGCTTCACTGACCAGAGCGCTATCCGCGGAACGGCCACCGGCCTGTCCATCGCTGGAACCGAGGTCGGGACGACGGTCACGGGCGTTTCCGTCTATGCCGATTATATCGACCAGGCCGGTGCGGTGCAGCACGGCGTGGTGCCGGCGACGGCGACCTATGCCGGCGGTGTTCTGACGCTGACTTTCGCCGATGGTGCGCGGGTGCAGAACGTCTATTTCGATCAGAGTCACGGCACGCCGCTGGCGCTGATCCTGCCGCAGCATGCCGATGACGATTTTTCCGTCAGTGTGGCGGTCACCAGCACTGAAACCAACCCGATCGACGGCACTCCGGCGCTGCTTTCGCGGACGACGACGGAGAGTTTCGATCTGACGGTGAAGGCGGTCGCGGATGTCGCGACCGACCTTGGCATCTCGGTGCCGACAGAGAATCAGATCGATGGAAAATTCGTACTGTCCGAGGATGGTTCGATCACCCCGACCTTTACCGCGACCTTCGCCGACAATGACGGTTCGGAAACGCATCTTCTGAAGGTCAGCGTGCCGGAAGGCTGGACCGTTTCGACGGCAAACGGCAGCGGCTGGACCGCCAATGGCGACGGGACCTACAGCATCGACGTGACCGGACTGGGGGCGAATGTCAGCGTTTCCGGCCTAACCCTTCATCCCCCGGCCAACTCGGATGCGGATGGCCAGGTCATCCTGACCGCGATCAGCACGGAAACGAACGCGGAAGGCGCGATATTGGTCAATGAGGCATCCACCTTCACCACCGCGACCCTGGTGGTGGATGCGGTGGCGGATACGCCGGTAGGTCTGACGGCTTCCGACAAGAACGTCATCGCCGCCCCCAACGGTACGGTCGTGGTGGAGGGACGGGTCGCTTTCACCGACAAGGACGGGTCCGAAGACCATTTCCTGATCGTGAACGTGCCCAAGGGCTGGGGCGTCGACGGCGTCGTCCTGCTGACGAAGAACGACGTTTCCGCCATCGTCACCGGCCAGGGAGGCGAGGGGCAGGCGGATCTGCTGGCCAGCCAGCTTTTCCCCCGGCATGGCGCGGGTTCGCCGGAATATCTGCTGATCAAGGTTGAGGTGGACGGGCACGGGAACGCGACCTTTTACAGCCAGAGCGCCGATGGCAGCCGTTTGACGGCGCTGTCGTCGGGACAGATCACGGCCTATGGCCTGACGTACAATTCCAGCACCGGGACCGTCACCTACAGCATCGATATCAGGGCCGGTGCTGATGTAACGAGCGGGACGCATGACGTTTATGTCAAGGCGGTATCGATCGAAAGCAACCTGTCGGGCGACGAGGTCAACATTACGGACAATGTAGTTTCGGTGGTGGTGAAGACCACGATCGAGGCGGACCGCGCCGATGACGGCGTGCTGACCATCACCGGCCACGCCAAGGTCTATGAAGACGGGGCTGGCGGCGACTATGTCCTGGTCAATGGGAACAGCGCGCTGCACGGCTATCCGGTCACGATCGATATCGGCGTGACCGCCGTTGCAGGCGAATACCAGGCCAATGAAAGCGTCGATGTCTACAAGGTGACCGGCATGACCGGCGCGGTGGGGACGCTTTATTACACCATGGACAATGGCGTCAGCTATCACGACGTCACGACCGGCGCGACCGAAATCCCCGAGGGTGCGCAGCTTTATTTCGTGCCGTCGCAGAGCAACAGCGACGTGGATGTGGTGCTGTCGATTTCGGCGCATGTGACCGATCCCGATTCGGGCGCCAACCGCTGGAGCGATCCTGTAAACGTTACCCTGGCGGTGGATGCGGTGGCGGATGCGCCGACCGGTCTTGGGGTCAATGTCGGTTATGAGGGCGGTCACACCGCCGCCGTGCCCGGCGGTGCGGCCACGGTGTCGGGGCAGGTCACCTTCCACGATACGGACGGGTCCGAGAATTTCTACCTGATCCTGAACGTGCCCAAGGGCTGGAGCGTCGGTCCCGAGCTTCTGACCAAGGACGAGATCGGATCGATCAACGAGGCGCTGGCCAGCCAGCTTTTCCCCAGGAACGGGGCCAATTCGGAAGAATATCTCGTCATCAAGGCCGAACTGGACGGGAATGGGCATGTCGCCTTTTTCCAGATCGGGGCCAATGGCTTGGCGACGCCGATCTCCGCCAATGATCCTTATGGGCTGTCCTATGCGAACGGGACGCTGTCCTATGCCGTCAAGGTCACGGCTACCGAGGCGGGAAGCCAGCAGGACGTGCTGTATGTCAAGGCGGTGGCGGTCGAAAACGGCATTTCCGGCGCGGAACCCGATCTGACCAACAACGCGGCGTCGATCTGGAAGGGCGTCTCTCTGGTCGCGGACGCGGTTGATGGTGTCAGCGTCACCGGCGGCGGGCTGGCCTATGAGGATGGCGAGGGGGGGAACCCGACATCCTTCACTGTCGGCGGCCAATCCCTGTCCGGCTATGTGGTCGCGGTAACGCTGGCCGATAGCGGGCCCGAGATTGGGATGCCGGAAGTCCTGACCAGCTATAGGGTCGATGCTCTTCCGACCACCGGCGCGCTCTATTACAGCATCATCGAAGGCGGCGCGACCTCTTATCAGGCGGTCGTTGCCGGCGCGGTGATTCCGGGTTCGGCCACGCTCTATTTCGTCCCGACGGACAAAAACAGTGATGCGGACGTCGTGCTGTCGATCACGGCCAAGGTGACCGATCCGGATTCGGGCGCGGTCAAGGACATCGCCGGTTCGGTGACGGTGGTCGTGGATGCGGTGGCGGATGCGCCGACCATCACGCTTACCGTGCCTAAGGTGGTCTATGACGGCGACCATGCGGGCTACAGCAATGTGCTTGGCATCTATCATTATGATTCGGCGGGCCACCCGACCGATCTTGAGATCATCCTGCTGAACAGCGACGGTCCCAACCAAGTTGGCAGAGTTCTGGAAACTCTACAGCCCGGCCAGACCCTGGGAACGGATTTCGGCCTCTTCATCATCGCTAACGGGGCGGGCAAGGTTGACGCCGACAGCACGCTGGGACTCGTCCAGAAGGGGGGGGGCACGTTCGGCGTGACGGTCGGCGGTAAAGACGTCGGCAACGCCTTTTTCTCCGACAAGGCTTTCAACAGCGACGGGACCGATCATATCCGGGTGACGCCGAACGCCGACGGCAGCTACACGGTTGGGTTCGAGGATTTGTGGCAGGGCGGCGACAAGGATTACGACGACCTGATCGTCACGATCGGTCAGGGCTGGAATGTCAAGGAAGACAATAATCAGAACGGCCCGATCAATGACGGCCTCTCGGTCGGCATTGGCTTTACCTCGAAGGTCACGGACGCCGATGGTTCCGAAGAGCTGACCCAGGTCAAGGTGACGCTTTCCGGCTTGTCGGCGCATGGCGCGTCCGCGACCGGATTCTCCTACGGTTCCAACACTCTCGATGTCGGCGAGATTGTTCAGATCGACGGCGGCGAGTACGTCAAGGTTGTCTCCATCACCCGCCCGGCTTCGGGCGCAGCCGGTGATGTCGTCCTGACCTTGGTTCCAGTCGATGAACATGGAAACCTGCTATCGGCGAATAACGCCCATCAGGTTCAGTCGCTGGATCTGAGCAAGCTTCGGGTGGTTCTGCCCAGCGATTCGGACGATGATTTCACCGTGACGGTGGGATCGACTTCGACCGAAACCAATCCGAGCGGCGGCAACCCGGACCACAGCAACGACAGCGCCACCAGCTATAGCCACTTCAAGGTGGTGGTGGATGCGGTGGCGGATGCGCCGGCCAATCTTACCGCGTCGGTCAGCAACGCTCATACCAGCAGTATCGAAACGGTTTCCGTGGGTAACGTGCCTGCGGGCGTGGATGGGGTCCATTGGGCCGCCGAGAATGCGGCCAGATGGGGGCAGGAAAAGGGTGTTTTCGTCAGTGCCGTGCGCGTAACGATCGAGGACAATAACGCGCTGTCGGGGAGAGAAGACGCCACGCTTACCGTCAAGGCAGACGAGACGGCAAGCGCTGGGCACACGGATAGCAGCGGACATACGCTGGTCTATCCGGCAGGATTCGGGGTCGCCGGCGGCTATAACGGCAACGAAATCGACAGCATCAACGCCAACACCCCCAATCTGACCGAGGCGTTGAAGCTCACCTTCGGGGAAGCGCACAGCAGCGTCACCCTGCATCTGTCGGTGCTGTTCGGCGGTCAGGGTTCGCAATATGAAACCACCGCCATCGAGGTAGCGAGGGCCTATGTCTACGACGCGACGCTCAAATTCGTCGGTGTCTATGAGGTTTCTGGACGCCAGGATGGCACCGCCGATCTGACCCTGCAAAACATCGGGGTGGGCTACAGCGTCTATCTGGCGCCGGCCAATGACAGCCATTCCGACTTCACCCTGTCGGGGGTGAGCTATCCGGTGACGGGCAATGCGGGCGAAGGTGACACGGTTTCCTTCACCGCGTCCGCTCAGTTCGATGATGTGGTGGACGGGTCGGAACACCATTATTTGCTGGTCGAAGTGCCTGCGGGATGGTCGGTGCCCGTGAACGCGGTTGATGGCGGCACGTCCTATCAGGTCATTACCGTTGCGGGTGGCGTGGTTTCGGGCGGCAATGGCGAATTGCCGACTGGTTACACGTATTCCGGTTTGGCG
>Ga0265295_1008134_pt1 | contig 11752 bp, 7 predicted proteins | sample Munlansysbiofilm_FD_192503 | JGI IMG/M metagenome (GOLD analysis project Ga0265295, IMG submission 192503) | Leachate microbial communities from a municipal landfill in Southern Ontario, Canada - Methane capture system biofilm | ecosystem: Engineered > Solid waste > Landfill > Unclassified ... | reverse complement strand
ATTGCAGCCGGGTCTCTCTACAATATTCCATTAGATCTAGCCATTAAAGCTATTGAAGAGTATCACCCATCTAATAACCGCTCACAACTATCAACAGGTGAAAAAAACACCCTTATAATTGATGCTTATAATGCAAATCCTACTAGTATGAGAGCAGCTATTGAGAATTTCCGAGATATGATTGCAGAGAGGAAGGCATTAGTTCTTGGAGATATGCTGGAGCTTGGTGAGTATTCAGCGAATGAGCACATTGATATATTAAAGCTTGCTATAAATATATCGCCGGAGAAGATATTTCTTGTTGGAAAAGAGTTTGGTAAAGCTGTTATTGACTCGGCTCAAGGAGATCCATCTGTTGAATTATTTGAAAATTCAGAAGCACTAAAAGAGAGATTGGAAAAGAGACCTGTATCAGGGATGACAATTTTAGTCAAAGGATCAAGAGGGACAAAGCTTGAGCGAGCTATTCTCGCACTTCTCTAATTGTTTCAGCACCCTATGATAATTTCCGCCCCCTTATAAGGGGTGCAATATCAATAAACCTAGGCTTCCCCCCCCGAAGAATAAATGAGAGAACAATTGAGCCCCTCATAACACCCGTAGGCTTATTAGGAGAGCTCCTTTTAGATTTCTTAAGCTGTTTTCTATTTTTAAAAAACTCATTGTGAGCCCCGATAACCGCTTTATAAAAGCCTCTCTTGCCTTGAAGAAGGAATATGATTGCCGATACTCCATCCAGAATCATCCTGATAAACAGAATAAAATATCTGCTTGACGAGGGAAGATTTTTATATAGCATATAGAGGTTATTCCTGTAATTTAGCATAAGCTTTTTAGGAGAGTTATTAGGTAAGGTCCCACCTCCTACGTGATATACAACAGACGAAGGAAAGGCCCACACTTCGTGTCCTGCCAGCTGAGCTCTCCAACAAAAATCTATCTCCTCCATATGAGCAAAGAAATTTTCATCCAAGCCTCCTAACTCTTTGTAAAGAGAACTTTTAACCATCATTGCTGCTCCGCTTGCCCAAAAAATTGTAGAGTCTCTGTTATATTGAGCCCTGTCCTTTTCGATGCAAGACAATATCCTACCCCTGCAAAACGGGTATCCCAGAATATCAATATAGCCACCTGAAGCGCCTGCATACTCAAAGTAGTCCTTTTCAAAAGCAGAAAGGATCTTAGGCATTGCAACTCCTGCATTTGGATGAGTCAAAAACCCTTCGTGCATTCTGTCGAGCCATCCCGGAGTCACCTCAACATCTGAATTAAGAAGAACGAAAAAATCCGCATCTATCTGAGCAAGAGCTTTGTTATATCCGCCTGTAAAACCATAATTTATATCAAATCTGATAATTTTTAGAGATGGATAGTGATGAGATACCCACTCCAAAGAGCCGTCTGTTGATCCATTATCTGCAATAACAACAAAACTACTCTCAGAGGTGGAGTATTTAACAACACCAGGAAGGAAGCGCTCAAGATAGTGCCTTCCGTTCCAGTTCAAAATAACTATAGCTGTTTTAAGCAAATTTGCATTTTTTGAGATTATGCAAAATTAGGATTAAAAGCGATATCTCAAACCAATTTCCAATCTAAACTGTAAGGGTTGTGCACTCCTTATACTTTTTGGCTGATTCCCCTTAAAGTAGTACATAAGCATAGGGTCTGCATATAGTCCAATGTTTTTGCCTAATACATACTCTCCACCAATTGTTGCACCTGCAGACCACTGTAAGCCTGGTATATTATTGGAAATATCAAGTGGGACTGCTCCATTTTTCTTTATTCTCTCAACAACTCCCTTCTCCAAAGTTGCACCTACACCTCCGTAAAGAATAAACTTTTCAGAGGAGTATATATTTGAATACAAATAGAGTGGTATTCCAATATAATGAAGAGTCTGTTCTCGTCTAACACTTTCTGAAATCCTCTGCTCGTCAGTTATTGAGTATAATATTGAGTAGTTGACACCTGTTACCAGAGAGAGTGTTCTGTTAAGTGGCACCATTACCTGTAAACCCACTGAGATAGTTGGCAAATATCTAGTGTCGTAAACAGTTTCAAACTGATTCACGTCTCTATCCAGTGATGAAGATAGCTCCTTGAAGTTTGTATGCATAAAGGTGTTCATAACCCTGTCGCTACGGCCGGCAGAGGGAGTTAGCATAGTTGACAATGAGAGAGCCGGCTTTCTTTTTCTAATCTTAATCTGATCCTCTATTGTAAAATCTGAGAAGATATTTTGAGACTCTCTACTTGTAGTGATTTGTTTTTCAGTCTTTTCTTGATGCTTTTGCTCCTCATTCTCCGTAGGCAACTGTTGAGTAATCTGGTCATAACTCTTTTGAGGCGTCTGCTCCTCTTGCAGAGGTTTCTCTTCAAATAGCTTTGCTGTTACACCTCTTTTTTTAAGTATAATTGGTACAATATCTCCTCTATTAGGGAGCGACTCGCTGAATTCAATAACCGCCGGGTCTTCCACAATGGTAACAATCCCTTCGTGAACTCTCTGAGTTATGTTAAAAACAGAATCTCTCCCTACGATTAGAAATAAAGCAACAGCAGCAGCAACAGCAGAAACAGCTCTTACGCTTCTGTAAAAGTATATCTTTCTTGTATTTACAGCAAGGGTTCTTTCAATAGAACCCCATAACAAAGAGTCCGGAATCTCTCCGTAACTCTCCATTTGCTCTCTTACTCTTTTATCAAAATCACTCTCCTTCATTCTGTCTCCTTATTCTTTCCTGAAGCCACATTCTCGCCCTACTAAGCTGTGAACGAGAACTGCCCTCACTTATATTCAACTCTTTAGCAATCTCCTGATGGTTATATCCCTCAATGGCATACATATTAAAAACAAGTCTAAAACCATCCGGCATTGAAGCTATTAACTCCATAAGCTCTTTTGAACTCATCATCTCAACGGGACCCGGATTATCACTTATCTCTCCAACGGCATTGTTTATCTCCTCTGTATTTCTTAAAACATCTGCTTTACGCAGAGACATTAAAGCCGTATTAACAAAAATCCTTCTTACCCAACCCTCAAAAGAACCGATTCCGCTATAGCTGTCAATTTTGTTAAAGAGCGTAATAAATCCGTCGTGTAAAATATCCTTAGCTCTCTCCCTGTCACCCGCATAACGGGTTGCTAAGGTGAGCATTTTGGGAGCATAAACTTCGTAGAGTTTCCGCTGTGCAGGTGGTTCCCGCTTAATGCAGCCCTCTATTATCTCCTGCTGTGTGGAATATTCTCTTTTACGGATTCCCATTGCTGTTATTAATAGATGCAATTTAGAGGCTTTTTGCTGCATTTGCAATGTGAATTGATTATTGGATTGATATTTGTTAAGAAATTATTTGATTAATTTTGTGAGTCTAACGATTATAAAGACAAGAAAATTGAAAAACAGAGCCTTAAAAAAAATTACAGTTGCAACTCTTCTGCTAATTACAACTCTTTCATTTGGTAGCCTGGAGGCAAAAAAAGAAAACAGAGAGAGGGATTTCATCTTTATTGAGGGTTTAAGATTACTTAATCTTGGTAATACCCAGGGAGCTGAAAGAGTCTTCACGGAGTTAGTTTCAAAGTACCCGGATATGGATGCCGCTTATTACTACCTTGCTGATATCCAACTTAAATCCGGTAATGTAACTAAAGCCCTACTATTCACAGAAAAGGCAGTTGCCGCAGATAGTTCAAACTATTGGTACAGCATACAACTTGCCAGAATCCATTCAGCAACGGGTGATCTTAAAAAAGCTACTGAGGTTTACGAAAAGATTCTTGCTGCTCACCCGGCAAATATATCTCTATATATAGAGCTCATTGAACTTTATTCTAAAAGCAAAGAGTACGATAAAGCACTCACAACCCTTCAGGATATTGAAAAGAGAAGCGGAATAAACGAAGCAACAGTACTTACAAGATACAATATTATGGCTACTCAAGGGAACCTTGATGAAGCTATAAAGAAATTGGAAGAGTTTAACAGCACAACTCCTACTCCCAGAACATCTACTTTGCTTGGTGACTATTACGCATCTATAAAGAAGGATACCCTGGCAATGAACCACTACTCATCTGCACTGGCACTAGACCCGGGATATATTCCTGCCACATTTGGAATTGCTGAAGGTTACAGAATCAGAGGACAATTTGACCTCTATTTTATGCATATGTTCCCATTTATGTTAAACTCGGATGTTAATCCGGTTATGAAATCTGAGTATATGAAGGAGATTCTCTCAAATCAGAAATTTGTACAGACTTTCTATCCTCAGGTGGACACAATGATGCAGAATTTATATAGTGCTCACTCTTCTGACACATCTGTTGCATATAACTATGCTGTATTTCTTGTTCAAACGGGAAGAGCGGACGAGGGGCTGAGTGTACTTAGCAAAAATGTTGAGCTTTATCCTTTAGACAGAACTCCAATACATCAATACCTATCTCTGATATATTATATGGAGAGATGGGATGAATTGGTTGATAATAGTAAAAAGGCATTGACAACACATCCAAAAGATATTGATTTTATGCAGTTAAAGGGAATTGGAGAGCTCCAGCTAAATAAAACCAATGAGGCCATTTCCACTTTCCTTGATATCTTACCTTTGGCAAAAGGAGATAGTGCTTCCAGCGTAAGAATATTATCTATACTGGGTGATACATATTATATGGCAGGTAATAAAAAGGAGTCTTACAAATATTACAAAAAGACAATTAAACTGGAACCAGATCACGCTCCGGCTCTAAACAACTATGCATATTATCTAAGTGAAGATAATAAGCAACTTAAAAAGGCCTTACAGATGAGTAAACGGAGTGTTGAACTTGAACCTGAAAACTCAACATATCTTGATACATATGCTTGGATTCTTCACAAACTTGGAAGAAATGAAGAGGCAAAGAGTGTGCTTAAACAGGCTTTAGTTTATGGTGGGAACGAAAATGCAGAAATAATTGACCATTATGCAGAAGTTCTTTATGCTCTTGGTGAAAAGGATCTTGCCTTTATGTATTGGATACAGGCGGAGAAACTTGACCCATCACTCGGTATAGCGGAAAAGGTAGAGCAAATTAAATCCGGCAACAAATGAGAGTAATCAAGCGATTTTTTTATCTGTTTCTTTTAATTTTACTCCCCGTAGTGGCAGTAGGACAGAATATTGAACAGCAGGAGAGAATGAAAAAACAGATTGAAGAGGAGATTGCCTTTCTTGACAGTCAACTTGCTTCAACGAAAAAAAAACAGGCAGATAATACAAAAGAGCTAAATTTCATTCGAAGAAAAATTAGTAACAGAAAGAAATTACTTGCACAAATTGAGAGTGAAATTCGCCAGATAAACAAAGAGATGACTCACAATGAAAGTGAGATCAACAGATTGAATCGCGATCTTTCTAATCTAAAAAAAGAGTATTCAAATCTCATTTACGAAGCCTATAAAAACAGAGATCAATCCTCCTGGATGATGTATGTTCTTGCAAGTGAAAACATAGATCAGGGCTATCGAAGATGGGTCTATTTTAAAGATTTTAATAAGTCTATGCAGAGCAGGGCTTCAAGAATTAAAAAGACATCAGAAGAGATAACTAATAGAGTTGATGCACTCGAAAAGATGAAGGAAAAATCTCTAAAAAGTCAGCAGCAGAGAAGTAGTGAATACAAAAAACTCCAGACAGATGAAAGAGGCGCAAGGCAAACAATAACTCAACTATCCAAACAAGAGAGGACATTTAGAACTCAGCTCGCTGCTAAAAGAAAAGAGGTTGAAAGACTCAATAAAGAGATTGAGAGGATTCTTGCAGAGGCTATGAAAGCAAAAGAGAGTCCGGATTTTAAAGAGAGTGCTGCAGAGAGAAAGCTTTCTGCCAACTTTGAACTGAACAAGGGCAAACTTCCCTGGCCGGTAAAGAGAGGAGCTGTTGTTGAGGAGTTTGGCCAACACAACCATCCGGTTTTCAAAAATGTAAAACTTCCCTTTAATAATGGAGTTAATATTGCAACCGATAAAAATGCAGAGGTTTTTTGTGTATTTGATGGTTTGGTAAAACAGATACTCGTTATGCCGGGATATAATCAATGCGTACTTGTACAGCACGGTAATTTCTACACATTTTACACCAAATTGGATAGGGTGAGTGTTAAATCTGGAGATAAGATAAAAACCGGACAAAGCATAGGTAACCTTGCTGCAGCAGATGATAATGGATCAATTATCCATTTTCAGCTCTGGCACGGTACAAACAAACAAAATCCGGAACACTGGATTAGTAAATAAAACTGCTCCCCCCTATAAACTCCTTCATCACTGAAGTTGGTGGTATGTGTATCATTTCTGATGGTTGCAACTCAACAATGTATGACAGAAATTTGAGTAGCCTCATACTCTCTGTAGAGGCTGGAGAGTTTGCAGGAATTCTCCTTAAAAGAGGTTCTGCAAAATATTTTAAAAGTGGCAGTTCATAAATAAGAGCCGAATTAAACATAATATCCGCATTCTCTTGAAATGGGAATATGTTATTTATCTCGCCTCTCCTTACGCTTGGCCATCTTAAAATTGTATCTTCCGGCTTGGCTCCTCTAAACTGATTATCTCTTACCATTCTTCTTATCAAACGGCTATCTGAGGTTGAGATGTTGTTATTTTCATCCAGAGAGAGGGATGTTAAAGCACTTGCATAAATTCTGAACATCTTATCTGCCGGTATATGGTTTGTTAAAGCGGGATTAAGTCCGTGAATCCCCTCCATTATCAGAATATCCTTCTCACCTAGTGAGAGTTTCTCTCCGGCAAAAAATCTTTTACCCTCCCCAAAGTCAAATTTTGGGAGATCAATTGTCTTTCCTTCAAAGAGATCATTGAGCTGCTGATTAAGAAACTCTGTATCCATTGCCCCCAAAGATTCAAAATCAAAATTACCATCCTTATCCCGAGGTGTCTTCTCACGGTCAACAAAATAGTTATCCATTTCAATCACCACTGGGTTCATTCCTAAAACCTTGGCTTGAAGTGCTACTCTCTTGGATGTAGTTGTTTTTCCGCTGCTGGAAGGACCTGCAATAAGAACAAGCTTAACTTTGTCTCTCCTTTTGAAAATTTCATCTGCAATAGCAGCATACTTCCTTTCGTGTAGCCCCTCAGCTATTTGAATCAGCTCTCTGGCTTTACCGGACTTTATTGCATTGTTCAAATTTCCAACTCCACTTACGCCCAGAATACTGCACCAATCTGAATACTCTTTAAATACATCAAAAAGTTTATACTGATAAGGTGTTTTGATAATCCTTCCGGGATCTGATACACTTGGTGTTCTAATAAGAAATCCTCTACTGAAAAACTCCAAATCCCAAGCCTCAATAGCACCTGTAGATGGGACAAGTGGGCCGTAGAAGTGATCTGGATAACCATCCAGAAAATAGACAGTAGTAAAGAATTTCCCCCTTAACTCGTGAAGAAGAGCCTTTTCCGGACGATTATTATGTCTGAACATCTTAATTGCCTCCTCTGTCTTTATCTTATGCCTTGTAAAGGGAAGGTCTGCATCGATAATCTCCTGAACCCTGTTTTTAAGTGCCTCAACCTCTTGTTTACTTAATGGTATCTCTTTTGGCGTTCCATCCTCATCTCTTTGTAAATCTCTAATCTCTGCATACATCCCGTTCTGGAGATTGTAATCTATTACAAGCGAGTATTCCGGATATAGATCGGCTACAGCTTTTTGAACAATAAAGTTCAAAGATCTTATATAAGTTCTTTGTCCGTCTGTATGAGAATAGTCAATAAAACTTATGTTATGTTCAACATAGATCTGGAAGCTCAACTCTTTAAGCTGATTGTCGACTATTGCAGCTAGAACCGGATGCTCCGGAACATATCCGGTTTTAGAAAGAAGTTCACTAAGACTTGTTCCAGGTTCACAATCAAATATTGAATTTAAATTTTCACAATAGACTTTAATTGTTGGCATAATTTAATTTTTTGTGGACTATAAATAACGTCCGGTTACTGATTCGGGACTCATTTTTAACTCTTCAGGAGTTCCGGAGGCAACAATTTTCCCTCCAAGCGCTCCCCCCTCCGGCCCCATATCAAATATATAATCAACAGAACGAAGTACATCCAGATTATGTTCTATTACAATAACAGTGTTCCCTTGGTCCACGAGCTTTTGAAGCACTCCCAGTAAAACCCGCACATCTTCAAAGTGCAATCCTGTTGTTGGCTCATCAAGTATATACAGAGTATTACCTGTTGCCTTCTTTGCAAGTTCTGCTGCAAGCTTAACACGTTGACTTTCACCTCCGGACAGGGTTGTTGCAGATTGTCCCAATGTTACATAACCGAGACCTACATCATCCATTGCCTTAATTTTCTGAATAATGGAAGGCATATGTTCAAAAAACTCTACGGCCTGACTTATGGTCATCTGTAGAATATCACTAATACTCTTACCTCTATATTTGACAGCAAGGGTATCTTGTGTGTATCTTTTACCGTTACAACTCTTGCAATGTACATAAACAGCTGGCAGAAAATTCATCTCTATTGTTTGAAGACCTGCACCCTTACACTCTTCGCACCTTCCACCCTTGACATTAAATGAGAATCTCCCCGGTTTAAATCCTCGGATTTTGGCATCAGGAGTCTCTGCAAAAAGTTTTCTAATGTCTGCAAAAACATTTGTGTATGTAGCTGGATTACTCCTTGGAGATCTGCCAATAGGGGCTTGATCTATCTCAACCATTTTATCAATATTATCAATCCCCTCAACAGATGAATATGGAAGTGGAGAGTAGAGGGAACGATAGAAATGGTTACTTAAGATGGGCATAAGTGTTTCATTAATTAATGATGATTTCCCACTACCACTAACACCACTAACACCAATAAAACAGCCCAGAGGTATTTTAATATCTACACTCTTAAGGTTGTTGCCAGTGGCCCCTTTTAGTTTAAGAAAAAGTCCATTGCCTTTCCGCCTCTTTTGAGGAAGCGGGATACTTCTTATACCTTTTAGATACTCTATGCTTAGGCTGTTTGTTGCTATTGCATCCGCAACATCCATTTTCATTATATCATCCGGTCTCCCTGAAAAGAGGAGAGCTCCCCCTTTCTCTCCGGCACCCGGCCCAAGGTCAATTATCCAATCCGAGCTTGTCATCATCTCTTCATCGTGCTCTACCACAATAATTGAGTTACCCTCGTCCCTAAGCTTTCTTAAAGAGTTAATAAGCTTAATATTATCTCTTTGATGAAGTCCTATACTTGGTTCATCAAGAATATAAAGAACGTTTACCAGTTTTGACCCAATTTGTGTTGCCAGTCTTATTCTTTGACTTTCACCGCCGCTCAAACTTCTGGTGGACCTTGCCAACGACAGGTAATTTAATCCAACATCCAGCAGGAATTGCGTCCTCTCTTTGAGCTCTTTAAGAACATCCCTGGCAATAGTACTCTGCCTTTTATTAAGCTTTTCATTTAGTGTGCACACCCATTCGTGAAGCCTATCCATATCCATATTGGAAACTTCACTAATGTTGAGACCATCCATTTTAAAATAGAGAGACTCCTCCTTTAGACGAGTCCCAAGGCAAACAGGGCATAGAGCCTCCTCTGTAAACCTCTCCTTCCTCATAGTGAGCTCATCGCTATCACCTTCGTCCTGCTCAATTTTTGAAATAATCCCCCCAAAACTCATCATCTGAGACATTGAGGGAGAAGAGCCCACCCGGAATAGTTCATCCGAACCATATATTATAATATTTAAGGCATCCTCGGGGATTGCTCTTACAGGGTCGTGAATTGAAAACTCATATCTTTTTGCAATCGCCTCTATTTGAGCAAAGACCATATTGCTTTTCAATGAGCCGATAGGAGTTATAGCGCCGGCTGCAATAGATTTTGAACTATCTGGAATAATTTTGGTTATATCTGCTTTTGATATCATTCCCAGCCCTTTGCAGTGAGAACAAGCTCCCTGCGGAGAGTTAAATGAAAATGTATGGGGGGCAGGTTCCGGAAAAGAGACCCCACTTTCCGGGCACATTAAGTGTTTACTAAAATGCCTCAGTTTCCCGCTCTCAACATCAAGCAGTGCTAATGAACCCTTTCCGATATGAAGTGCTGATACTACGGACTCTCTTACTCTCTTTTCAGATCCTTCAGAAGGAAGAAGTTTATCAACTACAAGTTCAATAAAATGCGATTTATATCTGTCCAGAGGTTTCATAGTGAGTAGATCTTTTATCTCGCCATCCACCCTCAGTTGAACAAAACCCCTCTTAATATACTGCTCAATAAGCTCTCTGTAATGCCCCTTCCGCCCCTTTACAAGAGGTGCAAGAAGTATAGCCCTCTTCCCTCTGTAATCCTCCATTATCATTGATACAATCTGCTCATCTGAGTACTTAACCATCTCCAATCCTGTGGCAGGAGAGTAAGCATTCGCAGCCCTGGCATATAATAGCCTAAGAAAATCGTATATCTCGGTAATAGTGCCAACAGTTGAACGTGGATTTCTCGCGGTAGTCTTCTGCTCTATAGCAATTATTGGACTCAGGCCATCAATCGATTCCACATCGGGCCTCTCCAAAGTTCCAATAAATTGCCTTGCGTAGGCCGATAATGTCTCCATATACCGCCTCTGCCCCTCGGCATAAATTGTATCAAAAGCGAGAGATGATTTTCCACTCCCGCTTAATCCGGTTATTACCACAAGTTGGTTTCTGGGGATTGTTACATCAATATTCCTCAGATTATGAACTCTTGCTCCTCTTACCTCAATATCACTCATACTTTGTTTAAACTCCTATAGCTCTCTGGTTCCTTCAACAGGAACCTTAACGGTGTACGATCTATTCAGTTTATTGTCCAGCTTGTTCGATCTTATCCACTGATTGTACATTTTAAGTAACTTGAAGTTTGTGTTATGTTGAGCCGCAAAATCGCTCCAATTTACCACCTTTCCCTTTACGGTGACCTCTTTGTACTCCAATGGTTTAAAAAGGTCATCCTTACCAATATAGAACCCAAAGCTTCTGGGATCCTCCAGTAGAATTTTAAATGCAAGAGCTCTGAAGAGATACCTGGCAGTCTCTTCTGGGAATTGGGTGTCGTAATAATTAGTCTGAGACTGTATTCTCATTCTGTATCTTACATTGCTAAACCCAATGTTAAAAGATGCAGCTGCCATTGTCCAGGTTCCAAATTCTGCGTGAGCCTTTTTAAAATATGCTGCAGCAGCCCTTGTAGATTTCTCTACATTATACCTCTCATCAACCTCTCCATCAACAACAAGTCCATACTCCTTTGCAGTTCCTGCCAAAAACTGCCAGTACCCCCCTGCATTTGCAGGTGAAACTACAGGCTGAAGGCCACTCTCAGCAATACACAGATAGTAAAAATCTTCGTGGAGCCCCTCCTCCTTGAGAATCTTAACTATCTCATCCTTGTATCTGTTATTCAGCTGAATGATATAAGTAATACTTGCGTGCCAGTATGAGATTACCATTAACTCTCTCTGCAGAGACTCCTTAACATCAAAATAGTTAAGCGGAACCTCCTCTCCGGCAAATGAGAGATTTTTTGGTATTGCCGGGACCTTTACAACCTGGTCCACTTGATCAAGCTCTCCCGATGCAGCATTGGCAGAACCATTTCCCACGCCTGTGCAAAAGGCAAGTAGCGGAAGAAAGAGTAATAATTTTAGTCTCATAATTGTCCGTTTTATATTATTC
>Ga0265295_1008133_pt1 | contig 11752 bp, 5 predicted proteins | sample Munlansysbiofilm_FD_192503 | JGI IMG/M metagenome (GOLD analysis project Ga0265295, IMG submission 192503) | Leachate microbial communities from a municipal landfill in Southern Ontario, Canada - Methane capture system biofilm | ecosystem: Engineered > Solid waste > Landfill > Unclassified ... | reverse complement strand
GCGTTCCTGCACCTAAGGCTGATAAAGAAAGCCCCTTACGAGCCTTGGTTTTCGATTCGCATTACGATGCTTATAAGGGCGTGATTGCTTATGTTCGCGTTTTCGACGGAAAATTGAACTCAAACGATAAGATTATGATGATGGCAACCGGTGCAAAATTGGAACCGGTTGAAATTGGTGTTTTTTCTCCCGGCATGAAACCGGTTCAACTCTTAGAAGCAGGTGACGTAGGCTATGTTGCCACGGGCTTTAAGACGGTTTCGGAATGTCGGGTTGGCGATACGATTACAATGGCAGCCAAAGCTGCTGAAAAAGCTCTCCCCGGTTATCAAAAAGCGAAACCGATGGTTTTTGCCGGTGTCTATCCGGTTGAGGGCGAAGATTATGGTGATTTGAAGGAAGCCCTCGAAAAATTGCAGTTGAACGATGCCGCTTTGACCTTTGAACCCGAGTCTTCCGAAGCACTAAACTTTGGTTTTCGATGTGGCTTTTTGGGGCTTTTCCATATGGAAATTATCCAGGAGCGGATTGAACGCGAATATGATTTGGACGTGGTTTTCACCGCTCCCTCGGTTGAATATAAAGTCGATTTAAGGGACGGTTCAACAATTATCATTGATTCCCCGGCAGATTTACCCGATGAGGGCGCGATCGTCGATATTTACGAACCCTGGATGGAGCTGGAAATCTTCACCCCGACCGATTATTACGGAGTGGTGATGGATTTGGTCAAGAAACGACGCGGTGTTTACGTAAATCAGGAATATCCGGCGGTCAATCGTGTGCAATTGAATTTCGAAATTCCGCTCTCTGAAATTATCATTGATTTCTTTGACATGCTCAAATCCAGCACGCGCGGTTATGCCTCGATGGATTACAAGTTCATTGAATATCGGGCAGGTGATTTGGTCAAATTGCAGATTTTGGTCAACGAAGAACCGGTTGATGCCTTGACGGCAATTGTGCATAAGCAAGATGCCTTCCATAAGGGACAGGCTTTGGTTAGCAAGCTCAAAGAAATTATTCCCAGCCAGATGTTTGTCATTCCGATTCAGGCTTATGCCCAGGGTCGGGTTATTTCGCGGGCAAACGTCAAGGCGATGAGGAAAGATGTTTTAGCAAAATGTTACGGCGGTGATATTACCCGGAAGAAGAAATTGCTCGAGAAGCAAAAGAAGGGTAAGAAACGCATGAAAATGGTTGGAAATGTTCAATTGCCGCAAGAGGCTTTTATGGCAATCCTGCGATTGGAGAAGTAGTGGCTGAGGCTGAAAAACCGAAGGGAACTAATAAACTTTTTAGTATTGGCTTGCCGTTAATAATAACGGCCATAGCTGCCTGGTTGGTTTTGAGACAAATCAATTTTCAAGATTTAGGCAATGCTTTTAAACAAGTTTCGGTTTCTTCTTTGCTGTTGATCGTCCTTTTATACACCTTGGGTTCCATTTTCAGGGCAGTTGCTTGTTGGATCATCCTGGGAGGGAAGGTAAGCTTTATGAGTACCTTTTGGGGGATGAACTTGGGTTATCTGCTGAACAACATCATGCCATTGCGACTGGGAGAATTTGGCAGGGCAGCTTTTATCTCGGAAAATCAAAAAGGCAAAATCGGATTTTTCGAGGTTTTTGCCTCTGTAGTTGCTGAACGTTTATTAGACCTTTTGGTTGGCTTCAGCTTCTTGATTTTTTGTTTGCTGTTTTTGGTTAAAGACGATTCTTTAAAACAACTTGCCGTGGTTGGAACGGTCGTTTTGGTTATTGCGATTGCTTTTATCTTTTACGCAACAAGGAATCAGGCTAAGGCGATATACTGGCTGCATGGCATCTTTCCGAATTCAAAATTTATGCAGGAAAAAATTGTGCCTGCCATCGAAAAACTGCTGAACGGTTTTCAATTTTTTGTTAAACCGGGACGCTTTGTTTTGTCTTATGTAATTCTGGCTTTTAGCTGGACATTCTCTATGTTTGAATATGGATTGTTACAAAATATTTTGCTTCCCAGCTCTGAATGGTGGTGGCCGGTTTTGGTTATTCCAGCCAGTGCATTTGCAAATGCGCTACCGGCGGCACCGGGAGGACTGGGGGTTTATGAGGCCGGTGCGGTTGGGGCTTATGCATTGGTTGGCGTAGCGAAAGCCCCCGCCCTGGCAATGGCTCTGATTACGCATAGCGCGCAAATCATTATCCCTTCGATTTTAGGTGTGATTGCATTGATGCTTTCTTCCCAAAGTTTAAGCAGTTTGATTAATCGGGCTACTCAGTTTCGACAAAAAAAGGATGATGAGCAATGAAAATCTTGATATGCTCTACTTATTTTTACCCCTATAGTTCCGGTTTGACTGTTTATGCCCGCAGGCTGATGGACGGTTTGGCAGATTTGGGGCATGAAGTGGTTGTTTTGACTTCTCAATATAAAAAGGAGCTGCCGCTTTCTGAAAGATTAGGGAAAGGTCTGATCGTTCGTGTGCCGGTTGGCATGAAACTCTCAAAAGGCGTTTTGATGCCATCTTTGCCAAAAGTTGCCGATCAACTGATTGAATGGGCAGATGTGGTCAACATTCATTTGCCACAATTTGAGGGTGTTCTTTTAAGTAGAATTGCTAAAAGGATGGGCAAGCCAATTTTGGCTACTTACCATTGTGATTTGGTGATGAAGGGTGCTTTGAATAAAATTGCCGGATCGGTTACGACAATGCTTGGCAAAGAAGTATTGAAGGACGCTAATCTGATTGTCCAAAATTCTTTGGATTACGCTGAAAACTCACCTGTATTAATGCGCTATTTGGGAAAAATTGTTGAAGTTCCAACGCCTGTAAATGTTCAAACCCTTCCCAAGAAAAGCGGTGAGGCGTACAGGCAAAAGATTGGGGTTAAGAAAAACGAGAAAGTTATTGGAATGGCGGGCAGGGTGGCGACCGAAAAAGGCTTTGAATATCTGGTGATGGCAATGCCCGCTATTTTTGCGGCTTATCCCAATGCTCGTATAGTTCATGCCGGCTCGTGGAAATCGGTTATTGGAGAAGAAAAGTATCAAAAGCTCATTGAGAGATTTATCCGACCACTTGGCGATAAATGGGAATCTTTGGGCTATTTGGACGATGAGGATTTCGAGGCTTTCTTTGCGGCATGTGATGTTTTGGTTTTTTCCAGTTTGAATGCAACGGAATCTTTCGGGATTGTTCAAATAGAAGCAATGGCTCAAGGTACGCCGGTTGTCGCTTCGGATTTGCCCGGAGTGCGCCAACCGGTTTTGCAAACCGGATTAGGCAAACTTGTCCCCTTGCGCGATTCTGATGCAATTGCACAGGCTGTAATTGAAATCTTGAATAAAGGTGAAGCAGGGCGATTCGTCCCAAGCGATTATTTGGTGAAATTTCAACAAGCTGAAGTCGCCAAACACTATGAGTCATTAATTTCCTTGCTGGTAAACAATGAATGAATTAACCGATAAAGATATTGAACGGATTTGTTCTGACCAACTTTTCCATTTGCCGTATTTTCGGGGAATGCTACGGGCGGTTGAACAAAGCTTTTATGAAAAAGAAGACCTGGAAGAGCCAATTTATGACCTCGGTGCCGGGGATGGGCATTTTGCCTGGGCACTGTTCCGAAATAATGAAAAAGTGATCGGTGTCGATCCTTGGTGGGAACCGCTTTTGGAAGCTCGCAAGCGCAATGTCTACCCCTTATTAGTGCAATCTGAAGGAGCTCTCGCTCCGATTGAAAGCGGAAGTTGTGGCAGCGCCATCAGTAATTCGGTCTTGGAACATATTCCGGACGTTCAACCGGTGTTGAATGAGGTTGGTCGGGTTTTGAAACCCGAAGCTAAGTTTTATTTCGCCGTGCCAAACCGCCATTTTGTGACTGATTTGTGGGGAATGGAAGTTTTGAGCCGGATGGGCTTGCAATCTTTAGCCTTGGAGTACTCGAAATTGTTCAATAAAATCGCCCGGCATGTCAATTTGGATCCTCCGGAAGTTTGGCTGCCTCGTCTGGAGAAAGCCGGCTTTGACGAAGTGAAATATTTCCATTATTTCCCAAAAGAAGCAATGCGGAAATTGGAAAGAGGGCATGCCGCCGGACTTCCAAACTTGCTTTTGAAAAAAACAATTGGAGAATGGGTTTTGTTTAAAGATAAAGACAATCCCTTTATCCCCTTTGACGAAGTCAAAAAATTGGTTGCGAACCCATATGATGAAGAGGGTTGCTGCACATTTTATATTGCAAAGAGGGCTGAATGAGATTCTTGCGAAAAACCGGCTATTACCTCTGGTCAATTTTAGAATTGTTGATCGGGGTTAAAAACTGGAATGAACTTTTTGCGATTTTTCTTGGCAAACCATTTGTTGGTATAAAGTGGCTGGAATTGCGCAGAAATAACTTGAAAATTGGGGTTGGCAGCAAAATGGAAGCCTGGTCTGTCAAAGAAACTTTGATTGATCGGCTGTATGAAAAGTATGGCACAGCAATTCAGCCGGGCTGGGTGGTTGTGGATATCGGGGCGGCAATTGGTGAATTTACGGTCGAAGCTGCTTTGGCCGGTGCCAGGGTGCATGCATTTGAACCAAACGCCGGTTCGATTAATATTTTGCGTCAAAATCTTCGGGCGAATAGCCTGAATGGGGTCGAAACCTATAATTTGGGAGTTTGGAACCAATCCGGTGAAATTCCTCTGCATTTTTACAATGACGAACCTCTGCAAGCTGCCAGTGGACAACGGGCGGATGCGGAAACGGAAGATATCAAATCTACCAGTATTGGCGTGATTTCGCTCCCTGAATTGCTTGAGAAAGTTGGAGAATCGATTAATCTGCTCAAACTCGATTGCGAAGGGGCAGAATATGAAATTTTGCTCGATCAGAGTCCTGATGTGTTTGAGAAGATTGAGCGGATTGTGATGGAATACCACGATTTAGCGGATGGGCGCAATTATCAATTGTTGGTGGATGAATTGACAAAACAAGGTTATCAGATTAAGCGTCATGAAAACGTGGTGCATCCCGAACTGGGTTATCTGTACGCCGAAAGGGCGGTTGATTCAAGCCTTTGATTAACGGCTAAAATTAGGCAATGGAACGGCAAAACAATTTGGAGGATAACCCTACCGTTTTGGAGGCATTGCGTAACTGGCTTGGTTTAACTGTGCAGACGGAAAGGGATGTTGAACCTCAGCAAAGCCCACAGGCGGGCAAGAAGCACTTGCTGTGGCTTTCGCTGGCTCTTTTTATCCTCGGGCAATTGCTGATTGAATTTGGCCGACAGGCTTTGCTTGTTCTGGCTATATTGCTTTTTGTCTCCGGTTTTATCCTTGCCGCTTTTGCTTTATCAAATCGGGAAAAAGCAGAGCAAGATTCCAATCAACTTATTCAAAATAAAGCTGAGGAAGAGCTTACCTTTTCTGTAAAAACAGGTTGGCTTATTTTGGGCTTAGCCCTGGCGATTCTGGGGGGGTGGAATTATCGAAACGGAACAATCAGTTTATTGTCTGGCTTGTTTTGGCTTGGCAGTATTGCTTCGGTTTTCTACGCTTTTTACCAAAAAAGGACGAAGGACAGAGACACGTTCAAATCCAGACTTCAGAAAATTATCTCTAATCGCAGGAGAATGATGGCTTTGCTCATCTTGATTGTGGTCGTTTTGGTTTTCCAATTGGGCGGTATGAAAAATGTGCCGTCTGAAATGGTCAGCTCTCAGGTTGAAGCTTATTACACTTTCGATGGCATATTATCGGGGGAGCCTGCGCTGTGGTTCCCACGGAATGTCGTCAGCGAACCATTCGGCTATTATTGGGGTGCGTTGCTAAATTTGTTTGCAGGTAAGCCAATCTCTTTTACCGGTTTGAAATCAGCCTATGCTTTGGCTGGACTGATTGCGGTTTTTTTCATTTATAAACTTGGAAAATTGCTCTTTGATGAGCGGAGCGGCTATCTGAGCGCTTTGCTTTTTGGCATCGGTTTTTGGCCGATACTGCAAGAAAGAGCGCTTTTGGGTTATGGCTTGGTTTTGGCAATTTTTATTCCGGCAAGCTATTTTTTGATTAAATCGTTCAAGGAAGATGATATTAATTCCTTGTTGATTTCCACGGTTTTGACTTCATTGGGCTTACTGACGAATAAAATTTTCATTTTTGCCGTTCTGGCTAACTTCTTGGTAACAATTGTCTATACCATTAAAAAAGTGAAAGAAGGGTGGGGAACTGAGCTGGCATTGCGCATAGGCACAAGCATTATAGTAGGGGTAGTTGTCGCTTTGCCCTTGGTTTTTATTATAATTGCTAATCCTGCTGGCTGGCTCGCACCGATTGTCAACCAACTTTCAACTCAATTTAGCCCCCATTCTGCCAGTAATGGCGTGGTCTTTTTTAGCAATTTATTCGCTTCTTTAGGGATGGTGAATTGGTCGAACAACAGTAGTTGGGTGGATGGGATTTCCAGTCGTGGGGCACTGGATTGGTTGAGCGCTGCTTTATTCTTGTTTGGTTTGGCAATTTTAATTTTTCATGACTTTCGCAAAAATCGCAGTCAAACGATTGCTCTTCTGCTGATATTCCTGGCGATGCTGATGCCTTCGGTCTTGTCTTTTTCACAACCGCAGGAAAACCCTTCGCTTAGTCGTGGCTTGGGCGCAGCCCTGCCGGTTTTTCTGATTTCGGGACGAGGGTTTGGATTTGCGCTTGAGCAATTGCCTGAAAATTCTACAAAAAAATTTAATAATCGGCGAACTTTTATCTTTTTGCTTTTTGCATCCATTGCAATTTTCAATAATTTCCAGTTAATCAATCGGGTCTATGCTGAAAATTATCAACGATCGGCCTGGAACGCCAGTGAAATGGCATCTGTTTTGACGGATAATCTGGCGGGCAGGGAGGGCAATCTTCAGACTTATTTGGTTGGCTATCCCTATTGGGTGGATGCACGGGCGGTCGCTATTAGCATGGGTAAACCGGAGTTGAATCTTTCAATATTGCCCGAAGCTTTAGCGCAAACGGTCGATCTCAACACGAATAAAATTTTTCTGCTACATCCTGAAGATGAAAGTAGTTTGAATCAATTACAATCGCTTTATCCACAAGGTTTCGGCAATCTTTATGCCAGCCGAGAGGCGAATAAGGATTTTTATGTCTTTATTGTGAGTCAATAAAATATGGAAAATAAGATGAAAAACGGAACGAAAAATAATCTCAGTCGAGCTTTAATCACAGTTTTTATTCTGGCAGTAATCCTGGTTGCCGGTGGATATTTTAGGTTTTTGAACGTCAACTGGGACGAAAGTTATCATTTGCACCCGGATGAACGCTATTTATCGATGGTTCTGAACAGTATCCAACCGGTGGAAAGCGTGGGCGAATATTTTGACACACAAAATTCTAGTTTAAATCCAAACACGCATGGTTACACTTTTTTTGTTTATGGCACATTCCCGCTTTTTATCATTCGCTATGTCGGTGAACTAATCGGGCAGACTGGTTATGACCCGATAACGCTGGTAGGCAGGGGACTTTCAGCCATTTTCGATCTGCTCACGGTTGTTTTGGTTTTTCTGATTGCCTTCAAGCTCTACAATGAGCGGGTCGGGTTGATTGCGGCAGCTTTGTATGCTTTTGCGGTTTTGCCAATTCAACAATCGCATTTCATGACCGTGGACACCTTTACCAATACATTTGGAATGTTGACCGTTTTGGCGGCTGTGATCATCCTTAAAAAGCCATATCCGCCGAGAGATGAGGGGCAATCAAAATCGTTTAAGAGAATTTGGCAGATGCTTTGGCCTTATCTGTTTTTTGGCTTAGCTCTCGGCATGGCGACTGCTTCGAAAATTAATGCCGTATCATTGGCGGTTTTGCTGCCATTGGTTGAGTTGGTGCGTTATTTCCAAACCGAAAATCGCCAGGAAAACGTCAATCCGACCGGTGTAATTCTGTTGGTTTTACTTGCTGCTGCGATGAGCTTTTTGACCTTCAGATTGCTTCAGCCTTATGCCTTCGAGGGTCCCGGCTTCATTAGTTTTTCGCTCAATTCCGATTGGTGGAATGGTATGCAGTCTTTGAGAATGCAAAGTACCGGCAATGTAGATTTTCCTCCGGCTTTGCAATGGGCGCGGCGACCGGCGAGCTTTTCAATTACAAATTTGCTCGTCTGGGGTGTTGGTTTGGCTTGGGGCATCAGCTCAGTTTTCGCCTGGATTGGGATGGCTTGGCACAGCATCAAAGGGCGCGAATGGTCAAATTTACCGCTGCTGATTTGGAGTTTGCTTTATTTCATCTGGCAGGGCTTGGCTTGGGTTTCAGCCATGCGATATTTGCTCTTGCTGTACCCGGTTATGGCAATCGTGACTGCCTGGGCTTTTGACCGATTGATTCAAAACGAATCAGGTTTTAGGATTAAGAATTTTAAGATATCCCAAAAAGTGATCCGCACTTTTGGTTTTATTGTTACGGCTGTGGTTTTGCTTAGCAGTGCAGCCTGGGCTTTTGCTTTCACCCGAATCTATACCAGACCGGTTTCTCGTTTGCAGGCAACGGATTGGATTTATGAGAACATTGAGGGTCCAATCAATCTCGTTTTTGAAAAAGATGGCGTGGAAAGCAGCTTCCCGATTCAATATCGGGCAAACCATGTTTTAAACAGCGGTGAGCGTTACGTTTCCCTTTATCAGGCGAAAGCAGATGGCAGACTTGTAGATTTGACCTACCCCTCAGTTCAAAACTTGTCGACAACAGAGTTGTTGGAATTTGAGCTTCGGATAATTCATGCGGAAAGCGGAGAGCTGATTGGCGGTGATTCATTTATACTGACAAGTTCAAGGGATCTTGAGGGCAACAGTTTGCCGGTGCTAAGTTTGCAATTCTATCCGGAACTCGAATTGGAGGATGGCAAACTTTACCGCTTTGAGCTGAAGCTGCTCAGTCCGGATGCAAGAGCGCATTTAAGCGGTGTGCCACAGATGAATTTCGCCTATGATGATGGCTCGATTAGACAAGAAGAGTTGCCCCGAATTACAGAGGAAATTACAGACCAGCATGCTTATAATATGCGGGCAACGGTCCAGCCTTTGGGTGAATTAACCCGGGTTGAAATTCCCTGGGTGGTGGACGCGAGCCAATCTGATTCAATAAAACAACTGCAATTAACTTTGAGCCTAAACAGGCCAGAAGGGCCAGAATTGCGCATAGCCACAGTGGCGGGAAGCTTCCTTGGTGCAGGGGATGCGGACGGAAGTCTGCTTGTTTTTGATCTGGATCAGCCGATTGAAGTTAACGAAATAACCGAATTTGAGCTTACCTTGGCTCTGCTTGAAGGGGAGGGACAAATTGCCATCAAGCAAGGTGGGATTGCCTTGGAAAGTAGCTGGGATGATGGCTTGCCGCTCAGCCGGGCTTCCTTGCAGCCTTATAGTAACGAAGCCGGAATTTACCGCCCGGATTTGAATTTTGAGATGTATTGGCCTGACGATGAGAGCAAAGTTCAACGCTATTATTCAATCTTGAATCAGACGGATACGATTGTGATGAGTTCAAACCGTCAGTTTGGAACGATTCCCCGTGTTCCTGAACGATACCCCTTGAGCACAACTTTCTATCGAGAACTTTTGGGTTGTCAAGAGGGCCAGGAGACATTGGATTGCTACTATCAAGCCAAAGGTGGCGAAAAGGGAAATTTGGGCTTCGATTTGGCGGTGGTTTTCACTTCTTACCCGAACCTTGGAAGTTTGGAATTTAACGATCAATATGCTGAAGAAGCTTTTTCAGTTTACGACCATCCGAAAGTTTTAGTTTTTAGAAAAAACGCTGATTATGACAGCAACAAGGTTTGGGAAATCCTCAATTCGGTTGATGTTAGCAAGGCGATATTCTTGACACCAAAACAGGCTGATGACTATCAAGCCGATGGTGTAAATAGCGAAGACCTCTTATTGCTCGATGAAACCGAGCTGGCGGTGCAGCAAGAAGGCGGAACATGGTCTGATCTTTTTAACCGTAAATCACTTCTGAACCGGCATCCCTGGCTTGCAGTCATTGCCTTTTATCTGCTGTTTCTGGTTTTAGGTTTGATAGTTTTCCCAATTGTCAGGCTGGCTTTACACGGTTTGAAAGATCGCGGTTATGGATTTGCCAGAATTATTGGGCTCTTGATTTTTGTCTTAATTGCTTTTAATTTAGGATCCATGAAGGTTGCGGTGAGCCGTAATTTGCTTTGGCTTGTTTTGGCTGTGATCTCGCTTGCTTCCGGAATTATTGCCTGGTTTACGCGTGAGGGCTTGAAGGAAGACTTTAAGCAGCATTGGAAACAATTCTTGCTTGAAGAAGTCGTCTTCCTGGTCGCCTTTGCCTTTTTCTTGTGGATTCGTTATCAAAACCCTGACCTCTGGCATCCCTGGCGAGGCGGGGAAAAACCGATGGATTTCAGCTATCTGAATGCTGTGATCAAAAGTGATAATTTCCCGGCTTATGACCCTTGGTTCGCAGGTGGCTATATCAATTATTACTATTATGGTCAGGTATTAGTTGGCTTGCCGATTAAACTACTCGGGATCATACCGGCGGTTTCTTACAACATCATGTTGGCAATGTGGTACGCAATGGTTGTGCTTGGCGCGTTCAGCATTGCCTGGAACATCGGGAAAGTTGTTTTTGAAAAAGGTGAAGAAAATAAAGGGAAACTTTTTGGCCCAGTCTTTTGGGCAGGGATTGGCACGGCAATTTTTCTTGCGCTATTGGGGAATTTAGGCGAATTAAGCGTTCTTGCTTATGGATTGAAAGCGCTCGGAGCGAATGCTGCCAGTTTGGACGGAGCAAGTTTTGCTCAGAATTTGAGTTGGTTCTTCAAGGGAATTGGCTTATCCTTCCAGGGAAACGCTTTGCCGATCGGTTCCGGAACATGGTATTGGAACCCGAGCCGAATGATTCCGGGCGAACCGATTACCGAATTTCCGTTTTTCACCTTTTTGTATGCTGATTTTCATGCCCACTTGATTGCTATGCCGATTGTCTTGGCATCGGTTGGCTGGTGTCTTTCCTTAGTTATGGCAAAAAAGACCGAGGGTAAAAGCTATTTCAAAAAATTCGCTTTACCGGTTTTATTGACCGGAGCGGTTATCTTGGGTGCTTTGGGTCCGACCAATACCTGGGATTCGATTACCTTTACAGCCTTGGCAATGGTGAGCCTGCTTTATGTTGGATTTCGCTATTTCCCCGAAGCCGAATGGCGGTTTTTGCCTAATTGGACGCGAAAAATTGTCTATCCTCTGTTGAGCGCAGGCATACTTTTTGGCTTTAGCCACTTGTTTTACTACAATTTCAACCGTTATTTTATGCCCGGTTATAGTTCGATTGGCTATTGGGATGGGGTCAGAACACCACTCTCTTCCTACTTGATGCACTGGGGATTGATTTTGTTTGTGCTGGCTTGCTGGATGATTTGGGAAATTTATCATTGGATGGCAAAAACGCACCTCTCAGATTTGGATGCTTTGAAAAAGCATAAGAACTGGTTGTTTGCAATTTTAGCTTTTATTGTGCTTGCCCTGATTGGCATGTTAATCCTCAAGATTTCGGTTGCCATTGTTGCAATTCCCCTTTCAGCTATGGCGCTTTTCTTAGTTTTGAGCACAGATGACGATGTTAAGCGGCTTGCTTACTTCATGGTTGGTACCGGTTTGCTTTTGACGCTTGTGGTTGAACTGGTTTATCTCAAAGGCGATATCGGCAGGATGAATGTGGTTTTCAAACTCTATCATCAAGCCTGGATGCTTTT
>Ga0265295_1008131_pt1 | contig 11754 bp, 7 predicted proteins | sample Munlansysbiofilm_FD_192503 | JGI IMG/M metagenome (GOLD analysis project Ga0265295, IMG submission 192503) | Leachate microbial communities from a municipal landfill in Southern Ontario, Canada - Methane capture system biofilm | ecosystem: Engineered > Solid waste > Landfill > Unclassified ... | reverse complement strand
AGCTCGCTAAACACGAGCACAAACAACAGACGAAAAAAAAGAGCCCTTAGGCTCTTTCTTCTTTTAGCGCGTACGCCAAATTTGGAGCGGAAAACGAGACTCGAACTCGCGACCCCGACCTTGGCAATACCCACCAACCTAATATGCCTTAAGCTCCGTTGATATGTAATAGCCTATACTATTGATCTACAGCTGAATAGCTAAAGCTAACGACTCAAACAAACTTAAGATCATTTAAAACATTTTGACAATAGTAGTACCGACAAAATCGGGGTGCTAATACCACAACCCTACCCTCTCAGAGCAGCTGCTGAGCATTCATTCACGATTAATGTATTCGGCTTGGGCTATCAGGTAGCGGTTAACGCCGGACGCCACTTAGATGCAGAGCTTAAATATGCGTGGCAAGCCATCACTCAGGATGGCATGCCAGACTTAACGCCTAATGACCCACCACACTCATCACTCCGTGTCGTGTCCAATGCAGCACACAGCCAGAAATATTTCGGTTGTTTGCTAGTATACGGCGATAGGCTTCCAGCTGCTCCCAGTAGCCTTTGGATATAGCTTGCTTGTCAGTTTTATGATCGATAATCCACCAACCATTAGCCCCTTCAACTAACAAATCAATAACGCCACTGATTACCTGGCCACGCGAGTTCAGCCCAGTGACGGGCACTTCGCTCTGCAGGCTTTTAATCCCACCACATAGGCTCTCCAGTGCTGTGTGAAAGCCGTCCAAGTGCTGACTTAGGGCTTGTTCAGTCGTCTTATCAGTCAGGCTGAAAGGTGCCATACTTAAAGCACGGGCCAGCAATTTAGGCTGCTGCAAGTACACTTTATAAACGCGGTGCATCCAGACACCCAGTTCGTTTGCTGGACCATGGTAATTAGCAAATTGATGTCAAAGACCGACAGATAAACCAGCGTGACGAGCAAGGTGTCATAAAGCGTCGATGGTTCTATTGGGTATAGTTGCAGTTGACTCACTTGCTGGCAATATGTGTTCCTTGTCGCGGAGTTTCTCTTGCATGAAAGCACGAAGCTTAGCAAACTCTAGTCTTTGTCTAGAGTTTCAAGTGTTGCACTTACTGTTTAAATCCAGAGGGCATTATGATGAATAGTATCGATATTGAGGTAAGAATGCACTTTCTCGAGATACTCGCAAAAAATCCTAAACTGTTAAACAATTTAGGATTTTTTATATCGTCAAAAGACGAAGAAGAACTTGCACAATCATTTGTGGATTGTGTTTACCAAAACTTCGGATACCACAAGCCCGACCTGTTCGACAAATATGTACTATACATAACCCATCAACTTCTCAATAAAGAAGCCCCTGAATATTTAGCTTTTCATATATTTGTGGGGAAAAGCCCGTATCCGGATAAGGAAACAGAGCAAAATAACGAAGTACTCAAAAAACTAAACAGGCCTTTTAAAGCTCATTTTCATGGCGGCAATCAAGATGAAGATGGATCTCTTTCGTGGTCAAAACCTATCCACGCCCCAAGAGTTATTGGAAGTGAGATAAGGTGGGTTTTACTTGATGAAAAAATAACGCTTCCTCTGGAAGTAGGTACAAACTCATCACGAAAATTCAACACGTATATGTTGCATGGTCCTGGAGTTGCACGCTGGCCCTATGACTCAGATTACATAACTGTGTTTATCAATACGAATCGAGTTAATATTTATAAGCATGGAGATGATCGGTTTAATGAATTAAAAGCTAAATCAGGTGAGACCCTAGATGACTGCTTAATCGATAGAAACCCTTGGGCGAGATGGAAAAAAGAGGTTATAGCGGCCTATAGCTAATCTACCGTTACTCATTAAGAAGTGAGAGTTACCCCTTTTGATAAGTTAGCGTCCGGTAAACCCCTCTTGAGCCTGACGGCGTAGCCGCCAAGATAGTGTCCAGTGCAAGTACCTTATGGCTCACAAAGCCACCAGCTATCTAACTGCCCACATCCTGGCAAAATAAGCCGCTTAGTGCTTAAACAAAACGGCAGCACCCACAGTTTTAAATTAGGCGAGCTTGAAAACTCGAACACAGGTAAAGCGTTTTGGAACGTATCGGTCTTAGGATAGATAAGCACCACATCGCCCTGCCCGTTTAGATAATTTTCCCCATAAGCAAACAGCTGGTAAAAATCACCCTGGCTCAAACCGTACTTGTTAGAGCCATCATTAAGCCCTGAGTCTAAAAGCTTCCATTTAGTATCTAGCACAAGCTCTGTGCTGGCGTTTCTCTCCACCAAGAAGTCCGGCTTCAATTGAAACCAATTTTTTCCTTGGTGTTTCACTAAAGTAAAAGAGCTTGCCTGCGTACGGAAACGACAAGATTCATGGAGCTGCTTAGATAAATGCTTTCCAACATAAGCCTCAAACACTGCCTCCATGGGAAAAAGCAAAGAAAATGCAGAGTGCTGGCCCGCTCCCGTTAAGGGCGATCTATCGCCGAGAATTAAGCGCATCCAAGCCACTGCATCATGATAGTGATCCATGCCCCTATCAACACGTATACGCTGTAGATCAGCCTGCAATGACCTGGGTAAAGGAACACTGGAAAAGAAGAAGCTGAGCTCGCGGGCACGTTTTTGATTGTTTACATTAAGTGACCAACTCATAACACGCAGTAACGCCAAATGGAGCAACCGATTTGCAGGTCGATCCAAGGTATATTCATCATGCTCTGTATAGAAACGATCTTTACGAACAAGGTTCGCGCGTAGATGCTGAGAGATTAGCAGTTTGCCTCTCAGGGCATGCAAACTATCCTGCTGTTGAACGTAGTCGCTGCGAATACCCCGCTTTACTAGGTGCTCCATCGAGCTTAGAAACTCACTGATAAACACTTCAAACAGTGGCATTTTAGCCGTAGCTAGAACTGCTCTTTCTGTTTGGATAAACCTAAAGCCAGCCAAGCAACGCAGCATTTCAATAAGCAACGCCCTTATTCTTTCAGGCTGAGGGGCTGCTCTGCCGATTTTAGGCAACACCTCTAACTGAAAGCCAGCAGGGCTCCTGATCACTCCTACATAATTCATCAGCCTGACTGCGGGCCGCCCATGCCGCTGGCTTAACCTAAGCCAAGCTGTTTCACCGCTTTCAGATAGACGAACAGCCTCTGTTTGCAACCATTTAAACAGGCCTTTAGGTACAACTTTTGTGGAGTCATGAGCGGGTTGGCCAGTGCCCTCCACTAGCACGTCATATTCATAAACCGTTAGCGTATTCACAGCAGCTGGAAAGCCTGGAGGTCATAAATACCTATATAGGCCTCAGGCTTATCGAAGGCGTCGCTATTAATTTGATACCTCTCTTTAACCGAATAAAGGTCCAGCTCATGCTCACCAAATAGCGCCTGCAGGTCTTTTTCAGCATCAAGCTTGGTGATGAATCTAGCGTCTTCTGGTTTTTGATTATCACCTAACACCAAACTGATTTTTGCCCAGTCTTCAAAGAAGTATTCTTCAAGCAATGGCACTATTTTTTTGCGAAAGATATCAGCTAGTTGACTAAAACGCTCAGCATCATCATCTACGTGCTTTAAATTTATAAAATAAGCGTGCCCAATAGCATGGTCGCGGTCATACAGCACTTCGATGCGTTCATTGATGCGCTCGAGCATCTGGCGCACATCAATTTTTCCTTGCTCTGTTTTTACTACTAAGCCCACCAAAGGTGCGCCTGACTCATTGCGGGTATCTGCGAGCAAAGGCACAAACTCAAAACGACGCCTTAATGCTGTGTCTAGCAGAGCAAGGGAGCGGTCTGCTGTGTTCATGGTGCCAATGATGTCGATGTTGGCAGGCACAGAAAACTCTTGACCTGAGTAAGGCAGCTTCACTATCACCTCGCTACTGGCACCAGCACGCTTATCGGGCTCAATAAGAGTAATTAGCTCACCAAAGATCTTGCTGATGTTGCCCCGGTTAATTTCATCGATAACCATGGCGTAGCGCTCTGCTGGGTTTTGGCGTGCTTCTTCACAAAGCTGTTTAAATACGCCAGGACGAATTTCATATTTCACCTCACCCTTGTCTAAATCATCGTTCAAAACAGGGCGCAAGCCTTCCACAAACTCTTCATACCCATAAGACTGGTGGAAGGTAACAAAACTATAACGTTTGATTTTTTCTTGGCTCGGCTTGCCGTGTGAAATGGCGTTGTACTCATCAACCAGTTCAACAAGATCTGCGCAGACTTCTTTCCACTCGCCAGCAAGTACCCAAGCAGAACCTTCGATTTTATCAAACACCCCGGGCTCAACTCTGTTTTTATAATTTACTGTAGTGGATTCTTCAATGGTATGTGTTTGCAGGCTAGCCCACACAGTCGCACGATAATTTTTGCTGGCACTTTGCGCAGCCACCGCCTTAACAAAAGCATGCTCTAACAACTTAGGTACAGTCGCCTCTGCGCCAAGATCATAAAGCGCACAGAAAACCGCCCTCCACCACGTTAGGCTTGCTATGTTTGCAGCGGAAAATTGTTTTTCCCTTTGCTCTATCGTTGCTGCTTCAGGCTTCTGCTCATAATCCTCAAGAAGCCTTAATAGTTGGTAAGTCTTTCCTGTGCCTGGTGGGCCGTAATAAATACGGTTAAAGCAATTGATAGGCAGCTTTTCATCTGTTTGTAACTCATCAGCATCATCGCTATATTCTTGCTGTGCCTCTTCAACACGCAGCTGCTCATCTTGCGAATAAAACTCGCTAAGAGCTATTAAATCTTTATAAAAAAAAGGCTTTAGCAGGGTTACTTCAAACTCTGGCAGATCCCTAGGTTTTACTTGGTAAAACGTTGAGTTGCCTTGTGGCGACCAGTACTTAGAGTTATGCGTATACCTATCATGTTTAAGTGCTGGAAAAAGCACCTCATATTCTCTCTCAAGCCAAGTTTCGCCCTTGCTAGAAGACTTTGCTGCTGTGGTAAACCTACCTAGTAGCTGGATGCTGTTGCCATGACACAAATAAAACAATGTACCAATAGGTGCTTCTTGGAAGTGCTTGCCTTGCCCCTTTCCTGTTAGCTCGTTTACTACCACCTTGCGCGCGTCTAAAAGCTGCAGCTGTTCATCTGCAGTAAAAACCGCTGGCCCGTGGGAGAGCTTCCAAACAGGGATATTTTTCTTGCTCCAGTCAGCCCATACCTGCTTACCAAGCTCTAAAACACCCAAACCTTCTGTGCTTATAGCGAACACTTTTTCTTGCAAGGTTGCAGTATTTTTTATTGATTCACTTCCTGCATAAGCAGCTAAAGCTTCAGGCTTAAACACGTTGACGATTGTAGGGTTTGAACGATCTTGGTAATGAAAAGCAATTTTCCACTTGTAAGCTTCACCTAAACCCGTAAAAGACTCTATACTTTCTAGGTCACCACTTCTGGCTAGTTGAGCCACCCGTACAACACTCTCCCGTACTTTTTCAAAAGTTTCTTCTGCACTGTCACCTAGTGCCGTATACCATCCATGGGTGTCAGTATAACTGTGTTTTTTATCATTCACTTTAGGTTCAGAACTTTCACGGGAAAACACACCAAACTTAAAGGCTGAACCACCCCAAATACTTCCTAACTTACCTAAGCGCGACTCTATCCAATAAGTGAAGGTATCTTGAGAGCCCGTTTTGATATATTCATCTAGGGTCATTTCTGACAGCCGCGATAAAGGCCACTCATCTAGAAACTCATCCCAGAGTTTGTATTTGTCACTGTAGCTTTCCATTTTCTCTCCAAAGTCCTTCTGTTACCCGTCTAAAGCAACGGTGAAAATCACCTTTTGCTTACCCAGAAACACAAACAGAAATGTCGGGGCGCGGCATCTGTAAAGCTAGTTGCCCGCTTTTTAATGCTACAAGCTTTACATACAATATTGGGAGGCCGCACATTCATGTAGTCTTCAAAAGTGCAAGTTACACCCTATTTATCAATCCACCCCAAGTGCCTTAAAAACCGCATCCACTGGATCTGAATAAAAGCTGGTTTGAAATTTAGTAAACAGCTCAGGCGGGATAGTTACGATATCTTTAGCGCTGCTCATCGGCAGGGTAACCCGCTTACCGCCAGCGTCAAAAGCCACTTGCAAGCACTCTGCAATACTCTCCACTGGATCAACAGTTCCGCCTAAACTCATATCACCGAGAATAACCATCTGACTTTGCAGTGGTCGTCCAAGCAGTCCTGAAGCAAAAGCAATCAAACTCGGCAGCGCCATGTGCGCTAACGCACCGGTGCTTTGCATATCAACCACGTGCAAATGAAAATCATGCTCCATTACTTTGGCCGAAGCACTGATACGGCTAGCATTGGCTTTAAAATAATCGAAAGCAATCTTGACCTGCTCCCTAGCATGGCTGGAATTCCATAATCCAGAGGTAGCTAATTTGCCACTGCCTTTAGTCACCTGCAGCTCCATCCGATAGAGGCCTGGCATGCCCTTGCCGCTAACACCAATTGTATAAAGCTCGCCCGCTTTACTCATGCCATCCGGTATTAGAGTGCCGCCACCCTGCTCAGGCAAGGTAACAAAGTGCTCCTCTAAGGTGTCGTTATCGATATAGCTAAAATGCACATCGTAAAACTCCATGCCGCCGATTTTCTTCAGTTGCTCTTTAATCCTACGACGTACCTGTAGAGCGTAGTGCAAGCACTCAGCCACCTGCTCTTTATTAAACTCACCATGCGGATACAAAAGTTTGATCAGGCCTGACACGGTTTTGCGTACAGCAATCACATCACGCTGATTCAGGTTATTACCCAGTTTGAAGTATTTGTCGATGGCATCAGCAAAGCTGCGCTTACGCATCTCGCGGAAAAACTCAGCTAAGTAATCAACAATCAGGCCGTAGCTATTGGTGAAAAATTCAGGACGCATTTTAGGAATTTCCCAGCCTGGGATATACGCATGAAAACGATCAAAGAATGCGGCATCAATCATCGAGTCAGGAAAAGGCGCCAGCAGATGGCTGGTTTTAACCAGCGACTCAACGCTTTGATTAATATTACCGACAAAAACCATGGAAGCTGAAGCTTCCATCTGCTCACGACCACGGCCAAATGATCCTGATGCCATATAGTCTTTCATAATTTGCACGCCATCTTTATCTTTGAAGTTGATACCTGCAACCTCATCAAAAGCGACTACGTCCCACAGCCCCACCAAACCAATCTTGCGACTGCTCATATTATAAAATAAGTTAGCAACTGTAGTTTGCCCACCGGACACCAGCATACTGTTGGGAGAACACTCTTTATAAATATGACTCTTGCCTGTGCCTCGCGGACCAAGTTCACAGACGTTATAGTTATTCTCGACAAAGGGCACCATGCGCGCCAATAGATGCCACTGCACAGTTTCATCTAACGTGGAAGGCTCCATACCAATAGAGCGAATCAGGGTTTCTCGCCACTGCTGACTCGTTAACGCAGCGCGACCGGTAAACACCTCTTGCATATTCATATTAGGCATTTGAATGGGCTTGAGCGTGGATACGCCAAAGGGCGAGCTAGACTGCCCTTCCTCATGGTAATAACTCAAGGTCGCTATCACCCAGATACCACCAACCAAGAGCTTTTCGAACTCTTTGACGATACCTGCAGAAATCTCTGCATCTTTAATCCCTAAGTTACTAAAAGACGCTTCATAGCGATCTTTGCGCTCGTTAAGGCGTACAGTCACACGGTCAATGACCCTATAACTGCCACGCTCACGCGCTAAGGATTTTATTTTTTCTGCTTCATCGGGACGAACATAGTTTTCAGTTAAAATAGTTTTAACGTTTTTCAGCCCTTGCTCGATGATCTCTGAATCATCACTGGCGCAGTACATTCCAAGCAAGTACTCCAGCACATACACAGGTACATTGGCACCCTCTTTAATGAGCTTGGTCAGGTCTTTGCGTACAACCCGCCCAGTAAAATGCTCATTCAGCAAAGCATCCAAGTCATAGTCCATCGGCATAATGGGTTCCAGAGTATTCATTAGAAAAAATCATCCGTGTAAGCTAGATCAATCGTGACTTTGTAGCGCACCAACTCAGTATTAAAGTCTTTATCACTGATAACCAAAAAGTAGTCTTTTTTACGATCAAAATCACCGCCTAATAGGGACAGGCGAGCAGGCTTGATACGCTCTTTCATATCATCGGACGTGGTATCAAACGTGATCGTTTCTTCGCTTGAAACCACATTACCACCGTCATAAATAGCCACTGCTACAGTAACCGGCAACTTAAGTTCGCTAACCGCTTCAGTTTGCATCAACTCGAACTTATGAATGTTATTGACCATTTTTAAGGTGCTGCGCGCGGAAATAACTTCAACTTTCGACTTAGTGCGCTGCTCTGCTTTACTGCCGCGTAACTGCTTAACAGTCAGCACAGGCACTACAATTTCTTGCGGCATAGCACCACCATGAACAAAACGTGCACCACCCACAAAATGAAAACGGTTAGCACCCTTAGGAATCCAGAACTCCGTATCACACTGAGTACCTGCGGTATGTCGAGTTTGGCCGTGCCAAATCGCTAGGTTATCCGATAAACCTTTCCCAAGCACATAGCGTTTTTTACTTTTAAAGGCCGATTCTGGCTTATCTACCAAAGCGGTACGATCCGCCGCCTCTAAATGACTTTGCTGGAATAAAAAACCGTGGTCGGCAGTGATCAGTACTGTGCTGGTATTGAGCTGAGAAACAAACTTATGTGCTAAATCTGTCAGCTCGGCAATAGCCACTTCCACATGATCAAACGTAGCGCCCTCAGAGGTTCCGCCCTTGTCGCTACGATCATCAATGACATTGTGGTAAACATACACCAAATGCTGATTTCGCAACGCTTCACGACCTTCTTCCCGCGACCATGCTTTAACCTGTTCAGCAGTCACTGCCATACCGCCCTCTTGGGCTAGTATTTTATTACGCTGGGCAGTGCCTGCCGTGGATTTATCATCGACATAGACAATATCTGTACCATCATCGCGATAATTAAGTTGTTTATGTGGCAATAAAGAGGCCATACCCAAACTGGTATAGCTGGGTACAACACCTAACTGAGTCGACAGCTCAGCTTGGCTAAAACGTTTTTCATTGATGCGCTGCTGTAGCTCGACTGCAGCCTCATAGCGAAACGCATCACTAATAATAACGACCAGACGCTTCTGAGTATTTTTTTCAAACTGTGGCCGTACCCATTGCGAATAAAAATCCTGCTGGTTCGGCACGCCACTTATACGCCAATGGCTGAAAGCTTCTTCTGCATCAATACGTTCGCTCCAGTTTCGACTCAACTGATCCATATACCAGTTGGCGTAACAACGCTCGACTTGATCATCTAAGCTTTTTAGCAAATTGAGATTAGCCTGTTGCGAGGCTGCTATATAGTGGCGGTAATGGTAATCAAAGCGGTACAGCTCAGTACTGTATGCCTCATACAACTCGCGCACCGATGCATAGTGAAAACCACCAGCATGTTTCTGACGCAACTGAAACAATTCTAGTGCCGACAGCAAAGCACGATACAAACGTCGGTACTGACCGCGCAACGCATCATCCTTGTGCCGGGATGCCCAGTAACCATCAAGACGGGCATTCATCAATCTCGCAAACTGCTGTAAATCACTAGGGACAGCTTTAGGCAGTGCTTCGGCTAACTCAACAATAATCTGCCGCTCTACCCGTTCAAATGTTTCAACTGTAGAAAGCGTGTCGAGAGAAAAAGTCTGTAGCTTATTCTCCAACTGCAATGCTGAAGACACCCACTCAGCCAGCGCATCATAAACTTGATAATATTTTGAACTATCACGCCAACGAGATAACAGCGCGCGAGCCGAAGCGCGGGCACCGACCGATGGCATCGCTAACTTATCAGCCCAGACCGGTATCTCACCGACACCCTCACAAAAGTCAGTTGTAAGCAGACGTATGAAAAAGTGACCTAAGGAAAACGCCTCTTCACCCTGTAGCTCAGCAGCGCTAACCGGATAACCTACAGCTTGCTGCAACTCTTTAAGTAAAGTAGCTAGCAGATCAAAACGAATCAGCTCACGGATTACATCCGGATTCTCTGTTAAGCCAGCTTGAGCTTTAACTTGATGCTCACCCAAGGCGCACACCAAAGTGGTTATATCTGTATGGGTTTCGCCTAACACCACAGCAATCATGGCCAAATCTAAGGCATCAGGATTTTGCATGCCCGGCGTTAGCAGACGCTTTAAACTGTTAACGCGTGCTTTACTGTCGAGAAAACTGCTGCTGCGTGACAAGTGCTCCCGCAGGCTTATGCTCTGCAGTCCCAGCTCATTAAAAATCATTGAAATGCGATCGGCATAGTACTGGCGGGAATACAGTTTGATATCCAGCAACCAGTCATCAACTGCCTCTGGCTCTGCAAACGGAAAATACAGCAGATATTTTCCTTCAGTATCTTCCAGTTCAAGTTTGAACTTGATTGCCAGACTCGACTGCTCCTGCATATTGATCAGTGTCACTTCTGGCAAATCGAGCTCAGTCAAATCATCCACAAAGCTTTGTTCAGCGTCATACCAAAATACAATGCGGTTCCCTTCCGTGAAAAATGCCCGCTGTAATCCTTGAGAAAGCTGCTGCGTATTCATGACCATTCCTGTTCAAAGCAATATAAAAATCTGACCCATTCTAGGGTCTAAATACAATCGCGCATAGGCGTGCAAAATATAAGAATCTTTTATCAACGCCCGAGCAGACACAATAACCTTATAACCACCAAATTACTCATCCAGCGGTGTGAACTGCATATACACTAGCAGCCTACTGTAAAGTAATTTACTACGAAGGCCTTAACTGGCAGAATACAAGCTGATTTTTTTTATTAAGATATTTACCGTGTCGGCATTGAAATACGAAGTTGTGCTGCGTTTGCGCACTATAGAATTAATTGCTCTGTGGGAAGGTCGCTTGATTACCAATCAACTCAGCGATTGGTTTGGCGTGAGCCGTCAACAAGCCTCAGCAGATATCAACCGCTATAACAGCGAAATAAACCCCAATGCTTTGATTCATGATCCCGCTGTCAAAGGCTATGTCCTCGCGCCAGGTTTTAAACCTGTGCTCAGTAGCGGTCATATCAATGAGTACATGGTGTTACTTGATAGTCTGAATAACCAACCTATGGCGCAATTGCTTGAAGGGCATAATGCAGCATCTGTGCAGTTACCTAATCGTGCGGTGCGTCCCGACGTAGTGCGTGCAGCCATTAAAGCCTGCCGCCAAAAGCTACAATTGAGTATCCATTACAGCTCGATGGAAAACCCACAGCCACGTCAACGTGTTATCGCTCCACACACCTTGGTCTACACTGGTTTTCGCTGGCATTTACGCGCATGGTGCTATAGTCGAGAAGATTTTAGAGACTTTCTATTGTCACGCATTTACTTCACCCCAGAACTACAGCAACACAGCGACAAAACTGCTGAGCACGACACGCTATGGCAAACCGACATCCAGTTGCGTCTTATCCCTAATCTGCTACTAAACGCTGAGCAACGCGCGTTAGTGGCACATGATTACGCGATGGATAACGAACAGCTCACACTCAATGTTCGCCAAGCGTTAGCGCACTACACTTTGCAACGCTATCAAGCTGCTATCACGCCGGATGAAGCAAAATTCTGCAAGCAATACCCGCTGCAACTGCATCCTGACGATAAACAAAAACTGAAGCCCATTGCTTTTAATAGCACAAACACGGAGTCAGATAATGCAGCCATTTAGCT
>Ga0265295_1008130_pt1 | contig 11756 bp, 14 predicted proteins | sample Munlansysbiofilm_FD_192503 | JGI IMG/M metagenome (GOLD analysis project Ga0265295, IMG submission 192503) | Leachate microbial communities from a municipal landfill in Southern Ontario, Canada - Methane capture system biofilm | ecosystem: Engineered > Solid waste > Landfill > Unclassified ... | reverse complement strand
CGCACCCCCTTTTCCCAGGATCGAATGACCTCTTCAGCGTTGATAAAAAACAGGCCAAAAGCGCTGACAATGAGCACGGACAAGGCGATGGTGACGACGGCAATGGTATTAAGCCACCGGTTTCTTATAATATCTTGTAACGCACGGCTTAACAGCAGATTCATGGGAAATCATTCCACTGACTATTCTTGCAAAAGCATTCCTGCTTTCAGATGGATAATTCGTTGGCCCGGTTTTTGGAGCAACGCCACATCGTGTGTGGCAACCATCAAGGTGCCGCCGCGAATATGAAATTGTTGCAGCAGATCAAAAATGATTGCCGCCGATTCAGAGTCCAGACTGCCGGTGGGTTCATCGGCCAGAATGATTTTCGGGTTGCCGACAACGGCTCGGGCGACCGCCACGCGTTGTTGCTCTCCGCCGGACAGGCTGGGCGGAAAGGCGTTTCGCCTGTCTTCCATGCCGACATTTCTCAGCACGTGGTGAACTTTCTTGGCAATGTTTCGCTGGTCCGTGCCCAAGGCTTCCAGTACGAGCGCGACATTTTCAAAAACGGTCTTTGTTGGAATAAGCTTATAGTCTTGAAAGATGATACCGAATAAACGGCGAAGATAAGGTATTCGTTTTTTGGTTATTCGGGCCAGATTCATGCCGTCTACGATCACTTGGCCCCCTGAGGCTGTCTCTCCCAGATACAAGATCTTTAACAGCGTCGTCTTTCCGGCACCGCTGGGGCCGCTGATAAAAATAAAATCATTTTTATATACGTCCAGGCTGATATCTATCAATGCCTTTTTGGCGGCGTAAGTTTTAGAAACATGAAACATACGAATGATGGGGTCTTTTTTGGCGTCGGTCATTTTCCCCACACTTTCCGTCCCCGGGATAGAAAAATTAGCCGTCTTGAAACATATCCTATGCCATCGGACGGGTTTGCCGTCTGAACGGTCATTGGGCTTCCGATGATCAGGTTCAAATTCAATCGGGCATCAAATGCGGTTTCCGCCAAGGCGCCAATCGGCTGCCCGTGTGCGTTTCGGGTTATATATTGACCTTAAGTGGGTTTGCTGATAATAAAAACGCGTCGAGCACTCGGGAGTGCCTTTACCGGTTTTCCCTGCTCAAAGCCTCCACTGAAACCAAAAGAGTGGCTTCTTCCATTTCGGTGGGGGCTTTTTATATGATTACGGCCGGTAAATCAACTGGTTCTTCAATTTTGATCCGGGCGGATATTTTGGAACAGCTTGTATATCAGGAGATTGGTTTGTAATGGGCATGTCGGAAACCGGGTTATTGAAACAGGAATTACTGGATTTGCTTTGCCGAAAATCATTTAAATTTAGTGAAAAGCCGGTTTTCAAGCTGGTATCCGGTAGAATGAGCCGGTTTTATGTGAATTGCAAACCGACCGCAATGGATCCTAGAGGAATGTTCCTGATCGGTCATCTGGTGTTTAGCGCCATTAAAGATCTCGAGGTAGCCGGCGTTGGCGGGCTTACGTTCGGCGCGGACCCGGTGGCCATGGCCACCGCATTTGTTTCAGGGCTGGAACACAAACCCATCAAGGCGTTTTCTATTCGCAAGGCGCAAAAGGACCATGGAATCGCCCGATGGATTGAGGGTGATCTCGCACCGGGGCAAAAAGTCGTAGTGATCGACGATGTCGCCACTACTGGCGGGTCTACCATCAAGGCGATAGAGCGGGCTCAATCCGAGGGGCTTGAGGTGGTTCGGGCCGTGGTGCTGGTGGATCGTCAAGAAGGCGGACTGGGTCATATTCAAGCACATGTGCCGGACGTTCGCGCCATTATTACCCGTGATGAACTGATAGAAAGATGGGGGCAATTAACGAGACCATAACACATTTCGCATCGCATCCTTTTGCATCCGGCAGCCGATCAGACCGGCATATACGTTGCTGCGGCGTCTTCGGATTCCCAAGCGGTTACCCGGGAAACCTTGATGCCGACGGCGCCGATCTTGTTCTGAAGTGTGTGCGCAATGTAGCGCGCAATGTTTTCAGAGGAGGGGTTTTTGTCTTTAAAGGATTCTATCTCGTTTAAGTATTTGTGGTCCAGTTCGTTCATAATGCTCCGAACGGCTGTTTTAATTTCTCCAAAATCCATCAGAACCCCGGCGTCATTGAGTTCATTTCCGGCCACATACACTTCGATTTTCCAGTTATGACCATGCAGATTTTCGCATTTTTTTGCGACCATTTGCAATTGATGGGCTGCGGCAAAATAGGTTGTCACTTTCAATTCATACATCTTACTGCCATCCTTAAAGAAGTGTTCGGATAGACCCTTTCGGTAACCCCTTTATCAGAAACCTGCACGAAATGCGGGCATGTTTGGAGAATGTCTTTGGCCGCCCAATTTCCGGTTCTGCCGGATTAGGCGGGCTTGACATGTGTCTTTTTTATCCAGCGGCGCGAGATGAACCGCCTTTTAAAATCGTTTTGAGCTTTTTTGAAAATTTATTTTCCTCTTGCGCGGCGAACTCCTTGAGCAATTCAACCTGTTTTTTATTCAGATTGGTGGGGGTTTTAATGTCCACCTGAACAATCTGATCCCCACGGGCCTGCGTTTTTAAAGAGGCAATTCCCAGGCCACGAAGCCGGAACATATCGCCGGGTTGAGTCCCTTTGGGAATGTCGAAGTCGGTTTCGCCTGAAAGGGTCGGCACTTTTATCTGGGCGCCCAGTGCCGCTTGAATAAAAGAGATCGGCACTGAGCAAAGGATGTCCGTGTTGTGACGTTTAAAAAATTCGTGAGGCTCCACATGAATAAATACATATAAATCTCCGGTCGGGCCGTTAAAGCTGCCGCTTTCTCCCTCACCATTGAGGCGAAGCCTTGAACCAGTATCCACTCCGGCCGGGATCTTAATCTGGACTTTTTTCTTAATGACAATCTGACCATTTCCGTGGCATTGCGGGCAGGGAGTTTTAATGGTTTGTCCAATCCCTCTGCAATTCGGACAGGTTGTGCGGACCGTGAAAAATCCCTGACTGCGCGATACCTGCCCGGAGCCGCCGCAGGACTGGCACATTTCGGGTTGGCTGCCGGGTTCGCATCCGTTGCCCTGACAAGTGGGGCAGGTCTGAAGCTTTTCGACGGTGATTTCGGTCTCCTTCCCGAAGGCGGCATCCATAAAGCTCAAGGTAAGGTCATAGCGAAGATCTGAGCCTCTTCTGGCCCGGCCTTGTGAGCGTCTGCCGGAACCAAACCCGAAAAAATCCTCAAAAATATCCCCGAAACTTGAGAATATATCTTCAAATCCGCCGAAGCCGGAAAATCCGGTGCCCGCTAACCCTTGGTGCCCGTATTGGTCATAAATGCTTCTCTTCTGTGCGTCCCGCAGCACTTCGTAAGCCTCAGCCGCTTCCTTGAATTTTTCCTCAGCCGGCTTATCCCCCGGATTTCTGTCCGGGTGATATTCCATGGCCTTTTTTCGATAAGCGGCCTTGATTTCGTTTTCGGTTGCGTTTCGGCTAATTCCTAATATTTCGTAATAATCCCGTTTAGTTGTCATCGAGACCCTTGATTGTTTTTTCAAAGTGGAGAAATAACGGCGCCGGGATGGCCCTGCTTGTTGTCCTCTATGTTAATGCAAAAATTCATGTTGTCAACGCAATGCACCCCCCGGTGCAGGGGAACTGAATTCAGTCACCCTGATGACTTTCAGTGAGGGGATTAAAATGCAAAAGGCCGTTTCAATACGGTGTCTTTTTGCCAGCGCTCATCGTCCCGCTTCGGATAATCGATACTATAATGCAACCCGCGGCTTTCCTTTCGGTGCTGGGCGCACTTGATAATGAGTTCGGCAACGGCGGCGATGTTTCTCAGCTCGATCAAACCGGCCTCCACCTTAAAGTCCCAATAATATTCACGGATTTCGTTTTGAATAATTTCAATGCGGCGCAAGGCTCTTTCCAGCCGTTTGTTGGACCGAACAATACCGACATAATTCCACATAAACCGTCTGATTTCATCCCAATTATGAGATACCATGATCACTTCATCACTGTCCGTCGTGCTCACTTCATCCCATTCCGGTGATTCCGGAAGGGCCTTGAGTTTGGCGGCTGCCAGGTTTTCCACGGCATGGCCGGCCGCTGTGTGGGCATACACCAGCGCTTCGATCAGAGAATTGCTGGCCAGCCGGTTGGCACCGTGAAGTCCGGTACAGGCGGTCTCACCAATCGCGTATAGCCCATAAATATCCGTTTGGCCCACCCTATCCGTTACCACGCCCCCGCACATATAGTGAGCGGCGGGAACCACGGGAATCGGCTCTCGGGTCATGTCTATTCCGAATTTCAGGCAGTTTTGATACAGGTTTGGAAACCGCGTTTTGATGAAATCCGGTTTTTTATGAGAAATATCAAGAAATACGGAATCGTCCCCGCTTTTTTTAAGCTCTGTATCAATGGCGCGCGCGACCACATCCCGGCATGCCAGATCCCGTTTGGGGTCGTATTTTTCCATGAACGCCTTGCCGCGCGCATTGATCAGAATGCCGCCTTCTCCGCGAAGTGCTTCGGAGATCAAAAAATTTTTAGCGCCCGGATGATACAGACAGGTGGGATGAAACTGAACAAATTCGAGGTTGGCTACCGTTGCGCCGGCACGATACCCCATGGCAATGCCATCTCCGGTGGCAATGTCGGGATTGCTGGTATAAAGATAGACTTTGCCGGCCCCGCCGGTCGCAAGCAAGGTTATGGGGGCGCTGAACGTGATGACGTCCCGCGTTTTGCTGTTTAACACATAGGCGCCGCAGCAGATATCTTCATGCGAGGTGGTGATGGAGCCGCGTTTGATGCGGGTAGAGCATGTAATCAGATCGATGGCGATATGGTGTTCAAACACGCTGATCCGGTTATTTTTTCGAACCTGGGCCATCAGCACCCGTTGAATTTCTCTGCCGGTCATGTCCTGGGCATGAACGATTCGGTGCTTGGAGTGACCGCCTTCCATTCCCAAATCCAGGGATGGTGCATCCTTGTCTTCAGTGTTCTTTTCCGCAATATTGAATTTGGCGCCAATGGCGATGAGCTCTCTAATTCTGTCCGGCCCGTTTTTTACGACCAGTTCCGCAACAAGCGGATTGGTCAGCCCATCGCCCGCGGCCAGGGTGTCTTGAATGTGAAGATCGAAAGAATCGAGCGCATCGAACACGGACGCAATCCCCCCTTGAGCCTGATTGGTATTGCTGTCCGTGATTTCTTTTTTGGTAACAATGGCCACAGATCCGTGCCGGGCGACTTTGAGTGCGAAAGTCAGCCCTGCGACACCACTGCCGATAACCAGAAAATCCGTATTGTATATCATGTCCTATTCATTCCCAAAGGCACCGCTGAAAGGATTAAACAAATCTTTCTTGTCGATGGGCATACGGGGTTTTGAGTATGTTTCCCGTAGCCGGATCTATCTCAGCACAGATTTTTTTCGTTGCGACTTTGCACCGTAACCGATGATAATCCCCAGCAGCAAAACGCCCGCGCCGAAAAGAAACCACTTGATCCGTTGATCATTGTAAAGACGGGTATAGTCCTTTTCATATTGTATCGCCTTTTCCTGCGCTTCTGACAGCAACGCCGTGGAAGTTTTTAGTTTGGCTTTAAGTGCGATAAAATCGGCCGACTCTTTTTTTAAGGTTTCATAGTCGGTTTCCACACGGCTTAGGGTTTCACGTATGCCGGCTAAATCGGCTTCCATTTCTTTGTTTTTTGTTTTTAGCAGTTCATTCTCGGTGGCCAAGCCCGCTTTTTCGGTAACGAGAACGTCATGAAGGGTTTGGAGTTTTTTAAGTACTATACTGTTGGGTAATTCCGTTTGAATAAATCGGCTCAGCACCCATCCTTCTTTTCCGTCGCTGGTTTGCACCTTTGTCCAAGTGTCCGCTTCCTCTATTACCGTCAGGGGGTTACCCGAAGGAATAAAAGCGGATATCTTATATTCGGTACCAGGCCCGGTTCTTAGCGTTATTTCTCTAATATCGGCGACATACTTTGTTTTAGCGGCCGCGGAAAGGGTAAAGGACAAAAAAAGGATGATGGTCCAGGCAAGGGGCTTGACATATGTCATGGGTGTGCTCCATATATTCATTGAAAATAGGCTTACTTGACGAACGAAAAATATCGCACGAGAATAACTAAAACTAAAATGATAGCATAACAACCGGATAAAACAATCTTCTTTTGTGTTGAAAAAAAACAAATCTGTCAACTGTTTCTTTTGAAAACGTTAGTGGATATTGTTGCTTTTTCGGGAATCATAATGATCGTTTTTGATTTAAAATGCGCATTTGGGCACACCTTCGAGGGATGGTTTGACGACAATCGGGATTTTGAGTTTCAAAAAGATAAGGGGCTCTTAACTTGTCCCGTTTGTAATGATGGCGACATCAGCAAGGCGCTCTCGACATTTGCCATTAAAGGTGCCACCGAAGCGTCTCCGCAGAAGCGTCATGCCGACGAACTCGCGGCGCTTGGTGCAAAGTTATTGGATTTTGTTGAAAAAAACTTCGACAATGTGGGCGCCGACTTTGCCAAGGAGGCATTAAAGATGCATTACGGTGTGGCCGAGCAGCGGAACATTCGCGGGTACAGCACCCAAGCGGAAGAAAAAACGTTACAGGAAGAAGGCGTTCCCTTTTTTAAGTTCCCACCCAAAGAGCCCGCCGATAGTTAGGGCACGCGAAAAAGAATGAGGGCTAATCCATTTCTTGAAACCGGGCTAATTTTTCCACATCAAGAACATGATCGATATTCAAAAGGATTTTAAGGCCGCCCTCCATTTTCGCCATTCCCAAAATAGATTCGGTATTCAGTTTGGCGCCTAACGTCGGCGCATTTTCAATATCTTCGTCTTTGATATTCAACATTTCCGATACGGAATCAACGATACTGCCGATAAGGATACGGCTGGGAGCGCCTTCGATTTCCACGACCACAATGCAGGTTCGATCGGAATAGGCTATCGATTCCATGCCGAACCTGATTCTTAAATCAACTACCGAGATGACTTTGCCTCTTAAATTGATTACCCCCTTTGATAAACGGCGGTGTTTTTAAAAGCAAAGAGGGTAAAACATGTGTTTTACCCTCTTATTTTTTTATGGTAGGCGGTATTGGATTTGAACCAACGACTTCTACCGTGTGAAGGTGAATCCGTGCTTTTCAGCCTATTTTAGGTTGTTTTGTTTTGTTCTATATTGTCTTGGATTTATTGGATTAAAACGCCTTTTCATTCCATTCTGTTTTGCGTTGTTTTTGGCCTTTTTTTTTAATTTTAGGCACAAAATAGGCACAAATTTTTACTTCTCAAATATAATCTTCTCAAGACCTTGTGCCGATTCCGCGTTGCTGGCATCGAACAAATGAGCGTACACGTTCAAGGTGATCGTCGGTTTCGAGTGCCCCATCTGCTCTTGTATGTATTTAATGTTTGCGCCCTGGCGGATCTTCAAACTGGCGTAGGTATGCCGTAGCGCGTGGAAGCGGATAACCGGCAAACCCGCCGCCTTTAATGCGGGAATAAAAGCCCTGTTAACCATATTGTTATGATTTATTGGATTTCCGGCATCGTTCGGAAAAACCAGCTCCATCTCGTTGGGCGGGCAAGCGATCTGCCACCGCTTCAACTCAAGCATGGTATCCGGCCCCAGGTCAACACGACGCCGACTCCCTGCCGTCTTTGGGTCATAGAACCGGCCATTGTTGAAAGTCCTGTTGACGGCAATCTGATTTGATTCCCATAAAACATCAGGCCATTTTAACCCCAATAGCTCACCTTGCCGACAACCGGAAAACACCGCCAAACGGAATAACATTTTGTATTTCTGGCTGGTCGTTGCATCTAATAACGAGCGGATCTGCTCTGGCTTTAAAACAACCATTTCCGGCTTTGTGGTGCTCGGCGCCGTGACAGCCTCAAGCGCCAACATGGGATTCACCGCTACATATTTATGTCTGAAGGCATATTTAAAAATCTGTCCGAGAGTGACCAGCACCTTGCGAAGTGTTACAACGTTCATTCCATCTTCACGTTTGGCAGATATCCACTTTTCAATCCGGGCTACGGATACTTTATCAATTTTGATTCCTTCAAAATCCTGAAGGTGGTTTCGGATATGGCCGTCAAGGACAGACCACGTAGAAAATCTGACCTTATCTTTTTTGTAAAGCACCCAATCAGCCGCCACCATTCCAAAAAACAGCCGTTCGGCATCAGGAACATAAACACCTTTATCAGCGGCTATCTCATAGCCACGTAGCTTTTCTTTCGCATCCTTATAGGTTGTCCCTCCTGGCAGCGTTTCGCGTTGCCTTACGCCTTTCTGATCGTAAAAGTCGACCATATAGCGCGTTGAACCGTCTTTATATGTGCGTTTCCTGATAGCCATACATAAGCCTTACCTTAACCATTGGTGCTCTGGCAACAAAAAAACCGCCCCCGAAGAGGCGGTCATTGTCTCAACTCGAGACAGGTTATTATGCGTCCACCTCCTTTCCGACAACCAGCCGTTCAACTTCATCAAGCTGTCGTTGTGCCTCTGTCAGGAAATCTCTGACCGATAAAATAACGCTGTCAGTGATTAGGTTAGGTTCGCTTCGGTCGTTGTTATAGCCCTGTAATGCCAGAACTCTTTCTGTTGCCGCCTGTATCGCTGTGGTTGCGTCTGAAATTCTGATTCTTAAAGGTGTCATTTTTCCCTCCCAAAACAAAATGCGCCGTAGCTGTCCTAAGTCCATGTAAGACTTCCGGCCCTTTCGGGAACCCGGCAGCATAGCGCAAAATAATTTCGGATCTACTAAATAAAAATGCCAGATAACGGACTGACTGCCGTACATGGATTTAGGATAAAGCCAACATGACACAATCCAAAAGCTGGTGTCAATGTTTTTTTGCACGCCTCTTGCCGGGCTGGTTCGGGGGTTGATGGCGCCGCGAGTAGGTAGAGGGCGGATGATTGGATGTTCAAATTGGAATAATGTTCTAATTTGAAGGTCTCCGCTACTGCCATCATTTTGTTTGCGGTTTTATGGCTCCAAGGAAAGCACCCCTCAACCCGTGCCGGTTCCGGCGTTGAGGGTGCGGCTAATAGGTAGAGGGCTTTGGCTTGAAAATTTGTGAAATTGGAAACCGTTTCCAATTTAAAGGTTTCGGCAACAGACATCCAGTTGGTAGCCGTTCTGTGAGTCATCCAAGGAAAGCACCCCTCAACCCATTTCAGGAAATGGCCACCGCGCCACGATCGGCGCCCTTGTCCTGACATGCCCCGGCAACCTATCCTGCATGTCTTCTTCGGGGATCGGGCAGACTTCGGCATGGTGTGAAAATCTTAAACCATTCCGACGTCGGAAGGGTTGAAACGCTTTTGATACAACACCACATTTCATGGCTGTTTCATGGTTTATCCCCAACCCCTCACAAGCGGCCCGGCCATCGCCCCCACTTGCAGGCGTTCCACCAATCCCCGAGCCACCATTGCCGGAAGCAGGTGTCAATAATTTTTTGCACGCCTCTTGCCGGGGCGGCCTTTTCGATCATATCCTAACCCATCAGGGCGATAATTTTTTTTTATAGTTCGGCTACCGAAAACCCCCGGAACATATCCGCCCCCTGGTATCGACATTAGATGCTCACGATTTGCCAACCAGCACTCGCGCCGATGATCTTCGGAATCGAACGGAAAAGAATTTCCCAAACACCAGCCATAAATCAGGTGCTCAATCTGGCGGGCTGTTAGTTCCGTATAGCTTTTTCTCTTGCCTCTGGCCTTTCGTACAACGGAAAAAGTTGTCATCCCGGAGGCCTCCCAGGTTTTGACGGTGCAATCTCAACGTCAACATTTAGCTGTTTCAACGATGCCAGAAACGCCGCCCGGCTGTCTCGTTCCACCGCGTTTGCAGGATTGTTTCGGATCTGGTTGAAACGGTCTACAAAAACAACGCCGTGCTCTTGAATGGCACGTTGCGCCTCTCTCATACGGTCAAACGATTCCAAGGCCCGGCATAGAATGGCAAGGCCTATTGAGTCATCAATTTCATATTCGGAAACGATGGCTTCCCATAACCGTGACGCTTCTGTGCTTAGATTTTTAGGTGATTCTTGTCCCATTTTAATTCCCCTTTTTTGTAAGTGAAAAAATTACGGCCTCACGCGTTCTCCTGCCGCTCCGGTTAGCGGCTCGTCGATCTGATATGATTTCGCCCCCCCCTACCCGTCAAAACTGAACGCCCGCTCAGCGACCTATCGTATGTGATAGTTTCCCAAAAAAGTAAGGCCCAGCCTCGAGAAGAGAGACCAGGCCCCGATGCACGCCCTGAGGAGGCATGACGTGCGCTGTTGTTTTTGATGCAACACCTGCGCCTGGTCGCATCCGGGAACCCGATTTCGGCCCGCCCGGCACGGGGTCAACAGTGGGCAGTTTTTCGGCATACCCAGGCCGGATTGTTACGCCCTGGTGGCGAGAGCCACGAAGTGCGACAAGGTGTCACTACCTTTGAACGGTGTCAACGCGCTGGCCCTGACGGGTTGCCCATCAACGCGATATGCCACGCGGTACACGGATTCATCGTAGACAAATTTTACATGGATGCTTACTTCCGTTCGAATTCCGCCTTTCTCGGCCAAAATGTAGCCATTCGAGAAGTCAGCCAACACGATATCCCCAGCGGTTCCGAGAGTTTGAGCCTGTTCCGCGATCACTATCGGCAACCCCAACAGGCTGTTGTAGGGCTTTCCACTAATACCACCACTCGGCATAAACACCGGCCCACCGCCGGTCCCGACCGCTACGGACATGCTAAAAAGTTGCGGCAGAACGTTTTTGTTAATGACCCAACACGCCGACCGCTCAGAACCGGGAAGTAATCGCGCATACATCTTAAAGACGTTCTCCGCCAAAACGGTAGCCGATGCTTGCCCATCCTCCGCCGCAACGGATACGAGACAACCGGCATTCATAATGCCAAGCGGTTGTCCTGCCCCCGTGCCGTTCATGATCGCATCGTCCAACATGAACTGCAATTCAGCAGTAAACGCAGACCGTAGAACTTCGCCAAGTGCTTGATAATCTTCAAGCATTTCGTTGGTGGCGTAGACTAAGCCCGTCAACTTTTTGAGGGAAAGTTCTATTCTTCTGAACTTCGGTTTACTGGCCGTAATCTCCGAAGCTTCGTCAACCCAATAGCCACGCGCACCACCGAAACGACTACCTGTCGCTCGTGAAGTTTCATCGAACCCGTTGATTTTGATGCCGTTTGAGTTGCCTGATAGTTGAATCCGCCGACAGCGTCTTGCCAGCTGCGAAGTGTCGAAGATATCCGCCAGCAGTTGATTCGAGAAGTCCTGCTGAATCAGGAAAGAGCCGTCGGAGGGGACAGATTCCCCTAAGCCGGTAGCATTGAAAAGCCTCGGATCTTGCCGCCCGCCCGGGATTGACGCCGAGGTGATCGCCGCCATTTGCTCGCCAAAACTCGTAAAGCCACCGGTGCTTCTGCTCGAAAAATTGCGAAAATTTCTTTCCAGCGTCAGCGGCTCGTTTGGCAGCGACATTTTCAGATCTTCAATCTTGGAAGAGATGTCGCGTGCTAGCCCAGATTCAAAATTCGTCATTGTCCGACGTTCGGCTTTTACTCTCTCTTGCAAATCGCCCAAAGCTTTCTCAAGGGCTGCGATTTGTTCTTTTTCTTCTGAATATCCAAACATTATATTATTTCCTTTATATTTTTAATTAGT
>Ga0265295_1008128_pt1 | contig 11756 bp, 14 predicted proteins | sample Munlansysbiofilm_FD_192503 | JGI IMG/M metagenome (GOLD analysis project Ga0265295, IMG submission 192503) | Leachate microbial communities from a municipal landfill in Southern Ontario, Canada - Methane capture system biofilm | ecosystem: Engineered > Solid waste > Landfill > Unclassified ... | reverse complement strand
CTTCCCGGACGAAGGGCTGTATGCACACATCTCATGGAAAGTGGATCTGCCTGGAACAAACACTAATCTATCTCCACCGCAAATACTATAGAGATTTTATGCGCATACCAATAAAAGACGTGACCCCTGAAATTGGGCATGCACACATTGCAGGCTGGGTCCACGAAGAACGTGATCTTGGAGGGCTCACCTTCCTCCTCGTTCGTGACAGAACAGGGATCCTTCAAGTCACCATCCCTAAAAAGAAAGTCACCCCCGAAGTACTTGCCGCCGTCAAAGACGCCACCCGCGAGTCCGTTATCGAATGTGAAGGCGTAGTCAAAGCCACCGAAAAAGCACCCGGAGGCCGGGAGCTCGTCCCCGACACACTCCGCGTTATCTCCCGGGCAGAAACCCCTCTGCCGCTTGACGTCTCGGAAAAAGTTCTCGCCGAACTCGACACCCGGCTCGACAACAGATATCTTGATCTGCGAAAACCCCGCATCAACGCCATCTTCCAGATCAGAAACGCCTGTCTGCGTGCCATCAGCGAATACCTCTGGGACCAGAAATTCACTCAGGTCCAGACCCCGAAGATCGTCGCTGCCGCCACCGAAGGAGGAACCGAACTCTTCCCGCTCGCTTACTTCGACAAAGAAGCATTCTTGAACCAGTCTCCCCAGCTCTACAAACAGATGCTCATGAGCGCCGGGTTCGACAGAGTCTTCGAGATCGGCGCGATCTTCCGTGCAGAAGAACACAACACCGTTCGTCATTTAAACGAAGCCACCTCGATCGATATCGAAATGTCCTTCGCTGACGAAGAAGACGCCATGAAAGTTCTCGAAAACGTCGTAGCTGCTGCGTATACATACGTCGCAGAACACTGCAGCGACGCTCTGGAAACCCTCGGCATCACCGATTTCAAGGTCCCGACCGTTCCCTTCCCCCGCATCACCTACAAAGAAGCCATCGAAATTTCCACTGCCGGCGGCGAACCCCTCGTCTTCGGTGACGATCTCTCGACCGCTGCCGAAAGAATTGTTGGCGAAAAGATGGGTACGATGTACTTCATCACTGAATGGCCTACCTCGACGAGACCATTCTACACCATGCCGTTCGAAGACCGACCCGAGGTTTGCCGTGCCTTCGATATGATGCACCCCAGAATGGAACTTACCTCCGGCGCACAGCGCTGTCATATCCACTCCCTTCTCGTAGATCAGATCAAAGCAAAAGGCCTCAACCCCGATGCATTCGAGTTCTACTTAGACCCGTTCAGATACGGGATGCCGCCCCATGCAGGCTGGGGACTCGGCGCCGAACGCCTGGTCATGACCATGCTCGACCTTCAGAATATCAGGGAAGCTGTTCTCTTCCCGCGTGACCGACACAGAGTCAGTCCATAACCCTTCTTTTTATGATAAAACACATCGTCTTCTTCAAACTCGCCGACAACAGCGAAGAATCCTGCAAAAAAGTCCGCGATCTGCTTCTCTCCATGAAAGGAACCGTTGAACAGATCCGGGAGATCGAAGTAGGCATCGACCTGTACCATACCGACCGGTCCTTCGACATCGCCTTAACGGTGATCGTTGATGATGAGGAGGGACTCCGCGGGTATGCTGATCATCCCTATCACATGGACGTCGTCAAGAAATACATGACACAGGCGAGCGAAAAAAGCGTCGTCGTCGATTACATCATCTAAAAAAATAAATTCGCGGGACACGGACCCGGCTTTTATTCAGGGATATTTATAAAACAGAAAAAACCTATATAGAGTAAGTCAAAGGAGTATTGAATAATATGCCAACAAGTAAGAAACAAATGGGGAAGCTGAACAAAGAGAAGAAGGTCAAGGCAGAAGGACTCGCAAAGCTTGCAGCTGGAGGCAGCAAAGAAGCCCAGAAAAAGCTCAAGAAGCTTGAGAAAAAACTCAAGTAAACCAACTGAAATTTCCACCTATTTTCTTTTCTTTTTAGGGACCGATTTCAAAAGATACCGTCCTCTTTGCCGAAAATAAAGACCTCTTCGATAGAGCAGCCGAAAACAAGAGCCAGCTTGTATGCAAGAAGGACCGATGGATTATACTGACCCTTCTCAAGAGAGATGATCGTTCTGGACGAGACGGAAATGGTCTCTGCAAGCTCCGCCTGGGTCAGATTTCGGGCGGTCCGCAGTTCTTTTATCCGGTTCTCCATTAGAGCCTCTTGTCATAATAGATCTGTGAACCGATGGAAAGACCTGCCAGCAGGATCACAAGTCCGCACGCCGTAAGCGTCACATATAATTCAACGCCGATAAGAGCCGAGGCAAGCGTCAGAAAACACAGAACCGGCGTAAAGATCCGGACAGTATTCCAGCCGGCACGTTCACGAATACGGATGTTCCGCTCGTCATTTACCTCGATCGCCTGTATTTTGAGGGTCTCGGGCGTCTCTACCGATTTTATAACGGATTTTCCGATCAGATTTCCCCCGGAGAGGGCAATTAACGCGGCCCCGATTCCGTAGCATGCACCATTCAACGTAGTACTGCCCGTAAAGACGAAGACTGCGAGAAGGATCAGCACGATCCCAATGACCAGCCCAAAAATTGAGAAGAGAATATTCTTTTGCATACTATATCATATGAAGTTTATTTCATATGAAGTTTTCTTCACATTGGGTGTTTTAAAAAAAAGTTAAGGGGTCAGGCATTTTTCAGCGCGACGATCTCCTTAACATCAACCAGTTTCCAAACCATTGTTCGTTCTTCGCTGATGATTTTCTCAGCAGACTCGGTGGGTGAATGACCCAGGGCATAGAGACTGTTTTCCGAGATTTTTTTGTCTGAGATAAGTTTCACGAAGTGATTTTTTACCGCACGTTTTCTTTCATCGTCCGTAACCTCGGAGAGTTTGCCGAGCAGCGTAACGAACTTGTAGGCAGACATATCCGGCGCCACACTTTCGATCTCGACAGAGACGGCAGGGTTCTGAGAGAACAGTTCCATTTTTTTGCCGTATCGGGTCGAGAGGAAGTAGAGGTTTTTCTCGTCAAAGACGTAGAGGAAGGGTGCGATGTAGGGATATTCTTTCCCTGAGAAGGCAATACGCGATACGACATTGTTTCTGATGAGGGAGTCGTATTCGGGTTTTAGCATCTTCGGAATTTTTAATGGTGCGGACATTGGTGATCATGCAATAAGTTCTCGCAGGCAACAATAAACTCTTGGTTTGCGGCAGAAGAGATGGTCCCCGATCCAGAGGGTTTTTATCTGCACAGGACGACCTAATTTATCATGGATCTCCCCTGTCTTATGCCGACGACGGTCGTCGGATCGTTCCCCTGCGTAAAAGGAACGGGACTTTCGTCCCTTATCGACCCGTATAAGAAAGCGGTTCAGTTTGCCGTAGCCGAACAGATACGGGCAGGGGTGGATATTATTTCGGACGGGCAGGTGAGGGCCGATATGGTCCAGGCTTTCGTATCGAAGCTGCCGGGTATTTCGGAGAAGACCGTTCTTGGAAAAATCGGCGCGGCCGATAAGCCGATAACAGTAGGCGATACGAAGTATGCTTTGACACAGACAAAGTATGTGAAGGGAATCCTTACAGGCCCATGCACACTTGCCTATGCTTTGCAGGTAAATACCCCGATCTATCGGAATAAAGAAGAGGTGGTGATGGACCTCGCCGCCGCTCTGCATCAGGAGGCGAAGTTTCTTTCCGAGACGGGGGTCTCGATCATTCAGGTGGATGAGCCGATCCTTTCAACAGGGGCGATTTCGGTGGATACGGCACGGGAAGCACTCAAAATAATCTTCGCCGGAATCAAGACCCCGTCCTGCATTCATACGTGCGGGATGCTTGGGGAGATCGCGGATTCGTGGACGAAGCTTCCGGTGGATATTCTGGATTTCGAGTATGCGGTGTCGATGGAAAATCTGTCTGTCCTTTCAAAGAGAGATCTCGCCGGGAAGAAGATCGGCTGCGGGTGCGTGAAGAGTTCGGATCCGAACGTGGAGTCGGTGGAGGAGATCGAGCGGCGGATCATGCTCTGTGTGGAGGCGTTTGGGGCAGAGAATATTCTGATCGATCCGGACTGCGGTCTTCGGATGCATACGCCTGAGACGGCGTTCGAGAAGCTATCAAGGATGTGCGAAGCAACGCGAAATGTGAGAAAAGGGCTCTGACCAAACGGACAGATTATATATTTCTGAGACGAAAGACCCATCATGGAGAAATCAACGGCGATCCTTTGGATAATCGGGATCCTTATCATCTCTGTAATTGGCTTATGGGTGATCGTCGAACCATTTAATGATACCATCGAGGCGTTTACGATGCGTTCAATTGCGGAGGATGAACTGCCGCATTCTGCTGTTCTCATGAATCTGACGGAGGAGGATTTTGCTGCCCATCCGAGTCTGTATACGTGTATGGGACAATATGTGCATATCTATGAGCGTCCCTTGGATTATTTTAAGTTTTCAGGGGTCACTTATGAAGAGGGGCGGGAAATTTACGGGAAGTACGGCGGGAAGATCCTTTTCTGGAATGGGACCTATTATCAGTTCCTGTTTCTTACGAGCTGAGGAAAGGGGAGGGAGAAGAAAAAACGTATTTACGGGTCTGATCCTCCCAAAACCCCAAAATATTCCGGCAGAATGTATTGTAGGGATAGTTTTATGGTGACAGAGATACCTACTCCTACGTATCGGAGAGGGAATGGTTTTTTCAGAAGATGTGGTAAAGAACGCGTTTGACAAAGTGAATGGATATTGTCAGATCTGCGGGAAGAAATTAATATTTAATAGCAGAGGGAATGCGGAGGCACGCGGAGCCTGGGAGGCACGGTATATTAAACCGGTGAGTGAAGGGGGAAAGGATGAGGTGCGAAACTGCATGATTTTGTGTATGGATTGTTATAATAAACCCGCTCCGGTGAGAAGCGGGAATGCGCCGGCCCGGGTCGAAGGGCCGCTTTATGGTGAGAGACGGAAATAACCGGAATATTTCCGTTCATTTTTTTTCTTTTTTTATTTTTCTCTTGTGCGGTTATGATTTTTGAGGAGGAGGATCACGCCAATGATGAGGAATCCCAGTCCGAATAGGGCGAAGAGGTCGAACTCGAGAGACCAGGGGGTAAATATCGCCGTTCCTGCCCCGCAGATGAGTGCGAGAATAAGGGATTCTACGCCGGATATCCGGGGGATGAAGCGGTTTGTCATATGGTATGCATGATGGTATTACTATAAATTCATTTTGAGTTGGATGCGGGAAAGACGGGGTGGGGTAAGTATTATTGCGTTCCCGGATGATGGAGAATAGTATGGATGCACAAGAACTGGAGGAGGATGTCCGGGGAAGTATAATGCGAATATGCGGCCGCTGATCGAGCGGGATATCGCGGGTGTCATGAAGATGATGGAGGGGTGAGGGGAAAGTGAGACTATAACATGCCCGATGGATAAAATATATAATATATTATGTATAATAATATAATGAGATTCTAGAATTAATCAATTTGAAATACCTTGAATTGTTAAGAAATTAGAGGCAAAAATGGCAAAAAAAACACAACTTGGCTTGGTTCTGAGGGGGAGAGAGGCAAAAAAATTAGAAACCTATCTTTCTCAATCAGATAAATACAATGCCCATACAAAAAACTGCATAGATGCAGCTGTATCCGAATACCTTCGGGATTGCAGCTGAATCTATGAAGAATATAACACCAATCTCTTTTTCTGATATTGAATTTGTTCAATTAACTCCTGATTCTAGTGCTGATTTATCAGATTTTTTCTGTGAGGAGGAAGAACTCAATGATTATCTCAAGAATGATGCGAAAAAAGAGTGCGCTGACATGTTTTCCACAACACATCTTTTGTATTATCAGGGAGACTTGGTAGGCTATTTCTCCTTAGTAACGGATACTATCATCGACAAACGCCTGAGAAAAAGTATCTGCTACCCATATGGAGATCAGCTTCCCGCAATAAAAATAGCACGCCTTGCCCGTGATGCGAAATACAAAAAATGTGGCATTGGATTTATTATAATGCAAAAAATTTTTTTAATAACCTATTTTATCACCAAAAAAGCAGGATGTCGTCTTCTTACGGTAGATGCAAAAGATTCTGCTATTCATTATTATGAAGAATATTCGTTCGTGAAAGGACATGAGAAAAGGAGGGAAACGTCCATGTTTCTTGATATTAAAGAGATGGTGGATAAGATGGATGCTGATATCAAGAGCCGGGGTAAGTTAATCGGCAGTACGTAGATAAAGCTATTTTCCAGTTTCCTGTAACTCTTTTATTTTCATGATGAGTTGTTGTTTGAGATCATCATTATAATACCTCAAAAGTGTCCGGGGTGCACATTTTTTCCAAAACCCTGGGAAAATTTTCTAAACCCTAAATATACCCCTAATTCCTACAAAATACAGAGTTTCGGGAAAAATGTGCACCCTCACCAAAAACCTTCAAATAAGCCTATTTTTCAAAAAATAACGCAAATCATACCAAAATAAGGGTGCACGTAGATTTTTGAAACCTGCACCCAAAACACAAACAAAAACAGGGGGTGCAGGTCCGACGTGCACCCTACTTTTTCAGAACACAGCTGAAAAACCGTGTTCCACGGACCGTTTTCTCCTCAAACCCATACACCCGCATCCCCTTAAAGAGCGCCCTCTTCTCCTTCTCCGACAGACCCTGCCGGAAATTCACCTGTGAATACTCATCATACCCCGGCATCTGGATCTTCGCAAGCCCCACCGGAATAGCATGCCGGGCGCACCACGAAATATACGCCTCCTCCAGCTCCAGACGGGACACACGTCCAGTCTCCGACTTCGCCACACACTCCCCGATGAATGCCGACACCTCGAACCCTGCCAGCAGCTCATTCTGCGTCGATGCGCAAAACGCCGGAACCGGCAAAAGACCTTCCTTCTTATACGCGATAAGCTCATCCCCCGCAAACAGATGCGGAAACGGGATCGTCAAAATCCGGCGGAGCAGGGCAAAATCCAGCGTCTTATCAAACCGGGGAAGCTCATTCGTCACACCAACAGGCGTACAGACCACACGCTGCGGCCGCGACTTCGCATACATATCCCGAAACCGGCTCGTCATCGCGTCCCCTGTTAGGGCTTTCACCGTATCCGCGCTGATCCTGCCGCCCCGGGACTCCTCATCGCTCGCCTCCGAGATCAGCATCGCACGCTTCGAAAGCGACCGGGAAATACCCGACGCCGGACGATCCTCGGACCCTGCATACAGCTCGCGGACCGACGCCTCCGACATCTCGGGCCCGAAGATCTCCCTCAGCACGTCGATCGTCGTCGACTTCCCGTTACTCCCTTTTCCCCACAGAAAAGGAAAGATCTGCTCGGGATTTCCCGGATACAGCAGATAACCCGCCAGCCGCAGAAAAAAACGGCCGAGCTCAATCATCCGAAGCGTCCGCTCCTCTTCACCGAGCCCGCTCGTATTGTCGTCAAACACCTTTTTGAGGTGGTCGATGAACGCCTGCGAGCGGCTTCCGGGCGTGTAGGTCAGATCGAAATAGATCAGCGGGTACTTTTCCCGGATCGAATCGCACGCCCAGATCGGGATGAATTCGCCGGTTTTGCAGTCGATAGCACCGTTTTTGCAGGTGATATACCGGCCGTCGGAGGCTTCGTCGAGGTTCACCTGCATGGAGGAGCCTTCAATCATTTTCCGGAGGGCGACCTGTTTCGCGTGGTTTTTGCTGAGGTTCAGATGATTCTGGAGCTGAGCAACGAGGTTTCGCAGCTCGGGGGTGTTTTCGATTTCTGCCCGCCGGTTCCAGTATTTCAGTTCTTCTTCGATGCTTTTGCCGGTGAACCGGAGGGTTTTGCCGATTTTGTCGCCGGCAGGTTCCCAGTGGTTGGTGATGAAGGCATACCATTCGCCGCTCGCGACGTCGTAGACGAGGTGGCCGGCGGCTTCTTTTTCGAATCTGACGGCGTTTCCTTCGTCGTTGAGGGAGTTCAGCAGAGCGTCAGGCGTCGCGAGCTGCCGGCGGGTCATGGTTTTTCGCTCCCAGGGCGGGGCAGAAGACGGGTCGAAGAACCGGAGAAGGAACGCTTTTTCGGGTCCTTCCGGTTCATTGTCCGTGATGTGTTCTTTGACGGCCCGTGTAAGGTCGTGGCCGGTATCGAAGGTGGTGATTATGTCGACGAGTTCGCCGTTTTTATACAGACCGAACCGGTAGGCGTTCAAATCCAGGTTGATGCCGGGATGTTTTGGGGAGAGTTGTTCTGTGATCGTTTCGTGATGCTTTACTGTGTAAGGCATCGGCAGGGTTGTTTGCGTTTTAATCAAGGCTAGGTTGTCACTCCTTTTCTTCGTTTTATCTCAGTCATCAGAGATATCATAGTATTCTAAATAATTAGATGACAGAGTATTTATACTTTCAGTCGAATATATGTATCAAAGAATTATGACAGAAGAAAAAAACGATGAACAGATCCTGATCCGGGTTCCAAAGAGCTTAAAAATGCAGTTGGAGGCGGCAGCGCGCGTAGAAGCAATGACAATCCAGGATTGGGTACGTAATGCAATAATGAATAGGATCAGTCTGCTGAATGTGTGTCCGGTTTGCGGCACGGTGAATTCACGGGATGCTAAGTTCTGTAATCAGTGCGGAGCGAGTCTGAAGGATAGTAAGAGGTCGATGTATTTCGCGTGGATGAAGGATGTTTTGAAGGAGGAGTTGGAGGAGGGCGGGAATCTTGACGCGGTTCTGAGGTATCTGGATGATCCGGCAGGGGAGCAGGCGAAGTTTGAGAAGAAGGGGAAGTCGATCGTGCGGACGGAGAAGAAGGGGGAGTAATTTTTTTCTAATAGGAGTTACGCGGTGTGTGGTTGATCAAATTCGGGAAGGATATGGCCGAGTGTGGATGGATGAGAAAAAGAACCGCGAATCTCCGCGAATTAACGCGAATCGCATTTTTCTTACGCCTGCGTGCTCTGCTCCGGCTTATCGCCTGCGCAGGAATCGCACGCCGTCTGGAAAAATGCTAAAGAAAAACCGGCGTGCCGGTTTTTCTAAAAAGAATATTTCTTGCTTTATTTCTTTTTTTACGAAAGTCCTTTCCCCCGAATACATGCATTTTGCTTCATAAGGGAGATAAATAATAAACAAGGATGTCCCTATAGATTCATATGACTCGCCGTTGCCCCCCATCAATTTTTGCTGAAGATGAACTGAACAGAAAACCATTTGCCGATATTCTCACTGGACTCATTAAGGAGGGAGAACCAACAACAAATGAAAATTCTTTTGTAATGGCCTTAAATTCTCCATGGGGTAGTGGAAAAACCTGTTTTATTGACATGTGGATGAATCAGATGAAAGAAGATGGTGAAAAGTTTAATATTATCAAATATAATGCATGGGAAAATGATGATGCATCTGACCCCATGCTTCCCATAATTTGTAGTTTTAGTCAACTTTCAGAGAATTGTACTGATGGAAAGCTAAAAATGGAGTATAGAGAGAAAGCCCTTTCAATCCTTAAAATTGTATTGTCGGGAGCATTACGAATTGCAGTGGACAAAGTAGCGGGACCTGAAGGAGTAAGAGTAGCGGAGGAGATACAAAGGACCGTGACTGATCACCCTGAAGATGTTATCTATAATAAATATATCAAATTAGATCAAGAAAAGGAGGCATTCAAAAAACTTATTCGGAGCTTTGTTCCAGATGATGGAAAACTTTTGATATTTATTGATGAACTTGATCGTTGCCGTCCGACATATGCTATAGAAACTTTAGAAGTGGTAAAACACTTTTTTGATATTGATGGTGTTGTGTTTGTATTTTCTGTAGACATAAAACAGTTAAGCCATTCAATAAAAAATATTTATGGTGATATTGATAGCGTTGGATATCTTCAACGCTTTTTTGACAGGCAGATTTTTTTACCACGTCCAAACCTGAGGGATTTGCTTAAAAAGAATCTTACAGCTGAAATAGATGGAAATCCGTTTTTCTTATCAGATATAGCATCAATAATATCTGAATTAACTACTATATTCTCATTTTCATTAAGGGATGTTGAGATTATTTGTAGTAACCTACGTAAATTTTATGATGATAAGGCAAAAATATCTCTGGCAATTTATCCATATAAGTCTTCAGATAGGTACAAGGAATTCCGTGCAGTATATGCCTTACTTTTTGCTCTAAAATATGGTCAACCTCTCCTTTATGCAGATATCGTAAACAATGGTGTTGACCTAGAGAACGAATATGTGAAAAAACTCAAGAAAATAGGCAATGAAGGTATTGATATGTTCCTATCAAATTACAACTCAAACATATTATCCCCTAGTAATCTTATTGAAATGCCAATTTATGGAATATTATCTTGTGAATTAACACCCGGGGGAAACAGTCCCGTGTCAAATATGGTAGCCACATGTTTGACATATTGGCATGATTTTGAAGACAACTTCCAAAAGTTCCCTACAAAGTATCAATCCACAAAATTATCTGATGTTATAAGAAATAATGTGGAGTCCTCACGAATGTTTTAGATTACACTTAAAATGAGTTAAAGGAACAACATCATACAGATGAGCACCGTATGGACACAACTTTCTGTGTGTTTCAACTGTGATATGGTGAATCTGCGAGACAATTTCTACGACGGGAGATGTGATTAGATAGTTAGGATAATAGCTAAACGGAAAATGCTAGGAAAAAACCGACGTTCGGATTTTTCTCTAAAATTACTCTATTATTTACGCTAGATGAGAGAGTGCAATAGAAAAACCCGCACGCGGGTTTTTCCCCAGCATTTTTCCAGACGGCGTGCGATTCCTGCGTAGGCGATAAGCCGGAGCAGAGCACGACGGCGCAAGAAAAATGCGATTCGCGGGAATTCGCGGAGATTCGCGGTTAAATAACCTCATCTATCACCACTCATCCCACTTCCTTATTTTCAGAGATTTGCGGTTCGTTTTTCTCATCATACCAGCGATAAAAGATTCCAAAAAATAAAAGAAGAAATTTTGCTCTTCTCACAGGAAGAACGTCACATACACGATGCCGGCAAAGATCCCGGCGACGATCAAAACCGTCACGAAATCTGCCGCATGGTAGACCATCTTTCTCCGGTGCTCCGACGCTTTTCGGTATCCCCGCATATCGATCGTCAGACCCAGCGTATCCGCCTTTGCGAGCGAATTCAGCATCAGCGGAAGCATAACCGGGCCAAGCTGCTTCAGTTTACCGATAACGCCTCCTCCGGGGGAGTACCCGCGGGAAAGCTGAGCCTCATTGATCCGGACACCCTCTCTCTGCAGAGTCGGAATGAATCTGATAGCGATCAAAAACATCAACGCATAATCGCCCGGGATCCGAAGCGTATAGAGAGCATTCACCAGATCACGGGGCTGGGTGGAGATCACCAGCAGCTGGAACGAGAAGATCAGCACCGCAAACCGGAGAGCCATCTGGACCGCAAACATGATCGCTCCCGTCGTCACCGGGATCATCCCGTTCGGCAGAAGCGTGAACAGCACATCGCCCGACGCACTTGTAAGGACCGTCAAAACGACCAGAGCAAGACCGAGAATGATCAGCAGAGGGACCTGACGGATCAGCGGCTTCAAAAGTCCGCCGATCGCCGCAAACGCCAGCACAAACACAACCATTCCCGAGAGAAGCAGCGGGTTCGAGGTGAAGATCGCCGCAAACATCATACCGACCGCGAAGAAGATCTTCGTCATCGGCGACAACCGGTGAA
>Ga0265295_1008127_pt1 | contig 11757 bp, 11 predicted proteins | sample Munlansysbiofilm_FD_192503 | JGI IMG/M metagenome (GOLD analysis project Ga0265295, IMG submission 192503) | Leachate microbial communities from a municipal landfill in Southern Ontario, Canada - Methane capture system biofilm | ecosystem: Engineered > Solid waste > Landfill > Unclassified ... | reverse complement strand
TTTAACGTTAATACTCATTATAAAAAGATCTTTCGGTGATAATGAATTTTTAAAAGAAGAGGGCTCCTTTTTGAGCAGATTTATGGGTGATTAGGATATGAGCGCTGAGACCGGCTGAATAGTTACGTAAAAATAATGTAAAAAAATAGAATCACTAAAATTCTGAACCTGCTCAACCAGCCTTTGCAGTAAAGGTCAGGGTACTGCTGGTTGCTGCCTGGTACTTTTCATCTCCACTAAATACTGCCTGCACTGGAACGACACCATCTTCCCAGGTGTTGATGGTTGCTAAAAATCTGCCACTACTATCTGTTGTGGTAGAGACTAGCGGAAGAAAATCGGTTCCATAATCCGGAACTTCTATAGTAATTGTTGCACCAGAAACACCTTTCCCGTTAGCAGTCAGACTCCCGGAAAGAGTTACGTCTTGTCCCACAGCGGGCCGGAGTATGTCTGCAGACAGAGTCAGAGAGGTAATACCCGGTAAAGAAGAAGAGGGTGCACTTGTGTCAGTGTCATATGCAGAAGACGGGTCCTGGCTAACCGGTATGAATGATGTTGATATAATCTCTGATTTTGCCGGGATACCTCCTACTTTTGCAGTCGCCTGATAAAATTGAACTATAGCGAGGTTATCAGGAATAGCCCATACAAATAGTCCATTCTCCTGGGGGTAAATTGTTATAATCTTATAAAATACATCTGTAATCTCTTTTTTCCCGGCTATTGTAACTTCAGCATTACTGTTCTTTCCTCCAACATATCCTGACAGGATAGCTGGCTGACCTGAAGAACTTCCAGCGGGGAAATATGAAAACTTCACCCAGTGGTCAACACGAGAACTCGAAGATGGAAGCGGCGCATTGGCATTATTTGTAACAGTTTCCCCACTTGGTTTCTGGCCAGTACTAGAACTTGGAGGTGGAAGTATCTCTGCAAAACTGTCGTCAACGTCTGGGAACATCATGTCAAATCCTGTTGTTGATATCGTACCCCAACCTCCATAAGGATTCCAGTGTTCGAAACCCGTGTATCCGGTTGGTATTCCACCGTGAGTTGTTGGAAAACCTGCAACCGAAGGTATTGCACATATCACTACTCCAACCATCAAAAATCCCAGTACAATATGCCAAATATATATTATTGGCGATTTAATTCGTTTTTTAGATGTCATGAAAGGTAATGGGACATGCATGAAGATAGTGTTTTTGGCTGTTTTTTAAAAACAACATCGGGTTCTGAAAAGTGAAGTTTCGGCACACCGCCCCATTTCAGCTATAGGGATATTACTTTGATTTCCTCACGAATTGCCCGTCTCGGAACGCCATTAACTGTTCTGCCAAATGCGTCCTCGAAATACAGCTTCAGGCCGGAGAGATTGAGGAGATCAGCACCCGGAGAGAAATCCACCTAGGTATCAATGTCATCACGGGCTTGGGAATCAAAGAGGGCACGTTTATCCACGTGATATCGCTCGGTTGCGACATTCAGCGAAAGACGAAGAGTAGAAGATATAGTATTAAACGGCGATCTCCCCATTCTGTTATCCCTCCCTCTTCACAGGAATCAACCACCACACTGACTCTTTTGGATTTTATCAATGAGCTTATCAATAACATCTTCAAAACCGGTTCTTGAACAATCGATTCTTAAATCAGAGTAATTTTCGTACAATGGAACCCTCTGGTTATACAAATCACGAAGACTTTGACCGGGAACTAAAACAATCCCCCGTGTTGTGATATTTTTCAGTCTTCGAATCATCTCGTCAAAGGAAATTTCCAGATAAACCGTCATGCCGTCTGACTTCAGGTGCTCCATTGCCTGTTTGCTGTAAACAACACTACCGCCTGTGGCAATAATCGCATTGTGACAATTCAGAGAAAGTAAAGTTTTTTCTTCGATTTCAAGGAAAGTCTCAATTCCATCCTCATCAATAATGGCCTGCAGAGGTCTTCCGGTTTTTTCCTGTATGACGATATCGGTATCAATGAATTTCATTCCCAGGGTTTTTGCAAGGATCACTCCGAGGGTACTCTTCCCGGCAGTTGGCAAACCGATAAGAACAATATTTTTCATGGGGTCTGTGAATCGGGGAGTTCGCAAAATTTTTCGACCGAAAGCCCGGCATCGGTGATCAGTTCCTGTAAGGTTCCCCGTTTCATCGGATCCAGGGGCAGGGCAGGGTGGCATCCCTGATATAGACGAGGACTTCCTCCACGGTATCACCCTCGGAGTGGCAACCCGGAAGAGCAGAGCTACTGACTATTATGCCACCATCTTCGGGGGATTTTTAGATGAAGACCTTCAGATTTATCTGTTAATTAATGAGAGGGGGAGGTATAATAGGTTCCGGACAGGAGAGATGTCAGTACCGTATGATACAAAAAAGGGAACAACTCAACTTTTTAAAGTCGAGTTCATACCTAAAATTCAAGGGGAGGGATAACAGTTATTCGCAAAGGATTAACCATGATTTATAATGGTGAGACTTCGGATCTCGCATCCCATTGGTTGAATGCGGAAAAAACCTCCTCTTTAGAAGAAAAAATTCGTTCTCTTCCAATCAATTCGATCAAAGTATCCCGTTCAAGTTCATCCCGGACATGATCTTCAAGATGACTGAGGACAAGCACGATTCCTTGTGATTGGAGTTGCCCATGAAGTTGCCTGAGGGACTCTGAACCAGAATAATCAATATCATTCACTGATGATGCCGAGAAACAGAACCACTTGATCGGAATGATAGCATCCTGTACGATAGATATCACCTCCTCGATCATTCTTCCTTCATTGGCATAATAGAGATTTGCCCCAAACCGGTAGATAATTAGGCCACTAGCAGCCTGTTTTCCAGTACTGATCGGTGCAGACGACCATTTTCCGCCTTGATTTTTATATAACAGAATATTTAACGGGTGGTAACTATGCCGAAGATGAGCAATAATTGAGATGACAATTGCAAGAATGACGCCCCATCCGACTCCAAACAAAACTACGAACACCGTGGTCGCAAGAGCGACTGCAAATTCAACCGGCCTACGGTCCATGATTCTTTTCAAACCCTGGATATCTATCAATCGTATCCCTATGGTAAACACAATGGACGCCAGGACTGCATCAGGAAGAAATGCAAGTGGTGCGGTCAGGAACAATAGAACTAAAACAACAATACCCACCGTTACCAGTTGGGCGATTTGCGTCCTTCCCCCGGCACTATCAACCATCTCTGTTTTGGTCGGGCTACCATTTACCACAAACGTGCCGGTCAGACCAGCTGCAATATTCGCCAGACTAAGCCCGACAATATCAGTTCCTTCGTTAAACTTTTCCTGATATTTCAAAGCATAAGCACGGGATGTAAAGGCACTCTGAGCCAGGATTACGACACAGCAGGTGGCAGCAAGACTGAAGAGGGAAGGGATCTCAGAAAGTGGCAGTGCAGGCATGGAAAGTTCTGGAAAACCTCCTGGGACGGGACCGAGGACCGAAACACCATGAGATGAGAGATTCAATCCCCAACTCATAATGATTGATCCTATCACCACAAGAAGGGCCCATGGCACGATCTTTTTTACCCGTTCTCCGGCAAGAATTACTAAAATAACTAGAAAGGAGATGAAAAGAGTCGCCATGTGCATCGGATTTATCTCAGGGACAATGTATGCCACCTGGGTAAAGAGTATATCACCCTGTTTTGGAACTCCAAACATTCCCGGAAGTTGACCTAAAGCCACCTGAATGCCGACCCCGGTGAGGAATCCAATCATTACGGTCTGGGAAAGAAAATCTGCAATGAAGGACAGGTTGAATATCCGTGCAAGGAGAAGAAACACACCTGAAAGAAGTGCAACGACCCCGGCAAGAGCGATATAATAGGATGAGCCGGGCACGGCGATATGTACGAGCGATGTTGCCAGTATTGCTGCGGTAGCAGAATCAGCACCAACTATCAGATGGCGGGATGAACAGAAGATGGCAAAGAACGCCATTGGAAGGAGAAGAGTATATAGTCCGGTAACAACGGGCATCCCTGCAATCCTCGCGTACCCCATCACTTCCGGTATAGCCAGTGCAGCGAGAGTAATTCCTGCAATGATATCAAGCGGGATCTGTCCCTTTCTTATGGGGAGTATTCCCTGGAGCAGGGAGGTTTTGAGGAGCCCTTTCTGTTTTTTATTGACGGGCATGGATGAGTTCATAACTTATCTTCATTGCAGCATATCATATCATCAGGAAAATGTTATGATGCCCGACTTTATCACATTTTCTTTTTTAATAATGGGCTTCATTCATATTCAAAATCCATAACGAAAATGAGGAGTATGAAAAAGATTTTGTTTATTAAGGTACCCCCGTGTGGGATGTAAAAACCATGATGATGGATCGATTATATGGTGTCATAATTCAGATACTGCGTGATTCCTATGGAATATAGGAGCCAGCAACCTCCCCGGTGATGAACCGGAGGAATGCAATTTCCTGATACAGGAGAACCCCCCGCAGCCCCGTGTTTTATCCATACCGCCGGGAGAAAAACCATTGAAGTTCATCTCACCAGACACCGGTTACTCACTTACCTGGTTCTCCAGTTCTGCCAGCTCCTGTTCGAGTTCCCGTAGTTTCTTCGTTGTGCTTGCGATCTCTCTCTTAATCCTGCGAATATTTGTCCGACCCCTGCTCCCAGACAGGCGCTCTCTCCCCAGTTCTTCCGTGATGTACTGCTCCAACTGACTGCGGAGAACAATAAAACAGGGGTTACCCCAGATTGATCGCTCCCGGAATTCCAGATTTCCGGATAATATTCCCTTCTTAATGAACTCCCGGTCCACCTCATATTCCTCCGCCGCTGTCTGTTCACTGAGGGTCGCCCCTTTCCTGTTCCATTCGCCATATTCTGCCATCTATCACCTTTTATCAACGAAAGACGAAATCACAGGTATAATAATCCCGGAATACTTTTCGATCAGATATTGGCGATACCTGATCCTGGATGAGGGACATACCGCTCAAGGATCCGCTCGTACATACTGACACCGGCATCGTCTTTCTCCTCCTTCAATGCATCCAGGGATTTCTGGAAGGATTCAATGGTGGAATCGGGGACATCCCTGCTGAAGGCATAATAGATTCCCACTTCTCCCAGAGGATATGAGATATTGAAGGCGTAATAATCACCCGTGACCTGTTCAGTATAATATCTGCCGGTAAATTCAGGGTACGCCCAGAGGTCAATATCCTTGGTTTCAAGTTTTGTGATGAGTTCGGTTACGTTGGGTACGGTCACCAGCTGATCCTCGCTCGCTCCTTCCCCGAGGAGCAGTTGAATGGAAGCATCCCCGGTTATCGCACCAATCCGAAGATTTTTCAGGTCTGTAGAGTTATTCACTGACAGAGTAGAATCCTGGGTTGAGAAGAGGACGTACCGTTCCATAGAGATCGGCCCGACCCATTTGAACGTGTTCTCCCGGTCAGGAGTACGGGCGGTGGAGAACAGGACCGCCCGGTTCCCAGTGAGTGCAGCCTGATAGGCATCTTCCCAGGGGATAACCTGTACATCTTCACGAGACAGATTCATCCCTGATCTCTTGCTTATCTCTTCAAGGATATCAACAGTAAAACCCTTTGCAGTTCCGTTCTCTGCATAATTGTATGGGGGAAGTTGTTCGGTATAGAAAGTCAGAGGTTCTAAGGCAGATGGAGTGGAAACGGACTCCCTTTGATCTTCTGATAAGACTCCAACCGAGAAGAAGAGCACACCGACGAGTGCAATAAACAGGATACGGCCTGCGAAAGGCACAAGATGAGACATATTCAAAATTTCACCATTGAATTATAAATACATGCTGATTTATCAGTTCCTGACTGAGTAGGACAGGAGAGCACCCCATGAGGTATATAAATGGCCGAAATCCCCTGGCAGAAGATGGAGAAAAGGGGTCACCACATCAGGCCGCTATGCCTGGATCGGTGAGTCAGACAGAGTTCAGGTCAGTAGTGCCCCATGTCTTGTAATTTTGAGAATTATTCGACAGAAATTTTCCCTTTAGTTTCTTTTTCTGACTTTTTGAGATGAATCTCTAGCACTCCACCTTTATACAATGCATTTGATCCACTCTCATGAACTGGCTTTGGAAGTGGAACTACCTGTGATATATATCCAAAACTGTGTTCCAACATAGAATATTCTAACTTCTCCTCTCTTTTCCATTCTCTGCGTGCGCAAGAAATTTTCAGAGCCTGGGGATGTATCAGATCTATTTTGATATCTTTTTTTAGGTCACCGGGAATCATTTCAGCGATGACAACAATCTCATCTTCGTATTCGGTAACCGTAACCTTGAGATTGTCCTGTACTCCGGGCAGCAGTTTCCTCGCTGGTTCGTGGGAAGCAGGCAATAACGCAATTGGGCTTGTTTCCTGTATCTGTTGGAACAGCGAGTCCATATAATTTCTCATATACTCAAGTTCGTCAAAAATGTACTCATAATACTGTTTTGTCATGTGTATCACCCCATTTGTTCATTTCTCTCCGGCAAAGGCCTCCAATATGAGACTTTCTTGTTTTGGTGTCAGTTTATCAGGGATTTTCACCACAATTTTAACCATAAGATCTCCTCTTTTGTTTTTATTCAGATATGGCATTCCCTGCTCCCTGAGACGAAAGAGAGTATGACTTTGAGTTCCACGGGGGATTTTGAGTGATGCGGTTCCTGTAATCGTGCATACTGTAACTTCGCCTCCCAGAACCGCTGTTTTAAGGCCGATAGTATTGGAGCTAAACAAATCAGCTCCCCGTCTCTCAAACAAGGCATCTTTTTTCACGTGAACAACAGCGTACAGGTCTCCTGATGCCCCCTGATTCTCACCAGGCTCACCCTCACCAGCGATTCGGAGCAATTGTTTATCTTCAACACCCCGGGGGATTGAGACTTCAATTTTTCTCGTTTTTTGAAGTACCCCTCTCCCCTGGCAGGTAACACAGGGTTTCTCTATTATACTTCCGCTCCCGCCACATTCAGGGCATTCGGCGATATTCATAACCTGCTGATGTCCCCTTTTCTGGACACTCCGAATCTTTCCAGTCCCCTTACAGGTGGCACATGTACGGGCAAAGCCGGGCTGAGCGCCAGTCCCATGACAGGTTCCACAAGTGAATAGATGAGGGACGGCCACAGTATTTTTAGTTCCATAAAAAGCGTCGGTAAGTGAGATTTCTATGTCATACCGGAGATCTGCCCCTGCCCGGCTTCTGGCCCCTCCAGTACCTGTTGAAAAAGCATCAAAGATATCACCGAGACCGAAATCCCGAAACAGATCATCATAACTGGGGGGTTTGGCCTGAGTATATTCACCTGGTTTGAAGTCTGCATGTCCTACCTGATCGTACTGTGCTTTTTTCTGTGGATCGCTTAGCACCTGGTAGGCTTCATTGGCTTCTTTGAATTTCTCCTCAGCTTCGCTGCTCCCCTGATTCAGATCAGGATGATATTTTCGGGCAAGGTGACGGAATGCTTTTTTTAGATCGTCCTGTGACGCATCTTTTTTTACGCCCAGGATTTCATAGAAATCCTTTTTTGCCATAATATTTGCGGGGTGAGATCTTACTCATCCTCTACTTTGAAATCTGCGTCGACTACAGTTTCCCCGCCAGGACCACTACCTGGTTCCTGTGGTGATTGCCCGCACCCTGGCTCAGAGCATGTCTCTCCCGCCTGTTGCTGGGCATGTTTCCTGGCGGTTTCCTGGTACACTGCAGATCCAGCTTCCCCGAGCACTTTTTGAAGTTTTTCGGTCTCTGTCTTTATCCGGGAACTATCTTTTCCCTCCAGTGCAGCCTTCACCGCAACAATTGCTGCATTTACTTTATCGACGAGGTCTTGACTGAGTTTTTCTGCGAGGTCGGTTTTTGTTTTTTCTGCAGTATAAAGTAAAGTATCAGCAGAATTACGGACTTCTACCTCTTCTTTTCTTTTTCGGTCATCTTCTTCAAACTGCTTCGCTTCATTCACCATCTTTTTGACATCATCATCAGGAAGTTTTGCCGAAGCGGTGATGGTCATCTTCTGTTCTTTTCCGGTTCCGAGATCTTTTGCTGATACATTCAGAATACCTGACGCGTCGATATCAAAGGACACCTCAACCTGGGGAATCCCACGGGGAGCTGGGGGAATACCCACCAGATTGAACTGCCCGAGGCTGACATTATCACTTGCCATGGGACGCTCCCCCTGGAGCACATGAACCGTAACTGAAGTCTGATAATCTGCCGCAGTAGAGAATATTTCGCTTTTTTTTGCAGGGATGGTGGTGTTTCTTTCAATCAGCGAGGTCCTGACGCCTCCAAGTGTTTCAATACCAAGAGTAAGCGGTGTCACGTCTAAAAGCACCATATCCGTGATCTCACCCCCGAGTATTGCACCCTGAATAGCTGCACCGATAGAAACACATTCCATCGGGTCGATTCCCCGTTCCACTTTTTTGCCGATATGGTCCTCAATAAACTTCTGGACAACGGGCATCCGGGTGGGACCACCTACAAGAATCACCTTCTGAATATCATCCTTGGTCAGGCTGGCATCTTTCAACGCCTGTTCAAAGGGACCGATACAGCGTTTGATAATCGGTTCAACCAGCTGTTCGAGTTTTGCCCTGCTCAGTTTCATTGAAAGGTGTATGGGGCCTGCCTGGGTGGCTGAAGCATACGGAAGATTAATCTCGGTTTCTATAACCGTCGACAATTCTATTTTTGCTTTTTCAGCAGCTTCTTTAACCCGGGTTATCGCCATTTTATCTTTTCTGATATCTACGCCCTCAAGTTTCTGGAACTCTGACGCAATCCATTCGTACACTGCATTGTCCATGTCAGTGCCACCGAGCTGGGTATCACCGGAGGTTGCAAGGACGGTGAATGTTCCTCCGCCAAATTCCATGATGGTTACATCCAGAGTTCCGCCACCAAGATCAAAGACCAGAATTTTATATTCACCGCTTCTGTCAAGGCCATATGCCATTGAAGCCGCTGTTGGCTCATTTACGAGCCTTACAACATCAAGGCCTGCAATTTTCCCGGCATCCTTCGTTGCGGTTCGCTGATTATCGTTAAAATACGCAGGAACGGTGATCACTGCTTTTGTAATTGTTTCCCCGAGGAACGTTTCTGCATCACGTTTAATCTTCTGCAGGAGGAATGCAGAAATCTGCTGTGGAGTGTATTCCTTTCCGGAAATCTTGTAAATATGATCAGTGCCCATCTTTCTTTTTGCGCCGGTAACCGTATCCTCCGGGTTACTAACTGCCTGTCTGCGAGCTGGTTCCCCTACGAGGAGATGTCCCTCCGCGGTAAATGCGATATAGGAGGGAAACATCTTACCGGCAACCGTAGCACCTTCAGCTGATGGGATGATGGTCGGTTTTCCGCCAAGTATCACTGCTGCTTCACTGTTGGATGTTCCAAGGTCAATTCCGATTATCTTCTCTTTCGCCATTTATTTCACCTTCATTTTCTGGGATCTGTTCTGCTATCTTTACTTTTGAAGGTCTGATAACCTTCGATTTCAACTGATATCCTGTGCTGAAATCTTCAAGAATCGTATTTGGTTCTTTTTTGCATCTCTCCGTGCAGATAACCTCATGTAAAAATGGATCAAATCTTTTTCCAACACATTCGATAGGAGAGAGCCCATAGTCTGTGAGGATTTTCATCATCTTTTTCCGGATCATCTTCATACCTTCCTGGTTCTGTTCTTGTTTGAGGGAAGGCAAAGCCTGCTGGAAATCATCGAGAATAACAAGAAGATCTTTTATCAGGTTTTCATTCGCCATGGCGATGATAGATGCTTTGTCTTTTTCAGACCATTTACGGAAATTATCGAAATCTGCCTGGAGATATTGTAACTGGTTCAGCCGGTCCTCTGCGAGTGCAGCCAGAGTTTCATATTCCTTTTTTAGACGTTCTAACTCTTCTGTCATTTATTCCCCACTATTTTAAATTATATTTAGGAGGGAGTAGTGATTTTCAGGTCATCATGGGTGCTTTATAGGGTCTATATTGAAGAAATTGATTTGATAATACATAAATGTTGGCAACTCTATTGAGCTCTGTAAAACCATGTTAGTACTCATCATATGGTTTGATACCCGGGCGTAGGTGGACTTATATCATCACTTCCTGTAGCCTCTTCTTTATTTTTAACGCTGATGCATCACTCTTTCAGACCGCCTGGTTTATTGAATCAATCTGCACCCAGACCCTGATTATTTTTGTGATAAGGACTAGGATTGTTCCGTTTTATAAGAGTAAACCGAGCATGCTTCTGATGGTGAGCACGGTGCTCATTGTGGCTGTTGCCTGTATTTTGCCATTTACGATTATAGGAAACATCTTTGGCTTCGTACAACCTCCGGGTTCACTCTTTGCAATCCTTGCCGGGCTTATTATCGGATATCTTATCCTTGTCGAACTTGCCAAAAGATGGTTTTATTACAAATATTCCATTTTCATTGAAAGAAAAAGAGCGAATGCTGATTGAAGGAATAATCAGCACCTGCAGATCAACCCAACTTATTTATAGAACTACTAGTCATTCCTAAACTATAACGAAGTGGTTTAATTATGTCAACACAACTTGGAGGACAGCCAATCTATATTCTTACAGAAGGTAGTTCCCGCAACCGTGGGCGGGATGCACAAAGTATGAATTTTACTGCAGCAAAAGCAGTCGCGAGTGCGGTCAGAAGCACGCTCGGTCCAAAAGGGATGGATAAAATGCTCGTTGACTCCATGGGAAATATAGTCATCACCAATGATGGAGCTACCATACTTAAAGAAATGGATATCGACCATCCTGCTGCAAAAATGATGGTTGAAATCGCTAAAACGCAGGACAAGGAAGTTGGTGATGGTACTACAACTGCGGTGGTCATTGCCGGGGAATTACTTAGGCGTGCTGAAGATCTTATCGAACAGGGCATTCACCCAACCGTGATTGTGCATGGGTTCCAGATGGCGGGCGAAAAAGCGAAAGAAATACTTGAGAGTTTCGCGATAGATTTCAAACCAACCGATACCAATCTCCTTAAGAAAATTGCCGAGACTGCAATGTCAGGGAAAGGCGTCGAATCAGCCAAATCCTTGCTCTGTGACCTTGTGTCAAAAGCCGTCACTGTTGTCGCCGATAGCGATGGCAAGGTTGATGTCGATGATATCAAAATTGAGGAAAAAGTCGGCGGGGTCATCGAAGATTCTGATATCATTATGGGCATTGTCATTGATAAAGAACGGGTACATCCAGGTATGCCGAAAAAGATTACCAAGGCGAAGGTTATGCTCCTCAATGTACCGATTGAGTTTACCAAAACCGAAGTTGATGCCCAAATTACAATTACCCGCCCTGATCAACTGCAGGCTTTCTTAAACGAGGAAGAGCGGATGACGAAGATGATCGTTGAAAAGATCATTAAGACCGGGGCAAATGTCGTCATTTGTCAGAAGGCTATTGTGGAAGTCGCCCAGCATTATCTGTCAAAAGCAGGCATTTTAGCAATACGCCGGGTGAAGAGTTCAGATATGGATAAACTTGCAAGAGCCACTGGTGCATCGATCATCTCCAGTATTGAAGCGATATCAGCCAAAGAACTTGGGTACGCCGGGGTTGTCGAAGAACGGAAAGTATCAGGCGAAGAAATGATCTTTGTTGAGGAATGTAAGAATCCGAAAGCTATCACCCTTATTGTTCGGGGAGGAACTGAACATGT
>Ga0265295_1008126_pt1 | contig 11758 bp, 7 predicted proteins | sample Munlansysbiofilm_FD_192503 | JGI IMG/M metagenome (GOLD analysis project Ga0265295, IMG submission 192503) | Leachate microbial communities from a municipal landfill in Southern Ontario, Canada - Methane capture system biofilm | ecosystem: Engineered > Solid waste > Landfill > Unclassified ... | reverse complement strand
TAGTTGTCGCGGATTTCCTTGGCGCAGGATTTGACCCGCGTCTCCATCTGTTTTCCTGCACTTTCTATGGCCTCCAAATCGCCGCGATCCTGAGCTTCGAGCAGGCGCTGGTAGTCTTCGATGGGAAATTTCGCGTCGATGGGCAGCAGGACGGGCGCTTCATTGTCCAGCCCCGGCAGCCTGATCGCGAATTCGACCCGCTCCTGGCCGCCTTTTGTGGCGACGTTCTTCGCATACTGTTCGGCGCTGAGCACCTGCTCCAGAAGAGCGCCAAGCTGCACCTCGCCCCAGGTTCCGCGCGTCTTCACATTGGTGAGGACTTTTTTGAGGTCGCCGACACCCGTGGCCAGGGACTGCATTTCGCCAAGCCCTTTGTGGACCTGTTCAAGGCGTTCGCTGACCTGCTTGAAGGATTCCCCCAGCCGCTTTTCCAGAGTTCCCTGAAGCTTTTCATCGACTGTCTGGCGCATGGTTTCGAGCTGCCGGGCATTGTCTGTCTGCAGCATGTGCAGCCGTGTCTCCACGGTGCTGCGGACCGTTTCCAGTTTGGCGGCGTTGGTTTCGGAGAGGGTGGCGATGGCGGCGACCATGGCATCCAATTGTGATTTTTGCGTTTGTCCCAGTTCGCTCACGGTCTTGGTGGTGGTCTCTGAAATACCGCTTAAGGTGACCAGTATTTCCTCCCGCAACGCTTTGGAGTTGGCGGATGATTGCTTCCCGAGGCTATCGAGTTGCGCCAGATTCGCTGTGGCGAACGAGGCGAAGTGTTGCGCCAACGTGTCGAGCTGTCTCGATTGCGCGCAGCCGGCGTCAAAAATTCTCTGCATGAGATTGCCGCCCAGTTCCTTGAATGCGACGATCACCTCGCGGCGTTGCTCAAGCAGCAGCCGGCCTGTTTCATCCCGGTTTTGGCTGATCTCGTCATGCAGAATCCGTTCGGTACGTTCCAAAGACTTTTCGATAGCATCCAGCCGGGCGCTCTGGAGCAGGGTGTTTTTTGACGTGCGCAGCATGAAGGCCAGCAGCAGGAGCAGCGTGAGAGCCGGGAGCGCAATGGGGGCGTAGAGGAGGAGTTCGTGCATGAGAACCTCGGGAATTTACTGGTCTAAAAATAAAGAGCTGCGCCGTTGGCAAGAGTGCAGCCACCCATTTGTGCGGGAGGCCGAAGGACGGGGGCTTGAAAAAGCGAACCGCCGCGGCTTGCCGCCCGACAACGCTCAGGATTTTTAAAAAGGAATGGCACCCCTTCTTCAAGGGGCTGACGACGTTTTTGCAGCGACAGCCTCACTGCCCGGATTTGAGGATATATCCGAGCCAGACATCCCTGTTGCCGAGCAGGGATCGGCTTCGCGAATGTTCCAGGATCGTCAATTCCTGCCGGTCGAATTCCCGCCGCAGTTCCGAATCCGACCAGAGCTGGAAAACCCGCCCGTCCTCGCTCTTTTCGCTTCCGCCCCAGGCTTTCATGCTCATGTACATGATCCCGCCGGATTTGAGCATGCGCATGACGCTACGCAGCGCTTGCGGGAACTCGGGTTTCGCGAGGTGGACCAGCGTGCCGATGAGGAGGATGCAGTCGTAATGGATGGGGGGCTGATATTCGAACAGGTCCGCGATGGAGACCGGGCAGTCCGAATGCTCGCTGGCCATGATCGCCAGGGAAGGGGAGCGTTCCAGTCCTGATGGTTTGAAGCCCTTGCCTTTGAGCCATTTGAGGTCCCGCCCCGAGCCGCAGCCGATGTCGAGGATCGTGCTGCCTGCACGCAGGTGACGCAGCAGAGGCGTGAGGATGGGAGCCGGGTCGACGCGGTTGGTGCGTTCGAAGTAGGCGCGGGCGTTAATTTCGTAGAAATCAGGCATGGGCAGGTGAATTGTGCGCGTTGAAGTGCGGGTTGCGGGTTGAAATTATCCAGGGCGCCTGTTGCATGAGCCCTTCTAGCGTTGTCGGCGGTAAAAGTCACCTCAAGTCCTACGGTACTGGCCTCACATGAAGGGATCATGTTTCCTGTTTTCGCCTTTGATGAGCGATGACGCTCAAAAAGACTTCCAGTCCGGCTTTTGCGCGTGTAAGGAAATCGAGGGGTTGGCACTGCGCATGCGCCATGGTTTTCATCTTTCACAGGAGTAACGCTCATGTCTTTTGCCGTTTTGCAGAGCGCGCTTGGGCTGGCGGCCTTCGTTCTCATCGCCTGGCTTTTGTCCGAGGACCGCCGGGGCGTGCGGTTGCGATGCATCGTCATTGGACTGGCGCTACAGTTTGTGCTGGCGATGATGCTGCTCAAGCTGCCCATGTTCCGGGATGTTTTTCTGGCCCTGAACCGGGCCGCGCAGGCTTTGGAGGAAGGCACCCGGGCCGGGACGAGCTTCGTGTTTGGATACCTCGGGGGCGGTGCGCTGCCTTTCGAGGAGGCGTATTCAGGCGCGGCCTACGTCTTTGCCTTTCGCGGACTGCCCGTCATTGTGGTCACGGCGGCGCTGTCGGCGCTGCTCTATCACTGGAAGATCATTCCCGTGCTGGTTCGTGGAGTGTCCTTCGTCCTGCAGCGGACCATGGGCATTGGCGGGGCGCTGGGCATCGGGTGCGCGGCCAACATTTTCGCGGGCATGGTCGAGTCCCCCCTGTTCGTGCGTCCCTATGTCGCATCCATGACCCGCAGCGAGCTTTTCACCTTGATGACCTGCGGCATGGCGACCATCGCCGGGACCGTGCTCGTCCTCTATGCCGGAATCATCGGCCCGGTCCTGCCGGCCGCCCTGGGGCACATCCTGACCGCATCGCTGATCAGCGTGCCTGCGTCCATCCTCATCGCGGGCGTCATGATCCCCGAATCCGGCAAGCCCACTCTGGGCGAGGTTTCGCCGCCCTCGGAGAGTCGCGGCTCCATGGACGCCGTGGTGCAGGGCACAACCCTCGGCGTAGAGGTCTTCATCAGCGTCGCGGCGCTTCTGGTGGTGCTGCTGGCCCTGGTCAGCATGTTCAACCAGATGCTCGGGCTGTTGCCCGTGGCCGGAGGGGAGGCGCTGACCCTGCAACGCATCCTCGGCTATGTCATGAGCCCGCTGGTCTGGCTGACCGGAATTCCTTGGAGCGAAGCGCACGCGGCCGGGGGGCTCATGGGGACCAAGATCGTGCTCAATGAGCTGCTGGCCTATCTGGAACTGGCGGCGATTCCGGCCGGAACCTTGTCCGAGCGCAGCATCCTGATCATGACCTATTCCATGTGCGGGTTCGCCAATGTCGGCAGCCTGGGAATTCTCATCGGCGGCCTGTCCCGGATTGCCCCTGAGCGAGCCGGAGAAATCATCGAGCTTGGCCCCCGATCCATTCTGGCTGGAGTTCTGTCCACGATGATGACCGGGGCCATGGTCGGCGTACTGGTCTGAAAAGGAGGAATGAAATGCGATTACACAGGCTGCTGCGACTCTTTTTGGTCCTTGTCATCGTGCTGCTGTGCGGATGTGGCGCTTTGTCCCATGACAGGCGCACAGGGTCCCAGGCCCTGACCATCCTGCACACCAACGACCATCACGGTCGTTTCTGGAAGAACTCCAAGGGCGAGTATGGACTGGCCGCCCGCAAGACCCTGGCCGATGCCGTGCGGGCCGCAGTGCTGGCCAAGGGCGGACACGTGCTCCTGCTCGACGCCGGGGACATCAACACCGGCGTGCCCGAGTCCGACATGCTGGACGCAGAGCCGGACATCCGGGGCATGAACGCCATGGGCTACGATGCCATGGCCGTGGGCAACCACGAGTTCGACAATCCCCTTGCCGTCCTGCGCAAGCAGGAGCGGTGGATGGATTTCCCGCTGCTTGCAGCCAATATCTACGATTCCTCGGGGCAGCGGCTCTTCGCCGCCTATCGTCTGTTCAGATTGCGCGGCTTGACGGTGGCCGTGTTCGGCCTGACCACCGAAAGCACGGCCATTGTCGGCAACCCGGAGCATGTCAAGGGGATCATTTTCCGCCCGGCCGTGGACGAGGCTCGCGAACTGGTCCCGCGACTGCGCAGGCAGGCCGACGTGGTCATCGCCCTGACCCATCTTGGTCTGGCCGAGAGCGAGCTTCCCGGCGTCACGCAAACCGGGTCCAGGGCCCTGGCCAGGGCCGTGCCCGGCATCGATCTCATCGTGGACGGCCATTCGCACACCCAGCTGGACGCCCCGGTGCTGGAGAGCGGGACCGTCATTGCCCAGGCCGGGGAATACGGCAAGTATCTGGGCCGGGTCGATCTGAATTGGAGCAAGGGGCGGGTGCGTCTGACCGGCGGGGCACTGTTGCCCGTGAACCTGGTCTCGAAGGTGGACGGGCAACCCGCGTCGCTTGCGCTGCCGGTGGCCGAGGACCCCTTCATGCTGTCCCTGCTCGCTCCGTTTCAGGAGCAGGGGGGCAACGCCCTGCAAACCGTGATCGGCCACGGGCACGGCAATTTCACAGCCGACCGCGCCGTCATGCGCGCCTTCCAGACCGAGCTGGGCAGCCTGGCCTGTCTGGCGCTCATGGAAAAGACGGGGGCGGATGCGGCGGTGATGAATTCGGGCGGCATTCGCGCCGGGCTGCCGTCCGGACCCATCACCTACAAGGACGTGCTGATCGCGAAGCCTTTCGGCAACACCATCTGCACCGTGGACATGACCGGTGAGGAACTGGCCGAATACCTACGGCAGGTGGCGAGCTTCGCCCCCGGCTCCGGCGCCTTCGCGCAGTTCGGCGGAGTTCGGTTCGTACTCCGGGCAGGAGTTGTCGGCGATGTGTTCGTGGGCGGCGAACTCCTGGATGCCGGGCGGATGTATACCGTGGCCATGGAAAGCTATCTGGCCGGGGGCGGTGACGGGTACCCGGTGGTAAAAGGGCGGCAAGGTTTTGTGGATACGGGGTTCGTGGACGCGGACGTCCTGCGCGAATATATCACCCGTCATTCTCCGCTCGATCCGGCCGTTTATGCCCCGATCGGGGCCGTGCGCCGGGAATGAACCCGCAGTCTGCGCCGGCTTTTTGATTCGCGCTCCTGATTTTAGGGAGCCCTGGGCTGCATGTGCGGTGATTCAAAGGCCCTGTTCGGCGGAAGGTGCCTTCCGCCGAACAGGGCCTTTGGTTGTTGTATCGGGTCCCGGCCGGGACTCAGCCGCGTGCTCCGCGATCAGGTCAGATCGAAGCGGTCAAGGTTCATGACCTTGGTCCAGGCTGCGACGAAGTCCTGCAGGAACTTCTCATGGGAGTCCTGGCATGCGTAGACTTCTGCGATGGCCCGCAGCTGGGAATTCCATCCGAAGACCAGATCGATGCGGGTGCCGGTCCACTTCAGCTCGCCCGTCGCGCGGTCGCGGCCTTCGAATACGCCTTCAGCTCCCTCTTTCGGCTTCCACTCCGTGCCCATGTCCAGGAGGTTGACGAAGAAGTCGTTGGTCAGCGCTTCCGGCCGGTTGGTGAAGACGCCGTGCGGGGACTGCCCGAAGTTGGCGTTCAGGGCGCGCATGCCGCCCACAAGCACCGCCATCTCCGGCGCGGTCAGGGTCAAGAGCTGGGCCCGGTCGAGCAGCAACTCCTCCGCAGAGACGGAGAATCTGGCCTTGAGATAGTTGCGGAAGCCGTCCGCGACCGGTTCCAGCACGGCGAAGGCTTCCACGTCGGTCTGTCCCTGCGAGGAGTCCGTCCGTCCGGGGCTGAAGGGCACGCTCAGTTTGTGCCCGGCTTTTTCGGCGGCCTGCGCGACGCCTACGCAGCCGCCCAGGACGATGAGGTCGGCCAGGGACACCTGCTTGTCGCCGGTCTGCGCCGTGTTGAAGTCCTCCCGGATTTTTTCCAGGGTCTGCAGGACGGTTTTGAGCTGCTCCGGCTGGTTCACCGCCCAGTCCTTCTGCGGCGCAAGCCGGATGCGCGCCCCGTTGGCCCCGCCGCGTTTGTCCGAGCCCCGGAACGTGGATGCGGACGCCCAGGCCGTGGTGACCAACTGGGGGATGGTCAGTCCTGAAGCGAGGATTTTGGTCTTGAGTGTGGCGATGTCCCCCGCGTCGATCAGCTTGTGGTCGACCTCGGGCACCGGGTCCTGCCAGATCAGCTCTTCGGCCGGTACATCCGGGCCGAGATAGCGCGAGCGTGGGCCCATGTCCCTGTGCGTCAGCTTGAACCACGCCTTGGCAAAGGCTTTCTCGAATTCCGCGGGGTTCTCAAGATAGCGCCGTGAGATGGGTTCGTAGATCGGGTCGAAGCGCAGGGACAGGTCCGCCGTGCTCATCATTGGCCGGACTTTTTTCGACGGGTCGTGGGCGTCGACGACCATGTCCTCGGGCTCCACGTCCTTGGCCAGCCACTGATGCGCTCCGGCCGGGCTCTTGACCAGCTCCCACTCGTATTTGAACAGCACCTTGAAGTAGCCCATGTCCCATTTGGTCGGGTTGGGCTTCCAGGCGCCTTCGATGCCGCTGCCGATGGTGTCGCCGCCCTTGCCGCTGCCGAAGCTGCTCTTCCAGCCCAGGCCTTGCTGTTCGATGGGGGCGGCCTCGGGCTCGGGGCCGACATGCGTGGCCGGGCCCGAGCCATGGCATTTGCCGAAGGTGTGTCCGCCGGCCACCAGGGCCACGGTCTCCTCGTCGTTCATGGCCATGCGCGCGAAGGTTTCCCGCACGTCACGGCCCGAGGCGACGGGGTCCGGATTGCCGTCCGGGCCTTCGGGGTTGACGTAGATGAGGCCCATCTGCACGGCGGCCAGCGGGTTCTCCAGGTCCCTTTCGCCGGAGTAGCGGCTGTCGGGCTTGTCGCTCGTTGCCAGCCATTCCTGTTCCGCGCCCCAGTAGATGTCCTGTTCCGGCTCCCAGACGTCCACGCGGCCGCCGCCAAAGCCGAAGGGCTTGAGTCCCATGGACTCGATGGCGCAGTTGCCGGCGAGGATCATGAGATCGGCCCAGGAGATCTTGCGGCCGTATTTCTGCTTGATGGGCCACAGCAGCCGGCGCGCCTTGTCGAGGTTGACGTTGTCCGGCCAGCTGTTCAGCGGCGCCAGACGTTGCGAGCCGGACCCGGCCCCGCCGCGACCGTCGCCGGTGCGGTAGGTGCCGGCGCTGTGCCAGGCCATGCGGATGAAAAACGGCCCGTAGTGGCCCCAGTCGGCAGGCCACCAGTCCTGGGAGTCGGTCATGAGGGCAAAGAGATCCTTTTTCACGGCGTTAAGGTCGAGCGTCTTGAACTCTTCGGGGTAATTGAATTTTTCACCCATGGGGTTGGACAGGTTTGATTGCTGGTGCAGGATATTCAGGTTCAACTGGTTCGGCCACCAGTCACGGTTCGTCTTGCCGCCGCCCGCGCTGGGGTTGGCTCTTCCCGTGACAGGACATTTGCTGCCATCGCTCATTGTCGCACTCCTCTAGGGGTTCGGGTTCATACGTTGTACAGCTTCATCAAAAACAAGATATCCGAAGCGGTTGTCACGCTTGGCGGTTCGTAATCGCTGTAAAATCAATGATTCAAGTTCCTATTACCAAACTCTGAAAAAAAAGTCTTCACCCGAGTCGTGACCGTATCATAGCGACACGCACTTTGGGGAAGTATGTTGACGGAACGACCTGGAATGGATCCTTGAAATCGAGGGGTGGAGCGCCAAGGCGAATGAAGATTCAAAAATGGCGAGGGCAGAGCCTTGAAATACAGGCTGCAAGATCTCAAATAAGTGGCCTTGGGATATCCTGTGCACCGCCAAAAATCAGGGTCGCAAAGCCTGGCGCGGCGTGGTTTGCCGAACGGATGCCAATCCTGAGTTTTTTCTCCTTAAACTCCCCATAATAAATTTAATAAAACTACACATCCTCCCCGATGCGCGGAGCGGGAATAGCTGGCAAACTGGTACTAAAATGCCTTTGATGACCCCGCAAGCAAGGAGGATCCATGTCCCACCCGTCAGCAAACAGCTCATGGTTCACATTCAATACCCCCGCCCATTCGGACCTTCGCGTCTATGCCTTTTCCGGAACCGAAGAGATCCATAAGCCCTATGAATTTGAAATCGAACTGGTGCATGGATCCGGCAGCATGGACTTTTCGACGCTGCTCGCTCAGAGCGCCTGCCTGAGCATTGCCGACAAGAGCGGCGTGCGTCATGTCAGCGGCGTTATTCGCAGTTTTACGCAATTGCACACCGCAAACTCGCGCACCCATTATCGCTGTCTGCTTGTTCCGCGCCTGTGGTTTTTGGGGCTGGTCACGGATCACCGCATCTTCCAGAACATGAGCGTGCCCCGGATCATCGAGCAGGTGCTGAAAGAACAGAACTTCACGGGCGATTCCTACGCCTTCAAGTGCTTTTTCGACTATGAGCCGCGCGAGTACTGCGTGCAGTACGGCGAAACGGCTCTGCATTTCATTTCGCGGTTGTGCGAGGAGGAGGGCATCTATTTTTACTTCGAGCATTTTGAGGATCGCCATGTGCTCTGCTTCTCGGACCGGGAGGGCGGCCCCTTGATCGAAGGGGAAAGTCTGCTGCGCTTCCATTCAGGCGCAGGCACCCAAACGGATACGGCCACGGTGAGAACCGTCGAATTGCGTCGGACCATCGGCAGCGACGCCTGTATCTTCCGGGAATGGAACTTCGAGAAGACGCGCCTGAACCTTGAGGTCGGCCAGACCCAGACGGACCCGGTCAAGGCCCCGGTCCCCGTCGGCATGACCCTTGAGCAGTATCATTTTCCGCACCTCTACCAGTTGCAGAGGGACGGCAACCGTTACGCGGGCATTGAGCTTTTGCGCCATTTCAGCCTGAGCCACCTGATCGAAGCGACGACGGACGTCTCCAGGATGACCCCCGGCCATACTTTCGAACTGTACGAACATCCCCGGCGGGATCTCAATATTCGATGGTGGGTGGCGCGGGTTACGCACCGGGGCGAGCAGCCGCAGGTTCTGGAGCATGAGGCCCCGGACCGGGGCATGACCTACCTGGCGAGCCTTCTGGCCATCCCGGACACCACACGTTTCGTGCCCGCTTCGGATCATCCCAAAAAACATGTCATCGGCGATCAGACCGCCATTGTGACCGGCCCCGGTGGTGAAGAGATCTTCCCGGACAAATACGGCCGGGTAAAGGTGCAGTTCCATTGGGACCGGTGGGGCGCCTACGACGATAACACGACCTGCTGGATCCGCGTCGCCCAGGGCTGGGCGGGCGGACAGTACGGGACCATGGCCATCCCCAGGGTCGGGCACGAGGTCGTTGTCTCCTTCCTGTCGGGTGACCCGGATCGCCCGCTTGTCACGGGGAGGGTCTATAATTCCGCCAACCCGGTTCCCTACCTGTTGCCCGAGAACAAGACGCGCACGGTCTTCAAATCTCTTTCGTCTCCGGGCGGCCAAGGCTTCAATGAACTCAGGGTCGAGGACAAAAAGGGCCAGGAAGAGATCTATGTTCACGCCGAGAAGGACGTGAATGTTTTTGTTAAGAATGACTGGAAAGAACACATGCTTCATGACCGGCATCGCACCGTGGACAACTTTTCGTACTCGCTTGTGAAAGGCGAGGATCAGCAAACTGTACACCGGAACCGCAAAATCGAGCTTCTGTCGGACGACCACCTGACGGTCAAGGGCAGCAGTCACAGCAGCTTCGGCGACAAATGGCTGCTGCGTACCGGAAGCGAGGTTCACATCAAGGCCGGAAGCAAGGTCGTGCTGGAGGCCGGCACGGAACTGACCGTCAAGGCCGGCGGCAGCTTCATCAAGCTCGACCCCTCGGGCGTGACCATTATTGGCGCCAAGGTCAGCATCAACTCCGGCGGCAGCCCAGGCTCGGGCTCGGGGGCGAAGCCGCTTCTGCCTGTGGACAGCCTCCTGCCCGAGGAAGGGCAGGTGCCATTCTGCCAAAAAGTGATCTTCGATCAGGCCAGGGCGTTGGACGAGGCCGTCATCAGGGAATGCATCGTGGAAGAGGAGGCCGGAGATGCGTGAGACGCAGATGAATAGTATGATCTGTGAGGTTTCAGGCCCTCAAGTCGTCCTTGAAGAGATTCGAAACAAAGGGTGGAGCGCTTGGCTTGTCCTGGATCCCGGATGTCATCCGGATGCGCTTGCGCAATTTTACGCCCGGGAGCCCGATGGGGAAAAGACGCTGCTCTTCTTTGATTCCCGTCTGGAACACATGCACGAACTCTCCCCCCGTTTCGCCCCCGTGACGTCTGGCTCTTTGTTCCTCGATTGGCTCGACGAACATGACCCGCCGGGCTGGGGCATGGTTGTGGCCTCGGATGCGACGTCCGAAGAAATTCTGGCCCATTTGCGTAGCCTGCTGCTGGTCAAGGCGGAAGGAGAAAATCTCATTTTTCGCGTCTGGGACGGGCGCATCCTGGAGCGCATTTGCGCCGCGATGCCCGGCGAAACTCCCTTGCTCCTGGGCCCGGCCCGGCTCGTCCTGACCCGCGCGAGAGTGGGGGGCTGGGCCCGCATCGACCGACCCGAACAATCCGTCGAGCGCGGGGGCGCGTCCGGAATCGTCCATCCCTGCCCGTGGTACCTGTTCAGCGCCCGACATGCCGAAATCTTCAGGGAAGGCCGGGCCCAGGTGGTGGCCCGTAATATCGTCCTCTCCCTGTGTGGACCGTCGCCGGATGCGCCTGCGCCCCTGCCGCCGGGGAACGAATCGCTCCTGGCCTTCACTGTCCGCCATGTGCACAGGGGGCTCGCCCTCGGGTTGTCCAACCAGGACTCTTTGGAACTGTTCGTCCGCTGCTGTCTGCTTCACGGGGAATCCTTCCCCGACAGCGAGGCCTTCCCCGCGCTCAGGCCTTTCACCGCCGGAAACGTCAATGAGGACGCGGCTGTCGCCGCCATGCGCAACATCTACGCCCAAGGAGGTCACCGTGGCTGAACCCATTTGTCTGGATTGTCCAAAAGTGTACTGGATCGCCTTTGTGCTGGAATCACAGGGAGAGGAAGAGCGGGGAGACGATTCGGCGCAGGCGTCCATCCCCGCCGGAGGCTTGGAGCTCTTTACGTGTGTTTCGGTTTGCGGCTCCAAGGAAAACGCTTCCCCCATGTCCCTGATCCACAATGTCGTCTGGCTCGATCCGCAGGGAACGGCGACCAACGATGTGTCCATCGACTATTTTCTCTGCCAGGACATCGACGCCCACGTGAAGCTGTATGAAGAACCCGCTTACCAGAAGGTGCTGCCGTGAAAAAAATGGTCAGGATCAAGCACGCCAAGGATGAATACGTCGGTCCCAGAATTCACCAAAAAACGCCGCAGGAAATGTTCCGGCCCCTCGTCGCCGCCAATTGCGAAGTGAACCGGACCCACGTCCTCCGGGTCAAGCGGCAGACCGTGGCCATCGTGGTGGTGCCGGGGGTCATGGCGTCTAGGTTGAGCAATCTGGACTATGAGCCCGTTTGGGACCCGGACGATCTGGGTTTCATGTGGGGTACGTATTTTTGGTGTGCCCCGGAGAAGCGCTATAACCTCCTCATCAAAAATGGCCGTAGAGTCATGGACCGAGGGGGCGAAAAAAAATTTAAAAACTATCCCAAGGCCGAAGAGCGCGGCTGGGCCGGTCTGGCCTGGGACTATTTCGGGGAATTGCTCGGCGGGCTGCATGACTGGAAGACGCCCCTGAAAGTTTTTCTGGATTTGCCGGTTTATGCCTTTGGCTTTGACTGGGTGGCTTCGTGCGAAGCGTCCGGGACTCTCCTGCAACAATTCATTCTGGAAAAAGTCAAAGCGGACAAGGTTATCATCATCTCCCACTCCATGGGCGGTCTGGTGACCCGGTATGCCCTGGCC
>Ga0265295_1008122_pt1 | contig 11763 bp, 11 predicted proteins | sample Munlansysbiofilm_FD_192503 | JGI IMG/M metagenome (GOLD analysis project Ga0265295, IMG submission 192503) | Leachate microbial communities from a municipal landfill in Southern Ontario, Canada - Methane capture system biofilm | ecosystem: Engineered > Solid waste > Landfill > Unclassified ... | reverse complement strand
AGAAAAAAGACATTTATTGTGAGAATGAACTTTTTTTCTTTAACATAAAAGGGAAAGGTCTAAAATTTAGAATGGTGGCAATGCCAAAAACAAGTTTTGAACTTTTTTATATGTCTGATATTAGAGCTATGAACAATAACGAATACATTTTTCAAACTAAAAAAAACAATGTAGTTTCTAGGTATTTTGTTTACAATGAGGTACAGAAATTCTTTTTAAAGCTTGGTATTTCAAAAGAAAACAATGGTCCTCATGTACTAAGGCATACCTTTGCAAGTAAATTGTATGAAAAGCATCAAGATATTATTTTAGTCCAAGAGTGTCTAGGTCATGCAAGTATTGAAATGACAAGAAAATATATACATTTGAACTTTTTAAATTTAAAGATTATAGCTGATTTATTCGATGATATTGGAAAGTGAAGAATAATAACAAAGAATTTATTTTCAATTTTTATCAAAATTTCAAAAAAATGAGTATTTCACATTTTAAGTTAGTATTTATTTTTATGAATGTAGAATACCGAAGCTGTTCTTAAAATAATTCAAGAAGAAAGGCAGTCGGACAAGTCAAAAACTTTGGCGAGTTTCTTGTCCTGACTGAAACAACAATGAGATTATATATACTTCATCATTCTTATTTTATTAAATTTCAAAACTACTTTATTTATTTAATCAAATTTTTATGTAAAACAATTATGTTAATTTTGAATATTACCTCTACACTACTTCAAAATTCCCTATTTAAGGGATTCTCGTTCACAAGGCTTTTAAAAAATATACACATTTCTATAATTTCCAAACTAATTAATTTGAAGTTTTTATTCAAGATTTAAATGAAAAAACGTTAGTATAAGTCACTTACTTCAATAAAAGCGACGTATCGATGAAATACCCTTTGGACTGTGAAAACTCGTTTAACGACACTTACCTTTTTTGGCTTGTACGATTCATCCGAAATAAGATTACGTCCCTTTCAAATAGACATGTTAAAGATAAGGAGCGGCTGGCGTTGATTCTCCAAAAGCTTTCGAAAAATCTCTATTCACTTGAGGCGTTAAAACCGCTTATCAAGGAAATTCGCAATATCGGTATCAATAGCATTCACGTCTATTTTATTCCTCTTGAAAAATTATCACTCTTTTTAAACACTTACGGAGCTTCCTCAATGCGAGAGATAGACGAAGAGTTATTAAGCGATTTTCTAGCATCCGAAACGGCTAATCTATCGGATGCGACTAAAAAGAACTATCGCATTGCACTCATCGCCTTTTTCGGATTTATCGATAAACAAAATGCAGATGAAACCGGTAATGCCTTTCGATACGGAATCGAGCTCAAAAATTGGGGCGGACTGGGAGGTAAAAGCGGTACGAAACTCCCCTCTTTTATGAATCAGGAAGAAGCTCAACGCTTCATTGAGGGGATCGACGCTTATCCTTTTGAGCTCACATCAGCCGCTCGAAACCGCTTGATTATCAAAGTAATTTTATATACGGGAATCAGGGTCAGCGAAGCCCTTCATATTCTTATCAAAGATTTTGTCAAAGACGGAAACGCTTACGTCATTCAAGTGAGAGGAAAAGGCAACAAACCTAGAGTCGTTATGATTAAAGAAACGATTATTCAAGAAGATTTACGGCTGTGGCTAGCCTCCAAAACATGTGATAACGGCCTTTTATTTTGCAACCACAAAGGTAAGGTATTAACCCAAGCATACGTCAGTCGACTTGTTGAAAAAATTCTTTTACATGTCGGTATTCGTAAAAATAAAAACGGAGCGCATATGTTACGACATACATTTGCCACGTTGCTTTATCAAAAAAGTAAAGATTTGATTTTAGTACAAGAATCGCTTGGGCATGCAGACATTAATACGTCAAGAATTTATACGCATTTCGACAAAGACCGTCTCACGAAAACAACGGATATTTTTTAGAGAATAGCCGTAGCCGCACTGATATAAATGCGGCTATTTTTTCAATAAGTGCTTTTTAGAGTCCTAAACATTGGCGTTTAAAATACTCTTTACCGACTTTACAAAGCGGACAAGCGTTAGGTGCGCGTTTACCTCGATGAATGTGTCCGCACACTTCGCATACCCAAATCTCCTCTTCCTCATCGCTAAAGAAACCGTCTTCTCTCATCGCGTCTTGTAAGGCTTTGTATTCGCGTTCGTGTTCGACTTCGACTTTACCGATAGCGTTAAAAAGGCGCGCAAGTTCTTTATGTCCTTCGTCTTCCGCAATCTTCGCAAAATTCGGATACATTGTCGTGTGCTCGTAGTTTTCGCCTGCCATTGCGCTATCCAAGTTTTTAAGCGTGAGTTCCGTTTCCGCACCGTCTACGAGTTTATGATACGCTTTAAATTCTGCTCGTGCATGCCATTTTTCATTCTCTGCCGCTTCTCTAAAGTGACGCGCTACCGCATGCCAGCCCTCTTCTTGTGCGATATCCGCAAAAAGATCGTACTTATTTCTCGCTTGCGATTCGCCGGCAAAGGCTTTCATTAAATTGACAGCCGTAAGATCTTCGGTAATACAACTCATCTCTTGACCGCAACAGGTAAGCTTTCCGCCTCCGACATTTTGCACTTCAACCTCATTACCGCATTTGCTACATTTATACGTTTCGTACTGTCTCATTGTTTCTCCTTTTGGGTTTTGATGATAGTATCTTAGAGCAATTCAACTTATAAAGAAATAAATATCATATAATAAATTTTATTATTTAAAGCACATTTTACGTATTATTCTATGTAAAATATGGCTTTTTAGCATTTTTTAGACCCATTCGAAAGATTTTTAACGATGCCGTATACGGTAATAACGATCCAAAAAATTTCAATTAGAAACGACCCTAAATTAAAATGAACGTATAACGAGACGATGAGTGCAACGGCTCCCGTTAAATTTAAAAGCTGATACGCCAAAGAATGCACGTCGCATTTACCGATTTGCAACAAAAAATAGGCAAGAACGATACAGAGCATTCCTCCAAATCCAAGCCATTGAAACAGGTCCATCTCGATATGCGCCATTTATAAAATCCCTTTATTTTTAAAAAACGTTTCGATGCTTTTAAGCGAAAACGCCTTATCGTACGTAAAAAGCTCTTGCCACGTTTTGCCTTCTAAACATGCTTTCGTATCGATGCGGTACTTGCTTTTTGCCGCATGAACAAATTCTATCGCCGCACTCAAAAGTACGGCATACTGTGCCGCCGTTAGATGCTTCAAAAGATCGAACAAACGGTAATAATTGACCATCTTTTTACTTGATTCCTCGCCCATACGTAGCGACCAAATGCGTCCGGCAAATTCGTGCTGATATTCAACGCCGTTTCGCACTTCGAGCGCAAAAGCGCGAAAGCCTCGCATGAGGTCCTCTTTGGGAATATAAGCATCGATAGTGTAAAAAAAGAGATAGACGCAAAGCAAGAAGAGCTCTTCCGGACACGGAGCATATTTTTTAATTTCGGCACACGTCTCTTTTTCAACGCAAAGTTGCATCCGAAGATACGCCAAATGTTTCACACGCCAATTTTCTTTTTCTTCTGCCCTCTTCTGCCACTCGATTAAGGTAGGTCGAGGAATTGAAAAACGCTCTACTAAAGGCTTATAAGAGATTTGCATCGTAAAATCCTTAGTCGAAATACATCATTTTATAATTTTATTTAAAATATTTCAATACTGAAGGCAAAACGCAATTGTGAAGCAAAAAAATGTATATCATTACTTTATTTTATAAAATAATGATATACGGTTTATTAAATCAAATCTGAAAATGTTTCAAAAAAATCGGGTCGTTTTTGACAAGACCTCGTTCAATCAGGCGTTGAATGATCATAGGATCGCATACGGTGTCCTCAGGCCACTCTCTGGTATAGCCTTCAAGTTCCGTTTTCGTCGTTGCGTCGATGCCGATCAATTCACCGTCGATAAAAATATCGCGCAACGCATCGATATTATTAACCGTACGCCAAATCAACATGTAAGCGTTATCGACGCAGTTGGAAGCATCATCGACGATCACAAAAAGCTTGATATGCTCTCTAAAAGCTTTAAGGGCTTCAAAAACGTCGTGTGCATTTCGTTTTTTCTCAATCGCTAAAACACATATCGGCGTCTTCGTATGGATTTTGTATTGTTTTAAAGCTTTGACTTCGGGAACAAGGGTGGTTACTTTAAGCCATAATTCTTGATCGCTCAGCAAAGTTTTCACGCCAGCTTCCACCGCTTCACCCGTCGCATCGACCCCAAGTTTTCCGCCGAAAAGCGCATTGGGCGAAGCATGATCCAAGGCATCGCACACACCCTCGCTGATCAGCAATCGTTTCGCACACACACGGTTTAAAATATAATCGCTGATTTTTTCATAATCATTCAAATCGGGCGCTTTTTCATCGACAAAGAGCGCGTGCTTGACAAAGCTCATCTGCCCTACGCCCCAAAACGCATGCATAAACTGTTTGGCATGCCCCGGATATAGTACATTCATTTTTGCTAAGATCAGATTATGAAAGACGCCGTTTTCAGGCATATTGTAGTCAATCAGATCGGGTGCGGTGGTCTTGAGAAGCGGTAAGAAGATACGCTCGGTCGCCCAGCCCATGTATTTGTCCTCCAAAGGTGGCTTGCCCACCACGGTGGCTTGATAGATCGGTTTTTCTTTACATGTCATACACGTCACGTCCATCACGGGATAAGGCTCTTTAAGCGTGTAGTAGCCCGTATGATCGCCGAACGGTCCTTCGATCTCCATCTGCGCCGGATCGACCCAGCCCTCGATCACGATGTCCGTATCTTCGGGAATATAAATCGGATTGGTCAACGATTTGACCAAACGCGCGTTTTGATCTTTGATAAAGCCGTACAGTAAGAGTTCAAACATGCCGATGGGCATCGGTGCTTGACCGCACCAAATATACAGAGGATCGCCTCCGATAGCCACGGATACGGGCATTTTTTGCCCTGCTTTTTTGTACTCGTGGAAAAAATGTGCGCTGTCTTTGTGAATCTGCCAGTGCATTCCCAAACGATTTTTACTATAAACTTGCAGGCGGTACATGCCTAAGTTTTGTTTCGTACCGTCCAAACTTTGCGTATAGACCTGCCCCATCGTGATAAACGGTCCGCCGTCTTGCGGCCATGTCGTTAAGATCGGCAAATCGTAAAGATCGGGTTCTTGGTAGATTTTTGTTTGACATGTACCTTTTTTGGAAAGGCGTTTTGGAAGTGCATTTTTAAGGTTGAAAAGCGTTCCGAGCATGCCGAGTTTATCCATAAACGATGAGGGCGGTTTCATATGCATCAACGATTCGATTTGCTTGGCAACCGCGTCTGGATGTTTCCCGAAAATGAGTTCGGTCGCCCTCTTCGAGCCAAAAACATTCATCAACACCGGCATATCAAAGGCTTTTCCCAAACGCTTGCTGACGGGTTTGGTAAATAAAAGTGCCTTGGAATCCTCTTTTTTCACTTCAATGTACGCTAAATGAGGAATTTCAAGGTCAATATCAAGCTCATCGTCGATGACGCGTAGCAAATCGTTTTGGCGAAGCAGTGCAATAACGCGTTCCATACGTTTTCCTTTAAAAGACTTCGTTGAGTGCCATTGCTTCGGCGCGTTCTAAAAGTGCTTTTGCTCCACGCTCCAGCACTCTTTTCGCCAACGCTTTGCCGACGTTTACATACTCGGCACGTGTCGAGGTGATCGATTCGCTCATCATCTCAGAACCATCTGGCATTCCTAAAATCGCTTTGACATGTAAGTTTTCGCCTTCAATTTCGGCATTGACTCCGATGGGTACTTGGCAACCGCCTTCCAAAATCGTTACAAAATCGCGTTCTACGCGCGTTTCAATGATCGCATTTTGATCGTTCAAGACCGATACCAAACGTTCAACTTCAGGATCATCAACGATTTCGATACCCAAAGCGGCTTGTCCGGAAGCAGGAATCATCACGTCTTTGGAAATAGGAACAAAATGAGCCACTTCATGTGCCAATCCCAAACGGTTAATGCCGGCACTCGCTAAGATAATCGCGTCAAATTCGCCTTCTTTGAGCTTGCGAATGCGTGTATTGACATTGCCGCGAAGGTTTTTGATCACAAAATCGGGGCGAAGTTTAAGTAACTGCATTCGACGTCTTAAACTCGTCGTTCCGACAACCGCACCGTGAGGTAAAGTCTCCAAGGAGGCGTATTTTTCGGAAAGCATCGCATCGCGCACGTCTTCGCGCTTAGTGATAACGCCCAATTTTAAACCTGTAGGAAACTCCATCGGAACGTCTTTAAGGCTGTGCACGGCAATGTGCGCTTCGCCTCGAAGCATCGCTTCTTCCAACTCTTTCGTAAAGAGTCCCTTACCGCCGATTTTGGCTAAGGGCGTATCTAAAATTTTGTCGCCTTTGGTCATCATAACGGAGAGTTCAACCTCTAATCCAAGATGTGCTTTTTCCAGTTCCGCTTTCACGTGTTCGGATTGCCAAAGGGCGAGTTTACTGCCGCGGGTTGCAATGATTAGTTTTTTCATTTGGACTCTTTCATAAACGTTTTATACACTTTTTTCGTATCGTCTTTTTTTCCGTCGATATAAATCGTCGGCGTAGCATTAACCATCATCGTCTGAGCGAAAGCAAGATCGTCGTTCAAGCGCTTGAGAATAGAGGCTTGGTTAATTTCTTGGAGCGTAAAGCGTTTGTCGAATGTTTTATTGAAAATATCTAAAATCTTTTGTTCGTCTTTTTCTTGAATATCCAAATACGCCTTATAGACTTTTTGCGTAATCGCTTTATCGCCCTTTTCCTCGGCTAAGAGTATCGCTTTCACCAACGTAGGAGACGCCGGATGAATCGAAAGCGGGAAATGATAGTAAAAAAGTGCAAACGTTTCAGGATTTTTTTGAACGTCCTCAATCACTTCGGGTACAAAATCCATGCAAAACGGGCATAAAGGATCGCTAAAGATGACCAATTTATGCGGTGCGTCGAAATTGCCTACAAGAAGATGCTCTTTATCGTAGGCTTTTGCGTCCATATCGAGCGAAAAACGACTTTTAATGCTTCGTTTACTTCCCAACGCCGTAAAATCTTTGCTAAACAAAACACCGTCGGAAAAAACGACGTCGCTAAGCGATACGGTCTTACTACCGTCTTTGAGCTTCAAATCGATACGCACAAAATAAGCCGTCCATCCGGCAATCTCTTTGAGCGGTTCTTTTTTGACGATCGTCGCTTTTTCAAGCGTATAGTTTTCGTTGTTACTCACGGCTTGTTCTAAAAAAGCGAGTACCTTTTGATCGGATGATTCTTTCTTTTCCGCCGCCGCAAAGAGAGAAAGGTTACTTAAGAGTGCGAGAATCGTCAATAACTTCAACATCGATAATTTCATCGTGATTTCCTTTGCTAAAATGGCGAGGTGTCGTTTTTTCCTCGCCGACATGTAAAAGTTTGGAGACTATCAGCGTCATCATAGAGCTAAATTGGAGTAAAAGTCCTACGATATCGCCTAAAAAACCGGGTAAAATCAATAAAATCGCGCCGACGATCGTCCAAAGATTCAAACGTTGAAACGACGACAGGCTAATCTCTCCTTGCATCAAAGCGTTCATGTTCTGCATCAACGTCACGCGCATATTGGCGAGAATGATTAACCCGACCAAGGCGGAAAAAACCATCTCGACAAACGTTGCTACCGCGCCGATCCACGAGGTCATATTGACCGTTACGACCACTTCCAAGAACAGATAGATTAAAAAATATTTCACGCAAGAAGCTCTTTGAGCGCGGCATAAGCGTCTTCTTTTTTGACGACGGTTTTGTCCAATGTTTTGCGCTCGACGATCTCGACAAAACCTTCTTCAAGCTCTTTACCGACAATCAAGGCATACGGAAAACCGATCAATTCGAAATCTTTCATTTTAAAGCCGAAACGTTCGTTGCGATCGTCCCATAAAACGTTCACGCCTTCCTCTTGAAGTTTCGTATACATTGCTTCGGCAAATGCATTTTGTGCCTCGTCTTTGCTATTGGAAACAATAATATCTAAGACGTAAGGTGCGGTTTGTTTGTTCCAGATACATCCTTTATCGTCATGGCTGGCTTCAATCATCACGGCAACCAATCGGCTTACGCCGATACCGTAGCAGCCCATATAAAACGGTTGTGCTTTACCGTTTTTATCCAAGAACGTTGCACCCATCGCTTTGGCGTATTTTTGTCCGAGCTGGAAAATATGCCCGACTTCAATTCCTTTGGTCACGTGAAGTACGCCGCCGCAGCACGCGCATCGATCGTCGGCATGAACGGAGATCAAATCTTTATAACGCTCTTCTTTAAAGTTAAACATCGAAACGCCGACAAAGTGGTAATCGACCTCGTTCGCTCCGCAGATCAGATTTTTTGCTTCTTTAAGTTCGAAATCGATGTAAAAACGGACGTTTTCCAAGCCGATCGGTCCGATAAAACCGGCGTATAAACCCGCTTTTTCAACCTCTTCCAAGCTTGCGTCGACCAAATCCAAAGCACCGCATGCATTTTGCGCTTTCGTCTCTTGAAGTTCGTCGTTACCGCGAATGAAAAAGACGACCACTTCTTCTTTATCGACATAGATTGCTTTTTTCACGACGGCTTTGATACTGTAAAACGGATCGACTTTGAAAAAATCGCTGACATCCTCAATCGTCTTCATATCGGGTGTTTTAAACTTTCCGAAGTTGGCTTCGGGTGCTTGGGCGTTCGTCGTTTTAGGCGCTCGCTTTGCCGCTTCGACGTTGGCGGCGTACGCACAACTTTGACATACGACAATATCGTCTTCGCCGTTTTGCGCCAGCACCATAAACTCTTTGCTACCGCTTCCGCCGATGGCACCACTGTCGGCTTCGACCGCTCTAAAATCAAGCCCCAAACGCGTAAAAATTTTAGTATACGTTTTTTCCATCACGTCGAACTCTTTTTTCATACACGCTTCGTCTTCATGGAAACTGTAACCGTCTTTCATTGTAAATTCGCGCCCGCGAAGCAAGCCAAAACGAGGTCTGGCTTCGTCGCGAAATTTCGTCGTAATTTGATACAAATGAAGCGGAAGCTGTTTGTAGCTGTTAATGCGGTTACGAACGATGTCTACGACCACTTCTTCGTGTGTCGGACCTAAAACGAACTCGTTGTCTTTGCGATCTTTAAAACGGCATAATTCTTTGCCGAAGACATCGTAACGCCCGCTTTGTTTCCAGAGTTCCGCAGGCGTTACCACGTCCATTTGGATCTCTTGCGCTCCGGTTTTGTCCATCTCTTCTTTGACGACGTTTTTAATCTTATCAAAGACGATTTTTCCCATCGGTAGAAAGTTATACAGTCCGCTTCCTACTTGCGAGATAAAACCGCCGCGCACCAAGTACTGATGGCTAGGAAGCGTCGCATCTTTAGGCGCATCTTTGGTCGTCGGTGCATAGAGTTTGGAAAATTTCATTTCAGTACTCCCATTTGGTATTCACATTTATAAAGATTGAGTTGTTTGGTTTGATCTTCGTTAATATCAAAAATATATTGAACCGCTTGTACGATCGTGTCGGCTTCGGGTTTTTCGGCGACGTCTTTAAGATTTTTCGTTGCGGAATGTAAAAAAGAGTTAAAGGCGTGATGCAACACTTTGGAGACTTGATCTTGTAACTCTTCGGGGATATAGCCTTTTTTTACCGCCCGATCCAACTCTTGCATCGAACAGGTTTTGGCATGGTCTCGAATCTCTTTAATAATAGGATCGACGCACATGCTCTGTAACCATTTAAAAAAGTCCATAGTAGCGCGCCCGACGATACTATAGGCGACTTTTGCCTGCTCTTCGCGAAGCGACATGTTACGGTTGACGATCTCTTCCAAATCGTCGACGGCAAAAACATGCAAATGGGCATGCTCGTTAACATCGATATCGCGCGGAACGGCAATATCGAACCAATAGCGCGAGAAATCCCTCTCTTCAACCATATCGTCGGTAATAACGCTATGCGGCGCGCCCGTCGCCGAAAAAACCAAACGGTAGCGATTGATAAATTCCGTCAGTTTCGCATACGGTGCTACGGTGGCAAGTTCGCCCAATTCGTTCGCCAACTCTTGCGCACGCTCGATGTTACGGTTAATAATAATTAAATTGACCCCGCTTGCGATCAGATGCTTTGCCGCTAATTGACTCATCTCCCCCGCTCCCACGATCAATGCGGTAAGTCCGCCTAAATTGCCGAGCAAATCTTTGGCTTTACTGACCGCAACGCTCGAAACGGAGACGGGACTTTTAGAGATGTCGGTACGACTACGAACTTCCGCCGCGCAACGAAACGCATGATGCATCGCGCGACCGAGTTTTTGAGCGCAAAAATTGTGTTCAAACGCATATTTAAACGCGTCTTTAAGTTGTCCGGCGATTTGGGTTTCGCCGATAACCAAGCTGTCTAAAGAAGAGCTGACGGTGAAAAGATGATGAATCGCACCGTTGTCCTCATACACGTCGGCTCTTCCTTCTAAATCTTCTCGTGCGATACCCGATACGTGCGAGAGCAGATCAAAGGTATCGCTTAAAGCGGAAGAGATGTCCGAGACGCTGGCGATGATTTCGACGCGGTTACATGTCGAAAGTAAGATAACCTCGTTCACCGCGGCGCACGCTTTCAAAGCCGTCATAAAATGAACGCTTTTTTCTTCGGAGTTAAACGCCAATTTTTCCCGAACTTTAATGTCGGTATTTTTATGGGTAAAACTAACTGTCATATAATGCATTAAAATTTCCTCTCTATCATCTCTCGCATAATCGCGCCGAGTCCTACGTCTTCTTCGTTTGAAATCACATGTAAGGCTTCGTATCCAAGCTTTTTCGCATACGTAAGGGCATCTTCAAGTCCTTGCGTTTCAGCCATCTTCTGTTTAATCCACGCACTTTGCGTTTCGTCCAAAGGCTTCGCAAACAGTGAAAGCAAGACGGAACGATCTTTTGCGTCTAATTTTCGGTACGTATACAAATAAGGCAACGTTGTCTTACCCTCTTTAAAATCGTTCAAAGAAGGCTTTCCGAGCGTCTCGCTCGATTGGGTAATATCTAAAATATCATCGATAATCTGAAACGCCAAACCCAAGTTTCTTCCGTAAAGAGCGTAAATATCGGGATTTTTGCCTGCAAGAATCGCCGCAGAAGCGGCAGATGCTTCGATTAAAGAAGCCGTTTTTTTATAAATCATATCCATATAGCGTTCTTCATCCGCATTAAACGCATCGGCAAGTTCGACGTCCAAAAGCTCGCCCACCGAAAGAAGCGAAACGGCGTTAGAGATCGTAAAAGCAATTTTTTGAGGCAAAAACGTCAGTGCGCTAAACCCCTTGGAATACAGAATATCACCGAGCATAATCGCGGTTTTATTGCCAAAAAGCGCGTTCAAGGAAGCTTCTCCGCGTCTGGTAAACGCATCGTCGATAACGTCGTCGTGTAGCAAACTCGCGGCGTGAATCAACTCAACGATCGCCGCCAAACGAATAGACTCTTCGCTTGCGCCCGCAATTTTTAAAATCAACTTTGCGCGTAAACGCTTACCTTTTGGAACTTGATGAAACAGTTCAACACTTCTTGCATCTTTTAAAGAGGCGACCATCTCTAGCATCGCATTTTCGACTTTTTCCAGCACGCTTTTCCTACCCTACTCTGTTTTTTTCGGTTTAAACTCTACTTCTATTCTATTGGCTTCATCGGCAATCGAAACATCGATATACGCCGTTTTTCCG
>Ga0265295_1008120_pt1 | contig 11766 bp, 11 predicted proteins | sample Munlansysbiofilm_FD_192503 | JGI IMG/M metagenome (GOLD analysis project Ga0265295, IMG submission 192503) | Leachate microbial communities from a municipal landfill in Southern Ontario, Canada - Methane capture system biofilm | ecosystem: Engineered > Solid waste > Landfill > Unclassified ... | reverse complement strand
CGTATATTCTTGAAATTGGAGCATGCCTACACCGATTTGCACCGTGCGCATGGTCTCATCGTTGGTGATAATGAGCGGCCACAAGTACATATTCCACGTCGTCAAAAACGTATAAATGGCGAGCGTCGCCAACGCGGGTCGCGTCATCGGTAGCACAATCTGTGCGTACGTCCTCAGGTGTGAAGCACCGTCAATTTTGGCGGCATCGATGACTTCTGTTGATACTTGTAAAAACGCTTGTCGCAGTAAAAAAACACCAAAGGCGCTGGCCAGAAAGGGCACGATCAATCCTTGATACGTATCGCTCCATTCCAGTTTCATGATCGTCAAATAGTTGGGAATCACAGCGACTTCCCAAGGAATCATCATCGTCGAAAGATACAATAGAAAAAGCATGTTTCGACCGGGAAAGCGCAGAAAGACAAACGCATACGCTGCCAGCGAACTGGTGAGGAGTTGACCGGCGGTGACAGCACTGGAGACGATCAAACTGTTTAAAACAAAGCGCAAGAGCGGTGCAGCGTGCAAAGCGTTGATATAATTTTCAAGAGTCGGTTTTTCGGGAAGCCAGTGGGGCGGATAGGTCATCATCTCTTGTCCAGACATGAGCGACGTGGAAAAAGTATAAAAGAACGGAAAAAGAATGAACAAGCTTATAACCATCAGAATGACATAGGCCGGCACTTTTTCTGTCCATACGCGCATCCGATCACCTCCTTTTTGAACGCTTCTCACTGATAATGAACTTTCTTTTCTAAAAAGCGGAATTGTAGAAGCGTTACGATCAGGACGACGAAGAAGAGGAAGAGTGCTTGTGCACTTCCTGTCCCAAAACGATAATCGCGAAAGGCTTCCAAATAGATGTTATAGACGAGCACATTGGTTGCGTTCATAGGCCCGCCTTGCGTCAAAAGGTGAATTTGACCAAAGGCTTGGAGCGCGCCGATGAGTGAGATGACGAGCAGAAAAAAGAGATTGGGCGTGATCAGCGGCAAGGTCACGTGATAAAAACTGCGCCACATCCCGGCGCCGTCGATGCGCGCGCTTTCAAACAATTCTTCTGGAACAGTCTGCAAACCGCCTAAAATGATGATAAAAGCAAAACCAAAATTCAACCACACCGTCATCAAAGCGACAGAAAAAAGGGCGGTGTTCGGATCCGATAGCCAAAACACAGGCGGGAGATGCACATACCCTAAAATGGCATTGAGCATACCCATGGTCGGATTGAACAAGAGCGCCCAGATGACCGAACCGGTGGCAACGGAGACAGCGAGCGGCAAGCTGAAGGCGAACTGAAACAAACGCTTTCCGCGAATGGCTTGATGACTCAAATAGGCCACGGGAAGGGCCAGGATGATGGTCGTCGGTACCGTATAAAGGATAAACAGCCCTGTCACTTTGAGCGTCTGTAAAAAGTAAGGATTGGTGAAAAGTTGCACATAATTTTCAAGGCCGATGTATTCCACGACTTGACCTTTCGGATCGGTGAGCTGAAAGCTCAAATACACCGACTTGATCAACGGATAAAAAAGAAATACGATAAAAAGGAAGAAAGACGGTAAAAGAAAGGCATACCCTGTCCACGTCTCGCGACGGAAGAACGTTTGAAGCGGTGAGGCCTTTTGCGAAAGGCCGGCGGAAGACGTCATGGTTGCGTTCATTTGGCTGCGCATGCTTTCACCCCGTTTGTGCTTGTCCAGACTGACACAGGTGAACCATTCCTCATTATACAGATTATCTTCCGATCTATGGTTAAGCGTATGTAAAGATTTTATGATGGTTATGTGAAGATTATGTTAAGAACATGTAAAGGTTGTGGGCGGCATGTTGGAACGGATCACCCCATCAGGGATAAGACGCTATCTTGAGCGCTATGGAGATCTCGCTATACGCATCGGGCGAAGGCTCCTCTTGATTTTTTTGGTGGTATACGGATTGGCGCTGGTAGGAAGCCCCTTTGTCTTTAAGAACTTCATTGCGGAAAGCTTCCCCCTCGTCATCTTTAGCTATAGCGATGGCCTATCCCTCATCATGCGTTTAGCTCTCGTCCTCGCTGTGATGGTCATGGTGCCGATTTCATCAGGGATGGTCCTCGTGGAACTGTATCGCCGTGGCGCGATGCACACTTGGAAATCTCTTTTTGTTACTTTTTTTCTAGCGGTCTTCTTGTTTTTTTTAGGTCTTGCTTTTGCAGCTTTCATCCTTCTTCCTTTTTTGATCACATTTATTACACGCCTCGGACAAGATTTTCATATTGATCCACTGTATGGCGCTGTGCAATATACGAGCTTCGTGGTCGGACTGATGCTGCCGATGGGGATGTTTTTCGAGCTTCCATTGGTGATCACACTGCTTGTCTGCCTCAACATCGTCACCCTCACAAGACTTAAAAGCATTCGCAAATACGTCTACTTTTTTCTATATGTGATCGCTTCTATGATCACCCCTCCGGACGTCATGACGCACGTCATGGCCGCATTGCCGCTCATTGCATTATATGAAATGGGTCTTTTCGTAGCGGCGCGCATGGCTAAAAACCATTAAAAAACAGTGTTGATTTATACATGGAGCACTCACAAAGTTTTAAAGTTTTACTTTGAAGTTTTATGGGTGTTTTATACGCATCGTATGGACAATTAAATCCAGAAAGCGTGCGGCCGCCTTTGAAAGGGGTCTATGTTTATCATAAATAACGCCTGGCTGAGTTGTAATGTCTTTTTCTAACAACGTAGAAAGACGCGTGTTTTGCGGAAGCCAACGCTGCGCGGCTGGTCGAGGAACGATCGTTGCGCCTAAACCTTCCGCGACGAGTGTCAGTAAAATGTGAACATCTGGTGATTCGATGAGTACATAAGGTTCAAGATGTCGTTTCCGAAATGCTTCCATAATCAATTCAAATTGACCTCTGCCGCTCACACGGTGGAGTAAAAGAAGGGGACGACGATCAAGCGCTTCTATACTGATCATCGGAGGCATGCCCCATGACTCCGGGGTTACAACCACATAAGGATCGCTAGGTAAAGGTATAACATGCCATTCGCTGTTTTCAACGGGTAAACGCACCATACCGAGTTCAATCTCCCGGTTTTCTAGCATCGATTCGATGCGTGAGGTATCGCCCTCGCGGAGTTGAAAGCGAATATGCGGATAAGATTGATGAAATGTCTGAAAGAGCGTACTGAGTGAGGCAAAATACGTCTTGGCAAAACCGATTGAAAGCGTTCCACTCACACCGTGTTCGACGTCTCGAACAAACTGGACAATATCATCTAAGTCTTGCACCCACGGCTTAACACGGTTATACAGCGCTTCACCAGCAGGGGTCAGATGGAGTGTGCGCCCTTGACGATAGAAAAGTTTGACTTTCATTTCTTCTTCCAAAAGACGCAATTGTTGACTCAGCGGGGGTTGTGCAATATGCAATATCTGTGACGCTTTTGTCACACTTCCGTGTTCGACAACTGAAATAAAATAATATAAACGCCTTAAATTAACCATATTACCCCTCTCAATTCCCATTCATACTATTTCCATATTGTTTACACATGAAATATATATTTGTTTAATATAATAGTTCATGCTAGGATAAAAAGCAAGATCAATCAACCTAGGTGATAAATTCAAATAATTCATGTATGCGCCGGCGTATACAAATGCACATGTTGCTGTCATCGGGAAAGTTGTGACATAGGGAAAATCAATGTAGGAAAATCAATGTCTAAGGAGGTTTACGGATGCCTGCTAAAAATGGAAAGGCATACAAGGAACGGCTTAAACAAAATAAAGCGGCGGTTTATATCGGTGGGGAAAAGGTAGAGGATGTGACAGTCCATCCAGCTTTTTCTGGTGTTGTTGAGTCGATGGCTGAACTTTATGATCTTCAGTACACACATAAAGACAAAATGCTTTATCCTTCTCCGACGACGGGCGATCCAGTCGGTATCACTTTTTTACGACCAGAAACCATTGATGATCTTATTGCACGACGAGAAGCCATGCAAATATGGGCGCGCCATCACGGTGGACTAATGGGACGTGCACCAGATTATTTGAACGTCGAAGTGATGACGATGGATGCGGCGGCAGATTTTTTTGCTGAAGATGACCCTCGCTTTGCTCAAAATGCGCGTGATTATTATGCATACTGCCGCGAAAACGATATTAGCCTAACCCATACGCTCATTCAACCACAAATCAATCGTTCCAAAGCGCAGTTTGAACAAAACGCACCGGATGTTCCGCTGCACATCGTAAAAGAGACGGAAGATGGGCTGATCGTACACGGAATTCGCTTGCTCGCCACGCAGGGAGCCATTACGGATGAGATCCTTGTCTTTCCGTCGACGGTTAACAAAGCGGACGTTCGAGATAATCCATATGCGCTCGCTTTTGCCATTCCCAATAACACGCCCGGCGTTAAATTCATCAGTCGGGAAAGTTTTGTTTACAGTCAGAATCGATTTGATTATCCATTAAGCGCGCGTTTTGAAGAAGGCGATGCCATTGTTTCCTTTGAAAACGTTCTCGTGCCTTGGGAGCGTGTTTTTATACGCGGACGTTCTGATTTAGCCAATCGCTATTTTCGGGACACCAACGCCGTCGTGCATATGTCTCATCAAGTCGTTGCCAAGAATGTCGTAAAAACCGAATTCATTCTTGGTACGACCTTGATGCTCATCGATGCGATCGGCATCGAACAATTCCAGCATGTGAAAGATAAGGCGACCGAAATTATGCTCGTATTGGAGACGATGCGTTCGCACCTGTATCGGGCAGAGCATGCAGCAAGCTTGGACCGGTGGGGTGTGATGACCCCTGATTTTACAGCCCTCGATGCGGCACGGAATTGGTACCCCCGTATGTATCCGCGTTTGGCAGAGATTTTACGTATTTTAGGTGCTTCCGGTCTGAGTGCCTTACCGGTCGAAGCTGATTTCTCGCATCCTGAGATCGGGGAGATTGTGCGAAAAGGGATGCAAGGGGCGCACATCGACGGCTATGAACGTGTTCAAATGTTTCGCTTAGTCTGGGATTTGGTGATGAGCGCTTTTGGGACACGACAGACGCATTATGAATACTACTTTTTTGGCGACCCTATTCGCATGGGCATGGCATATTTTGATCATTACGCTGCCAAAGAAGCTTATAAGGAATATGCGCGGAGCTTTCTAGGCCATTCATTTGCCCTTTCGGCCGCTCATGAAGCATAACCATCTAAGGGTACCCAAGGAAAACATGAAGAGAAAAGGAGGCCGTTATATGTTTGACATTATTCGTACTGCACGTGTCGTTCTTGGTGTGAGAGATTTGGAACGTTCGCGTCATTTTTATGAAGATGCGCTGGGATTTGTACTCACTGAAAAAGATGATCGGCATCTTTATTTTCGCGGTCTAGAAGAGCGTCACCATCATAGTTTGGTACTCAAACAAGCTGAAGAACCGTATGTGGAAGCCATTGGATTTAAAGTGCGAAGTGAAGATGACTTAGATGCCTTACACAGACATTTCACGGATCAAGGACTCAGAACGCGTTGGCTACATGAAGGAACGCAACGCGCTGTAGGGCGCGCTTTAAGGGTTGAAGATCCATCAGGTATCATTGTTGAGTATTTTGCTCAGATGGAGCGCGTAGAACGCAAACTGCAAAATTTTGATGAATATCGTGGAGCCCGTATGCAACGGATTGATCATTTTAACTGTCTTGTCCCAGATGTTCAAAAAGCTTATGATGCGTATACGCAAACACTCGGTTTTGCTTGCTCAGAGTATACGACGACGAAAGATGGCGCATTATGGGCAGCATGGCTCCATCGTAAACCGAATGTCCATGATATCGCCTTTATGAACAGCGAGGGGCCGCGGTTGCATCATATCGGTTTTTGGGCCATTGATGCCATGAGCATTATCCATGCTTGCGATGTGCTCGCTTCTTTAGGATATGCCCAAAACATTGAACGTGGTCCCGGGCGTCATGGCCTTTCCAATGCTTTTTTCCTCTATTTACGCGACCCCGATGGGCATCGCATTGAATTGTACACGGGCGATTATCTTACATCAGATCCGGATTTTGAACCAATCCGTTGGGATATTGATGATCCTCGCCGTCAGACATTTTGGGGGCACGCAGCGCCTGATGTGTGGTTCAATGAAGCATCCTCGTTTAAAACGTTAGATGGTGACGGTCTGGTGGCGAAGAAACCAGCTAAATTAGAAAAATTAAAGCCTGAGTTTGCTATATAAAGTTGCAATGCCTTGTTCAATATCGTGTTAAAAAATACTGTGTTAAAGACGGGTCAAAAAAGGAGGGCTTGCGATGGATGCAAAGCTGTTTCGACAAACCATGGGTACATTTGCAACAGGTGTCACGGTCATTGCCGTGAAAACACCAGAGGGCATACACGGCATGACGGCCAACGCCTTTATGTCGGTCTCGCTTGATCCTCCGCTTATTCTTATATCGGTTGACCGAAAAGCAAAAATGCATGACATCATAAAAAACACAGAATATTTCTCGGTTAATATTCTAAAAGAGGATCAACAAGCGCACTCCAATCATTTTGCTGGTCGTAAAGTAGATGGATTAACTGTTGAATTTCAAGAAAAGGAACACTGGGCCAAACTGCAAGGATCCTTAGCGACTGTCTATTGTCGTTTAGAGCAAGCGATCGATGGGGGAGACCACACACTTTATTTGGGACGCGTACAAACGTTAGAGTTTACAGATGGTGACCCACTGATTTTTTACCGAGGGCAATATCGTAAAATGCTGGCATACAGCAACGTGTAGGACTGTGGCGGAGGTGTTAAGCGTCACGCCAAACATTGAGCGTGTGTTCAATACAGCGGTTTTTCCAACCTCAGTTATGAGTTAACGGTAGGAGATCATGGCGCTCATAAAAAACCAAAAGGGGAGTCTTCGATGAGTATGACTGATCATTTTGCTGAAACGAAAAAAAGATTAAGAGGGTCCATCGCGCCTGTCGTTACACCCTTTAAGGAAGACGGGAGTGTGGATTATGCGACGCTCGAAGCGCTGATTGACTGGCAAATTAGCTCTGGTTCGGATGGTATATCCGTAACCGGTACTTCTGGAGAACCAAGCTCCCTTTCCCTTCAAGAACGTAAAGAAGTGATGCGTGTTGCGAAAGAGGCAGTCGGTGGGCGCGTGCCGTTTGTTCCGGCTACGGGATCCGTCAATCATGAAGAAGCACTCGAATTGACGCGCTATGCGGAATCATTGGGCGTCGATGCAGCCATGGTTATCGTTCCTTACTATGTCCGTCCCTCTCAGGAAGGTTTGTACCGACATTATGAACGTATTGCTAAAAGCGTTGATATCCCGCTCATTATCTATAACATTCCTGGGCGTACGGCTGTCAATATGGAAGTCGATACCATGGCGCGATTGGTAGAAGCGGCGCCCAACATTATCGGTGTTAAAGAATCGAATAAAGATTTTGAGCATGTGAATCGTGTTCTCGGAAAAGTTGGACGGGATTTCCTTCTTTTTTCAGGTATTGAGCTTCTATGTTATCCCATGCTTACGATTGGCGGCGCAGGATCGATCAGCGCAACGGCGAACGTTCATCCCAAAATGGTAGCAGAGATGCATCACGCCTGGTTTAACGGTGATCACGCCCGCGCTCTTGAACTTCACTACACGTTGATGGATTTAAACGATATTTTGTTCGCCGAAACTAACCCCGGACCTGTCAAAGCGGCACTGGGTATGATGGGGAAAATAACGGCTTATGTTCGACCACCTTTAGCTTTGCCTGGTCCGGCGCTTACAGAAAAAATCAAGCAAACGCTGGTACAATATAACCTTTTATAAAAAATACACACGTATCTGCTGATGATAACGATGGCTCATGATAACGATGACTCATGGTAGCAGATGAAAGGAAGGATGGTCCGTGCATAAGGGGATGAATGTAGGACACAAACATACACACATGACGCAACGACCTGATGAAAAGGATGAACCATTCGCACGGGCCACCCTGCGTCTCTGGGGAGCGCCATTCGTTGAACGGGCGCTTGTCAATCCAGAGACCCAATCGATCCGATGGGAGACACAATCTATTTCATTAGCAGATGTTCGTCCGCTCGTTCCTTTAGAGCATGGCAAGGACGTCTATGGTCTGGTCTTTGGCTTTCAATCGATGTGGGAGGCGTATGCCGCCGATATGCACCAAGCTCCCTATCAGCGCCCGCCTGAAAAACCGGTGCTGTTCATAAAACCGGAAACGACGTGGATGCCTTATGGCGCACGCATCCCTCTCGCGGAGGATGTTCAAGAAGTGATGATTCGACCGACTATCGGTCTTGTTTTCGGCATCGATTTTCCAGCCTCACCTTTTGGCCAAGAGGAAGATCTCGATGATCAAGCGATATTTGCAACGGTGAGCGGTGTTTTGCCGGCGGTCGATCTTTCACTCCCTCAGTCGTCGTTATATCGTCCACCGTTTGCATCGATGAGTCGCGATGGTTTTTTACCGTTTGGCCCATGGGCAATAGAAACATATGAACAAATATCGTTAGCGTCATTACAGACAATCCACTATACCGTAAGCATTAACGGGTTAAAAGCGCATGAAGGTGTGGAATATTTGAGGCTTCCAATCATTAACATGTTGCGCCAAATACGGACATTTATGACACTGAAGGCTGGAGACGTGTTGCTTTTGGGCGTTCCATTGGAAGCCCCGCGCGCGCGGCTCGGTGATCGTGTTGAGGTTGAATTGCACGGTTTAGGACCTGTCAAATTTACACTTGTTTCGCGATCACAGCTTTTTGAGCCAGAGAGGAGGAGCATGCATGCGCCCTGATCCACATGTGTTTGAACGACTCGGTGTTCCACGCATCGGGCGCGTCTTCTATCAAGGGCGCATTGTAACAGCTGTACCGTATGATGAAACACACATAAGACTCATGGATGGGACGATCGTCTGTGAAGAAGAAGTCAGTTTTTTGCCGCCGTTTGAACCAGGTACGATCATTGCTCTTGGACTGAATTACGCGGACCATGCCAGTGAACTTTCTTTTAAGCCCCCCAGTGAACCGATCATCTTTTTTAAAGGAAAAAATGCATTAAGCGGTCATCGTGCTATCGTTATGCGCCCGCCTGCAGAGATGGTCCACTATGAAGGAGAGCTGGCCGTTGTCATAGGACGATCGGGCTACCACATCTTAGAGAAAGATGCCATGGCCCATGTCCTCGGTTATACAGTGGCCAATGATTTTGCCGTACGCGACATGCTTGAAAACTACTATCGACCGAATCTCCCGGTTAAAAATCGCGATGGCATGACACCGATTGGTCCCTGGCTCACTGCCGCGTCGATGATCTCCGATCCGCTTAAGCTTACCATTGAAACAACAGTAAACGGCCAGACCGTTCAAAAAGGATCGACAGGCGATATGATCTTTGGTATCAGCGAAATCATTGCCCTTATTTCTCGCGTATTAACGTTAAGGGCAGGAGATGTGATTTTAACCGGGACGCCAAAAGGCGCAATCAACGTCGGCCATGGAGATCGAGTAAGGGTTCATATCGAAGGCGTCGGCACGCTAGACAATACCATCTGCGAGGAGGGGAGAACGTGCCACACCTCACTTTAGAGTACACAGACAACCTCGAGACACAGATCAATATTGAACAGCTCATGCATGAGATGCATGCCGTCTTGTTGTCCGAAAAGGATATCTTTCCAAGCGGTGGTATCCGCATCAAAGCGTATCCTTTGCACCGCTATCTTGTAGCAGATGGACGAACTGGGGGGGCATTTATCCATCTCACACTTAAAATAGGTCCCGGTCGCCATGAGGCGGTTAAAAAGCGCATTGGTGATAGGCTTTTTAAAGTGCTGGAAGAGGCGACAAAAGTATTATATGAACACATACCGTTGGCACTATCACTAGAAGTCACGGAATTTGCACCGCCGGGAACATGGAAAAAAAACAACATGCATTCACGCGCTTCACAATCGTAGAAGTATGTAGAGGTATGAGGAGGGATCACTTTGAAAAACATGCCAGCAATTTATCACTATATCAACGGTGCTTATGTACCTTCTGCGAACGGGAAGACATTTACGAACATCAATCCGTATACCGGTGAGCCCCTCGGGGAAGTTGCAGACGGCACGGCTGAAGAAGTTGATCGCGCGGTTCGAGCTGCCCGCAGCGCCTTTGTAGAGGGGCCTTGGGGACGTATGACGGTAAAAGAACGGTTGAAGATCATACGTCGAATCGCCGAGCGCATCGAAGCGCACAGCGAAGCGCTTGCCCATCTTGAAACAACCGATACAGGCCTCCCTATCAGTCAGACAAAAAACCAAGCAGCACGGGCTGCAGAGAATTTTCGATTTTATGCTTCTATGGTAGAAAGTCGGCTGATCGGTGAAGCATACCGCGTAGACGATGCATTTATCAATTACACAATTTATAAGCCTCTGGGCGTCGTCGGTCTCATCACCCCCTGGAATGCGCCACTTATGCTAGAGACATGGAAGATCGCTCCAGCGTTGGCCACCGGAAACACCGTTGTTTTAAAACCAGCGGAGTGGACACCGCTTACAGCACACAAACTGACGGAGATCATGCAGGAAGCGGGAGTACCAGAAGGTGTCTTTAATGTCGTCTATGGGTTTGGCGAGACAGCAGGCGAACCGCTCGTCAAACATCCAGACGTACGGCTGATATCCTTTACCGGTGAGACAACGACTGGCATACGTATCATCAAAAATGCAGCCGACACCTTGAAAAAAACTTCGATGGAACTCGGTGGAAAATCGCCAGCCATCATTTTTGCCGATGCCGATCTTGACCGGGCACTGGATGCCATCGTCTGGGGTATATTCTCTTTTAATGGTGAACGCTGTACAGCCAACTCGAGAGTGTTTCTTGAGCGTTCTATCTATCATTCGTTTGTAGAAAAACTAAAAAGCCGTGTTCAAAACATTCGCATCGGTGATCCGCTTGATGCGAGCACAGAACTCGGTCCACTCATCCACCGCGAACACCGTGAACGTGTTCAAAGTTATATTGACCTGGCGCGCAGAGAAGGAGCGGAAGTATTTCAAGGCGCACTTCCACCCGCTTTGGAAGGAAAAAACTTTATCCCTGCCACCCTTCTGTTGCAGGTTCAAAACGAGATGCGCGTCGCTCAGGAAGAGATTTTCGGTCCGGTTCTGGCGGTGATGCCTTTTGATACAGAAGAGGAGGTGATACGTCTGGCCAATGACGTGAAATACGGACTTGCCGCTTATGTGTGGACAGGCGATGTTGCGCGTGCACACCGTCTTTCACAGCGTATCGAAAGCGGTATGGTCTGGGTGAACTCGCAAAATGTGCGCGATCTTCGCATACCATTCGGTGGTACGAAATATAGCGGGTTAGGGCGCGAAGGTGGACACTATAGCTTTGAAGCATATACCGAGGTGCAGGTCATCCATGTCGCCATGGGTCATCATTCGATACCGCAGTTTGGGAAATAACCTTACGTCCATTACATGAGAATGTCAAAATCAAAAAGGAGGTAATATCGATGCATAGATCAACGAATCAAAAAGATAAGCGGAGACGTTTGAAAAGTGTCTGGCTCTTGACCATAGCCGTGTTGATGATGGTCGTGTCTGCCTGCGGGCAAGCCACAACTTCAAGCGAAGGAGACAACAATGCAGGAGAGAATACCCAGGCAACTCAAAAAAACGATAGCAGCAGCCAAGGTACGTCTAAGGAAGCCATTAAAATTGGTGT
>Ga0265295_1008118_pt1 | contig 11768 bp, 10 predicted proteins | sample Munlansysbiofilm_FD_192503 | JGI IMG/M metagenome (GOLD analysis project Ga0265295, IMG submission 192503) | Leachate microbial communities from a municipal landfill in Southern Ontario, Canada - Methane capture system biofilm | ecosystem: Engineered > Solid waste > Landfill > Unclassified ... | reverse complement strand
CAAACTCTGCCACCCATTTAGGATACAAACCGGGCACATGTTCTGGAGGAGTTTCAAATTTAATGTTTTTTACGATGTTGTTTTCAACCTCAACAACAGCAAACTGCTGACAATGCCCAAAATGAGCACATAATATTCCGTTTTCCACAGGAACTGCAATAATTTTTTTCATAAGATTATATTAATTTATTTTATTGTTTTAAAAATACTTAAAAAAACAAGAAACCACATCTTCAAAAAGGATTTTCAAACCTGAAGCAAAAGATATGATCTCACAATCATCATCCTCGTCTGCCTCTACCCAATCCTCTTCCCTGATTAAAAGGTTGAGAGTTTCTTCCACAACGGCCACGGCCGAAGCAATTCCTAATTCCGGCTCCGAATCTTCTTCCCCAACCTAATGGGATTTGATCATTCTCACCTACTGGTTGATTTGCTAAATCTGGTTGTTTCACATCTTCAGCAACATCTGCACAACGTCCCATTCGACGTCCTGTCATTGGCCCCTGTCCTTGGGGACCTGTTTGATTCATTCTTGGCATAGTAAACACTCCTTTTAAAAAAATTTTAATATTATTTCGGCCCGCTTTGTAGTCGCTTGCCTTTTCCTTTTCCTCCGCCTGCCTGTCGTTTCTGCGCCATTCCTTCTCCAAGTTTTTTGGATTTTTCTTCACCTGTTGAAGCGCCTTTACATTTTCCAAGGCCACGACCTGTTGCGGGTCCTTTTCCATCTGGTCCTTTTCCATCCATTTTTGGCATAACATTACTTTTTAGAGTTAATAATTCTATGATTTTCTTAACTGTCATTGTTTCATCCTGAACTATCACCATCTGAATTTTAAGACTATCCAGAAGAGATTTCACTTTTATTCCAAAATCTTGAGAAATAATTCTTGTAACACCTTTGCCATGAAGCAAATCTGTAACTTTTTTACCAACATCATCCTGAGAATTATTGAATGGGTTTGGCAAAAACTCTATAGCACCCGTCTCACAATCATGTATTACATAGCATGAGCATCTAGCAAAATGGCTGTCAACCACAGCGTCAAAATTACATTCTGTAGCAGAGATCGCAGTTTTCATATTTTTGAATATTTTGGGCTGACAGCCATTGGTGATTTTTATTTATTTTTTAATGATTTTTTTCAAAACTGTTTCCTTGTCCAATTTTTTGGTACAGAAGAACCAGTCATAACAATGCATTTCATCCTTACTTTCCATACGTTGTTTGGCAACGCCACAAGAGCCAGCAGTGGGAACAATAACGTCATCACCAGGTCTCCAGTCAGCAGGTGTAGCAATTTTAAACTCATCAGCCGTTTTAAGTGCTAAAACAATTCTGTAGAGCTCATCGAAATTACGTCCAAGACTGAGTGGATAATAAATAATAGTTCTGACAACACCTTCTGGGTCAATTACAAATACAGCACGAACTGCTTTTGTATTGCTTTCACCTGGCATCATCATACCGTATTTCGTTGCGACTTCCATAGTGATGTCTTCAATCAATGGAAATGTTATTTCCATATCTTTCATCCCTTTATATTCAATCTTTTCCTTGATGGTTCTCAACCATGCAATATGACTGTAGAGACCATCAACTGACAATCCTACAAGTTTACAATTTGCATCATTGAACTGTTTCTCCATAGAGGCAAAAGTCATAAATTCGGATGTGCAAACGGGTGTAAAATCTGCAGGGTGGCTAAATAAAATAACCCAACTTCCTTTATAATCTGCAGGAAAATTGATGTCCCCTTGGGTTGTTACTGCTTTAAATTCGGGTGCCTTATCACCGATGCGAGGCATAGAAAAAATTTGTTGTTCCATAGTTTTGTTTTTTTTTTAATTAATTATTCGGATTACATTTTAAACATTGATAATGCTGATTTTTAGAAAAAACAGCATCATTATCTTTATCTGCACATGCATGAAAACGTTTGCTTCCGCAAAGCGGACAAAAAATCAATTCAAGCTGCATGTCAGGATGATTAAAAATAGTGTCACAAGTTTCACAATGATACCATTCACTGTCAAAACACACCTTTCCACCTTCAATATATACTGAACGTCCCTCAACCATCGCCGTTGCAAATTTGGTAAGGGCTGATGAATAGATTCTCGAAAAAGTAGGTCTTGATACTTCCATTTTTATTGAAGCATCATAGTGATTCAGATGCTCATAGTCACACAATCGAATTGCTTCATATTCCTCAAGCAAAAGATTGACCGGCGAATCGTCAACAGATTCCTGAGTATGACCAAAAGGTTTTAATCCTTTGATTACAGGCATTTCTGATACTTTTCTTGTGGTTCTGAATCTTGACATACAACAACTTGACTTAATGTTCACTGCAAAGTTAATGAACATCTGCTCAATAACCAAATATTTCTTTACTTTTGTAAAAAAAATATTTTGAAAACACAAAGCATACAAAGCAGAATTGTTTTTCCACACCATCTGAATGACCATCACACCTTATTTGGAGGAATTGCCATGCAGTGGATGGACGAAGCAGCATATATTACAGCTTCTAGATACACTGAGAAGAAGGTTGTTACTGTATCAGTAAAAGAGGTGAATTTCATTTCGCCATTACGATCAGGAATGATTGCTGATATTCACAGCAAGATTATATCTGCAGGGAATGTAAAACTAGAAATTCTGATAGAAATTTATGCAGAAGATGTATATTCGGGGACAAGTCAAAAGGCGGCATATGGTGTATTTACTATGGCCGCAGTGAATGATGACATGAAGGCTGTGAGACTTAAGAGCGAATAAGCTCCTAAAAATCAATAAGCGAATAATTAAATTTGTTACTTTTACAATAGTAATAAATAGAATTCTATCTCGTTTATAGGTTTTAAATTCACAAGCCCATGAAAAAAAATGATGTATTATTAATTATCGGCACATTTTTGTTTTCGTTTTTATTTTACCAACAAAGTGCCGGACTCAATGTGTTTTTATTTTCAATAGCAGTTCCAATTCTACTAGCAGTTTACAAACCCGAAAGCCTAAAAAACAGATTCTGGCTTCTGGGAGCATTTCTGACTATCCTCACAGGATTTTCGGTATTTATAAATGGGACTGTGCTTGCTAGCTTAGCATTCTACTTTGCAGTGACTTATATAGCTGGAGTAACAGTGAGTTCAATGGCATCACCACTTACTGCAATTGGATACACTAGTTTTTCATGCATGACTTCCATGGGTTATATGATTGGAGATTCAATAGTGCGCAAAAGAGGCAGGGAAGAAACAGTAAAGAAAAAAATCAACAGAGGAGCCATCATTGGCATGGGTCTTTTTATTTTTGTAGTTGTAATGATTTTCTTCTTTTTATATCAAGACGCCAATCCTCTATTCAAAGAAATAACAAAGTTCATCAACCTAGATTTTATTTCACTGAAATGGGTGATGTTTACCTTTATGGGATTTTTACTAATATACGGAATACTATACACGCTGAAAATCAATTCATGGGATGATTATGAAAAGAATGGTCCCCGCACCATTGACCATGAAAAAGCGACCACAGGAATCAATAGATTTTTGTGGTTTGAAATGGATTCTGATATAGAACGTAAAGCCGGAGTCATTTTGTTTGTTTTGCTCAACATTATGATCCTCACTATCAATGTACTTGACATTTCTTTTTTGTGGTCAGGCATGAAACTTCCCGAAGGATTTACATTTGCTGGTTATCTGCATCAAGGTATTTACACGCTCATTTTCTCATGCTTGCTAGCAATTCTGCTGATATTACTAATCTTCAGAGGGCGATTGAATTTCACAGAAAAAAACAAAACACTGAAAATCATGGCCTATGCATGGATTGCACAAAATATTTTCATTGCCTTGTCATGTGGATTAAAAAACGTAATATATATTTCATCCTATGCTTTGACATACCGAAGAATCACAATATTTGTGCTACTTACCCTCCTAATGGTTGGGCTGGTTTCTGCAATTATTAAAATCATGAAAAAAAAGAACATCTATTATCTGTTCAGGATGAATAGTTTTTCATTTCTCATTGTTTTTATAGGGATCAGCTTGTTTAACTGGGATGGAATCATCACAAAATACAATCTCAAAAACTCAGAATTTCCCGATGTTGCATATCTTGTCGATTTAAATGAATCAGGGCTTCCTTATCTTCTTCAGTATGCTGAAACGACAAGTGCTGGTGAAAAACTGGTGAATTCAAATTACAAATCGCGCAGTTTTTATACACCCAGTTCTTATTATTGGCAAAGACCATTGCTGACAGATATCATTTATGACAAAACATACGACCTGCTCTATAAACACAAACACAGCAGTTGGAAATCCTATAATCTTTCAGAAGCCATGACAATCAGAAAGATCAGAAAACTATATAATGATGGAGTACTTAAACAATTTACTATCAAGGACAATACATTTTTTGACATCCATATCCTAACAGAATTCCTCGGTTTGACAAGCCTTACAATCTCTAATTCAAATTTCTACGACACCGTTGGAATAGCGACTCTAAAACCTTTCACAAGAATAGAGGAACTTGAACTCAGTGATATGGAACTTGAAAGTATTGATAATCTCCCAAATTTTAGTGAACTCAAAAGCATCAATCTCAAGAATAATCTCATTGTTAATTTCGAGGCCTTAATCAATTACAAAGGACTAAAAGAAATTGATATTTCAGGCAATACAGTTGAAAACATCAATTTTCTGAAACAGCTAAAAAATGTTGAAATTTTGAATCTTTCAGAGACTCGTGTTGCCGACTTCGGTGTTCTAGCAGAACTTCACACATTAAAAAAACTGTTCCTCCGCAATATGATTATTTCTAATTTCTCAACACTACCCGTTTGTCATTCTCTGGAAGAAATTGATCTCACCGGAAATACAAACCTGAGTGCATATAATAATTTGGCTGCTCTTATATCTGGTGCACCCAAATTGTCAACTGTTATTTTACAAGATATATCGCTCAGTTCACTTGCCTATTTCTTAGATACTGTAGTGATTATGAACAAATATGAAATCCCAGGACAAAGCAATATTGACCGCACAGTACTGGCACACATCAAATATCTGGATGTTTCAAACAACCTGATGTTTAATCTTAGCGGAATTCAAGTATTCAAGGGACTATCTGTATTTCACGCCCGTTCAAACTCAATATCAGAGATTAAGCATATTCGAAGTTGCATGAATCTCATTGAACTGGATCTCAGACAAAACGCCATCAACTCGCTCAAAGGAATTGATGCACTCAAGGAGCTGAAATATTTGCATTTGAGTGAATTCACATTCTCCGACATCAAAGAACTTGAATCTCTGAGCAAATTGGAAGCGCTCACCTTGAGCAATGGGTTTATTTCCGATATCACACCACTGACAAAACTAAAAAACCTAAAATATCTCGACCTTTCCCAAACAGCAATACCTTCTCTGAGCTTTCTTCAGAACATGCAAAACATTGAGTTTTTAGATCTGAGTGGATACAATGGAGAAGACATTGAAGAGATCATTCATTGTAAAAACCTAAAAGTTGTGATTTTGCCTAGAATTCCAATGAAGTTCAAAAGGAAACTGGAAGAGGAAATACCTCAAATCAGAATTATAAGAGATTATGACTTTGAAGATGATGATTTTTATATGGCTAAATATGGGAAAAAGGCAGAATAAGCCGTTGAAATTCTCTATTTTTGCCAAAACTAGTAAACACAATCTAAATGTCCATCACTGTAAAAAACATTACAAAACTCTACGGTCAGCAGAAAGCTGTTGACTCTGCAAGTTTTCATATTGAATCTGGAGAAGTTGTCGGGCTTTTAGGTCCCAATGGAGCAGGAAAATCAACTTTAATGAAAATCATTACTTGTTTTATACCGCCCAATGAAGGAGAAGCTTCAGTTTGCGGTCTTAATGTTCTTGAAAAATCTCTTGAAGTAAGATCAAAAATCGGATACCTTGCCGAAAACAATCCCCTATATCTGGACATGTATGTTCACGAATTTTTGATGTTTATTGCCTCTATTCACAAACTAAGCAATAGGAAAAAAAGCGTGATGGATATGATTGAGCTCACGGGGCTTGGCATTGAGCAAAAGAAAAAAATAGGACAACTTTCAAAGGGGTATCGTCAAAGAGTCGGTCTAGCACAAGCTTTAATCCACGATCCCGAAGTTTTAATTCTTGATGAGCCAACTTCAGGGCTGGATCCCAATCAGATTATTGAAATCAGAAACCTAATCAGTGAAATCGGAAAGGAAAAAACCGTGCTTATATCAACTCATATCATGCAGGAGGTGGAAGCCATTTGCTCAAGAGCTATCATTATAGACTTGGGAAAAATCATTGCTGACGATTCACTGGTGAATTTAAAAAAACGATCAAAATCCAATATCGTTACTGTAGAATTTGACAAAAAAGCCAATCAAAAATCACTTCTTAACATTAAGGGAGTTGCTTCATGTCAATCTGAGGATAATTTAACATGGATAATTGAATCAAATGAAGAAACTGATGTGCGAAAAGAGATTTTCCGATTTGCTGTAGATAATGATTTGAGTGTTTTATCTCTGGAAAAGGATAAATCAACCATAGAGGACCTTTTCAGACGTCTTACAAAAAAATAATTTTAAATGGAAAGAGGAAATACGTATCTTTGTAGGTTATACGTTGCTCTTGTGAATAATTATTTACGCAATATTCTGTTTTTTCTGATTGTACTCACCACAATACAATCTTATGGCACCCATCAGCGAGCTGCCGAAATTACATATAAACATATTTCAGGATACACCTATGAGTTTACTCTGGTAAGTTACACTTATTCACCCAGTTTGGCCGACCGCCCCTTTCTTAAAGTTAACTGGGGTGATGGTTCAAGCACTGACCTTCCACGAATACAAAAGACTCCTGTACCCGGTGCAGTTAACATTACAAAAAACGTATACACCGGAACCCACACCTATGCTGCTCCTACCACTTATTATGTAACGATGGAAGACCCCAACAGAAACGCGGGGATCATCAATATTCCCTATTCTGTTAATGTTCCCATGTTCATCAGAACAATGATTATAGTGAATCCGCTTCTTGGACCAAATAGTTCTCCTCAGCTCACCTTTCCACCAATTGACAATGGCTGTGTGGGCATTCCTTTCTATCATAATCCCGGCGCTTATGATCCTGACGGAGATTCTTTATCATTCAAACTTGCTCCTTGCAAAGGAGAAGATGGACTTGATATTCTGGGGTACACATATCCTGCAGCATCAAACAGTTTTTCGATAGACCCATATTCAGGAACTGTTACATGGGATAGTCCTATTCTGCAGGGAGAGTATAATATTGCAATCATCATTGAAGAATATCGAAACGGCATTCTGATTAGTGCTATTACACGTGATATGCAGATTAATATTATTGCATGCAACAATCAACCCCCCATGCTCAATGTCATTTCTGATACCTGTGTGAATGCAGGCGATTTTCTTACATTCAATGCAATCGGAACCGATCCTAATCCTGATATTCTAACCCTGAGTGCAACAGGAGCTCCCTTTGAAGCACCGAACAGTCCTGCTAACTTCCCAACGGTTAATGGCACATCACCCATCACAGGAACATTTAAATGGCAAACCAATTGTACTCATGTTTATAAAAATCCATGGCCTGTTTATTTCAGACTTGAAGATAACAATCCTGAAGTCAATCTTATCAGTATAAAAACCACATTTATTACTGTGGTTGCCCCCGCGCCAAAAAATCTTATTGCTACCGCAGCCGGAAATTCAATCAATCTTAAATGGGAAAAAAGCATTTGTGGTCAGGCTAGCGGTTATAAAATCTATCGAAAGACTGGTTCATATGGCTATATCCCTGCTCATTGTGAAACTGGAGTGCCAGCATATACAGGCTATGTTCAGATTGATCAAACCTATGATGTGAATGACACTACTTTCATCGATAATAATAACGGTGAAGGATTAAATCATGGTCCTGAATATTGCTATATGGTTATAGCTTATTTTGATGATGGTGCAGAAAGTTATGCCTCAAACGAAGCCTGTGCTTCTCTGAACAAAGATGTTCCGGTAATTACCAACGTAAGCATCCGAAATACTGATGTAACAAACGGGGCCGTGTGGATTGCATGGAGTAAACCCACTGAAATAGATCCACTTGTTTATCCCGGTCCCTATGAATATCGAATTTTCAGAGGGCAAGGATTTCAACCAACAACAATGGCGCAAATTGGATCATATTCATCACTCAATGACACGACTTTCATTGACACCCTTATCAATACTCATGATTTTCCTTGGTCATATGCCATCGAACTTTGGGACTTCAGTCAGTCAAATCCTCAATTCATTGGAAAAACATCCACAGCATCTTCAGTATGGCTAAATATCCTTCCCTTTGATCAAGCATTGATCCTGCAGTGGGAATACATTGTTCCTTGGACAAATACAGAGTTTACTATTTACCGTTACAATCCAGTTACAACGAACTTTGATTCTGTTGGAACTTCCATAACCCACGATTTTATGGATAGTGGACTTGACAATGGTACAGAATATTGTTATAAAATCAGATCAAGTGGTAGTTATTTCACCTCAGGATTTATTAATCCGATTCAAAATTTCTCACAAATAAAGTGTGAAGCTCCAAGCGATATGATTGCACCATGTGCACCAGATCTTACGGTGCTACCCAATTGTGAAGTTCCATCAAACACTCTAAAATGGACAAATCCAATTACAGATTGTGATTATTCAGACGACACTGATTTCTATCTCATCTACTTCTCGCCAACAGAAGATGGTACGTTTTCAGTAATCCACACTGAAAACGACCCTTATGTTCTACAATTTGACCATTTGATTGGACAAACCATAGCAGGGTGCTATACCATAGTAGCAGTCGATACTACTGGAAATATCAGTGAGTTTGCAGACACTATTTGTGTTGACATTGACATTTGTGATTTGTATAGGCTCCCAAACATATTTACACCCAACGATGATGGATACAATGACTTCTGGACGCCTTTTCCTTATGATTTCGTTGACCACATTAAATTACAAGTGTTCAATCGCTGGGGGAAAGTAGTATTTGAAACCAAAGATCCTGACGTGGGTTGGAACGGCAAACATTATGAAAATGGAGATGATGTGGCTGAAGGAGTTTATTTCTATATTTGTGAAGTTTATGAAATTCGACTTACAGGTCTTTCAAGTAGAACCATTACTGGAAGCGTCACTATCATCAGAAATCCCAACGAAAAAATATATTAACAACAAAATAAAAATTATGTTTAGTGGAATTGTAGAAGAAACCGGCAAGGTTGTAAAAATTGACAAAGAAGGAAGTAATATAAACATTACAATATCAACACCCATTGCCAGAGAATTGAAAATCGACCAAAGCATGTCACACGATGGTGTCTGCCTTACTGTGGTTAAGGTTGACCCTGAAGCTGAAACTTATGTTGTTACTGCTATTCAAGAAACCTTAGACAAAACGAATCTGCAATCATGGAAGCCAGGATATGAAGTCAATCTTGAACGCAGTGTAGTTGTAGGGGGCAGGTTTGACGGACATATTGTACAAGGACATGTTGATCAGACTGCCGAATGTATAAAAGTTGAAGAGTTGGATGGAAGCTGGAAATTTTATTTCAAATATGACGAAGGAACTGGAAACATTACTGTCGAAAAGGGATCAATATCTGTAAATGGGGTAAGTCTCACTGTGGTGGATTCAGAAAAAGGGATGTTCTCAGTTGCCATCATCCCATACACCTATGACGTAACAAACTTTCATAACTTCAGACCAGGATCAATTATAAATATTGAATTTGATGTTTTTGGTAAATATGTAGCCAAATTATTGGATGCATATTTTGAAGCCAGAAAGCAATAATTTTGCTATTTTCCAGTACCTTTAATTACAGTTAGAACTGTATAAAAAAGGATTTTAAAATCCATTGCAATAGACATGTTTTCAATGTAAAGCAGATCGTATTTCATTCTTGCGATCATCTGTTCAACATTTTCGGCATATCCATATTTTACCTGTCCCCAGCTTGTAATACCAGGCTTCACCCTTTGCAATAAACGATAATGCGGAGCTTGCTGAACAATCTGGTCAATATAATACTGCCGCTCAGGACGAGGCCCTACGAGTGTCATATTTCCTTTTAACACATTGAAGAACTGAGGAATCTCATCCAATCTGTATTTTCTCATAAAACGGCCAAATTTGGTCACGCGAGGATCATCCTTATTTGAAAGCTGAGGAGTTCCATTTTGTTCAGCACCAACTAACATTGACCTGAACTTATAAATCTGAAAAGGTTTTCCCTTTAACCCGATTCTTTCATGTGAATATAATACGGGGCCCTTGGAGGATCGTTTCACTCCTATAGCTAGCAAAAGATACAAAGGAGAAAAAACAATAATGACGATTACAGATAATACGACGTCAATAATACGTTTAGCAACTTGTTGCCACAAGGGCATTATTTCGACAGGAAGTTCAATGAGAGGCATATTAAAAATCGCGCTGTACTTCACCGAACCAGCAATAATATCCTTATAATCAGGCATAATCTTAATTGTCACTTTCAGATTATTGGTTTCAAGAAGTATTTTTTCAATCATCTTATGCTGAGCAGGGTCAATGGCAATAATAATCTCCTCTATAGCATGTTCTACAACAAAACTCTCGATTTGGTCAACATCTCCAAGACAAGGGAGCAAATCTTTCATTTGATCATGGACCTCACCTGACACGCGCACATACCCAATAAACCTATTCCCAGATGCAACTGACTGCCCAGTGATTTCAGAAAAAACCTTGAAGGCATTTCCGTTGCTTCCAATAAGAAGAGTATTGAATGCCAGTTCTCCCCGATGGATCTTCTTGTTGGTTTTCATGGTCAGAATAAATCGGGTCAATGCAGTCAGGAAGAAATGAACAACAAACAAAAACAAGTAATATTTATAGTAGTCCGTATAAGAAACAATAACATCATCGAGAATAAAAACAAAAAAGATAATCGTTACTCCAATAAAGGAAGCGATAAAAATCTGTCCAGTTTCCCTCATTCTAGAACGCCTAAAAACATTTCTATAAGAACCTATGAGAGCATATAGGATCACCCAAAAAATAGGGATTATTATAATGCTATAATAAAACTTGGGATCATTAAATACCGAATCAAAATACTCTTGTTTTGAAAAGTAAAATTCTTTTTTTCTATAAAAGAAAAACAGCCCCCAGGCTGTTACCGCCATGATAAAATCAAAAAGAATGTACTTAAAAGTTTGCAGCCGTTTATTCATCATTTTCTAGTAATGAATCAGTTTGATATTGTCAATCCATACCTGACCTTGAGTATCACCACCTTTTTCTAAATAAGCAGTTATAAAAAAGTTAAAGTCTATAGAACTCTGCAATCTTGACACAGTTGGAGTCAGGTTCACATATATTTTTTTCCATTTTTCAGAAGGAGTAATGACAACAACAGGATGTTGAGTTGAAAAAGAATACTGATTTGCGAAAACCCCTACAGTAAATGGAATAGTACTTTTACAATTGATTTCAACAAACGTAAAACCACCTCCCTGTGGCAATTTATAACTATCAATGGATTTCACTTCAAAAAAATCTCGCGATGTGTCAATAAAAATTTCACCGCAATAAGTACCCTCAAACACATGCACGGCGTCATCGATTTTGTTGATTAT
>Ga0265295_1008117_pt1 | contig 11769 bp, 9 predicted proteins | sample Munlansysbiofilm_FD_192503 | JGI IMG/M metagenome (GOLD analysis project Ga0265295, IMG submission 192503) | Leachate microbial communities from a municipal landfill in Southern Ontario, Canada - Methane capture system biofilm | ecosystem: Engineered > Solid waste > Landfill > Unclassified ... | reverse complement strand
TCTTTATATCTTTGTTGGATTGCTTTTGCGCTAGGGGCAGAGTTTGCTTTATCGTATCCATGGCAAGTGTGACAGTTACCCTGATATAAAATTTCGCCCATATTTGCGTAAGAAAAAAGCGTAAAGAACGACAATAGAAGTATAATTCTCAATGTTTTTTCCTTTTTTTGACGAAGTATATCAATAAAAAACCCTTTTTGTCATTGACTTAAGACAAATTATTAGTTGAAAAAAATATTCTTTTTTAAGCTAAGAAAACTAAAGTTTTCATAGATAGACATCAACCAAAATAAAAATGCACTGTGATATAATTAAAAATTATTTAAGGAGAAATGATGGCAGTAGTAGAATTTTTAGGCCCAATAGGCCGCCCTTCATTAAATGTAGATGTAAAATCTTTGAGTGAATTAAGAGAGTTTTTGAAAAACGATGAGGAGCTCTCAAAATGGTTAGAAATTTCAGCAGTGGCAATAAATGATGTTTTAGTTTCAGATTTAAATGCACCTATTAAACAAGGAGATAAAATCTCACTTTTGCCACCAGTTTGTGGAGGTTAAGATGCTTGAATTATATAGTGGCCCATTAGATGCAAAAGAGATTGTAAATAGATGGTATGATAAATATAAGCTTAAAAATTGTGGCGCATTCATAACTTTTGTAGGTATCGTTCGCGATGAAGATGGGATTGATGGACTTAGTTTTGATGTATATGAACCAATCCTTAAATCTTGGCTTGATAAGTGGAATGAAAGGGCAAAAGAGAAGGGGCTTTATATCATGATGGCTCACTCAATTGGAGATGTGCCAAACCATGAAAGCTCTTATGTAGCAGGCGTTGTATCACCTAGAAGAAGGGCTGGACTTGAGATTTTTGATATTTTTGTTGAAGATTTTAAAACAAAAGCCCCCATTTGGAAGTATGATTTAATTGATGGAAAAAGAGTCTATGCACAGGCTAGAAGTACTGCTCTTCCTGGTGCTGGAATTTTAAAGGTTTAAGATGAGTTGGACACCTTATGAAAAAACCATAAAGGCACTAGAAGAGAGTTTGAAAATCAAAGCTGGCATAGAGTATGTTGGCCTTATGGAGTCTTGGGGCAGAATTTTAGCAAAAGATATTTTTGCGCAAGAGAGCCAACCAGAGTTTCCAACCTCAGAGATGGATGGATACGCTATAAGATTTGAAGATCAAGAGTTAAAAAGATTAAAAATTACCCAACATTTACCTGCTGGCACAGATACTTCCAAAGAAGTTCAAAATGGTGAGTGCATCAAAACTTTTACTGGCTCGCTTATGAGTGATGGATCTGACACTATTATCCCGATTGAAAATGTAGAAGTTAACGGTGAGTATATAAATATAGTAACTCCAGTCAAAAAAGGTTTTGCCGTAAGACCCGTTGGAGAGGCCTATTTTAAGGGTGATCTTTTAATGGCCAAAGGAACAAAGATTGACTTTGCGCAAATTGGAGTTTTAGCAGGACTTGGGATAGTTCATATCCCTGTTTTCATCCCTCCAAAGGTGGCTATTTTAGCTACTGGAAGTGAGATTGTAGATATAGGTGAGCCTTTGCCAAGTCCCGCTCACATAAGAAGCTCGAATCATGTAACCTTAGCAGCTCTTGCAAAATCAGCAGGGGCAGAGCCTATTCTTTTAGGAGTTGCAGGGGATGATAAAGAGCTTATTAAAAATAAAATCATTGAAGGACTAACCCACGCTGACATAGTTGTAACAACTGGTGGGGTTAGCGTTGGGGATTATGATTTTGTAAAAGATATAGTTGGGGATTTAGCAGTTGAAACCATCATTGAGGGTGCACAGATAAAGCCAGGCAGACATATAAGAGTTGTAAAAGTTAACGGTAAACATCTTTTAGCACTTCCTGGTTTTCCATACTCAAGCTCAGTAGTCTTTACTCTTTACGGACTTAGAATTATAGATTTCATGCTTGGAAGAGACTTTAATAGACGATTTAGCAAGGCTATTTTAAATGAAGATTATAAAAAAAGATCCAAATTTACTGAATTTACAGCTTGCAATACAGTTGAAAAAGAGGGAAAAATAGAGGTTGATTTAGATGGAAAAAAGATTGGCTCAAGTGCAATTTTAAACAATCTTTTAAAAGATGCTGCGCTTTTATGCGTTCCAATAGACGCTACTACCATTAAAAAAGGCTCATTAGTAGATATTTTAAGAATTTGTAGATAGTTTTCACAACTGCATCAAGCCTTGATGCAGTTGTGTGCTGCATTTTTAATTCTAATCATTAGACTATTTAGAGCTAATTAATAATTTTAAATAGATTATATTTCAAAGAGTTGTTTTAGTTTTAATTCGTCTGTTTTTATAGAATTGTACTTGATAACTAAGAGCTCTTCGCTCTCATTTTGATAATACTCTATGACTCCATTTTGACTTGAAAGAAGGCCTATTTTACTTAAATCTATCTCACTAAACTTTAAGTATAAATTTTTAGTTAAATGGGGATTTTTTAATTTTAAAAGTAAAAAAATCCATAATAAAACTACAATTAAAACGCCCAAAGAGATCTTTCCAAGTCCAAAGTTTTCATAAAAAAGCCCTCCTAGTGCGCCTCCTAAAAAAGTACCTAAATGTCCAAAAGAGTTAAACACTCCAAGAGCCACGCCTCTTTCATTCACCTTAGCATACCTGCTTGCTAAAGATTGCATTAGTGGTTCATGTATATTAAACCCAATGAAAAACAGTGCAACACCAAAGATGAAAAACATATAACTATTTGTAAAGCCCATAACACTATAACTTACTCCAAAAAGCACAACACCAAGCATGAGCATTAATTTTGATTTTTTATATTTTTCACCAAAAACAGCTGAAAGTCCCATGGCAAAAATGCCTAAAACTAAAGCTGGAAAATAGACTTTCCATAGCTGGGATTTTTCAAACCCAAATTCACTAATCATCACTATTGGGATAATTAAAAACGCTAAAGTCATCATCCCTTTTTGTAAAAAATTTGTGATGTTCATTAAAAATAGTTGATCATTTTTGAAAATAGTTTTTAAATTAAAACCTCTATTTTCATAGTCATATTTTATTTTTGGTGGATTTGGAACTTTTGTAAAAAGAACTATTAAAGCAAAAATGGAGCAAACAGCAGTGATCCAAAAAAGCACTCCTATTCCATACAATCCGCCAAGCACGGGCCCAAGTCCCATGGAAATGGCAAAGCTAAGGGCAATGCTTCCACCCATTAAAGCCATCGCGCTTGTTCTTTTCTCTTCACTAACCAAATCACTTAAAAGCGCTGATGCTACAGCTCCAATAGCACCTGCTCCTTGTAAAAATCTACCTGCCATAAGAGTATAAATATCATTTGCTAGTGCCGCGACAATAGAGCCTAAAAAGAGTATCACTAAACCAAAAGCGATAGTTTTCTTTCTACCAATCCTATCAGAAAGCGCTCCAAAAGGAACTTGAAAAAGCATTTGGGTTAAAGCATATCCACCAATAGTAATCCCTACTAAGGTTTTTGTAGCGTAAGGTAGCTCAAGTGCGTAAACTGAAAGTACTGGTAAAACTATAAAAAGCCCTAAAAACCTAAGAGCAATGATAGCACTTAGCGGGCCCACTTTTTTTAACATTTAATCCCTAAAAAGAAAAATACACTTATTTTACCTATCTATTTCTTTAAAAAGCATTTTCTATTTAGTTATGATAAAATTTGCAAAAATTAAAGGACCATAGTGAGAATAGTTTTAGCATCATCCAACAAAGGCAAAATCAAAGAGATAAAATCTTTTTTAAAAGGGTGGGAAGTGCTCTCATTTGATGAACTCATTAAGCCTTTTGAGGTTGAAGAGAATGGAAAAAGCTTTAAAGAGAATGCTTTACTAAAAGCTAGAGCCATATATAATGCACTTCCAAAAAAAGAGATAGTTTTATCTGATGATAGCGGGATTAGTCTTCCTATTTTAAACAATGAGCCAGGAATATATAGTGCTAGATATGCCAAAATTGGCGCAAATGATAAGGAAAATTTAGCAAAATTAATTAGAGTGTTAAAAGAGAAAAACATAGAAAAAACTCCAGCTTTTTACACAGCTGCCATTGGCATAGTTAGCCCTTTTGGAGAATTTAGCGTACATGGATGGATGCACGGAGTTGCCATAGATGAAGCGCTAGGAGATAAGGGTTTTGGATATGATCCTATGTTTATTCCTGAAGGATTTAACTTAACTCTAGGGCAGATGGAAGAGGATGAAAAGATAGAGATTTCGCATAGAACAAAAGCTTTAAAATTAGCAAAAATTTTACTTTCAACTTTTAAAGGATCAAAATGAAAACAACTCTAATCATAGGCGCAGGCGGTGTTAGCAAAGTAGCAACAACAAAGTGCGCAATGAACCAAAGCACATTTGGAAACATAATCTTAGCAAGTAGAACAAAATCTAAGTGTGATGATATAGCAAAGGAAATTAAGGAGAGAACTGGCGTTATCATTCAAACTGCAAAAGTTGATGCAGATAGTGTGGATGAACTTGTGGAGTTAATCGAAAAAGTAAAGCCAGAGATTGTCATAAATGTAGCCTTGCCATACCAAGATTTGACCATCATGGATGCCTGTATTAAAACAAAGGTTCACTACCTTGATACTGCGAATTATGAGCATCCAGATGAAGCAAAGTTTGAGTATAAGCTTCAATGGGCAAGAGATGAAAAGTTTAAAAAAGCTGGTATTTTAGGACTTTTGGGAAGCGGATTTGATCCTGGGGTTACAAATGTTTTTTGTGCCTACGCGCAGCAATATCTATTTGATGAAATTCACACTATCGACATACTTGATTGCAACGCGGGAGATCATGGATACCCTTTTGCAACAAATTTTAACCCAGAGATAAACTTAAGAGAAGTAAGCGCAAAAGGCAGGTACTGGGAAGATGGCAAGTGGATAGAGACCTCTCCAATGGAGATAAAAATGGTTTGGGATTATCCTGAAATTGGCCCAAAAGATAGCTATCTTCTATATCATGAAGAGTTAGAGTCTCTTAGTAAAAATATTAAAGGCTTAAAAAGAATTAGATTTTTCATGACTTTTGGACAAAGCTATTTAACCCATATGAACTGCTTAGAAAATGTTGGAATGTTAGGCATTAAAGAGGTGGAGCATAAAGGGATGAAAATAGTACCTATTGAGTTTTTAAAAACGCTTCTACCAGATCCTGCGTCCCTAGGGCCTAGAACAAAGGGTAAAACAAACATTGGTGTAGTAATCAAAGGTTTAAAAAATGGAGAGGAGAAAAAAGTCTATATCTATAATGTATGCGATCATGAAGAGTGCTACAAAGAAGTTGGAGCTCAAGCTGTAAGCTACACTACAGGCGTTCCAGCAATGATTGGTGCAAAGATGATACTTGAGGGAACTTGGAGTGGAGAGGGTGTTTTTAACATGGAAGAGTTTGACGCAAAACCATTTATGGATGAGCTAAATAAACAAGGTTTGCCATGGAAAATTTTAGAGCTAACCCCAGATGAGAGTTTTGAAGTTATTTAATTTTATTTAACACTAAAGAGTTAAATAGCGAAAGAGGTAGTGGTTTAGAGGTTAAAAAACCTTGATATTTTTGACATTTTAAGTTTTTTAATGCTTCTAAATCACTATTAGTTTCAACTCCCTCAGCTACAACTTCAAAATCCATTATTCTTGCAATTTGTATAATCGTCTCCACTAAAGCCATTTTATCAATGTTTTTATCTATATCAATGATAAATGATTTATCTATCTTAATAATATCTATGGGGAGTTTATAAAGATAACTAAGAGATGAGTACCCAGTCCCAAAATCATCAATCGCAATCCTAACGCCTAGTGCCTTTAGCCCATTTAAAATCTTTATATTTTCAATACTTTGAGCAGAAAAACTCTCAGTAATTTCAAACTCAATAAACTTAGGCTTAATTCCACTCTCTTCCAAAGCCTTTTTCACACAATTTATAAAAAATGGAGACTCAAGCTGTTTTGTGCTTAAGTTGATGGCTAAAGTAAGCATCCATCCATTTTCATGCCACTTTTTGCACTGAGCCAAAGCCTCTTTAACTACCCATTCGCCAAGAGTTAAAATGAGTCCAGACTCTTCTGCAACTGCTATAAAACGATCTGGCGATAAGATTCCTTTTGTTGGATGATTCCATCTTAAAAGTGCCTCAGCGCCTATTATATTGCCAGTTTTAATATCAACTTTTGGTTGAAAATAGAGCTCAAACTCTTTTTTTACAATGCCTAGCTTAATCCCTTGTTCTATCTCTAAAAGCTCATGTATTTTTTCATCCATTTTTGGGTTAAAAAGTTGAAAAGTATTTCTTCCTTTTTGCTTTGCTTCATACATTGCAATATCAGCATTTTTAATTAAAATATCAGCACCTTCTCCATCTTCAGGATAAAACGCCACCCCTATACTGCACCCAATGGAGATATTTTTACCATCTATATAAAAAGGCCTATTTATAGCCTCTAAAATACGCTTTATAAGCTCATAAACAAACTCATCATTTTCTATGTAAGGGACTATTAGTACAAATTCATCTCCCCCAAATCTAGCCAAAGTATCAGATTCTCTTATAACTCCAAGAAGCCTTGAAGATACACTTTTAAGAACCATATCTCCTGCTTCATGTCCTAATGAATCATTTATGCGCTTGAAAAAATCTAAATCCAAAAACATTACAGCTATTCTTGTCTTAAGTCTTTTTGCATGCAAAATCGCATGCTCTAGCCTATCTGAGAGTAGCAATCTATTTGGAAGTGCAGTTAAATAATCATGATTTGCATTATGAAAAATCTTCTTTTGTTGCTCTTTTAAAGCAATTATCATCTTATTAACACTTATTGCTAAAGGCTTAAATTCGCTATAAATTACGCTCTTTTCATCTATGTTAACCTGCTCTGTTGCGGCTTTTTCAAACACTTTTATGAATACATTTAATGTTTTTTTAATTCTCCCAGCTAGGATAAACATGAAAATATAGGTAAGAATTGCAGCTATAGTAAAAAGAGAAATAAGCCAATATATTCTTTTTTCTATCATATTTTTTAAAATATTACTCTGCTTTAATGCTGATTTTTTAACTATGTTCATGTCAATACCAGCACCAATAAACATCTCTTCATTTGGAATTTTTTTGATAAAAGATATTTTTTCTACACTTTTATTGTCTAAGTTTTCCCATGAATAGATATTAAATCCACCCTCTTTCTCATTTTGAGCAATCAAACTATTTTGTTTTGAAATGTACCCAATATTTTCACCCTCAGCTTCCCAAACATTTAATGGATTTTCATAATAAACTCCATTACTAAAAATCAAATTCCCATCAAAGCTATTTACAAAAAAATAGTTAATCCCATGCACTCCAAAACGCCACTGAGCTAACTGTCTAAATATATGCTCTTTAACCTCTTTTTCAAATAAAGTTAAATCAATTGTCCCTACCACAACCCAATCTAATGGGTCAAATTTAGCTATTTTGCTCAATTTTTTTTCTACATTTTCACCCTTAATGGCATGATTTATTAACCATTCATCTGCTTGCTCAATCTTACTAAAGACTCCATTACTCATCTTTTCAATAGCATCTTCTTCTAATTTTTTATCATGAAAAATAGGAGTTCCATCTTTATTAAAAATAGTAAAATTTATATTCTTGCAACTAGGCGTCTTATGCTCATCAAGTAAGGCGTAAATACTTAAAAGATCATCTTTTTTATTCAAAAACTCATATGCTGAACTTAGGTACCCCAAAAAGCTCTTCATTTCATCTTCAAGCTCTTTTTTAACCCTTAAATCAGCCTCTTTGTACTCTGAGTCAATAAAACCTAAAGCTCTAGCAATTTCATCTTGAAGTAGCTGTTTTGCATCTTTTAATAAACTAGTATGTACAGCATCGCTTCTTTTTTTTAAATCCAAATTTTGATTATAGATGATAATAATTCCACTAACAATAGCAAAAAATAGGAAGATAAATAGAATTTTAATAGTCAAAGAGTTAATTAAGCTAGTAGATTTTTTCACGGTAACTCCTAGGTTTTGACATTTTATCATACCATCTGCAAAAATCAAAAGTTAGATATAATAAATTTAAAAAAAAGTGGAGTAAAAAGAGTGCAAACAAGCCCTTTATTAGAGAATATTTTAAATGATGTTGTAACACCTTGCTATATTTGCGAAGAGGCTCTTTTAGAAAAAAATCTACAACTTTTAGAGCATATTCAACAAAAAAGTGGAGTGAAAATCCTGCTTGCGCTTAAGGGTTTTGCATTCACGCCTTTAATGAACTTGGTAGGAAAATACCTTGTTGGATGCACGGCAAGTGGCTTGCATGAAGCTAAACTTGCAAAAGAGTTTATGGGCAAACAGATCCACACTTACTCACCAGCTTTTAAAGATGATGAGATAGATGAAGTGCTAGATTTAAGTGATTATATAGTCTTTAACTCATTTACTCAGTGGAAAAAATTTAAACAAAAAGCTTTAAAACACTCATCTTGTGGACTTAGGGTAAACCCTGAAACTTCAGCTTCTCCAGTTGATTTGTACAATCCTTGCGCTCCTTTTAGCAGACTTGGGATAGTAGAGAAAAACTTTTTGCATCATGAGCTTGATGGGATAGAAGGGCTACATTTTCACGCACTTTGTGAGCAAAATCTTGATGCCCTAAAAGATGTTTTAAAAAGCTTTGAAGAGAAATTTGGCAAATATTTGAAGCAGATGAAGTGGGTGAATTTTGGCGGTGGGCACCACATAACAAGAGAAGATTATGATGTTCTGGGCTTAATTGAGCTTTTGAGTGATTTTAAGAGTAGATATAAAAATCTTACAGTTTTTTTAGAACCAGGTGAAGCCATTGGTTGGCAAACTGGCACTTTAGTTTCAACTGTTTTGGACATTGTAGATAATGGAATGCAAATAGCCATCTTGGATACTTCAGCAGAAGCACACATGCCAGATACTTTGGCAATGCCTTATAGGGCTGAGGTTAGAAATGCGGGCAAAAGTGGCGAAAAGCCTTATCTTTATAGACTTACAGGTAACACTTGTTTGGCTGGAGATATTATGGGGGATTACAGTTTTAGCAAACCTTTAAAGGTGGGTGATAAAATTATTTTTGAAGATATGATCCACTACACCATAGTAAAAAATACAACTTTCAATGGTATAAAGCTTCCAAATTTAGGGGTTTTACAAAAAGATGGAAGATTTATTGTAGCTAGAGAGTTTGGATATGAAGAGTATCGCCGTAGAAATTAACGGCGATGTCTTTTTTGACTTTTCTCTTTTTTAGAGCTTGATTTTTGATAAGTTCTTCTTGAGCTATCTCGCCTTCTTGAGCCATCTCTTCTTCTTGGCTTTATTCTCTTTAAGATTTTAGCAAAAGCTTGAGGATCTAAACCGATAGTCTCAGGCCCATGAGCACTATTTTCTTTTAAGATAAATGAGATAGCTTTTAGCGCCACAGTTCTTATATCTGTCTCTTCTTCAATGGAAGAAAGAATGGTATTTGCACTCTCATTTAAAGGGATTTGTAAAATGCCATTTGCTAAATCTTTTAACTTACTCTCTTTTAATTCATTTAAAGTTGGTAGCACTTTATGCTCAATATTTGTTCCAACTTTCTTAGCAATTCTTTGTAAAGATTGATACTCCATTGGCGTACAAAGCGTGATAGCAACGCCCTTAAGCCCAGCTCTTCCAGTTCTTCCAATGCGGTGCACATAGCTTTCTGGATCAAAAGGTATGTGAACATTTATGACATGACTAATCTCTTTAATGTTTAATCCTCTAGCCGCAACATCAGTTGCCACTAAAAGATCTATATTTGAAAACCTAAAAGCTCTAATAACCTCTTCTCTTTGGGCTTGTTCCATATCCCCATGAAGCCCTTTTACAGCAAATCCAATGGCAGTTAACTTTGAAGAGAGCATCTCTACCTCTTTTTTTGTCCTACAAAACATTATGGCTTTTTCAGGATCTAGCGTGTCAAGAAGTCTTATAACTGCGTCATCTCTCTCCCACTCTTCGATTATGTAGTAGGATTGATCTATATCTTCATTTGTTGTTATATTTGTTGGAGTTACGCTTATAAATTCTGGATTATTTAAAATCTCTTTTGCAAGTGATTTTATAGGAGAGGGCATGGTAGCTGAAAAAAGTAGGGTTTGTCTATTTGATGGAAGAAAGTCAAATATGGCTTTTATATCTTCCAAAAACCCCATATCAAGCATCTCATCTGCTTCATCTAACACTACAATGGAGGGAGAAAAATTTCTAAGTTTTCCATTTTTTAAAAGGTCTAAAATCCTCCCAGGAGTTGCGACAACAACAGATGCGCCAGCTTCAATGAGTTTTATCTGCCTAGTATAAGAGCTGCCACCATATACTGTTACACTTTTAAAACCTTTATGTTTTCCTAACATATATATCTCATCGCTAACTTGCGTGGCTAACTCTCTAGTTGGAGTAATTACTAAAATCTCAACTCTTTTACTACCTGAGTTAATTTTACTTAAAATTGGCAAAGAAAAAGCTGCTGTTTTTCCTGTACCTGTTTGAGCTTGAGCAACTAAATCTTTACCCTCTAATACTAAAGGAATAGCAAGTTGCTGAATTGGGCTAGGCTCTTTAAAGCCAGCATCAACCACAGCCTTCATAATAGCTGGGTCTAAATCAAATGATTGAAATGTTTTATACATATTGTGCCTAATAGAAAGATCAAAGTAGCAAAAAGTAGGGCTAATTTGTCAGAATTTTGCCAATTATATCTAAAATATTTAAAATAGCAGGTTAGATTTTAATTAAAAATCTACTTACCTCTCCATCATGGGTGTAAGTAGTGGTAAATTCATGTAGATCAAAAACCCTAAGAGCTATAAAAAGACCAAACCCAAACCCCCTTGACTCTCTTTGCTTTTGCCCACCTAAAAAGTATGGTTGTCTATGCTCTTCTAGGCTATATTTAAGTGGATTTCCTCTGTTTTCAACTAATATAACTCCATCTTTAAAGCTAAACTTTGCACTTTTATCTAAGCTATATCTTAATGCGTTATCTACTATATTTTTTAATCCAACACAAAAAAGATCAAAATCAACACTTAAAAATCCTGACTCTACCTCAATGGTTAAATTTGGCTCTTCATCAGGCAGAAGATCCAAAACTTGGGCTAAAATATCATCTATATGATACTTTTTCACATCAACCCTTTGTTCTCCCGCACCTAGTTTTTCAATCCTTGCAAACTCTTCAAGCAAGCTCTCTTGCACGCCCATTAAGTCTTTTAATTTCTCTTTGTATGAAGATTCTTCCATCATTGCTAGCACTAATCTTGCCTTAGTTAGGGGGGTTTTAAGCTCATGCATCACATTTCTTAAAAAAAGCACTCTAGCATCTTTTAACTGCTTCATCTTTTCCACCATTTCATGATAAGCCCTTGCAAGTTCGCCTATCTCATCTTTGGATTTTATGGGTGGAATACTCATGTATTTTCCCTCTGATAATGCTTCAATGCTTTTTCTAAGAGATATTAACGGCCTTATGCTTCTTATTGTTAAAAAATATAGAGCAATGATTAAAAATAGCAAAAAGAGAAAAACTGCAGCGTGCAGATTTGCATTAGTGGTGTAAGATGTTTTAAAAAGAGTTGGCTTTTTATAGTTTGCAAGAGCAAAAATATCTCCTTGATGACTAAAAACCATAACTGCATGTCGTCTTTTTCCCATTCCTTGATTTGGCCCCAT
>Ga0265295_1008116_pt1 | contig 11769 bp, 8 predicted proteins | sample Munlansysbiofilm_FD_192503 | JGI IMG/M metagenome (GOLD analysis project Ga0265295, IMG submission 192503) | Leachate microbial communities from a municipal landfill in Southern Ontario, Canada - Methane capture system biofilm | ecosystem: Engineered > Solid waste > Landfill > Unclassified ... | reverse complement strand
CCCCAGGGAGGAGCGCGGTTCTCCTGAGAGGTCTTTGCGCACCCCTCGAACAAGGCGTGCAGAGTTTACAAAAATGACATAAAGACCGTGTCAAGAACTTTTTTCAAATTTTGTGCTGAATAGTTACTGTCAATGAAGATTTTTTTCATCACTTTTGCGCTGAAATTTAAATTAAAGTAAATAGCCTTCTCGTCTGAACAGGTGGAGCGAGTTGGGTAGGAGCTTATTCGAGGGTGTCGGATTGTCAGAGATGAATACTAATAAATGTAACTCTATCTGCGGGGTCAATTCTTTAGTTTGGCACTGTAAGTGCATTAATGAATCGCCAAAGGCAAGACAAATGGCTTGAAAAATAAGAGCAACTTTATCTTGGGGGATTTTTGACCCAGGCACGACGGCAGGAGGAGTTATGACTATGCGTGGAGAAGAGACAGCCTGTTTGCAAGACTTCAGCGTATCGAAAAGCCACGTGGCGGGTTTCGAGGATCAATGCTGGGAGCGGATCGCCCATCTGCAGGGCCGCTCCCGCCAAGGACTCTGGGGCCTGACCCTTTTTGTCCTGCTCAGCGCCGGTATCTATGCCGCGCCGGCGGCGACGATGGTCATCTCCCCGCAAATGTTCGATCTGCTTGGGCCCTCGCCGCCGGTTTCATTGATCAGCCTGGCGCTGGTGATCTACTGTTTCTCGGCGCTGGTTCTGGCCATGCCGCGCATCGTCGACGGCGACGAGCGTTATCGCGGTTGGTCGATGCTCGGTTATCTGGCCTGTTTTTATGGATTTTATTTCTACGCGGGAGCGCTGGAAGTGAATTTCTGGGCGGTTTTTGCAACCGGGGCGCTGCTGCTGAGCTTGGAATTCGTCGGCGTGTCGATTTATTGCCGCGCCGCCGTGCGCGAGGAGAAGGCCGCCATCGAGCGCCATCGTCGGCTGGCGGAAATGTGATTTCCGGGTTTTTGGCGACCGCCAATGGAGCGGATTAAATAGTCGGTTTAATGGCGACCCCCCGTACGGCAAATGGCTGAACGGGGGGTCGCTTTTTGTTCGTGGGGCCGATGAAAAACGCCCGTGGGGGGCTAGAGACAGACGCGCAGAACCTGCTCCAGATCGGTAAGGCCCATGAAAACCTTGGCCAGCCCGTCCATCTTTAGGGTAGTCATGCCGTCTTCCAGGCCAATATGCCGCAGTTCCTCGGCGGTGGCCTGGCGTTTGATGGCGCGTTTGAGGTTTTCCGTTCCCATCAGCAGTTCGTGAATCCCGAGTCGACCGGAATAGCCGGAATCTTCGCAGCGGGGACAGCCGACCTTGCGCATCAGGGTGAGGTTTTCGCTGTACGCGGGCATGTTGTGCATCTTGAACCACTCCTGGCCGTAGTGCTGAACCAAGTCCTCGTACTCTTGGCGGCTGGGGTGGTAGGGCTGTTTACACTCGTTACAGAGCTTGCGGGCGAGACGCTGGGCGAGGACGCCGAGCATGGCCTCGGCGAAGTTGATGGGGTCCATGCCCATTTCGATGAGACGCACGACCGTTTCCGGGGCGCTGTTGGTGTGCAGGGTGGAAAAGACGAGGTGGCCGGTCAGGGAGGCCTCGATGGCGGTTTTCGCCGTTTCCGCGTCGCGCATCTCGCCGATCATGATGACGTCCGGGTCGGCCCGCAGGAAGGAGCGCAGCGCCGCTTGGAAGGTGAAGCCGATCTTGGCGTTGACCTGCACTTGGCGCAGGCCGGCCTGGGTGATTTCCACCGGATCCTCGGCGGTCCAAATCTTGCGCTCGGGGGTGTTGATGTGACCCAGGGCCGAATGCAGGGTGGTCGTCTTTCCCGAGCCGGTGGGACCGACGCAGAGAATCACGCCGTAAGGCTTGGCCAGACATTCCTTGAAATTCTTTAAATTGTTGGCGGAAAAGCGCAGATCTTCCAGGGGCAACGCCTTGGCGTTGGCGAGAAGCCGCAGCACCGCGTCTTCCTGGCCACCCACCGAGGGGGTTATTTCGAGGCGGAACTCGAGGTTGCGGTTGCCCGAGCGGATCATGATCTTGCCGCTTTGCGGCCGGCGGCGTTCGGCGATGTCCAGGCGCGACATAATTTTCAGGCGGGAAAGAATCGCGTGCTTGAAGGTCGCGGAAACCTGATGGGCGACGCGGCAGACCCCGTCGATGCGGTAACGGATACGGAAAGGGGCGTTGCCGATCCCCGGTTCGAAGTGGATATCCGAAGCGTTTTTCTGAAAGGCGTCGATGAGAATGTTGTTGACCAGTCGGATGATTTGGCTATCCGCCTCGGAGAGCTTGTTCTCCTCTACTTCCTCCTCGATGGTGACGATATCTTCGGTCAACTCGCCGATGAGAGTACCGACGTCATCCTTGGGCGCCGTGGTCGCGGGATAATATTCTTCAATAGCTTTGGCGATCTGGGCGCGGGTGGCGACGCCAAGCTCGATGCGGCAGTTGGCGCTGAAGCGCAGGCTGTCGATCAGGTTGGGATCGGTGGGGGAGGCGGTGACCACGATCAGCAGGTCGCTCTTTTTTTCGATGGGCAGCACTTGCAGACGGTTGACGATTTCCCCGGTTAGGGTTGCCAGGGCTTCTCGACTGGGAACGATCTGCTCCAGATTGACGTAGCGCAGACGGAACTTCTCGGCTAGGGCATTGAGCAGCTGGTCCTCGGTAATCAGGCCGCGTTCAATGAGCAGCTCGCCGACACGTTTTTTCTTGCCGTCCTTCTGGGTAGCGACGGCTTCCTCGACCTGCTGCCGGGTGACCAGACCGGCGGCGACCAAGATGTCGCCGATGCGGGCCTTGGCCAGGGCCCGCCCCCGGTCGGTGGCGGTGGCCACGGTCCGGTCGATGGTCTCTTGGGGAATATTGTTTTGTTCGGCCAGGATCTCCCCGACCCGGCGGGTGCGCAGTTTCTGCTGCACTTCCAGGGTCTTCTTCATTTCGTCGGGGGTGACCAGCCCCTTGGCTTCGAGATAGTCACCGAGAAACTTGCGGTTTTTGCGGTCCCTGATGCCGTGGTTGCAGAAAAAGATGCGCATCCAGGGGCTGCCGGTGTCGACGGGAACGGCGAAGAACCCTCCGGAAATTTCCTGACGGGGAGGGATGTTCACCTGGTAACGCACACCGGTTACCGTTTCCACTTCATCCATGGTGTCGAATTTGGCCGGCGGCAGCTTACCACTCAACGGATCCCGGTGAAAGAGGATGCAGGTCAGGTCGGGCAGAGGATAGCCGAGGCGGATGTCGGTATCCTCCAGCAGCACTTTGATCTCGTTGGCGGCGGGGTCGAAGGCTTCGGCGAGGGTGGCCGTGAGCTCTTCGCCATCCATGAAGTTCAGGGTAATCTGCTGTTTGCGCATAGTCAGTCAGGCCTCTGGATGTTGTTGACAAAGACTTCACGGGGGCGGCTAGTGCCGTCCGACGGGCCGACGATCCCTTCCTGCTCCATCTTTTCGATCATGCGCGCCGCCCGGTTGTAGCCGAGGCGCAGCCGCCGTTGCAGCATGGAGATGGACGCCTGGCGGGTTTCCGCGATCAGGGCCAGGGCATCGTCCCACTTTTCGTCGTATTCCTCTTCCCCGTCGTTGCCGTTATCCGTGGACGGCGGGGCGGCGAGAATCGATTTGTCGTACTCCGGCGTTCCCTGTTTTTTGAGGAAATCCACGACCCGCTGCACTTCCAGCTCGGAGACGAAGGCCCCGTGTACCCGTTGCAGGGCGCCGGTGCCCGGCGGCAGAAAGAGCATGTCGCCCATGCCGAGCAGGGTTTCCGCCCCCATCTGGTCGAGGATGGTGCGGCTGTCGATGCGGGAGAAGACCTTGAAACTGATCCGGGTCGGGAAGTTGGCTTTGATCAGTCCGGTGATGACGTCGACGGAGGGTCGTTGGGTGGCGAGAATCAGATGGATGCCGGCGGCCCGGGCCATTTGCGCCAGGCGGGCGATGGATTCTTCAATCTCGCGCCCGGCGACCATCATCAGGTCGGCGAGTTCGTCGACGATGACCACGATGTAGGGCAGATGGCCGTGGTCCAGCTCTTCTCCCTCGGCGATGGCCACCGGCGGCAGTTCCTCCTCCACGGCCTCCACCGGCTCGACGATGAGCTTCTCCTGGGCCTTGAGGGCGGCTTTGTCTTTCTCTTCCTTGGCGATTTTCTTGTTATAACCGTCGATGTTGCGCACGCCCTTGTCGCTCATCAGCTTGTAGCGCCGCTCCATCTCCCGCACCGCCCAGCCCAGGGCGAGGGCGGCCTTTTTCGGGTTGGTCACCACTGGCAGGAGCAGATGGGGAATCCCCTCGTAGATGGAAAGTTCGAGCATCTTCGGGTCGACCATGATGATGCGCACCTCCTCGGGAGTGGCCCGGTAGAGAAGGGAGAGGATCATGGTGTTGATGGAGACCGACTTGCCGCTGCCGGTGGAGCCGGCGACGAGCAGGTGTGGCATCTTCGCCAGGTCGGAGACGACGGTGCGGCCGAAGATATCCTTGCCCAGGGCCATGGGGAGCTTGCCGCCGGTCTTCTGGAACTCCTCCGACTCGAAAATCTCCTTGAGGTAGACCGTTTCCCGCTCCTTGTTGGGGATCTCGATGCCGACCACGCCCCGTCCGGGAATGGGTGCGACGATACGGATTGAAAGGGCGCGCAGGGCCATGGAGAGGTCGTCGGAGAGGCCGGCGATCTTGTTCACCTTGACCCCCGGCGCCGGGGAAAACTCGTACATGGTCACCACCGGCCCCGGCTTGACCTCGACCACTTCGCCGTCGACGTTGAAATCCTTGAGTTTGCTCTCCAGGATCTTGGCGTTGGCCATGAGTGCGTCGCGGTCGATGGGCGTGGGCGGATCCCCCTCGTGAGCGAGCAGGGACAGGGACGGCTTGTGATAGGTGCCCGAGGGTTCAAGAAAATCGAAGGCTTCCTGTTCGGGCGGCGACTCCTCCTTGCGTTTTTTCTTTTTCGCCGGCGGCGTTACCTCCAGCGGACGTACCGGAGGCGCGACGATGGTCGGTTGTTCCTGTTTCTCCTTGCGCCGGCGGGCGCGCAGTTCGCGCTGAGCGGCGTGCTGCTCGCGGCGACGCTCCAGTTGGCCGCCGACGCGCGCGGCCATGCCTTCGAGAAAGAGCACCATCGAAAAACGGGCGCCGAGCATCAGCGAAATGAGAAAGAAGACGAAGAGGAAGATGCCGGCGCCGGTGACGTTCAGGTAGCGGGAGAGGATCTCCGCCAGCAGCCGCCCGGCGGCGCCGCCCGCTTCCTCGATCCGCTGGCCGAAGATGACGATCTCGTGAAAGCGCAGGGCGATGAGCCCCGCCAGGGAGAGGATCAGCATCAGCACCGCCCCCCCCTTGTAGAGACGCACCTTGATCGAACGGAATTTAAGCAGGCGCCAGGCGAAGAGAAAGCAGGCCAGGGGCAGGACCAGGGCGACCAGCCCGAGGATCTGGATGAACAGCTCGGCGAGATAGGCGCCGACCATTCCTCCCCAGTTGCGCACGACGCTGGAGGTGATGTTGCTGTTGAAGGAGGGGTCCGAGGGATGAAAAGACACCAGGCTGAGCAGGACGAAGATCCCGACGGCTAGGCAGAGGACGCCGGCGATCTCTTTTTGCAGATGTTCCCGAATCAGTGGCGGTTTGTTCTCAGGCATCAGCGCTTCCGATTACAGAGTGAGGATCAAAGCCAAGCTGCCCGCCAGCCAGCAGTAGAGGGCGAAGGCGAAGAGCCGGCGCTTGCGGATGACCGCCAGCAGAAAGTGGATGGAGAGCATGCCGGCGGCAAAGGCGACGGCGGTTCCCGTCAGGTAAAGGGGGAACTCCCCGGTAGGGACAGCGTGCAGGTCACGCAGGGAGAGCAGAGCCGCGCCGAGGACGGCGGGGAGTGCCAGCAAAAAGGAGAAGCGCGCCGCCGTCTCACCGTCGACGCCGCGCAGCAGCAAGGCGGCGATGGTCGAACCGGAGCGGGAGATGCCGGGGATGATGGCACAGCCTTGAACGGTGCCGACCACCAGGGCATCGAGGAGCGTCAGATCCCTCTCCTTGCGGGTGCCCCGGCGGAATTTTTCCGAGACGAAAAGCAAGGTGCCGGTAACCAGCAGCATCAGAGCGATCAAGGGAATGTTTTCGAACATCGCTTCGAAGTAATCCTTAAACGTCAACCCGATGAGCGCCGTTGGCACCGATCCGGCCAGCAGCAGCAGCAACAGCCGGCGGTGCAGCGCCGCCTCCTCATCCTGACGGAACGGGGAACTCAGCAGCTGACCGAGGTCGCGGCGGAAGTAGAGAATCACCGCGAACATGGTGCCGAGGTGCAGCAGCACATCGAAGAGAATGCCCGGCTGCTCGAAGCCGGGGAGCATGTGCTGAGTCATGGCCAGATGCCCCGAGGAGGAAACCGGCAGAAATTCGGTCATGCCTTGAATCAGGCCAAGCAGCAGAGCGTGCAGCAGCGTCATGGAAATCCTTGATTCGTTACGTTGGTTTTTGGTCGGGGCGGCCGGTGTCCGCCCTTTTTGGGTTGAATCCGAAATTCGGGTGAACCTTGTGTTTGCCCTTACGCGGAACGGTTTGTCGGCGGCCCGGTTACAACTCCAGAATCACCGGCAGGATCATCGGCCGACGTTCGATGGTGCGGTTGAAGAAGCGTCGCAGGCTCTTGCGGACCTCGACCCGCAGTTCCTCCCAGTCGCTGAGCATGGCCAGGCTGTGTTCGGCCAGGGTAGCGCATACCGCCTGACGAGCCTGTTCGAGAAATTCGCCGCTCTCTTCCTCGGTGACGAAGCCCTTCGTGTGGATCGTCGGTCCATAGAGGATTTCGCCCGTTTTCTGGTTGATCGCCAAAATCACGATGACCATGCCGTGGTTGGCCAAGCGGCTGCGGTCGCGCAGCTGCATGATGCCGACATCGCCGACCCCCTTGCCGTCGACGAAGATTCGTCCGCTTTCCAGACGCTCTTCGCGGCGCAGACCGTTTTCCGAAACCAGCAGCGGCTGGCCGTTTTCCAGGACGACCGCGTTCTCCGGCGCCACCCCCATGCGTCGAGCCAGCTGCGCATGTTTAACCAGATGCCGGTATTCGCCGTGAACGGGGACGAAGTAGCGGGGCCGAACCAGGGAGTGGACGAGTTTCAGCTCTTCCTGGCTGGCGTGGCCGGAGACGTGAACCTCGCTCGTCGTTTCGTAGAAGACCTCGGCGCCGCGCCGGTAGAGATGGTTGATGAGATCGGAGATGGCCTTTTCATTGCCGGGAATAAACTTGGACGAGAGGATGACCGTATCCCCCGGTTCCAAGCTGAGCTGCTTGTGGTCGTCCATGGCGATGCGCGCCAGAGCCGACAGCGGTTCTCCCTGGCTGCCGGTGGTGATGACCAGCACCTGGTCGCGGGGGATGTCCCGCAGATCACGCAACTCGATCAAGGCCGAATCGGGGATGTTCAGATAGCCGAGCTTGCGAGCGATGTCGGTGTTCGTCACCATGCTGCGGCCATTGATCAGCACGCTGCGCCCGCAGGCGACCGCCGCGTCCACCACCTGCTGAATGCGGTGGATGTTGGAGGAGAAGGTTGCGACCATGACCAGGCCGCCGCAACCGGGGAGAATCTGCTGAAAGGCCTCGCCGACCACCCGCTCCGAGAGGGTATAACCCTCCTTTTCGACATTGGTCGAGTCGGCCAGCAACAGCAGCACGCCCTCCTCGCCGCACTGGGCAAGCCGGGGGAGATCGGTCGGCTGACCGTCCACCGGAGTCTGGTCAAGTTTGAAGTCGCCGGTATGGATCACCGTCCCCGCTGGGGTGCGGATGATCAGCCCGGCACCGTCGACGATGGAGTGGGCGGCGCGGTAGAACTCCACTGCGAAGACCCCGAGCCGCACGCTTTCCCGCGGCGCCACCGTCTCCAGGCGGGCGCGGCCGATGAGCTTGTGCTCCTCCAGTTTGCCGCGCACCAGTCCCAGGGTCAGGGCCGTGCCGTAGATCGGCGGGCAGCCGAGGGTTTCGTAGAGAAAGGGAATGGCGCCAATATGGTCCTCGTGGCCGTGGGTCAGAACCAGCCCGCGGATGTCCGCCTCCCGCCCGGCCAGGGCGGAAACATCGGGTATGACCAGATCGATCCCCATCATGTAGGCTTCGGGGAACATCAGGCCGCAGTCGATGAGGAGCAGATCCCCCCGGCATTCGAGGACCATCAGATTCAGCCCGATTTCCCCCAGCCCGCCCAGGGGCAGAAGGCGCAGGGCGTCGGGATGCAGTTCCGGAGCCTGGGCCAGGGTGGTCATGGGCGCGCCTCCAGGGCGGTGCCGATTCGCTCCTGCACGGTCGCAAGCAACTTCTCGGTATCGGCGGCGGCCAGTTCGGCGGTGGCGATGGCCGGTAAAATGCGCACCTCGATCAGCCCGCCGTGAATGCGGCAGCCCGACTTGGGCATGACCGCGAAGCTCCCGAAAATCGCCACCGGCTGCACCGGCACACCGGCCTTGAGGGCGATCAGAAATCCCCCTTTCTTGAAGGCTTGCAGGCTACCGTCGAGGGAGCGGGTGCCTTCGGGGAAGATCACCACCGAAGCGCCGTCACGGATGCGTTTCGCCGCCTCGGTCATGCTGTGCAGAGCCTTTTTGCGGTCGGAACGATCCAGCGGAATGTAGCCGATGCGGCGCATGGCCAGGCCGAAGAGAGGGATGTGGAACAGTTCTTCCTTGGCCAGCCAGCGAAACTGCTCCGGCAGTCCGGCGAAGAGCGCGAGAATATCGAAGTTGCTCGCATGGTTGGACATATAGATGACCGGCTCGCCGGCGCGCAGATGCTCCCGGCCGCTGACCTTGAGCCGCACCCCGGCCAGGTGCAGCCCGACCCGGGCCCAGAGCCGCGCATAGTTGTGCAGATAATCGGGGCTGATAAAGGAGAGGGGAACGCCGGTGACGATGACGAAAAGGGTCCAGGGGATGAGAGTGACAAAATAAAAAATGGTACGAATCATGGATTGGTAAGTCTCCGCAAATGCTCGAATAGGTTAGTTTAGTGGCACCGGCAGAGGGAGTCAAACCTTTTCCGGAGAGGCTTTACAGCAGGGCGATACTCGTTAGACTTGGCCGAAGTTTGTCTTAAGTGCGCTGAAGCGAGAATTCAGCCGGCAGAAGCCTTCAGTTTGTCGGCGTGTCCCTGGGAGGAAACCTGCCCTTTGAAAAACACCGGTCCGGATGGCGCCATCAAGTTTTACATCGTCGGTGGCGGTATCGCCGGTCTGGCCAGCGCCGTCTATCTCATTCGCGAGGGGAGATGTCCGGGGAGCGCCATCACCATTTTCGACGGCGCGGGAATCTGTGGCGGCGCCCTCGACGGTTCCGGAACCGCCGAGGACGGCTACCTGATACGCGGCGGGCGGATGCATGAGCGGCATTTCGTCTGCACCTGGGACTTGCTCTCCGCCATTCCCTCATCGGAAGACCCGGCAATTTCGGTCAAAGAGGAAGTCTTCGCCTTCAACCGGCGGGTGGTGTCGCATTCCCAAGCTCGGCTGCTCAAGGCGGGACGGAAGATGGATGTCTCCTCTTATGGCCTGAGCAAGCGCGATCTTTTCGCCTTGATCAGACTGGTCATGCGCTCCGAAAAGTCTCTTGGCGGCAAGCGCATCGACGAATGGTTTATCCCGACATTTTTCGATACGGTATTCTGGCTGCTCTGGAGCACTACCTTTGCCTTTCAGCGCTGGAGCAGTCTTGCCGAAATGCGCCGCTATGCCATTCGTTTCATGCATCTGCTGCCCGGCTTCAACCGGCTGGAGGGGATACTTCGCACCGTCTACAACCAGTATGACTCGGTGATCCTGCCGATCGAAACCTGGCTCAAGACACAGGGCGTCAACTTCGCGCTGAATACGCCGGTGGTCGATATCGACTTTGCCTTTGATGGCAGCTTCCAGCGCGCCACCGCGTTGCATTATCTCTGCGGGAAGGGGCTGGAAACGATCGAGCTTGCGGCGGGCGATCGCCTGTTCGTTACCCTCGGTTCCATGGTGGAGGCCTCCGCCATGGGCAGTATGACCATGGCGGCGCCGCTCAGGGAGAAGAGTGCCACGGGATTATGGGCGCTATGGGAGCGGATCGCCGCGAAGGGGGATGCGTTCGGTCGTCCTCGGGCATTCTGCGGGCAGGTAGCGCAATCGAAGTGGATGTCCTTCACGGTCACCCTCAAGGATCCCACCTTTTTCGAGTACATGGAGCGCTTCACCGGGAACCGGCCGGGAACCGGTGGGTTGGTGACGCTCACCGATTCCAACTGGCTCATGTCGGTCGTGCTGGCCTACCAACCGCACTTCCGGAATCAGCCCGCTAACGTCTTTGTTTTCTGGGGGAATGGTCTGCTGCCTGACGCTCCGGGGAATTTTGTGGCGAAGCCGATGTCCGAGTGCCGTGGTGAGGAGATCCTGATCGAGCTCTTTTCCCACCTTGGTATCCTGGAAACGATGCGGCCACGGATGGGGGAAATGAGTTGTGTCCCTTGCATGATGCCTTATATCGACAGTGAATTCATGCCGCGCGTTGCCGGTGATCGCCCACGGGTGATCCCGGGGGGTGCGACCAATTTCGCTTTTTTGGGTCAGTTTGTCGAAATCCCGAACGATTGCGTCTTTACCGTGGAATATTCGGTGCGGTCAGCGCAGACCGCGGTCTTTGGCCTGCTCGGCCTTGACCGCGAAGTCTCACCGATCTATCGCGGCGATCACGATATCTGCGTGCTCCGCGATGCCCTGAAGGCATTACGGCGCTAAGGGGAGGTGTTACGGCCGTTTTCCCATCCTCTCGGCTTGGGCGACAAGATGTTCCTGCTTGCCTTTCCCGGTTTGCCCCTGACGACAGAGCGGGAAAATCGTCGAGGCAACAGGAGGGATTCACGATCCACAATTGATCGGCACTGCGGCGAGGAGAAATAGCTTTAATTCAAATACGGCGGCATGTATGATATGGGTTCGTTTGCCCCCCCGTATCTCATAAACTAAGCCATTCGCGGGGTTCGAGAGGGGCCGGCCGTCGCCGCGGATGGCGTGTAGTGTTTGGTGATAAACGCTTTTGGCATTTTACATCCAGTTTGTGGAGGAATCGCATGTCCGTTAACAAGGTTATTCTCGTCGGCAATCTCGGCAAGGATCCCGAACTTCGTTATACCCCCTCCGGCGCCGCCGTTGCGACCTTTTCCCTGGCCACGTCCGAGCGCTACAAGGACCGCGACGGCCAGCAGCAGGAAAAGACCGAGTGGCACAACATCGTCGCCTGGCGGCAACTGGCCGAGATCTGCGGTAAATATCTGCACAAGGGGCGGCAGGTCTATATCGAAGGGAAAATTCAGACCCGTTCTTACGACGATAAAGACGGCAACAAGCGCTACATCACCGAAATCGTCGCCGACCAGATGCAGATGCTCGGCAACCGCGGCGACGAAGGCGGCGGTCAGCGCGACAGCGGCTACGCCCCCCGGGGCGGCAACCGCCAGGAAAGCCGGCCTGCCCAAGAGTCCCAGCGTTCGACTCCGGCAACCCCGGCCTACGAAGACTTCGCCGATCCGCCTTTTAATCCGGATGATGATATTCCTTTCTAAACTTCCGATTTCAGATACTTAGAAAAGAAAAGAACGGCTGCCGGCCTTTGCGTCGGCAGCCGTTTTACTTGGTGCGCCAGGCATGGCGCGTGGTGCGTAAGCACCAGATGATTGATCGTGGTGGTCAATCGTTGACTTGGAGGTGAAAGTCCTCTACGGACCCTGATGACGGGAACCGTTAGCTGAACGGCAAG
>Ga0265295_1008114_pt1 | contig 11774 bp, 7 predicted proteins | sample Munlansysbiofilm_FD_192503 | JGI IMG/M metagenome (GOLD analysis project Ga0265295, IMG submission 192503) | Leachate microbial communities from a municipal landfill in Southern Ontario, Canada - Methane capture system biofilm | ecosystem: Engineered > Solid waste > Landfill > Unclassified ... | reverse complement strand
TGACCGTGGTCTTCTGCGTGTCGCGGATGCCAATGATGGACACCTCCTGGCCCACTTTCACCACGCCGCGCTCGACGCGGCCGGTGACCACTGTGCCGCGTCCCTCGATCGAGAACACGTCCTCGATAGGCATCAGGAAAGGCTGGTCCAGCAGGCGCACCGGGTCCGGGATAAAGCTGTCCACGGCATCCATCAGCTCGGTGATGCACTTGCACTCCTCGCAGTCCCATTCCTTGCCGGAAGCCAGAGCCTCGGTGGCCTTCAGCGCCGAGCCGCGAATGATCGGGGTGTCATCGCCGGGGAACTCGTATTTGTCGAGCAGCTCGCGCACCTCCATGTCTACCAGCTCAAGCAGTTCCTCGTCGTCAACCAGGTCAGTCTTATTCATGAAGACCACCAGAGCCGGGACGCCGACCTGACGGGCCAACAGCACGTGCTCACTGGTCTGGGCCATGACACCGTCAGTGGCCGCAATCACCAAAATGGCGCCGTCCATCTGAGCCGCGCCAGTGATCATGTTCTTGACGTAGTCAGCGTGTCCAGGGCAGTCAACGTGAGCGTAGTGACGCTTCTCGGAAAAGTACTCAACGTGAGAAGTGTTAATCGTAATGCCACGCTCGCGCTCCTCAGGGGCATTGTCAATTTCGGCATAGCTGCGCACATCGCCGCCATAGCGCTTCGCCTGGGTCAGAGTGATAGCCGCAGTCAAGGTCGTTTTGCCATGATCAACGTGACCAATCGTGCCGATGTTAGCGTGGGGTTTTTCGCGTACGAATGCTTCTTTTGCCATTTCCAGTTTCCTTCTGAGTTAAGTCCGCAAAATTATCTGCGATGTATAAATGTCACTAAAGTGAAATCGTGGAGCCTACATCCGGAGTCGAACCGGAGACCTCATCCTTACCAAGGATGCGCTCTACCAACTGAGCTATGTAGGCTGAATAAAATCCAGGCAGAATCTATAATGTACTGCCTGAATCTAAACTTGCAAGTCAAGCTAAAAAAAACCTGGCGGCGCCAGAAAAAAGGCGGACAGCGGAGAGGAGCGCCAGGCAGCTATGCCTTCGTACGCCTTAGGGTGTCTCTGTGTCCTCATCTCCCTCGTCGTCAAAGTCCTGGAAGGCCTCGTCCAGAGCCTGGTCGAATCCGCCCAGGTCATCGCTGCTTGCGCTTGCTGCCGCGCCGCGTCGGGTATATACATCAGCGCCTTCGTCCAGGTCATCCTTCAGGCTCAGGCCTATGCGCCGGTCTTCGATGCTGATATTCTTCACCTTGGCCTTCACCGTGTCGCCTACCTGCACCACATCCTTCACGCGGTTGACGCGCTCGTCGGAAAGCTCGGAGATGTGGATCAGCCCGTCAATGCCGCCCTCGAGTTCGACGAAAGCGCCGAATGAGGCCAGCTTGCTCACCTTGCCTTCCACGGTGTCGCCTATGCCATACTTGATCTGTATATTCTGCCAGGGGTCTTCAGTGAGCTTCTTCATGCTCAGGGAGATGCGCTGGTTCTCGGCGTCCACCTCCAGGATCACTGCCTCGACCTCCTGCCCGCGTTGCAATACCTCGCTGGGGTGATTCACCTTGCGTGTCCAGGACATATCGGAAATATGTATCATGCCGTCTATGTCGCCTTGTATCTGCACGAAGGCGCCGTAGCCGGTCATATTGCGCACCTTGCCCTTGATGCGGGTGCCCTGGGGGAACTGTTCCTTGATGATTTCCCAGGGATTGGGCATGGCCTGACGCAGGCCCAGGGAGATCTTGCGCTCCTCCTTGCTCACCGACAGGACCACCGCATCAACTTCCTCGCCGATCTGCAGCACGTCGCCGGCCCTGGTGATCTTCTTGGTCCAAGACATCTCGGAAACGTGAACCAGCCCCTCGATACCCTCTTCAAGCTCGATAAAGGCGCCGTAAGGCATAACGTTGACCACGCGACCGCGGATGCGTGACTCCTGCGGATACTTGACGTCGACAGTGTCCCAGGGGTTGCCTTCCTTCTGCTTCAGACCCAGGCTGACGCGCTGACGCTCCTTGTCGACCTCGAGGATCATAACATCGATCTCGTCGCCCACCTGCACGAACTCGTGCGGGTCAGAGACCCTGCCCCAGCTCATGTCAGTGATATGCAGCAGTCCGTCCATGCCGTCCAAGTCTACAAAGGCGCCGAAATCAGTAATATTTTTGACTTTGCCGCGTCTGATGGTCATCGGTTCCAGCTCTTCGAGCAGCACCGCTCTTTGCTCCGCTCTGGCCTCTTCGAGTATCTCGCGCCTGGAAAGCACGATATTGCGTCTTTCGCCGCTGATCTTGATGATCTTGAACTCGTCCTCTTTGCCCAGGTAGTCCTCCAAGTTGCGCACCGGCCCTATATCGATCTGCGAACCGGGCAGAAATGCCTCCACGCCGACATCGACGATCAAGCCGCCCTTCACGCGATTGACGATATTACCTTTGATCAGGTCGCCCTCGCCATAGTTGCTCAAGATTTTGTCCCAGGCTCGCTGCAGCTCGGCCTTGTGCACGCTGACCACTGGAGCGCTGTCCTCGTCCTCGAGCAGCTCGAGGAACACCTCCAGGTCGCCGCCCACCTCGAGTTCCTCCCAGTTGTTGGGAAAATCCGACTTTGGGATAAAGCTTTCCGCCTTTAGGCCTATGTCGAGTAGTATTCCGTTCTCGTTCTTCTCGGCGATACGACCGGTTTCGATTCTGCCTTCCTTAAGAGCGCCCACCGGCATGCTATCGCTCAGCAGCTCTTCCATCGAAACGATGTTTTCCAGGTCAATGTTACTCATGTGTTACAACTTGGTTAAAAAAAATGGGGACTGACGCGTCTTAAAATTAGTTTCACCCCGGCATTACAGGCGACGCTTTTGCTCTATAAGCTGGTGCAATCGTATAATCTAGCCGTTGTCAGCCACTTTGCAAATCATGATGCAGGGAAAATTAATCCCTCGCGTTCCTTTTGATATGGGGATTACATAAAACCTCAATCTACACTAAAGCACAAAAAATTGATCTTCTTCGTGTGTCTTCGTGTGTCTTAGTGTCCTATTCTCTTTTGTCTTCTCAGCAGTTTTCGCCAACTGCCGTATGTCTTGATTTGCGGGTATATCCTGTCATCCCCGGTTTGGATATTCTGCCAGTCTGCCTCCATGCCTTCGGCGGCGCTTTTGCGCTTTGCCTCTGCTGTCGCCGGCTCTTGCTCTGAAGTCATGTCGTTACTGGGCACCTGGTCGGCACCTGCTCTGGGCTCTTTTTTTGTCTGCTCCCAGGCCAGCAGGCTATATTCCAGGCCTTCGGCGGCAAGACAGTCGCCGGGTTGCATTTTCAATAATTGCGCATACAATTCATAGGCTTGCCGCAGGGCCTCCGGGTTTTGTGTTTCGGCAGCCAGAGCGGCGGCTTGTCGCCAAATTTGCCCTGGGTTTTGCGCTTGCAGCAGCAGGCTTGTCGCGCCAAGCAGCATCAGCGTCTTTTTGAGCAGCGCAACTCTCGGCAGATCAAAACGGCTGCTTATCAGGACCAGGCAGAGCAAGGCGGCGCCCGCCAGCAAGGCCAGGCGCTGTTGCGCCTGAGCGGCAGGCTCAGGCACGGCCCTGGCCAGACGGCGCAGCTCAAGGGCCAGTCTAGCCGCCGACGGCGCATCATCGTAAAAAAGCAGGCGGTACGGCTGCTTGGCGCCAGACCATGCCGCCTTCAGGGCGACCAGCTGTGCGCGTTCAGGAGGCCTGCGGCTGTAAACCAGGCAGGGCCAGCGTCTGTCTGTCCAGGCGCCGGCGGCAAAGCTGTCCGTCTGCGACCAGAATCCGGACATGGGCAGCAGCAGATGCAGCTGTCCGCCTCCTTGCACTGGCGGCATTTTTTGTTCGGCCAGGCGCAGGGCGCTGGCGACCGCGGCGCCGCGGCCCTGCCAGGGTTCTGCGACCGCTTCAGCCAGGGCCTGCCGCCAGAGCGCCGCGTTCTTGCCCGGCGGCAGGTCCAGCATCGGCTTGCCGGCAAAGCTCAGCAGGCTGAACTCCCAGTTTGGCAAGCGCTCTCTGAGTTGCAGCAGCAGCGCCTTGGCCTGTCCGAATTCAGCCTCGTCAGCCTCCGGACAATGCAAGAGCACATTGAGCTGCATTTGCGCCGGAGCCTCAACGCCCGCTGACAGCCTCACAAAAGCAAAAAGCATTAGCAGCAATGCCAGGGTCAGATAAACAAGCGGCAGCCAGAGGCTGAAACGGCTGCGCCGCGGCTCCAGATAGCCCGCCAACCGCAGACCGCGCTCGCCCTGCCAAAGACGGTAACGCGCCAGCATAAAAAAAACCAGGGCGCAAACTGACATTGCCGTCAACACAAAAATCATATGGACACCAAAAACAAATAAGCAAAGCGAAAATGCCGCCTTAGATTATAATATACCGCCCGGACCGGGCTACTTCGTGTGTCTTAATGTGTCTTAGTGTCCCCTAAAAAAACAGGACTTTTTCATATGGCTGATCTCAGCGTCAACCTAGCCGGTTTACGGCTGCGCAATCCGCTTATCACCGCCTCCGGCGCCTTTGGTTACGGCAGCGAATATCTGGACCTGCTCCCTTTCGAGCAGCTCGGCGCCATCACGGTCAAAGGCGTCTCGCCCTTTCCCTCCGACGGCAACCCGACGCCGAGAACCGCAGAGGTCTACGGCGGCATGCTCAACGCCATAGGGCTGCAGAACCCGGGTCTGCAAAAATTCATCGCCGATCCGCAGTATCTGCCTTTTCTGCGCACTCTGCCCTGTCCGGTGATCGTCAATATCTGGGGGCGCAGCATCGAGCAGTATGCCGAGGTGGCCGCCGGCCTCGAGGCCGAACAGCGGGGAATCGCCGCCCTTGAGATCAATATATCCTGCCCGAATATCAAAGAGGGCGGCATCGCCTTCGGCACCGATCTGAGACTGGCCGCCAAGGTGGTCTCCGCCGTGCGCCAGGTTAGCAGCCTGCCGCTGATTACCAAGCTCAGCCCAAATGTGAGCAGCATCGGCGACTTCGCCAAATGCGTGGTTGAGGCCGGCAGCGATATGGTCTCGCTCATCAATACCATGCCAGGCATGGCCATAGACCTGGAAAGCCGGCGCCCCCTGCTGGCAAATGTCAGCGGCGGCTACAGCGGACCAGGGCTCAAACCCATAGCGCTGCGCATGGTGTATGAGGCGCGCAAGGCAATCAAGGCGCCAATCATAGGAATGGGCGGCATTAGCAATGCCAGAGACGCACTGGAATTCATCGTGGCCGGAGCCGATGCGGTCGCCGTGGGTACCGCAATCTTCGCCAACCCGCAATGCCTAATCGACATTCCCCGCGAAATGAATGAATGGCTGGAACAGCAGGGAATAAAACAAATAAGCGAAATCTGCAACAGCCTCAAAACCTGACTTCGTGTGTCTTCGTGTGTCTTAGTGTCCTCCCCCCTTCGTATCCAATTCCCCATGAAAATTATTTTTGCGCCAGACTCCTACAAGGGCACCATGCGCAGCCCAAGAATCTGCGAGGTGCTGCAAGCCGCCTTCAAAGCCGAGCTGCCCGAGGCCGAGCTGCTTAGCCTGCCTATGGCCGACGGCGGCGAGGGCAGCGCCGAGGCTCTGCTCGCCGCCGGCTGGGGAGAGCCGCGCCAGGCCACTGTGCAGAACCCCTTGGGCCGCAGGCTCCAGGCGCGCTTCGCCTACAATGCCCAACAAGGCCTGGCCATGCTGGACATGGCCTCGGCCAGCGGCATTGAACTGCTCGAAACGCATGAACTCAACCCCATGCTGGCCAGCAGCCGCGGCACTGGCGAACTGCTCTTGGCGGCCAAAAAACTAGGCCTCAAAGAGATAATCCTGGGCATAGGCGGCAGCGCCACAGTGGACGGCGGCGCCGGCATGGCGCAGGCATTGGGCTGTAAACTGTTGGACAGGCAGGGCCGGGAACTGCCGCCTGGAGCCAAAGGCCTGCACGCGCTGGCAACAATCGAAACCGAGGCCATGCAAGAAGACTGGAAAGGAGTCAAAGTAAGCGTGGCCAGCGATGTCAATAACCCGCTCTGCGGCCCTCGAGGCGCAGTGGCTATGTTCGCCAGACAAAAAGGAGCCGACGAGGAAATGCTGCCCAAGCTCGAAGCGGGCCTGCAAAACTGGGCCGCGGTCCTGCAAAAAGCCGGCCTCATCAGCGATGCCGTCCAGCCCGGGGACGGGGCCGCCGGCGGCCTGGGTCTGGCTCTGCGTGCCCTGCTGAAGGCCGAAACCCGCTCCGGCGCGCAACTGCTCGCCGAAATGCTGGAGCTGCGCCGGCATCTGGCCGGCGCCAGCCTAATCATAACCGGGGAAGGCCATACCGACGAGCAGACCCTGCATGGCAAGCTGCCTGCCGTGCTGGCCGACCTGGCCGCCGAACAGGGCCTGCCCTGCATCCTGCTCTCCGGAGCCGTGAAAGGCGACCAAGCGCTGCTGCGCCAAAAATTCCAGGCCATATACGCCACCTTGAGCGACCTGGCCCCGCTGCCTACAGTATTGGCAAACGCCGAAAAAGACCTCTATGACCGCGCCAGAGCCATAGCCGCAACCCTGAGAATGGGGGGAGGGGGAGGACACTAAGGCACACGAAGGCAATTATTTAGGTATTTGCAGTTCGGCGCAAAGCTCCATGTCCAGGCTTTCTAATGTGCCGTCCTGGTTTTGCAGCCGGCTGCGTTGGTATTTTCTGTACTGGTCCAAAACCACTGCGAATTCGCCTTGTATGGCTTGCAGCTTGAAACGCAGCGTCACTACGCCGTCCTGCAGGTTAAGCTCGGGCAGTTCAAAGCGCAGCCATTGATTCATGCGGTCGGCATGCAGATCAAAGTAGGGCTGGCCCTGTCCCTCATATTCCAGTTCGGCCTTGAAGACCGCGTTTGTAGCGCAGAAGACCCGCAGCCAGACCAGAGCCGCCCGACCCTCTACCCGCTCTCTTAACTCCGGCGGGACAACGAACTCCTTTTCAAGAAGCAGGCTTTGTTGCTTTTCCAGCGGCCAGAGCAGGCTGCCGCCAAAACTCAGCGGACCGTGGTCGTAGAAGACCAGCTCCTGCGGGTGGTCCAGCGCAATGCCATAGGGCAGAAAGCGGCGCATAAAAGCCGGCTCCAGGTAACGCTGGTAGTTGGCGTAGGCCGAGTTGACCACAAACACCGCCAAGAGCAGGAGCAGCAGGCGTTTTTGCCGGCGCAGGCGCCGCAGCTGGCCATCTGCATCAGGTACTATTCCGGGCAAGAGCAGACGCAGCGCGCCGCCTCCGGCAATGCACAGCAGCGGCAGTGCGCCAATGCGGAAACGCGCCAGCATATAGAAGGCCACGGTGCCCAGGCAATATGCCAAAATGGCGTAAGCCAGGCAGAGCCGGGCACCCTTGAAAGGATAGAGGCTGTAGAATAAACCGGCCAGACCCAGGCTGCCAAGCAGGGCGAAAGGCAGGAAAAACCGCAGTAGCGGGCTATGCCTAAGAGCCGCATGCAGCGAAATGTTATTGGGTATCTCGCCCCTGTCCCAAAACAACAGCAAAGTGCGAAACTTGAGTTCGAGGAAGAGCAGCGGCTCATGCCTAAGGCGGCGCAGCATCTGGCGGCTGACGCTGACGCGCTTGGCGGGGTCAGGCTCATCGCTTTGACTGCACCAGAGCTGATAGCTGCGCGGATACTCAAGGCCGCCCGGCGGGGCCTCCGGCGAGTTGCCCAGGGCCAGCACCTTGTCCTGAGCCGTCGAAGGACCGCGCCAGCGCCCGAAATGGCGGTAGTTGCGCCAGGAAAAAGGCAGCTGCGGCAAATAGAAGAGCAGTATGAAGAGCAGGCTCAGCGCGGCGGCTCTTTTGGGCAGTGGCCAGTTCCGGTATACAAGCAGAGCCAGTATGCCAGGCACAAAGAGCAGCGCATTGCCTCGGGTCAGGGTGGAAAGCGAACAAAACAGCGCCAGCAGCAGCCAGTCTGCAGCCCGGTTTTTCTTGTATGCCTTCAGCACATAATAAAAGATAAGCGCCATCCAGAAGCTCTGCAAGACCTCAAGCAGCAGGTACGGCGTATAAAGGATATGGAATTGCGAGACTGCCAGCAGCAATGCGGCCAGACAGCCGGCGCGGCGTCCGTAAAGCTGTGCCGCGCCAAGCCCAACCAGCCAGAGCGCGGCGCTGCCCACAAGCAGCTGCGCGGCAATCACCGGCCAGGGGGCGCCGCCAGGCGACAAGACATATAAAAGCGGCAGAAAAATGCTGTAATAAAAAGGCTGGTAATCAAAGAAGGCCGGCCAGTTGCCCTGGCGTATTTCCAGGGCCAGGCGCCGGTAGGTGGCCATGTCAGTGACCGGCAAGGGAGACTGCACCGCAGCGCTGTGGTAAAGCTGCAGACAAACTGCCAGGCGCAGCAGGAAACCCAGCAACAAAATAAGAGCCAGCGCCCAACAAAAACGCCGGCCGCGCAGGCCGCGACGCAGGGCGGTCGCCATCGAGCTGAAAAACTGGCGCATTTGAGTGCAGTTGAGTTTCAAGGTGAGTACTTGCCTTCCGATTCTTGTCGGCGCAGGGTGAATCTTGTCTGCCTTCGTAGATATTATCGGCCCCCAGGCGGAAAAATTTTTCCTTCCACACTTGCAAAGCCGGCCAGTTTCATTACATTAAGCACACTGACATTATTGCGGGTGTAGCATAATGGTAATGCACTGGCTTCCCAAGCCAGCTACGTGGGTTCGATTCCCATCACCCGCTCCATATTCTATGCTTTTCGTATTTCTTCGTGTCTCTTAGTGTCCAATTAACTTATTGAGTCTATTCCGCGCCTGATTTCTCCAGCGGTTCGAGCACATCAAGCACCTCTTCGGCACTATTGCATAAAAGCAGTCGCCGACGTGTCTCCCTGCATGACATTTTTTCGGCAATGTGAGCCAGGATATCGAGGTAGTCGCTGTAATAGAAGTCCGGCGTGATAAACAGGAAGACGAATTTGCTCAGCGATTTGTCGCTGGCGGCAAAATCCACTCCCTGGGGGAATATACCCAGGCAGCCGGCCAGGCCGCCCTGTATGGGCATGGTAATATGCGGAAAGGCGGTCTCGCCGCCCACGGAGGTCGAGCAAATCTGCTCCCTGGCCAGTGCCTGCTGCAAAAGCCTTTCATGCCAGTTTGCCGGTATCTGCTCGTTTACTATCAGGCAGTCCAGCAGCTGCCCTATAGCCTCCTGATGGCTGCCAGAGTGCAGTCCCAGGTTGATCATATGCGGCCAAAACACCTCGCGCAAACGTAGCTTTGTAGGTTTTTTCCCCAGCAGCATCATCATCGGGTTGTTTACTTTACCGGCAATGCGCTCTGGCAATGAACTAGGAAAAAGCTCTTTCAGTCGCCAATGGTTGGGGGCGCCAAGGACGATCAGGTCATCCTCGCGCAGCTCGCTTTCCAATCCACTGAGCACATCACTGGAATACACTACTTTAAGCGGTGCGTCTATGCCCAGCATTTTGGCCTGCAGGCTGGTGCTAGCCGTACTCACCGCTTCATCAGCCTGCGGGCTGCGCAAGACCTGCAAAACCTGAGCTGGGCAACCGTAGGATTCTGCGGTTTTCTGTGCGATCCAGAGCAGGCGCATAACATGTATGCCGCCACCGCTCAGTATGAGCACCCGCCGGACTTTGCTGAAATCCGGCCAGCGCAAAAATGCCACCGGGAAATTATGCCTTTGCGCAAAATTCAGCCAGGCTTCGCCCTTTTCAGCACGCGGCCAATCGCTTAAAATCAGGTCAGGCTCAAGCTCGAGCAGCCGAGCATGCTGCTCTTGTAGAGCGCCAAGGTCAGAATCCGACTTAGAGGGCTTCAGCATCTTATATTCGCCGGCGAGCTTATCGGCCAAAACCTGGCCGCACCAGTCCAGGGCAGGCAGGTTGTCCGCCGCACCGGCGCAGGCGGCAATCAGCTGACGCTCCGGCAGGTGTATTGGTTCAGTAGTACTCATATTGTGAGAGTGATTTAATAAGTTTTACAAAATTGGGCGAGTATAGACTGTCCAAAAGGCCCTTCAACCGCTAAGGCACACGAAGGGGGAGTAAGGGTGCTATTCAACTCAGCCGGCTTGCCGCAGCAGTTCTTTGAGTTCGAGCATGCGTTCTGGTATGTCGATATGCTGCGGGCACTTACTCAGGCAGGCGCCGCAGGAGCTGCATTTATCCGGCAGACTCTCCGGTGCAATTTGCTGCCAAAGCTCGAGGAACTCCTGTTTCTTCTCCTCTTCATGCATGGCTTCGAGCAGTCGTTTGCCGGCGCACTTATTATAGGCGCGGAAATTTCCGGGAATATCGACATTAAAAGGGCATGGCATGCAATAATTGCAGGCACTGCAAGGTATGGGGCTGAGTTTCAGATATGCCTGCAGGGCTTTTTGCAGAGTCTCCTGCTCGCGCGCGTTCAGCGCCCGGGGTTCCGCGAAGGTCTTCAGGTTGTCTTGCAGCTGTTTTATGTCATTCATGCCGCTAAGCACGCACATGACCCCTGGCAGAGTGGCTACAAAGCGCATTCCCCAGGAGGCCAGGCTGCTTTGCGGGCTGGCCTCTTTAAGTATGGCGGCACCCTCCTCGTTCAGGTTGGCCAGCGCGCCGCCGCGCAGTGGTTCCATAATGATGCAGGGCAGTTTATATTTCTCGACCACCAGCTCATACAGCTGCGCGGCCTGCATGGTATGCCAGTCCTGGTAGTTCAGCTGTATCTGCACAAAGTCCCAGCTCTGGTTGGCCAGCAGGTATTTCATAAAATCAAGCGAGCCATGAAAAGAGAAGCCCAGCTTGCCTATGCGCCCTGCCTGCTTTTGCTCACGCAGATAGTCAAGGACATTTTCTTTCAGGTAAAGTCTTTCGAATTCTTCCTGAGTGGTCAAGGAATGCAGCAAGTAGTAGTCGAAATATTTCACCTGGCAGCGTTGCAGCTGCTTAGCCAGCAGCTCTTTAGCGCCGGCCAGGTCTTGCAGCAGCCAGCCGGGCATCTTGCTGGCCAAATAGTAGCTCTCACGCGGATAGCGCTGCAGCGCGCGCCCGACAAACTGCTCCGACTTGCCCTCATGATAGCCCCAGGCAGTGTCAAAGTAGTTCACCCCGTGATCGTAGGCATAAGCCAGCAGAGCGCAGGCCTGCTCCTCGTCTATAGCCTGGCTGCCCGGAAGCAAAGTAAAGCGCATGCAGCCGAAGCCCAGCAAAGAAGGGCCTGCAACGGAAACAAGCCTAGGCGTAGTGTCAATACTCATAACAGTAAAAAGACTGAAAATACTAGAATTAAGCGGAATAGTTACTGTAATCGCTAATTGAAAATTTTCAGTCCGGCAGAGCTTTTATCTGCCCGTCAAAAAATCCGCTGGACGGCAGGAAACGGGAGCAGGGAGCAGGCTAAAACGTGTACTACGAACATACGCCGGCAAAACCCGGCGGGGAACAACAATTTTCAGGCTTAAGTTAGCGCCAATAGGCTTCCAGCCGGCATACAACCCCATCCGCTTTCAAAACACAAATACCGCTGTGGAACGCGAATGCACCTAGGGGGCTTGCTTTCCTGTGGTTGGATTTAATCTCTGGTTTGTTTTTATCTTAGTTGGTTGTATGCCGGCAAGGATGCCGGCGCTCCGACCCTGCTACACCCGATCGATACGTCCGATGCGTCCGATTTCAGGCTTAAGTAAGCGCCAATAGGCTTCCAGCCGGCATACAACCCCATCTGCTTTAAAAACACATAACGCTGTGGAACGCGAATGCACCTAGGGGGCTTGCTTTCCTGTGGTTGGTTTTAATCT
>Ga0265295_1008113_pt1 | contig 11775 bp, 8 predicted proteins | sample Munlansysbiofilm_FD_192503 | JGI IMG/M metagenome (GOLD analysis project Ga0265295, IMG submission 192503) | Leachate microbial communities from a municipal landfill in Southern Ontario, Canada - Methane capture system biofilm | ecosystem: Engineered > Solid waste > Landfill > Unclassified ... | reverse complement strand
GTTCACGTAATAAATCATCCGGCACTTCAGACATGTAGGACATTTCTTTGGTTCCTAAGATAATGATACGTCGTGGTTCCGTATGTTCAAAATAGCCCGCTAATTCCAAGCCAGGACGATTGATATCCGGTACAATTGCCCAACGATTCAATGCCTCATCATTCCCTGTAATCTGTGTCAGATTAAAGAACTTCTTAAAATCTGAAATCTTGGCTTTGCGTTCAAATTCCATATTTACCTCTTTTCCTTGTCAAAGATATGTTTCAGATATTGACCTGTATAACTCTTTGGATTCTCGGCAAGTTTTTCAGGCGTCGTGGCTTGAACCAAATACCCACCTTCATCGCCCCCTTCTGGACCTAAATCAATCACATAGTCCGCATTCTTAATGATGTCCAGATTATGTTCGATGACGATGACCGTATCCCCATTTTCCACGATGCGCTGTAAGACGGTAATGAGCTTCCCAACATCATAGCTATGAAGTCCTGTTGTTGGCTCATCCAGGATGAATAAAGTCTTACCCGTAGCCCTACGTTGTAGTTCACTCGCGAGTTTAACACGTTGGGCTTCACCACCGGATAAGGTGGTAGCGGATTGCCCCAACTTAACATAATCCAAACCGACATCGGAAAGGGTTTGAAGACGATGCTTGATTTTATGGATGTTTGCGAAGAATTCAATGCCTTCTTCGATGGTCATCTCTAGGATATCATAGATCGACTTTCCTTTAAATGTGACCTGTAAGGTCTCATTGTTGTAACGCTTTCCTTCACATTCTTCACAGGGGACATAGACATCCGGTAAGAAATGCATGGAGATGCGTTTGACGCCATCCCCTTGGCAAAGTTCACAACGTCCACCTTTGACATTGAAAGAGAACCGTCCCTTGTCATAGCCCCTTACTTTGGCTTCTGGTGTCATTGCAAACAAATCACGAATATCATCAAAGACACCGGTATAGGTGACAGGATTGGAGCGTGGTGTACGTCCGATCGGATCTTGATCGATTTCAATGAGCTTATCAATGTATTCCAAACCTTCGATAGCCTTCGCTTTACCCGGTTTGATTTTTTGTCGACCTAAATGATGAAAGATCGATTTTCCTAAAACTTCGTTGACTAGTGTGGATTTACCACTGCCACTCACACCCGTCACGACGGTAAAGGTTCCGAGTGGAATCTTTACATTCAGTTTCTTAAGATTATTTTCCGTCGCTTCTTTGATGGAGATGAATTGGCCATTTCCCTTGCGTCGAACTTCAGGAATGGGGTTGGAACGTTGTCCACTGAGGAATTGTCCGGTAATGGATGTCGGATGTGCAATGATTTCAGCCGGTGTTCCCAATGCGACAACCTCACCCCCATGGATACCGGCTCCAGGTCCGATATCGATGATGTAATCACTTTCCATCATGGTTTCTTCATCATGTTCGACCACGATCAAGGTATTCCCCAAGTCGCGCATATTCTTAAGGGTATTGATCAATTTATGGTTATCCCGTTGATGTAGACCAATGGACGGTTCATCCAACACATACAAAACACCCGTCAAACGCGACCCAATCTGTGTTGCCAAACGAATGCGCTGCGCTTCGCCACCCGATAGGGTGCCAGCTGTTCGATCCAAGGTCAAATAGTCTAAACCAACATCTTTTAAGAAAGTTAGACGTTCATTTATTTCTTTGGTGACCAAATGCGCAATTTCTTTTTGCATGGGTTTCAATTCCAAAGCATGCATATAATCCAAAGCATTCCGTACGCTCATCTGTGTCCATTGTTGGATGTTTTTAGGCCCAACACGCACACTGAGTGCCATGGGATTCAAACGCATGCCATTACAGGTCGGACATACAGAATCCGTCATGAAGGTTCCATACCATTCACGTGCCATCTGTGAAGAGGTCTCCACGAAGCGTCGTTCAATCAGTTCCTTGACCCCTTCGATGCGATCGGTTTTGGAATAACGATTCCCTGTACGCGTTTCTATGGTATAGCGAATCGGCTCTTTTGAGCCATACAACACAATATCCAACTGTGCTTTTGTGAGTTCTGAAATTGGTTTATTCAATGGAATCTTATAATGATCACAGAGTGTCCTAAAGTTCTGCCATTCGATATTTTCGGTATCGACGATGTTTTTATAATATTGAATGCCACCTTGTAGGATGGTTTTCGACTTATCAGGGATTAAGAAGTCTACGTCCACCATTTGAATAATCCCTAAACCTTTACAAGTCTCACAGGCACCCAAAGGTGAGTTGAAACTAAAGAGACGAGGTTGAAGTTCCGCAACGGTGAAACCACACTTAGGACAAGCATATTTGCTGGAGAAGAGAATTTCTTCATCCTTGGTCAAAACCAAGGCCAAACCATTGGCTTGTTTCAAGGCAATTTCAAGGGAGTCTTGAATACGTGTGGAGCTATCGTCGTGTTTGACGATACGGTCGACGATCAAGTCGATGTCATGTTTCTTGTTTTTCTCTAAGATGATTTCATCTTCCAACATCTTAAGTTCGCCATTCACACGGACACGCAAAAAACCTTCTTTTTGAAGTTTCTCGAAAAGATCTTTATGGGTGCCCTTGGCTTGTCTTAAGATTGGAGCCAGGATTTGTAATCGTGTGCCATCTTCTTCCTGCATGACACGATCCAACATCTGCTTGATGGTTTGGGCGACAATCGGCTCATCGTGATTCGGACAATACGGTGTCCCCACACGTGCATACATCAAACGTAGATAGTCATAAATCTCTGTAACCGTACCAACGGTTGAACGGGGATTGTTAGAGGTGGTTTTTTGATCGATCGCAATACTCGGAGATAATCCTTCAATCAGATCGACATCCGGTTTCTCTGAATTGCCTAAAAATTGACGTGCATAAGCACTTAACGATTCGACATAACGTCGTTGTCCTTCCGCATAAATCGTATCAAATGCCAAGGAGGTTTTACCAGAGCCAGAAAGTCCGGTCATGATGACCAATTGGTTGCGAGGTATTTTTAAATCAATGTTTTTGAGGTTGTTTTCACGCGCCCCTTTTATTTCAATATAGTCTTTTTGCATACGCTTATTATACACCAGACAACGCTTTTCGAAGCTTAAAGACACTCCAAATTGACGGGTGTCCATTTTTTTGGCATAATGCAATGGTGAGTGTAGAACGTATGAAAAAACTATTTGAACAAATCTTTAAATTCGTCATAGTCGGAGGCTTATCCTTCGTCCTTGATTTCATTATTTATTATGTCTTAACGAAACTATTTGGGGTTTATTACATCACCGCAGGTTTCTTTAGTTTTACGATATCCCTGATCTTTAATTACTTGATGAGTATGAAGTTCGTCTTTAGATCAAAAGATAGTCTAAAGAAAACCCATGAGTTCGCAATCTTTGCGACCTTGAGTGTCATGGGCTTGGGGTTGAATCTATTGTGCTTGTTCATTATGGTTGATTATATGGGCATCAATGATTTGATCGCCAAGGTACTGACGGCTGGCATCGTCATGGTGTTCAACTTTGTGACACGGAAGATATTCCTTGAGCAGAAAGAAACACCCATAACCGCATAATTACATACTCCACATATGACAGAAAAGCACACCGATTAAGGTGTGCTTTGTTTATTAGAGTACTTCTCCGTTTGTTTCAATGACTTTCTTATACCAATAATAGCTATCTTTAGGTGTACGGTTCAAAGAACCTTCCATCGTTTCATCCTGATCAACATAGACGAAACCATAACGTTTCTGATATCCATTCAACCAGCTCAAGAGATCGGTATAGGACCATGTACAATATGCCCAAACTTCGGAACCATCATCCACAGCTTTCTTCAACTCTTCAATATGTGCTTTAAGGTATGCGATACGATAAGGGTCATGGATGGAGCCATCCGCTTCAACTTTATCAAACGCACCCAAACCATTTTCAGAGATAACAATCGGCAAATCATAACGACTTGTGATCGTACGGCAACACACACGTAGACCCATTGGATCGATTGTCCAATCCCAGTCCGTAGTGGCTAAGAATGGATTCTTCGTATCTTTGAATAGACCTGGGATGCCCTGGGATTTAGCGGTACCTTTTTGACCACTGGTATTCATTTCAGTACTGATGCCAACGCCATCAATTGGATTGTTTTCCACAACCGTCGTTTGATAGTAATTGACACCCATGAAGTCCACTAATTTAGCGGCTTCCAACATCAATTGCTTATCTTCAGTTTCCAACTTAGGTTCTAAGCCTTGGGATACCAAGTAGTTCCAAGTGGATTTTGGATATCGACCGTAACCATACACATCCATCCACCAATAATTGCGGAAATCATCGTAATCCAAATGCGCCATCACATTGTCTGGTGCACAGTCTTTCGCATAACTTGGTCCATAGGCAAAGCTTGCGCCAATGTTTCCTTCAGGGAATAGTTTCTTAAATTCAATGACCGTCTTCGCATGTGCGATATTCGCATGATGATTGACTTGGAAGAAGGTCTTCATATCATACGCTTTGCCTGGAGGATGTAAAGCCATCATCCAACCTAAAGTTGTGAATACGTTTTGTTCATTCATGGTGATCCAATATTTAACTTTGGATCCAAAACGTTTAAATAGAGTTACGGCATAATTGACATAGTCGTCGACGATCTGACGATCTTCCCAACCCTTGTACGCTGTATCCAAGGCAAGTGGTAAATCCCAGTGATAAACAGTGACCATTGGTTCAATACCATATTTTAAACATTCATCAATCAAATCTTCATAGAACTTCAAACCCGCTTCATTAACTTCGCCTCTACCCTCAGGATAGATGCGTGCCCAAGCGATTGAGAAACGATAGGTCTTCAAACCCATCTCCGCCATCAAACGGACATCTTCGAGATAGCGATGGTAATGGTCGACCGCCACATCCCCATTGGTGCCTTTGAAGGTCTTACCCGGAATGCGAACGAATTCATCCCAATTGGTTCTTCCTTTGCCATCTTCATTCCACGCACCTTCGACTTGATAGGCGGCGGAAGCGGATCCCCACAAGAAACCTTCTGGGAAGCCTTTTGATTCTTTAAAGTACATATGTCCTCCTTTATTTCATCGAACTTTTCAGTTCCAATACAATATCTCTGAGTTCTGCGGCACGTTCGAAATCAAGAACGCGTGCTGCTTCGTGCATTTCCTTTTCCAGGGAAATAATGAGTTCTTCTTGCGACTTGCGATCCAATTTCTGACGTTTCGTAAGGTAAGCATTCGCCATCTTCTGCGTTTCTTTACCACGGATGACGTCATGGATTTCTTTCTTGATTGTTTTCGGTGTGATGCCATGTTCAAGGTTGTAGGCCACTTGAATCTCACGACGACGATTGGTCTCATTGAGTGCCTTGGTCATGGAGTCGGTCATACGATCGGCATAGAGGATGACTTGACCATTCGCATTACGTGCCGCACGTCCAATGGTTTGAATCAATGAACGATGGGAACGTAAGAAACCTTCCTTATCCGCATCCAAGATACAGACCAAGGATACTTCGGGTAAATCCAAACCTTCACGCAGAAGATTGATCCCAACCAAGACATCGTATTTACCCTTACGCAGATCACGTAAGATTTCGATACGCTCTAAGGTCAATGTCTCATGGTGGAGATAACACACCTTCAAATCCAAACGTTTGAGATACGCTGTTAGTTCTTCAGCCATCTTAACGGTTAAGGTCGTAATGAGAACACGTTCATCTTTTTCAATACGTAGATTGATTTCATGGATGATGTCATCAATTTGACCTTTGGATGGACGCACATGGGTAATCGGATCGATCAGTCCTGTAGGACGAATGATTTGTTCCACAACTTCATGATTGGTGAGTTCCAATTCATAATCTCCCGGCGTTGCGGAAACAAAGATGACTTGATTGATGATTCTCTCAAACTCATCAAATCGCATGGGTCGATTCTCCAAAGCACTGGGTAATCTAAATCCGTATTCAACCAAGGTTGTTTTACGAGCCCGATCCCCATTGAACATCCCCTTGACTTGCGGAACACTGACATGGGATTCATCAATAACCAGAAGATAGTCATCTGGGAAATAGTCAAATAAGTTAAACGGTCTTTGGCCTGGTTTGCGACCATCGATGTGCATGGAATAGTTCTCAATCCCTGAACACATACCCAATTCACGTAACGCCTCTAGATCATAGAGTGTGCGCTGTTCAAGCCGTTGTTTCTCAACAAGCTTGTTTTCACTTTCCAAAACGTTTAAGCGCTCGTGGAGTTCTCTTTCAATCTTATTACAGGCCTCAAGCATTTGTTCCTTGGAGCGGGTGTATTCATTGGCTGGGAAGATGTTGTAGACGGAATAGGCATTCAAGACCTTACCACTGACACGATCCACTTCCGTGATGCGTTCGATGACATCATCATAGAGTTCAATGCGGACATTGAATTGATCGGTATATCCCAGTGAGATTTCAATAGAATCTCCTTTGACACGGAAAGTACCGCGCTTGAGCTCCATGTCGTTCCGACTGTATTGGCGATCCACAAGTTTGCGAATCAAAGCTTGTCGATCGATGGTTTCGTTTTGATGGATGGAAAAAAACAAATCACGATACAAAGAAGGATCACTGGATGCGTAGATACACGCGACCGAGGCAACGACGATGGTATCTCTGCGTTCTAAGATTGCATTCAAAGAAGACATTCTAAGCATGTCCAGTTCTTCATTGATCATCGCTGTCTTCTCAATATAGGTATCCGACTTCGGCACGTAGGCTTCAGGTTGGTAGTAATCAAAGTTTGAAACGAAGTATTCGACGCGATTGTTAGGGAATAGTTCCTTAAACTCAGAATAAAGCTGACCTGCTAAGGTTTTATTGTGTACAAATACTAATGTAGGACGATTCACTTCCGCAATCACTTGCGACACTGTAAAAGTCTTCCCTGTACCGGTCGCACCCAAAAGAACTTGCGCTCTCTTATTCTCTCTCAAGCCTTGAACCAACTTCTTGATGGCTGCAGGTTGATCCCCTAAGGGTTCGTAGGGTGAAACCAGTTCAAATTTATTCATAGGCAAGTTCCAAAGCTTTTTGAAGCTGAAGATCCTTAGCTGGATTCAAATGCCATTCACGGACCACATCTGCACGTAAGGTATCCAATAATGCTTTATTCACAATCGCTTCGAGTTCAATATAATCATTGTCTTTAAGGTAGGCTTGAATCGACGTTAAGGTTGCTTCAGAGAAATAACCATCCGTACGATCCACATCATAGTCCAAGAAATCCAAGGCGACTTGCGCATCTCGAATCGATTCATCAACTTGATCGAAGCCATAGCTTTCATCTTCTTCCAACAATGTGAACGATTCCTGCATGACTTCGTGTTGAGCCACAATCACATCCGGTGTGATGCCCACACCATTGATTTTATTCCCCAAAGGACTGTACCACTCCGCAACCGTATACTTCAAAGCACTGCCATCCGAGAACGGACGTTGTTGTTGAACGGTACCCTTACCATAAGTTAAGACCCCAACAATCGTAGAACCAATATTTTCTTCCACCGCAATCGCAAAGACCTCAGCTGCAGAGGCTGTATTTTCATTTACTAAGATCAGAATTTCTTCAAACGGAAGAATGATGTTTCCTGTAGACTTAGAAACCAAGGCATCCCCACTCGTGAGCTCTTGTTTAATTAAGATTCCATCCTTGGGAATAAACATGCTTCCAACATCTTCCAATGAGGTTAAATAACCGCCTCCATTATCACGAAGATCAATAATGATCTTCTTCGCATTCGCTTGTTTGAACACCTCTAGATACTGTTTGACTTCTGTGGCCGTACTTGTCCCAAACTGGTAGATTTCCAAGAACGCCACATCATTTTCGAGCATCTTACCAAACGCAGTATTCGCAATGATGCCACGTGTAATATCCAGAGCTACAATGTCTTGACCTCTTAGAAACTCTATTTTTACGATTGAGTTTTCTTCACCACGAACCCTATCAACGATTTCATCTGAAGTAAGACCAAGCGTTGAAACACCATCCACAGAATGAATGATATCCCCTGGTTGAACCCCTGCTCTCTCAGCAGGAGAATCGATGAAAACACGTTCGATGATGAACGTACCATTATTATCAAAATAAGAAACACCAATCCCAACAAAACCACGATCAATGGATTCCGCAAACATTTGCACTTCATCTGCCGTCATATAGACCGTATGTGGATCACCACTGCTCTCAATCATGCCATTGACGGCATCGTTGATGAGCTTATCTTCTGGATTGATCAATTCTTTACTAAAGTACCAATCGTCCTTGAGCACATTAAAAATGGCTTCAAAGCGTTCGAAATCGCTTGTTACCGTCGTCGTCAACGGCGTCATTGCCATTCTTACAACATAACCAAAACCAAATGCGACAATCAATCCGATCGTTATGAAAAGTGTACGTAAACGACGTTGACGTTTTAGACGACGCTCATCCGGCCATTCATAGCGTTCAACGGGTATTCTTATTTTTTTCTCACTCATAATTCTTCCTCAAGCATTCTTACTTTTACAACACTAATAACTTTGACCGTAACTGACTCCGAATATCGTTAAAGGATTCTCGCGACATGGTGCTCGATTACCATTATAATCACAACGTGAACTCAGACCAGAGTTACCCCAATTATTTCCAAAACCCAGATCACCATTCCAAGACGAAGCATAATCTGAAATGCTCTTTGTTCCTAGGTAATGAACCTCGATATGAAGATGTGGACCCGTTGAACTTCCTGAAGAACCCACTTTACCGATGGAATCGCCTTGATTGATGATTTGTCCTGAACTGATTGGTGTATCTTTCTCAAGATGCATGTAGATGATGCCATAGGTTCCCCCATTGACCGAAACCAAGAGATAAACCTGATTGCCACCACGATTCACCCCTGGTGACCCACAAGTATTTCCGTAATACCCCCATGTTGGACAAGCATTTGTACTGTAAATGACAACTCCATTGGCAACCGCTCTTAAATCTGTCCCAACCGGAGCCGCAAAATCAACACCCAGATGGGTACCCCCAAACGGATAGGTCCAAACACCAGCCGAGATTCTGAAACCACCATTGATGGGTCGAACCCATCCGGGTGATGCGATGACATTGTTCAATGAGGATGCAATGGATTTTAATTGACTCTGAATATCTTTGAGATTGGCCGCCGCATAACTTTCTTTAGCCATCAACTCCGCTTCCAAATTACGATATTCCAGTAAGATCGTTTCAACCGCATCTTGGAGCCCAATTGCAGTTTCCTTGTTCTTCACGAGATTTAGTTTGTTATCTTCAAGCACCTGAACTTGTCGCTCAAGCTCCTCTTTATCCGCATTGAAAGCGTTGACTTCTTCCGTTAAACGTTCAATCTCAGTTTTATCAGCCTGTGTGATATCGTTGATGCCTTCGATTCTTCGAACCAGATCGACAAAATCCGATGCCCCAACAATGAAATCAATATAGGAGTTCAAGTAAACAAACGATTGCATGCTCACCATGCGATCTTGAATAAACGCATCGATCTCTTTGATGTTTGCTTCACGGATATTGATGTTCTCAGTGAGTTCTGCGATGGATTCTTCGCTCAGTTTAATAGACAACTCAATATTTGCGATCGATGCATTGAGTTGATCGATTTGTTTTTGATATTCCGTAACCTGCGCTGCGTATTTCAAGATGTTCGACTTAACATCCTTAAGTTCATTTCTTAAATTCGTCAGTTCATTCGCCGCATTCTGCGCCTTACCATTGACATAGATCTGATACGCACTGCACGCATCTTTATTGTTTACAGCCTCAGTAGACGAACACAAGCTTGCGTAATACGTTTCCTCATTGTCAAAGTCATAGGCAAAAAACGATATTGGACTCGTATTCAATATCACCATGACAAATACAACAATGAAGATCGCCATTCGTTTCATCGATAGACCCTCAGATAACGTGTTACGGAAATATAACTACCAAACAAGCCTACGGAGATGCCCAAAAGAACTAAGAGATAGGATAGGTAATAAACAAAAGGGAAAACGGGTCTTAAGATAAAAAGATTACTCAAGAGGATACCGCCCATCGCATTGTAGAGATATTGATAACCAAAGATACTGATGAGTACAGGCGCAATCGCCCCAAGAAAGCCAATCAATATTCCTTCAATGACAAAAGGTGCACGAATGAAACCATTGGTTGCGCCAATCGTACGCATGATTGAAATTTCATGGATCCGTGAATGAATCGACATTTTAATGGTATTCGCAATTAGAAACAAAGCCAAAAACCCTAAGAAACCGACAAGAATGAAACCAGAATCACGGACCGAGTTGAGAATATCCACCAACTTGATCGCATTGACACCACCATAATTCACACTTTCAATCCCATCCAAACGTTCAACACGTTTAGAGATTGAATCAATGGTATTCGCATCTTCAACTTCGATAATGAACGCATTTCGCAGTGGATTCTTCTCACCACGATACATCTCAAAGATCTTACCTTCTTCACCATAAGCATCAATGAATTGATTTAATTCTTTATCCTTATCTGAGAAAACAACTTCCACAACCCCATCCATTGCACGAATCGAACGTTCCAGCTCACCAATACCTGGTAGTTCCACATCATTCTTTATTTGAACGTGAATTTGAACCTTCGCCTCAATGGATTTGGTGATCTCTTGGATATTGACCGTAAGCATAACGAAAAGTGAAACGATGGTCAAGGTGATCATCACCGCCATGATAGATGAAAAACTCATCGCCAAATGACGAATCAAACCCACAAAACCTTCTTTAAACGGCCGAATGATGCGATTCATGTTGAATGTATCCTCCTTCAGCCATATCTGCTACGATGTGCCCTGCTTCCAAGGCAATCGTTCTCTTTTTAAATTGATTTACGATTCCGATATCATGTGTGACCATCAAAATCGTTGTTTTCTCTTCATGATTGATTTTCTCTAAAAGCTTGATGATTTCACCAGACTTCTTAGGATCCAAGTTCCCCGTGGGTTCATCCGCAATAAGGATCTTGGGCTTATTTGCAATTGCTCGTGCAATAACCGCACGTTGTTGTTGACCACCAGAGAGTTGGTCGGGATAATGACTCGACTTCTCACTCAAATCAACCAATTGCAAAACTTCACGGACACGTTGTCGTGCATCCAAAGGTTTCATGTGTGTGATTTCCAATGCATACAAAACATTCTCAAACACCGTCTTACGTTCCAAAAGCTTGAAATCTTGAAACACAACACCGATGTGTCGACGATAATAAGGTACCTTGCCATGTCTAAGCAAACCGACATTGATCCCTGCCACTTCCACATTTCCCTTGGTTGGTTTCTCTTCCGCATCCAGCAGACGAATCAAAGTGGACTTCCCTGAGCCTGTTGGACCGATGATGTAAACAAACTCACTTTGATCGATAAATAGATTGATATTGTAAAGTGCGTTGACACCATTTTTATACGTTTTTGATACATTACTGAGTTTAATCATAGCATCTCCAATTAGCCCTATTATAGCATAGCAAGCTTAATTTAAACTTAAGACAGTCCCTTAAAAAAACTGGTTTTTATCCAGTTCGCTAAACCTTGTAATCAAAAGAGAATCCATTCCCCTTCACTTCCGTCGCCTCCGTCGCAATGACAAATGCCTGTGGATCAATAAGATTCAATTGCTTAATCAACTCTGGATACTGCGTCATATTGATGACACTTAAAACGACTTGTCTTTGT